>WNFY01000170.1_pt1 | contig 117129 bp, 95 predicted proteins | sample 5400091 | NCBI WGS metagenome assembly WNFY01 (sample SAMN13153364, study PRJNA577476) | soil metagenome | isolation source: 60 cm soil or saprolite under grassland replicate 1 | place: USA:California | collected 2016-06-15
ATAGACCCGGCCCTGCTGGGCCATGGCCGCTGCGCTCAGCATGAAAGCGGCCACGACGAGTTTGAATTTCGTTTTCAACTTTTAACCTACCGTTTCGACGTGCTTCTAACCTTTTCGTGATCGGAAAGCGAATTGCCTCAATCGATTTCAGGCAGCTGCGCCAACACGGTACGAGCTTGTGACCGGATGTACTGGTTGCGATCGCCATTGGCAAGCTGCTGCATCACCGCGCGAACGCTGCTGTCTGCGCGCACCGGCGCAAGCAAATGCAATGCGTTCGTGCGAAGTCCCGGATTCGAATCATGCAGCAACGCCTCCAGCACGCCATCTCGCACTCGCACATCGTCCTTCACGTAGCTGCCCAGCGCATCCAATGCTTTCAACCTTACGCCGGGATTGGAATCGTAACGCAACGCGTACAGCAGCGCCTCGCGCGCGCGTGTGTCTTGCGGCTGTTGACTGAGCAGCCCAACCGAATCCATGCGAACGCCGGAGTTGTAATTGTTGCGCGCGGCAAACAGAAGCAGCTGCTGGATACGCTGATCGTTAAGCGAGCCTTCCGCTTCCTGGCTGGATACCGCGTCGTATTTGATGCGGACTTGATTGCTGCCTGGGTCCTGAGTGATAGAGCTGATGCCGCTGACCGAAGACTCGACTGGAGGAACAGAAGCATTGTTATCGGTTGCTGGATGGTTCTTCATCACCTGATAAGTCCCACCGATTCCCCCGGCGAAACCCACCATGAGAATTGCAGCCGCCAGCGCCGGAGCAAACCGAATCTCTCGCCACCCAGCCCAGGGATCAAACACCAGCCGACGCCAGAATCCGGATTGTTCCGCAGTCTCCAGCGAGTCCTGCAACTTCATCCGCGAAACCGCCAGCAAATTGGGGGGTGGCTCCTGCACCGGCAGGCGCGACATCAGAGCATGCAACCCACGCGCCGACTTCAACTCTTTGGCACAGTCGCTACAGCGAGCCACGTGCTGCTCCAGTTCATAGCGAGCGTCATCGGCCAGTTCATCGTAGACGTACAGTTGAATATTCTTCTCAACCCAGTCGCAGTTCATAATGTTCCCTCAAATGCCTAAAACCGGTGTGTTGGCGGGCGACTCGCCGGTCAACTCGAAACACGGGACAAATCCCGTCTCCACACCAGCACCTGCTACCTCATATCTCCCAGCGACCCGCGCAACTTCTGCGTGGCCCGAAACAGAGTATTCTTGGCCGTGTCTTCGGTGGTGTTCAAAATTTCGCCCACCGTCCGCAGCTTTAACCCATGAAAATGCTTCAACTCAAATACCATCCGCTCCCGCGGAGATAGCTTGCTCAACGCCTGTCCTATCCGCGTGCCCAGTTCGCGGCTCATCAAATCATGCTCGGGATTCGCTCCGGCCCGACCATCCGCCACCTGGTCCAGCACGTCGTAGCTCTGCCCGTCGGCATCCACCGCCACTGGAGCATCCTCCTTGCGCACTTGCCTCTTCCGAAGATGATCCAGGCACAGATTGGTGACAATGCGATAAATCCAGGTATAAAACGAGCACTCGAAGCGGAAGCTCCCCATGCTTTTGTAAGCCTTGAGAAATGCCTCCTGATAAATGTCCTGCGCCTCATGCTCGGATCCGGTCAAGTGCATGGCCAGCCGCAGCACCGCCTGATCGTAGTGACGCACCAGTTCCTCGAAGGCAGCGCGATCGCCGCGCTGTGCCTCCCGGACCAAAACCGTGTCATCAATCCGGCTTGAGTTCTGCCCAGTCATGTGCTGGGTAATATTGTCTCGTACTTTGCTGGCGCGCCCTGCTTGCGAAGGAGACTCGCCAGCCGTTAATACTGGTGCCAACGCATCGGCCAGCATGTGTGTTCCTGCATACTCAAATTAGAAACCGATGGCCAAGAATGCTCTTTCGGTTGCACTGCTATGGACGTGTCAGGTTGAGATTTGTGAGCAGCGGGAAACCGGGAGATTCGCGCAAGCAGGGCCGTCCATCTTATTGTCTAAAAAGATGTTAACGAGAAATAAGCATCGAGTAACGGGGTAGGAGGACCCTATTCTTTGGCATTTCACAGCGGCAGCAGTTTGGGGCTCATCCAGAGCTATAGTGGCGGGGCAGATATCAAGTAGCTGTTGAAAATACTCGATCGATACGCAGGTTTGCAAGGGCGCGATCAAATTCTGCTACTGGGAGCGTGCCTGAAAATAAAATGGCGCACGGGTCGCGATCAGATGGTTGATCGCTCCCGTGCGCCCAGTACGTAACAGGCTAGCTACGTGCGCAGCTTAGAAGCTAACCTTCGCGCCGAACTGGAAGACGCGCGGATCGGCAATGGCGTTGACTTTTCCAAAGGACCCGCTGGAGAGCCCCGTGTCAACTCCGGTGAACTGCGTATGGTTCCAGGTATTGAAGCTGTCCGCCCGGAACTCCAGCCCGGCCCGTTCGGTAAACTGGAATGTCTTGTACAAGGAAAGGTTCCAGTTCTGCCGTCCGGGGCCTTTCACCGCGTTCCTGGGAGAATTGCCCCAGGTAAGCGGAGCCGGTTGGGCAAATGAGCTCGTGCTGAACCATTTTTGGAAAGTCTTGGGATAAGTGACGGGCGACACCAAATTCGCATGGTTGGTCGTGTTGCCACCTAAGCCGAGATTGTCATTACCGGCATTGACGTTCAGCGGGGTTCCCGACTGAGCGATGGTAACGCCGGACAAGGTCCATCCGCCCAGCAGCGCCTTGCTGGCGCGACTGCTCGAATGCCGGAAGAACGGGAATTCGTACACATAGCTGAAGGTTGCTATGTGCCGTCGGTCGTAGCCTGCCGTCGAGTAGTCATAAGCCGGGTCTCTGGGATTCGAGATGTTGTTAAAGAGCTGCCCGTCGATGACGTCGAAGGCGTGGGAGTATGTGTAAGAAGCGCTTACAGTTAAGTTTTTCCACGCCGTGGCCCGCACACTCGATTGCAGCGAGTCGTAGTGGGAATTCCCTTGGTTGAATACTTCGTTCATTCCGCTCCAGCCGAGGAAAGGCCGATTTCGGTTGGCATTGACTGGTGTACCGGTGTACCCGCAGTTACCACCACAAATCGCAAGACGGTTCGGATTGTTTTCCGCGACGATGTTGATGTCCTGGGTTTGCGACAGGTGATTGGCTCTGTTGCCCACATAAGCGAGACTCATCACCGCTCTTTCGGTCAATTGGTGCTGGATCCCCAAGTTGTATTGGTAGGTCGCGCTGATTGGGTAGTCACCCTGGATGGCGGTGAACCCGTGGGGTGTGTACGGCGAGGTTCCAGCATTCTGCCCATTCGTCCAATCGACCAAAGGATTGGTTAAGTCAGGGTGAGAACTGGTCGCGTTATTGGTGAAAGGCACATTGGTGCCCATGTTGTATTCTTCATTGCCGGCATTGCGTTCATAGAAGATCCCGCCCCCGGCTCGGACAATGGTCTTTCCGTTTCCGGTCAGGTCGTAGGCAAAGCCGATCCGCGGAGCGAAGGTCGCCCAGTGGTTGTCTACCAGGCTCTTCGGAATTCCGCTCTGGCCAGCCAGACCGATGCCGTTGGTGTAAAACCTGACGGTCGACAATTTGACGCCAGGAACCGTCTGGAATCCTGGGCCGTTCTGGTCCATGGCATCGCCCGTGGCCGAGAGGAAGGTCGGGGCCTTGGCTGGGTCATAGAGGTTCGGGTAGAAATTCGATGCCCGGTTGTTGGTGTCATAGGCGTGCGGGAGGCCTTCCCAGCGCAGGCCCAAGTTGAGGGTCAAGCGCTTAGAAAGGCGCCAATCGTCCATGGCGTAGAGGGTAAAGGTATTGAATGATATGGACACGAAGTCCTGTAGTTGCACCTGAGTGAAACTTGAGGCGTTGCCCAGCAGGAAGTCCCCAAGACCGTATCCGGTGGCTGAACCATCGAAAGTGTATCCACCGGCGATATTGGCGAAGATCTGCTGGTTCTTGTGAGTGTGGAGCCATGCTCCACCAAACTTCGTGTTGTGCCTGCCATGCGTCCAGGAGAGATCGTCCTTGTACTGGTAGCTGCGCCACGTGTTCGTCCATGGCCAATTGCCCATGTCGAGGTTGAAGCCGACGCCGCCACCGGTGACGTTCATGGAAGGCTGCTTGTTCAGCACGTTGACACCGTCGAATAGCGGCGCCGCGCTCCACCCGCTCGGCTGGAGCCAATGCCCGTTGTCCGCCAGGGTGATGTTGTTGCCGTTGAGGTTGTACGAAACCTCATTTAAGAGGTTCGGCTTGATGCTGATCGTGGCATGCACAACTCCAGCCCACGACGGCACGTCTTCTACAGACCCGACCGTAGTAAAAGTGGTGCCGGTCCAGGCCGGAAGAGGTACTGTCTGGTGTCCCGAGTCGTAAATGAGGTGGCCCATCACGCTCAGCTTGTCGTTGAATTGGTGGTCAACTCGAACCGCTTCCTCGCGGTAGAACGTGCTGGTGTTGGCCGCCGAGAAGTAACCCAATCCATCGGACGTATTGGGGTTCTGGACAAAGCCTGAATTCAGAAACAAGACCGCATTCGCGTCGAAAAGATTGGACGGAATGGTATCGTTGGGAAAGGGTTGACCGACCGTTAACCCATCCTGCGCGTACAGCGCGAGCCGATTCGGGTCGGTAGTATTGGGCACCGTGGGGTGTACGGTTACGCTGCTGCCGTTCTGGTACAGCATGGTGCTCAGGTTGCCGGCATACTCTGCTGCAGTTGGCACTCTGGCGCGGAGAATACTGCCGCCCTGGATCTCTCTACGCCATTCCTGGTTATAGAAGAAGAATGTCTTGGGCTGACTGGCCTTGAAATCCACCGGCCCGCCGAGGTTGAACCCGAACGCATTGTAGCGGAGTTCAGGCTTCTTAGGATTTGGCTGAAGTTTGGACAAATAAGAGAAAGCGTTAAAGGAGTCGTTGCGGTTATACTCCCAGGCGCCGCCGTGGAACTTACGCGTGCCGCTTTTCATTGCCATACTGATCATGCCGCCGGAGGAGTTGCCTAGGTCCGCGGCGTAATTGCTGGTGGTGATTTTGAATTCCTGAATTGCTTCTTGCGAGGGCGAAACAATCAAGATACCGCCGCCGCCACGATCATAGGCCTCGCCACCATCAATCAACCAGTTATTGGCATCTTGCCGCATCCCGTTAAAGTAGACGCTCCGGTTCTGAAACTGAGCGACGGGCAGATCGAAATCAGGCATGGTCGACGATGCGCCCGGCACCAGAGTGGTGAGCTGGAGCACATTTCGTCCATTGGTGGCCAACTGCGAAACTTGCGTGTCGGTAACGGTTTGGCTGATTTCGCTGGTGTCCGATTGAACCTGAATGGCGTTGGCTTCCACGGTAATATTTTCTGCCACCGCTCCAACCTGGAGAACCACATCGGCGCGCACCGTTTCACCGACGGTCAGGGTGATACCAGTTTGTTTGTAAGTCTTGAAGCTCGCCGCCTCCGCCTGGAGCTGGTAGCGGCCGATGGCGAGATCGTGAGCCGCGAAGCTGCCGGTTCCATTGGATACCGTAGAACGGGCGAGCCCAGTATCCACGTTCGTAATCGTGATTTTGGCGTCTGCCACGGCGGCGCCCGATGAATCGGTCACCGTTCCTAAAACCGTGGCCGTTCCCTGAGCGTAAGCGGAGACGCTCAGCAGAGGCACCAGGATAAAGAGAAGGGATACTTGCAGCACGAGATACGTGCGTGATCGGGCAAAATGTATTTTCAACCATCCGCGCGAATCAAACATGAATGCCTCCAACTTCATAAGAATTTTCGTTTACCAAGAAACGATTTAGTCGCAATAAGTAAACGTTTACTTTGACGTACTCGACATTCTAGGGTCCGACTGTCATGCTTTGTCAAGATTTTTAAATAGTTTGTATATCGAACTATATAGTCGGCGAGGTTGGGTTGGGTGCCTCTTCGGTCACATGGGTAAACGCTTTCCCTACAAGCGAATAGGGAGGCTGGCCCAGGTTTGCTCCCAACTTCGGACCTCTTAGTTGCCTGGAGCGGTGGGTGCAAGCTTCAACTTAGTTTCCAGCCAGGCCATGCGTTCAGTTGCCGCCTGTGAGTTCAATCCGTGTTCAGCTTCGTACCAACGAAATTCCTTGGGCCCTCTGGCGGAGTTGGCAAATAACTCTGCTTTGTCCTTGGCGATGAATTTGTCGTTAGTCCCGAATTGCAACAATAGCGGAACTGATTTGGCTTTCCCAATGAAATTTGTCGGATCGAGAGGGGCCATCTTCTGAATGAAAGACTGGCGCTCCTCCCCTTCCATCTTTGCCCCAAGCAGGAACCAGTCGGTCAGAATCGGCGTGCCCGCCATCAGAACGGCGTAGCGGACGCGCGAGTCCACGCCCAGCAGCACAGCGCCATAGGTCGCGCCAAAGTCATGGCCGACATAGGCTATGCGCTTGGGATCGACATCCCGTCGTTGCGCAAGTACATCGATAGCGCGCCGCAAATTCTGCACCTGGCGAATGGAGAAATCGTAGTCTTCCTTCATATTGCGGGTGCGAAACCAGTTGGGAGTAGACCAGGGCATATTCACAAGTAAAGAGACAGTCCCGCGCGGGGCTAACTCCTCAGCTTCTTTTAGGAATTGTGTCCGGTTTGAGGTGGCGGGATCTTCCAGCCAATGGACGTAAAGTATGGCTGCAAACGGCCCTTTGCCTTGGGGCACGGCCAGGTAAGCGGTCATGCTCTGTCCGGTCGAGTCGTTGAAACTGATGTCGTGGACGGTGACGCCTGCATGGTCCTCTGACGCTTTTTCCTCAATATTCAATGGCTGCGAAGGGTCATAACGAAAAAGATCATGCTTGTCCACCGCCCACGAGAGTTGAGCGCAAAAAAACAAGCAAATCAGCCAACGGGTCATTCTCATTCGAGATATTCCATTCTGGATCAAGTTTAAGGCCAGTATGCCTTAAATGAGCTGATTCAATCGTTTAGACGACGACAGAACTTTTTGGTTTACAGAGGTGCATTGATACCAAAAAAGGGGGTAGGCAATGTGAATCAAACATTGGATATTCTCATTGGCGGTGACGTTCCTGCTGAGTAGTGGATTGTGGGCCCAGTCTTATACGCCTCGGCATGAATGGGGGCAACGTTAGTGAAAGCCAGTTATCGCGGGGGAAGATATCGCGACGATCGGCGTGGACACCGGCGTCATGAGCGCCGGCATGAGTGGCGTCATGATCATCGTCGACACGGTTGGTAACTGTCTCCACAGATTGATCAAGGAAGGTGGCTAGTGTAGTGGGGGCTGCCCGCCTCTTTGGTTTTTAATTTTTCTCGACCTAATTCTAAATCAGGCTGCCCCACCCTTTGCGATTTTTCAAAGGGTGGGAGCAACTACTCTCGATACCGTAAGGACTCCGAACTATAGGACTAAATCATTGGTCGGGACGGGCAGATTTGAACTGCCGACCCCTCGCACCCCAAGCGAGTGCTCTACCAGGCTGAGCCACGTCCCGACTGGAAGGATTCCGCTGGACGCTCCGGCGGATGGGGTTGACTTTGAAATTCTACACCAGCTTCAAGCCGGTTGGGTTTAACACCGGCGCCAGCAAGTATCATAGAAGCACTTCCAGAGAGAATGTCCGACTCTGCCCCCACGTCCGCGAAGGCCCTGCGCCGGGAGTTTGCCCCGATGTTGCGCCTCGCCCTGCCCCTGGTTTTCGCTGAGCTGGGCTGGATGAGCATGGGCATCGTAGACACCATCATGGTTGGACGCTTGCCCAACAGCGCGATCGCCATCGGCGCGACTGGCCTTGGCGAAACCCTCTACAACATGCTGGCGATTTTTGCCGCCGGACTGCTTCTCGGCATGGATACATTCGTAGCCCAGGCCTACGGCCGCGAGGACCTTCCGGATGCTCGCCACACCCTGGTGAATGGACTGTTTCTGGCTCTGCTCATCGCACCGACTCTGATGATTACTGTTCTCTCCTGGCCTGGGTTGATGCGCTGGTTCGGAATCAGCCTGGAACTGGTCGGTCCCATGACCCCGTTCCTCCACGCGCTCAACTGGGGATCATTGCCGCTGTTAATTTATTTCGCGTTGCGGCGGTATTTGCAGGCTGTGAATGTCGTGCATCCCATCACGTTCGCACTGGTATCCGCCAACCTGGTGAACGTGGTTGGCAACTGGGCCTTGATTTATGGTCACCTGGGTTTTCCGGCCATGGGCATCACAGGCTCGGGTTGGTCCACTTGCTTTGCCCGCATCTACATGGTCGCGGTGTTGTTGATCACATTCGCGTGGGTTGAGTCTCGAAGGAAGCTGGAAGGCTGGAAGGGCATGGGACGCCTCGAGTTCAAACGAATGATCGACCTGTTGCGCCTGGGCATTCCCGCGGCGACTCAAATTCTTTTTGAAATCGGCGCCTTCGCAGTCGCGACTACGCTGTGCGCCAGGCTTGGGCCCATACCGCTGTCCGGCCATGAGATCGCATTGACGTGCGCCTCGTTTACTTTCATGGTGCCGCTAGGAATCAGTTCGGCCGCAGCCGTCCGCGTCGGACAGGAATTAGGACGCGGCGATCCTGCTGCTGCGCGGCGGGCGGGCTGGTCGGCGATCGCATTGGGCGCCGCCTTCATGACCACGTCCGCGCTGGTTTTCGTATGTTTGGCCAAAACTCTGGCGCGCGTTTTTTCACCCGACCCAGAGGTGATTCACGTCGGCAGCACGCTGCTCCTGGTCGCGGGCGCATTTCAACTGTTCGACGGCATACAGATTTGCACCACCGGCGCTTTACGCGGCGCTGGGGACACCCGTACGCCCATGCTGGCGAATCTTGGCGCCTACTGGTTTATTGGCCTCCCTTTGGCATTCGTTCTTGGCTTCAAACTTCATTGGGGCGCATTCGGGATCTGGCTGGGCTTGTGCGTGGGATTGATCATGATTGGGAGCGGCTTGCTACTGGTTTGGCACAGGAGGCAGCTGACGGCATTGACACCCGTTACGGTTGACGTTGAACAGAATACTTAACACCGGATCGGTCCTTCCGGGCCGCGGAATCAGACTGGTCAGCCCTGGATGGGCCTCCCCGGCTTCCGTTTCTTTTTCTCTTCTTCCAGCAATGCAAACTGGATTTTCTTCTCGACCGGGTCGATGCGATCGACTAACACCCGAACCTGTTGCCCCAGAGAATAAATCTTGCGTGACCGCTGCCCGATGATCTCGCGTGTGTTTTCGTGGTAAGTATAGCGGTCATCGATTAGAGAGCCCAGCGGCACTAACCCTTCGACAAACAAATCCGTAAGTTCCACGAAGAATCCGTACTTGGTGACGCTAATGATGAGGCCGTCGAAGTCTTCTCCGACCCGGTCCTGCATGAATTTGACTTTCTTCCATTCCATTAACTCGCGCTCCGCCTCATCCGCGCGGCGTTCAGAATGGCTGGACTGCTCAGCGATGGAACGGAGTTGATCGAGATTAATGGGTCCGCCGAGCGGCACAGGAGGATCATGTTCGCGCCGCTTCGACCAGGGAGAAGGAGAAGCGAGAGCCTCTTGCTGCCCGCCATGCGCGGGCGAGTCCCCCGCCTCTTCATGGGACAATACTTCTTTCAAAATCCGGTGCACTATCAAGTCCGGATAGCGCCGGATCGGCGAAGTGAAATGGGTATAACTCGTCGCAGCCAGAGCAAAGTGTCCCGAGTTCTCCTCCGAATAACGCGCCTGCTTCAACGACCGCAGCATCAAGTAAGAAAGAATTCGTTCTTCCGGCTTGCCTGCGATCTTCTCTGTCAGCTTCTGATACATGCGTGGAGTGATGTGAACATCCTTGGGAACTTCAATCATCGGGACCCGCTTGCCGGTCCCGTAATTGGCGCGGCGGTCGCTTTTCATCTGCACGCGCTGGATCGGCAACGCTCCCACTCCCAGGGAATACCCAAAGGTGGCTGCAATCACCTCAAAGTCATAAACCCGCTTGGCATCCGGCTTCTCGTGAATCCGGTAGAGCGAAGCGATCCTTTTGTTTTCCAGGTGACTGGCGACGCATTCATTGGCCGAAAGCATGAATTCCTCAATCAAACGGTGAGCCATATTGCGCTCTGACCGGGTGATGCTCTTCATCACGCCATGCTCGTCAAATTCAATCACCGGCTCGGGCAAATCAAAATCAATCGAACCGCGCCGTTCGCGTTTGTGTCGCAGGATCAGCGCCAGGTCGCGCATCTGCTCAAACATCGGGGCCAGCTCGGCATAACGATGCCGGGCCACCGAATCCCCTTCGAGCACATCGTTGACCGCTGTATAGGTCATGCGCTCCGCAGAGCAGATCATGCCTTCCGCCAAGTCATAGCTGGCAATCTCGCCGCGATGGTCGATTTGCATGACACACGACATCACCAGCCGATCCACCCGCGGACGCAGGCTGCAAATGTCGGTGGAAAGCTCCAGCGGCAGCATGGGCACAGCACGATCAGGAAAGTAAACACTGGTCCCGCGTAACCGCGCCTCCTCGTCCAGCGCCGACCCTGCCGTCACATAATGCGCAACATCCGCGATGTGCACCTGAAGCTCGTAGTTGCCGTTCTCCAGCCGGCGCACGGTGACGGCATCGTCAAAATCGCGCGCCGTCTCGCCATCGATGGTCACAATCGGCAGCTTCCGGAAATCACGCCGCCGCCGCGACTGTTTCGCCGGAATCACCGCCTGGGCATTCTGGGCTTCCTCCAGGACTTCCGCGGGAAAATGGTGGGGCAAATGGAATTTGCGGATGATGATTTCGACATCCACGCCGAAATCATCCTCATACCCGAGCACTTCGATCACGCGCCCGCGAGGGTTCTGCGTGGCACTGGGCCAATCAGTGATTTCGACGTCGACAACTACATTTTCCAGATTGTCGCCATCGGGGTGCCGGGCAGCTTCCTCGCCCAAGACTCGATGCGCCGATTTCTTGTCCTTCCTCAGCGCAGTTTCTTCCGTGCTCTCTTTGTCGCCTGTGGTGGAAGGGATTTCCATCCCCGCGGGAATCACAATCTCCTGCGCCACTTTCTGATCAATCGGTGTTACATAGTTCTGCCGGCGCCCATAATGAAAGATCCCAACCACGGTCGGATGAGCGCGATTGACGGTGCGAAGTATGCGTCCTTCGGCCCGTCCATCCGGACGAAAGGAACTTATCTCTATTAGTACGCGGTCTCCATGCATGGCGGCACCGACCGCGGGCGGCGGGATGAATACATCTCCTGAAAGGCGCGCTTTGAGGCGGGGATCAATCGCGGTGGCGTCGGGGATAACGAAGCCATAGCCATCACGGTGCATGGACAACTTTCCCACTACCATATTTTTCCCGGCCGCGGCCTGAGGAATGGCATAGCGGTCACCGCCCACACGCAGCAGCTGCCCGCCGGAAACCAACCGGTCGAGTTTGTCGGCCAGCTCGCGTCGCGCGTCTCCGTGAACGCCCAGCTCGCGTACCAGCTGCTTAAAGCCGGCGTTGTGCTTGGGCTGTCGTTCAATCTTTTTGAGGATGGCCGAGTCCGAGAGCATGAAGGGGAGACTTAGGCGCTCAGCTGGCGCGGGGGAAGTACTTCTCCTGAAAAATCCTGCGGTGATGCAATTCGTGTCCAGCAATCAGGTAGGCGAGTGCTCGCACTGTAAGAGCACCGTTGTTGGCGATGCCTGCGCGGGTCCACGCATCAGGCTCCAATCCTCTGAACAGGAACATGGTCGTCTTGCGAATGGCATCGAACTCTTCGACCAGGTCCGCGAGCCGGCGTTTTTCAAATCCGCCGGTCCGAACATAGTCATCCTGCTCAAAACCGGCCAGGGGGGTCTTATCGGCACGCGCCATCCGCAGCGCGCGATAGGCGAAAATCCGCTCCGTATCATTCACGTGCCCGACCACTTCTTTCGCGCTCCACTTACCTGGTGCATAGCGAAAGTCGCCATCTTCTTCACTCAGTCCCCGTAGCAGTGCCATAGTTTCGCCCCATTGCTTTTGGAGGGTGCTCAAAATGTCCGGGTCCTGGACCAAAGAGACATAACGGCCGAAGTAGGGATCATGTTCCTCCGCCTTTGGCCTTCCGACGATGAAGTGTTTCGTGTCCATGGATTCCCCTCCCACCGGAGCTGTCCTAAGCATACCCGAGTCAGCCACGCCGTGGTGTCTGGCCAAAGCCGGCCATACGCTTTTGACCAGCTCTTTAAAAGATCACAGAAGGGCATCCCGCCTCTCCGGGAGTCTATCTATTGCAATATCAGGAACTCTGGATAAAATCGCACATTTCCTCAACACATCCCCAATTTCCCGGAGTACAATTTGCTGAGATTCCGAAATAATTCAAGAACCATCTCAATCCGGAAAGGATTCATTTGTCATGTGGAAACCAACCAATCAACCCAATACCACCCCGGCCCGGCCGGCAGAACAGGAGCGACCCAGCATGCCCCCCACAACCTCTCCGGTCAGTGAAACAGCTGCAACGCCACGCCCACTTGCGACCAGCGCTGCGGACCAGGCGACCATCGGCAAATCTCTCGTGATTAAAGGCGAAGTGACCGGTTCCGAATCACTTTACATTGACGGACGCGTAGAAGGCTCCATCAACCTGGCTGGCAACCGCGTCACCGTCGGGCGCAACGGCGTAGTCTCGGCCAACATCAATGCCCGCGAAATCGTCGTGCTCGGAAAAGTGAAGGGCAACCTGACTGCCAGCGACCGCGTGGACATCCGCAGCGACGGTTCCCTGACCGGCGACGTCGTGGCAGCCAGAATCTCGATTGAAGATGGCGCCTTCTTCAAGGGCGGAATCGATATCCGCAAGGCAGGCCAGAAAGTGAACGGCGAAGAGAAGGAAATCAAGACTGGCCCCTCGGCTCCTGAGCCTGCGACCTCGGCAGTAGCGCGAGCTTAGAAAAAACTTTGTGTGAGTTAAAAGAGCGGGCTCTCTTGGCCCGCTCTTTTTTATTGGGTTACAACGCCCACTTCCTGGTGCGCGCAGCAACGCGATGACGTGGGCTGGGTACGGATGCCTAACGCACTCCCAGCAGAATATCCACTGTCCACTGATCCAAAAGTTCATAGGGCAAGCGCTTCGCAGCCATGGCGTCTTTCTCGAAGGTGTGCTCAAGCAGCGAGGCGCAACCTTTCTTCGAATACTTCCCAACTCCAGGACTCTTGGTGCTGGCGGTGTTGATGTCTTTGAGAATGGACTGGATTTCCTTGTCCGCATTCCACTGTGCAGCCTTATCCTTCAGAATCAGATAGGTCTTCATGCATCCGCGCGCGAAATCCTTCACGCCGTCGTAATTCTCGGTGCGATAGGCGTGAGCATCGAAGTGCCGTGAGCCCGGGTAGCCCACATCCTCCAAAAACTTCACCAGGAAAAACGCCGACTTCAGATTCGCCGAGCCAAACCGCAAATCCTGGTCATAGCGGCCAAAAGCCTGATCATTCAGATCAATGTGGAACAGCTTCCCCGCTTCCCACGCTTGAGCTACGCCATGAGTGAAGTTCAACCCAGCCATGTGCTCATGCGCCACCTCAGGATTGACCCCAACCATGTCGGGATGGTCCAAGGTTGGAATCAACCCCAGATAATGGCCCGTGGTTGACATGTAAATGTCGCCGCGCGGCTCGTTCGGTTTCGACTCCAAGGCAAACTTGTATCCATATTTCTGCTCGATGTTGTATTCGCAAAGGTAGTTGATGCCTTCACGCAGACGCTTGACCGCTTCATCCGGACGGCGGCAGGAGTCGGTCTCCGTGCCTTCGCGGCCTCCCCACAAAACGAAGATCTTTGCCCCTAGCTCCGCGCCCAGATCCATGGCGCGCATAGTCTTCTGCACCGCGTAGGCGCGCACCGCCGGATCATTCGCCGTGAAGGCGCCATCGCGAAACACGGGATGGAAGAACAAAGACACGGTCGCCATCGGCACTACGATGCCGGCGTCTTTGCAGGCTTTCTTGAACTCGCGGACGATCCGGTCACGCTCCGCCGTAGTGGCATCGATCGGCACCAGGTCGTTGTCGTGCAGGTTGACCCCGTAAGCGCCGACTTCTCCCAGCATCGCTGCCAAACTATTTGGCGGCATCGTTGGACGAACCGCATCGCCAAAAGGATCGCGCCCGCGGTTGCCCACGGTCCACAGGCCGAAAGTAAATTTGTGCTCCGGCTTCGGTTGATAATCGCTCTTACCCATGAAAAATTCCTCCCTTAGAAATCAAAACCTAATGTTGTCATCACTGCATCACCGACTTGAGCGCCGGATACATCCGGCGGTAAGCCGCATAGCTGGAATTCAATTGCTTCACCGCCTCAGGCTGGGGAACAACCCGGGTCGCGACGCGGACTATTTCACTACAGGCCGCATCCACCGAACTCCAAACCTTGGCGCCCACACCGGCGAGGATCGCAGCCCCATAAGCCGCCCCTTCCTCTGCCTCGACGATTTCGACTTCGTGTCCGTAAACGTCGGCCTGAATCTGCCGCCATAGCGGAGACCGCGCTCCTCCTCCGCCCAGACGGATCCGCGTAACCGGAACCTTCATTTCGGAAAACAGAGTGAACGAATCGCGCAAACTGAATGCGACCCCCTCGAGTATCGAGCGCACCACATGTCCCCGGGTGTGCGAGGCGGTCAACCCAATCAAGGCCCCGCGCGCATTCGGATCCAAATGCGGAGTGCGTTCTCCCATCAGATAAGGAGCCCACAACAGCCCGTCCGACCCAACCGGGATCCTGGACGCTTCGGCCGTCAACCGTTCATACGGATCACGACCGTCGTCGGTTCCGGCCCCAAAACGGTCCCGGAACCAGCGCAAGGACAACCCGGCAGCCTGTGTAACTCCCATGACGTGCCAGCGTCCGGGCACGGCATGACAGAAGGTATGCAATCTGCCCTTGGCGTCCAAGGCCGGGCGATCGGTAGCCGCAAACACCACGCCAGAGGTCCCAATGGTCGCGCTCACCGCGCCCGGTGTAACAATCCCCATGCCAGTAGCGCCCGCCGCCTGATCGCCAGCGCCGGCGACAACCGGCGTCCCAGCCTTCAGTCCGGTAGCCCAAGCCCCGGCAGCGGAAACCTGTCCGCAAACATCCGGCGACTCGAACAGCCTGGGAAGCAGGGCCTCATCCATTTCCGCAGCCTGCAGGATTTCCTTCGACCAGCGCCGATGCGCGACGTCGAGCAGCAACGTTCCGGAAGCATCCGCCATATCGATCGCCCGGTCTCCGGTTAGACGGAAGCGCACATAATCCTTTGGCAACATGACCGACTTCACCCGCCGCCAATTCTTAGGCTCGTTCTCCCGCACCCACAAGAATTTGGTCAAGGTGAAATTGGGCAGAGCAGGATTGCAGGTGAGCTGAATTACCTTCTCCGCCCCTACTTTCGCGGTGAAATCCTGGCACTGCTTCTCGGTCCGCACATCGCACCAAATCAGAGCCGGACGTACCACCGCGTCGGACTCGTCGAGCATGACCGCGCCGTGCATCTGTCCCGAAAACCCGACGCAAGCAATCGCGTCCCCGCCCAGGCTCGCATTTCCCAACGCCTTGCGGACAGCCCCCCCGGTGGCCCGCCACCAATCTTCAGGATGCTGCTCCGCCCACCCAATCTGGGGAGAAGCAAATGGTTCATGCTCCTCGGTAGCCGAAGAGATCACGCGCCCGGACTTGTCAATAATGAGCGCCCGAGTTCCGCCCGTGCCGATGTCAATGCCAAGAACGTACATGTTTATCTCACTTTAGATTTGCATTCCGGCAATTCGCGGAGCGAACAGAAGAGCATGCCCTGAGCGAAGTCGAAAATGACAAAAACAGAACTTAATCTTTTTTCCGTCCCAGAATGTCTAATCCAACCGCAGTCACCAGGATTCCGCCCTTCACAATGTCCTGAATAAAATCCGGGACATTCTTCAACGACATTCCATTGTCCAAACTCGCCATGAACAAAGCGCCCAAACAGGCCCCGAACACGGTTCCGCGTCCGCCCATCAAGCTGGCCCCGCCAATTACGCAAGCGGCAATCGCGTCTAACTCTAAAAGGGTTCCAGCGTCGGGCCCCGCGCTCCCGACGCGCGCCGTATAAATAGCCCCGGCGATACCGGCCAAAACTCCCAAAATGCAAAAAGTCATCAGCACATGGCTGCGAAGATTGATCCCCGAAAGCCGTGCTGCCTCCGGATTTCCGCCAATCGCATATAGATACCGCCCAAAGCGAGTGTTCTCGGTAACAAAGGTTCCCAGCAAAGCAATCAAAACCAAAATGAGGACTGGCACCGGCACGCCGGCATAAGCGTTCAAAGCTGCCACAAAAACCACAATCAAAACCGCAGGTAAGACAATCCGCAGCGCAATGCTACCCGCACCCCAGGGCTCCAGTCCGTGTTTCCGGCGTGCTCGATTGCGAGACAAAACCAGCCAAACCGTTCCTACGACACCGATGGCCATCAAACCCCAGCCCACGCCAGGTCCCAGATAGGCCTGCCCAATCGACTTAAACGATGCCACTCCGATGGGATAAGTGTTCCCGCCACTGATCCCTTTCGCCGCCCCGCGCCAAGCCAGCAGTCCGCCCAGGGTCACAATAAAGGATGGAATCTGCCCATAAGCGGTGAGCCATCCCTGAAACGCTCCAATTACCAGCCCGACTAAAAGGCCGGCCAGCAGCGACGGCCCAAGCCCCCAATGCAAAAACGTCTGCGCCAAAACCGCGGTCATCCCCGAAAGCCCGAGTAGCGATCCGACTGACAGATCAATCTGCCCGGTGATAATCACCATTACCATTCCGGCAGCCAGAATTCCCGTGACCGCCGTCTGCCGGATCAGATTAGAAAAATTGCGGGGAGTGAAAAAAATCCCGTCAGTCACCGCCGTGAAAATGATCCACACCGCGATCAGCGCCAGCACCATGCCGTATTGCCTCAGTGTGCGCGCCGACAAAATTTTCGTCTTTGGCTCAGGCATGCGCCACCTGCCCGGTCGCGGCCGCCATCACCGCTTCGGGCGTAGCCTGTTCCCGAGTGAATTCTCCAGTCTGGATTCCCTCGTGCAAAACGAGCACCCGGTCCGAGAGCCCCAATACCTCCGGCAACTCTGATGAAACCAGAATCACCGCCATGCCCGACTCTGCTAGTTTTGCAATCGTAGTGTAAATCTCCTGCTTGGCTCCAACGTCAATCCCGCGAGTGGGTTCGTCCAGCAGTAAGACCTTCGGGGTATTCAACAGCCATTTCCCCAGAACCACCTTCTGCTGGTTCCCGCCGGAAAGCGTCCCCGCAAGCGTATATAAGGAGGAAGCTTTCACTCGCAGGCTTTCTGCGACAGGCCGGGCCGCTTCCATCTCCCGCGATTCGTTGGTCGTAAATCTTCCTGACAGCTTGGGCAGAGCCGCCAGAGTCATGTTCCGCAGAATCGTCTGGTCAAGGACTAAGCCGGATCGCTTGCGGTCTTCCGTGACAAACCCAATCCCGTGCGCCATCGCATCCGCGGGCCGTGAAATCGGGACCTTCTTTCCGCCGACAAAAATCTCGCCGCGGGTTCTTCCCGGAAAGGCTCCAAACAAGCACTGCAAGGTTTCCGTCCGTCCTGCGCCCATCAACCCGGCGATGCCCAACACTTCACCCTGCCGCACCGAAAAGCTAACGTCATTGACCACGTGTTTCCCGGTAATCGGTTCCTCGGCGTGCAAATGCCGCGCCTCCAGAACCACTTCACCAACCTGGTGTTTTGTTGCCGGGAAGATCTGCGAGACTTCCCGCCCGACCATGCGCGCAATCACCTGCGACTGACTTAACTCCGAAGCCGGGTTGGTGCCGATGGTTCGCCCATCGCGCAGGACCGTAATCCGATTGCTAAGCCGGAAAACTTCCTCCAGCCGGTGCGAAATATAAATCGTCCCAATGCCTCGCGAACGTAACTGCTCCAACACAGCAAACAAGGATTCCGCCTCAGCATCGGTCAAGGCCGCAGTGGGCTCATCCAAAACCAGAATTTGCGCATTCTGCGAGAGGGCCTTGGCAATCTCCACCAGTTGCTGCCGCCCTGTTCCTAACTTCCCAACCTGGGCATGCGGACTAATGTCCAGATTCAACTCATGGAGCAGCGCCGCAGACTGGGCATAAAGGCCATTCCAATCCACCACTCCCAATCGCCCCGGTTCCCGCCCCAGGAAAATGTTTTCACCGACGGTCAACTCGGGTACCAACGAAAGCTCCTGAAACACAATCGCGATCCCTGCATGCTCCGATTCGCGCACGGTGCGAAAGCGCTTGGTCAATCCAGCGATCTGCACGTCCCCGTCATACGAGGGATACGGATAAACTCCACCAAGAATCTTCATCAGAGTGGACTTTCCGGCGCCGTTTTCCCCCACCAGTGCATGAATCTCACCCGCAAACAAATCGAAGCTGACGCCGTCCAGCGCACGCACGCCGGGAAAGCTCTTCCCAATGGCGCGCATTTCCAGCAGGGCAGTCCGGGTTGCAGGAGAAGTGCTCATGAAAAGCTGAACTATTTTCCGGCGGGCGCCGCAGGCCACTGCGCCTGTGGAACATTACGGTAAACGTCTTCCATCTTCAGGAAGCCGTCTTTGACCACAGTCTGAACAATATTGTTTTTGTCCACGGCAATCGGTTCGAGCAGATACGAAGGCACATCCTTCGAGCCGTTATTGACTTTGTTATTGGACTCGACCGGCTGATGCTTGGCCAGCGCCACCGCAATTTCCGCGGCCTTGGTGGCCAACGGTGTAATCGGCTTATACACGGTCATCGATTGCGTACCGGCCACAATTCGCTGGCACGCGGCCAGATCAGCGTCCTGCCCTGACACCAAAACTTTGCCCGCCAGTTTTTGCTCTTCCAGGGCCTGCACCACTCCGCCGGCTGTGCTGTCATTGGAGGCAACCACCGCAGCCACCTTGTTCTGCGCCTGGGTCAGAGCGTTCTCGGTATGGCTCAAAGCCTCGCTCGGCAGCCAGTCTTTCGACCATTGGTCGGCAACAATCTTGATGTCCCCACTCTTGATTGCCGGATTCAGGATGTTCATCTGTCCCCGGCGAAACAACTGCGCGTTGTTGTCGGTTGGCGACCCGCCGATCAGAATGTAGTTTCCCCTGGGCGTGCGGTCCAACAAATATTTGGCCTGCAATTCCCCAACCTTGACGTTGTCGAACGAAATGTAGAAATCCACATCGCTGCTCCGGATCAAACGGTCATAAGAAAGCACCGGAACCTTCTGCCGCTTGGCGCTTTCCACAATCGAGGCAGCAATCTCCCCGTTGTGCGGCACCACGACCAGCACGTCCACACCCTGAGTCAATAAATTTTCGGCTTGCCGCACCTGCACCGAATCATTGCCATCGGCAGACTGGACTAGAACCTCCGCTCCCAATTCCTTGGCCCGCGCCGTAAACAAATCCCGGTCGCGCTGCCAGCGTTCCAGTTGCAGGGAATCCATAGAAAAGCCAATCCGCAGACTGCCTTTCTCTTTCCCGGACTTCTTGCTGCAGCCAATGCCAGGAAGGAATGCCGCGAATAAAAAAACCAGAAAAAGCGCGCGAAGACCCGTAATCCGCATGTAGAGTGTCAGCTCCCGCAAAGGTAACGATGCCTGGAAAATCCGTTGCCGTGTACGTTAACGGCGGTGTTATAGTACCACGGGACAAGAAGCAGAGTTGCCCTCGTCCCAGAAATGCGTAAGATAGTTCCGCGATGATCAATCAACGTTCCCGCCTGCAATCTAAATCGAAATTGCTGCCTTACTTAAACCCCAAATTTTCTCCCGAAAAACGAACCAAAGATCTTCTTTCCCGAATGACGCTCGAGGAAAAAGCAGCGCAGATGATTTGCATCTGGCGCGACCGCCCGAAGACGATGCTGGACGACGACGGCAACTTCGATGCGAAGAAGGCAAAAGCTTTTTTCAAAAAGGGCAATGGCCTGGGACAAGTGGCTCGTCCCAGCGACGCTGGCAAAGGAAAAAACGCGCGCGCGACGGCGGAGTTGACCAACGCCATCCAGAAATTTTTTCTGGAGAACAGCCGCTTGAAAATTCCGGTGGCATTCCATGAAGAGTGCCTGCACGGCCACTGGGCCATTGATAGCACGCATTTTCCGCAGCCCATCGCGCTGGCTTCAACTTTCGATCCCGCGCTGGTGGAACGCCTGTTCACGATGACCGCGGAAGAAGCCAGAGTCCGCGGAGCGCATCACGTGCTTACCCCTGTGGTGGACGTCGTCCGCGATCCCCGCTGGGGCCGCTGCGAGGAAACCTACGGAGAAGATCCCTACCTGGTCTCTCGCATGGGCATCGCCGCCGTCCGCGGCTTTCAGGGCGACCGGACTTTCCATGACCGCAAACATGTGATGGCGACCCTCAAACACTTCACCGGACACGGCCAGCCCGAATCCGGCATGAACTGTGCCCCCGCCAATCTCTCCGAACGCGTATTGCGCGAAGTATTCTTCTATCCGTTCAAGCAAGTGCTGAACCGGGCTGGGGCCGTGAGTGTCATGGCCTCCTATAACGAAATCGATGGGGTTCCGTCCCATGCGAACCAATGGCTGTTACGCGACATCCTTCGCAAAGAATGGGGGTTCAAGGGCTTCATCATTTCCGACTACTGGGCTCTTTGGGAGCTGAGCTATAAGCCCGATACTCACGGGCATTTCGTAGCCAAAGATAAGAAGGAATCCGCAAAGCTGGCGGTTGAAGCCGGAGTCAACCTCGAAGCTCCCGATCCGGATATTTATTTGAACCTGGTCGAACTGGTGAAGAAGAAAGTATTGAAAGAATCGCAGCTCGACGAGCTGGTCTATCCTCTTCTCTACTGGAAATTCGCCTTCGGCCTCTTCGAAGATCCTTACGTCGATCCTGCCCAAGCCGACCGTATCGTGGGGTCGGCCGCTAACCGTGAACCGGCACTGGAAGCAGCGCGCGCATCGATCACCTTATTAAAGAACGAAAACAATATTGCCCCGCTGGATCTAAGCAAATTCAAAACCATTGCCGTAATCGGCCCTAACGCCAACCGTGGTCTGTTGGGCGGTTACAGCGGTGTGCCCCGCTACAACGTAACCGTGTTGGACGGCATTAAGGAAAGAGTTGGCAAGCACGCCAAGGTCCTCCACAGCGAAGGCTGCAAAATCACCATCGGCGGCTCCTGGGGAGAAGACCAGGTCGTTCCCAGCGATCCAGCCGAAGACCGCGAGCAGATTGCTGAGGCGGTGGAAGTTGCGAAGCAGGCCGACGTGATCGTGCTGGCCATTGGCGGGAATGAGCAAACTTCGCGCGAAGCCTGGGCCCTTACCCACATGGGCGACCGCACCAGTCTTGACCTGATCGGCCGCCAGGAAGAGCTGGTCAAAGCCATGCTGGCGACGGGCAAGCCGGTGGTTGTGTTCCTATTCAACGGCCGGCCGCTTTCCATCAATTATGTGAGTCAGCACGTTCCTGTCATCTTCGAGTGCTTTTATCTGGGCCAGGAAACCGGATATGCGGTAGCGGATGTTCTTCTCGGCAACCACAACCCCGGCGGTAAATTGCCGATCACCATCCCGCGCTCGGTGGGGCATCTGCCGGCATTCTATAACTACAAGCCCTCAGCCCGCCGCGGCTATCTGTTTGACGACGTAACACCGCTGTATCCCTTCGGCTTTGGCCTGAGCTATTCCAACTTCGAAATTGGCGCTCCCATGTTGGCCAAGAAGCAAATCAGCCGCAAGGATTCCACCACCGTTTCTGTCTCCGTGAAGAACAACGGCAATCGCGCGGGAACTGAAACCGTGCAGATGTACATCCGCGATCTGGTCAGCTCAGTCACCCGGCCGGTGAAGGAGCTGAAAGGGTTTCAGAAGGTATCCCTGAATCCGGGAGAGGCCAAAACAGTGAAATTCGAGATCACTCCCGATTCACTGGCTTTCTACGACATCCACATGAAATACGTTGTGGAACCTGGCGATTTCGAAATCATGCTCGGCAGTTCATCGCGCGATGGCGATTTGCAGAAAGTCATACTCACTGTGAAATGAACCGGGAACAGAGAACTGTGAACTGAGATAGCGCCCCATCCGAAAACGAGGCCCAAGATGGCTGAGAGCACTGTGAAACTCCCCGTCAAAGAAAAAGTCGGTTACGCGATGGGCGACATCGCCACCAACTTTTTCTTTCAATCCATGATTCTCTACCAGACCCGCTTCTACACTGACACCGCGGGCCTTTCCGCCATTGCCGTGGGCTCAATGTTCCTCGTACTGCGGCTGGGCGATGCCATCATCGATCCCGTCATCGGCGCCTTATCGGATCGCACGCAAACTCGCTGGGGAAAGTTCCGTCCTTGGATTTTGTTCACCGCGATCCCTTTCGGTTTGATCTTCTGGCTGGTCTATGTGACGCCCAACGCCGGCCCACACGGCAAGCTGATCTATGCCTATATCACCTACACGCTGGTGATGATGATGTATTCCGCCAACAACACGCCCTATTCCGCCCTCATGGGAGTGATGACGCCAGACTCCAGCGAGCGCAGCAGTCTCGCGAGCTACCGTTTCGTTGGAGCATTGGTTGGCCAGTTCATTATTCAGGCGCTGCCTCTGCCGCTCGTGGCCAAATTCGGCCACGGCGATTCGGCCAAAGGCTGGGCCATCACCATGGCGATTTTTGGGGCGCTTATTATCGTTCTCAACTTAATCACCTTTGCCACTACTCGGGAACGAGTACAGCCGCCGCCGGGAGACAAACACCCCATCAGCGACGACATCAAGGATGTTTTTACCTGTTGGCCATGGGTGGTGATGTTCGCCCTTACTCTGCTGGTCTTCACCATGCTGGTGGTGCGCGGCAGTTCCTCGAACTTTTTGTTCGCTTATTACCTCGACCAGAACGGAATACGGGATCTACTCGCCAAGTTCGGCCTTGCGGGAATTGGAACGGGGCCGGTCACTGGCTGGAAATCCGCGCTGGATGGGCTGGGTCTGCTGGTCAAGCCGGATGGCTCGAACGCCGCCGCGGTCGGCTTCAGCCTGTTCTTCCTGTTGGGCAGCCTGGTACAGATAGTTGGCATTATCTTCTCCAAACCCCTGGCCGACCGTCTCGGCAAGAAAGTTGTGTTCCTCGCCGGGGCAACCGTCACTACCATTGCTACCATTCTCGTTTTCTTTATCAGCCCGACCCAAGTCACCGCGCTGTTCTGGCTGGGGATCCTCTGGGCTGTGGGCTGGGGACCGACCGTTCCACTGCTGTGGGTGATGATCGCCGACGTTGCCGACTTCTCGGAATGGAAGACTTCGCGCCGCGCCACCGGCTTCATGTATGCCGGGATCCTTTTTGCATTGAAGGCCGGCCTGAGTTTGGGTGGCGCCCTGAGTGCCTGGATCATTGATCTCTACGGGTACGTTCCGAATGTCGTGCAAAGCGAGCGGGCACTTCTTGGAATTCGCCTCGGCTCCAGCATCTATCCCGCGATCGCGCTGGGGATCGTCCTGGTATGCCTAGTCGTTTATCCCATCAGCAAGGCGCTGAACGTAAAAATTCAAGACGATTTGACCGAGCGCCGTAAGCAATACGCAACTTCATAGGAACAAGAAATGCAGATGCCATCAAGAGTACTTCTAGTGGTCGCGGTGCTGGGACTAAGTGCGCTGGCAGCCAAGGCACAACAGCCCACACTTAAAGATGCCTACAAGAATCATTTCCTGATCGGTGTAGCTATGAACACTGCTCAGATATTCGAGAAAGACCCAATCGGCGATCCAATCGTCAAAGCTCAATTCAACAGCATCTCTCCGGAAAATATTTTGAAGTGGGAGCTGGTACATCCCCAGCCAAACACTTATGAGTTCAAGGCCTCGGATGCTTACGTGGATTTCGGCGAGAAGAACCAAATGTTCATCATCGGCCACAACCTCGTCTGGCATGCTCAGACTCCCAAATGGGTTTTTGAACACGAAGACGGAACATTCGTGTCCCGGAAAGAGCTGCTCAAGCGGATGCGCGACCACATCAGCACCGTTGTCGGCCGCTACAAGGGCCGTATTAAGGGATGGGATGTGGTCAACGAAGCACTGAATGAAGATGGAACGCTACGCCAGTCGCTGTGGTACAAGATCATCGGCCCGGACTACTTAGTGGAAGCCTTTAAAGCCGCGCACAAGGCCGATCCTAAAGCGGAGCTTTACTACAACGACTATTCGCTGGAAAACGAACCCAAACGCAACGGCGCCATCGCTCTCATCAAGAAACTTCAAGCCGCGAAAGTATCCGTAACTGGGATTGGCTCCCAGGAACACGACAATCTGCAATGGCCAACGCTGGACCAGCTTGACGCGACGATTACCGGCTTCGCCGCACTCGGAGTTAAGGTGATGGTCACCGAGTTGGACATCGACGTCCTCCCTGCGGCCGTGAGAAACGGAAGCGCAGAAGTGAGTCAAACCGCCGCAGCCCAGCCGCAACTGAATCCCTATGCTGACGGACTGCCGGATTCAGTCCAGCAGGCTTTGGCCGACCGCTACGCGGGCTTGTTCGGTGTATTCCTAAAGCACCGGAACGTCGTCACCCGTGTGACCTTCTGGAATCTTACCGACGGCGATTCCTGGAAAAACAACTGGCCAGTACGCGGAAGAAAGAATTATCCGCTGCTGTTTGACCGTGAAGGCAAGCCCAAACCAGCATTCGATGCTGTCATCAAAATCGCGCAGCAAGCTTCTCAGTAGTGGGTCAATGGTGAGGGCCTTGTGGCGGCTCAGGACTCCCTGACCTGCGACCGGGCCTAGAACATAGGTCCGGAACTCAGCCCCTGAGGCACGTCTCTCAGACCATGAAGCGAGCCGGAATCCAAAAAATCGCCGAACTGGCCGGAGTCTCGATCGGCACGGTGGACCGCGCCCTCCACGGACGCGTTGGAATTCGTGAATCCACTCGCAAGAAGATATTGGCGATCGCCAAGCAGATCGCCTATACACCGCATCCCGCCGCACGCGCCCTTTCCATGGGCCGCGCCCATATCCGAATCGGCATTTGCATCCCCGAGGAAATTCATTTTTTCTACGACCAGATGCGCGCCGGTATACAGGACGAAGCTAAAAGGGCCAGCAGCCTGGGCATCGATCTGATGCATCGCCCAACCCCAAGCCTCGGCGAAAACGAGAGTGAGAAGATCAGCGAACTTCTAGAGGCAGGAGTGACCGCCCTGATCATCACGCCCGGCGACCCCAAAGTCGTGGCCCCCTTGATCAACCAAGCCGAGAAAGAAGGCATCCGCGTTATCTGCACCACGACCGACGCGCCCCACAGTCACCGTTCCAGCGTAGTAAGCGTCGATCCTGCCCTAAGCGGCAAACTCGCCGCCGAGTTGGCAGAAAAGTTTCTGCCTCCAGAATCCCAGGCCGCAGTCGTGACCGGAATGCTTAGTACCGAGGAGCATCGCGCCAAAGCCGCCGGTTTCCGCCAGGCTTTCGAAGCCACGGGAGGGAGGGTCGTCGCCATCCTGGAAGCCCACGAATCCGAGGAAGAAAGTTACCGCAAGACCCGCGTACTTATCGACGAAAGGCCCAAACTGCTAGGCATCTATGTAAGTACGGTCAACTGTATGCCGGTCGTCCGCGCCGTTCAGGAGCGAAAGCGCGCCGGCAAAATTCGCCTGATTACGACTGACCTGTTTCGCCAAATGGTCCCGCACCTGGAACACGGTACGATCGCCGCCTCCATTTATCAGGATCCGTACCGGCAAGGGCAAACCGCCGTCCGTCTACTGATCGATCACCTCACCAACGGCACTCCGATCCCGCCGACGTGCTACCTGAACCCCGGGATCATCCTTCGCAGCAATCTCCATCTGTTTCGGGAGGCCGCAAAAAGGTAATGCTGATTCCGAAAACAGGCGACAGTCGCGGCTTCCGTCCCATATACTTTGCCTGAACTAGAGACAGCACATGGATGTTTCCGCGGAGCTGAAAATTCTCGCCGCCGATGACTCCCCCATCTATCGCAAGCTGGTGGAGCAGAGTCTTTCCTGTGATCATCACCAGGTTCTCTTCGCCAAAAATGGCCGCGAAGCCTTGGAACTGTTCGCCAAACACTTGCCGGCTCTGGTCATCACCGACTGGACCATGCCCGACATCAGCGGCATCGAATTGTGCAGGCGAATCCGCCAGGATTTCCCGCAGCATCACCCGCACATCATCCTGCTGACCAGCAACACTGAGAAGGATCAGGTAGTCGAAGGATTGGCGGCCGGCGCGGACGATTACCTGACTAAGCCCTTCCATCAGGGAGAACTGCGGGCCAGGGTCCGGGTAGCACTGCGCGTAGTGGAACTTTACCGCCAGGTCCAGGCTAAGAATATCCAGTTGGAGGAATTGGCGCTGACCGATCCCCTCACTGCCCTCCCCAACCGGCGTGCCATCGACTTTTGGATCACGGGCCAGCTAAGTGCCGCCGCGCGCCACGATTTTGGCATCTGGGTTGCCCTCGCAGATCTGGACCACTTCAAAAAAGTGAACGACACCTATGGGCACGACAGCGGCGACGCCGTCCTGAAAGCCTTTGCTGAAATTCTGAAACGCAACACCCGCCAATCCAACATCTGCGGCCGCCACGGTGGAGAAGAGTTCCTCATCATCCTCACCCACGTGGAGCGCGAGGAGAGCCAGATCGCTCTCGAGAGGATCCGCAAACAGATGGAGCAGCAGCAATTCACCGTGAAAGGCCACACGTTCTCCGTCACCACCAGCATAGGAGTAGCTGGCTTCCGCGGTACCACGGCTCCGGCTTTCCCCGACCTGTTAGCCGAAGCGGACCGCGCACTTTACTCCGCCAAGCACAAGGGCCGGAATCGTATCGAATACGCCGAGGCATGACTGGGAATAAAATCTCAAAATGCCGGCCGGGGCCCCGTTTTGACCCGACCTGCAATACGCTGGCGACCGCGCTGCGTAACCCAGGTCGCCAGCATCCTTCGCCCGCTACGCTGCTGTTGAAACCCGGGTTGGGACCCGGCTGCGGTGGGATATCTCTTTCAGAACGTGGTAGATGGTTGCCGTATCCAGCCAGTCACAACGAACAAAATCACTGACCGAAAGCATTCCCTGAAGCGACAAGTTCTCATCGGTCACCGGAAGCCGCCGAACGCGTTTGTCCGCCATGAGTTGCAACGCGATTTCAACCGGGTCGTCGGGATGACATACAGTCGGATTTGCGGTCATGCAATCACTGACCCAGATGTGCGCCGGATACTTTCCCGGGGCCACCACTCTCAGGCAAAGGTCCCGGTCGGTTACAACCCCCACCAGCTTACGATGAAGAAGTTCTTCTACCACCGGCACAATGCCGGTGCCTGCGTGGTCCATCAAGGCGGCTACGGCTTCAACTGTCCAATGCAATGTGCAGTAACTTGGCTTCACACTCATGACGTCTCTTACCAACATCATGCACCTCCCCAGACCCTCGATTTTTGTTGAATCCGATCTTGCGTAGTGATGCTCAGCTTTATATCTTCTCCGCGCGCGTATAGACCACCAGCCCGTCATCAGGGCGCAGATCGCCGGGATGGTAGCGCGGGATGGGAAATTCCAATTGCTTGAACTCGACTGGCGATGTCTTCTTGTCAACCAGGCCAAGCGCGACGGCCACACCATAGACAATCGCTTCGGGACGCGGGGGGCAGCCAGGAATGTAGTAGGCCACAGGAACGATCTTTTCCACTGGCCCCAGGACGGAATAGGAATCAAACCAGATTCCGCCTCCACAGGCGCAGGACCCGATGGCAAACACAAGTTTCGGCGACGGCATCGCGTCGTAAGCGCGCTTCAGTGCCGCCGCGGTGGAGCGCATGGCCGGGCCCTGGCAGAGCATCACGTCGGCATGGCGAGGTGAACCGACCAGCTTGATGCCGAAGCGCTCAACATCATAGTAGGGCGTCAGGACGTTGAGTACTTCGATGTCGCAGCCGTTGCAGCCTCCGCTGTTGGCGTGGTAGACCCACAACGACCGGCCGAACATTTTTTGGCACAAGTCTTTAAGCATGAACATCACTCCATCTCGATCTTGATGTCATCCGCCACTGCATCATCTAGGTAAGCCTTGGAGTGGTAAATCCAACGCTCGTCTTTGAGGTCATCGGAGCGATAACCTTTCATCTTCAATTCCTCCAGCACCGATGCGGGTTTGAAGCAGCGCCCGCATCGCTGGCAGGTGCTCATGAATAAATCCAATTGCTGCCCCAGGTCGCCAATCGTGTTGGTGCCGTTCTCGAACTCGTGACTCATGGTGATGGCTTTTTCCGGGCAGACCTCGGCGCAGCGCCCGCAGTAGGTGCAGCGGCGGCCCAGGTACTTCAGGATGCGCACTTCCTGGCAGACGTCGAATACCAGGATTTCGCGGGCGGGACAGTTGTTGGCGCAGCCTCCACAGCCGATGCATTTCGCGGCATCGAAGATGGGCCGTCCGCGAAACTTCGCCGGCACCGGATCTGGGTTCGCCGGATACGGCAGGGTTACGCGGCCTGCTTTCAAGCAAGCCAACGTTTCCTCGAGTTTGCTTAACACCGACATAGATCTGCCTTCTCAGTAGCCATAACTTGCCAGCACGAGTCCTGCGGACGCCACCACTAATAGGCCCGCAAAGTAACGAATGGCCTGATCAATGCGGTAGCGCGCATGGGTCGCGGCCACTAGTGTCACCAGCACGACCAATCCGAATACTTTGATCCAGAACAGCAGCCAGCCAATGGGAAAAACCAGATGCGATCCCCACGGCGTGAAGAGCGCTGCGAATAGCGCGCTGTGAATGATGAGTTTCACCATGTGGGAGTACTTGAACAAGGCCAGCTTGGGGCCGGAATATTCCACCAGTGGGCCTTCCATCAATTCAGTTTCAGCCTCCGAAATATCGAAGGGAACACGTTGCACGAATGCCTGGAATGCCAGCAGCATGACCGCCAACAGGATCAGCCCTGACCACGGGACGCCGCTACCCGCATACGGCGAGCCATTCAGTACGGATTCAAGACGCAGCGAGTGCGCATGCAGAGCGCCGGTGACGAGGGTGACAACCAGCAAAGGCTCCAGTGAAATCATGCTCATCATTTCGCGGCTGATCCCCAGCAACGAGTAGGTGGAACCGGCAGCGATGCCAGCCAGCAGGGTGCAGATGCCGGACAGGGTCAACAGATAAATCAGTAGCACGACGTCTCCCATTCCATTCAACGGAACGGCGAATCCCATCGGAACAAGGCAGGCGATCGCCAGCACCGTCGCCAGCGAAAGATAGGCCGCGAAGCGCTGCATGGTTGGTGTTTCGCCCGATTCGATGTCTTCCTTGCCGAGCAATTTCAGCAGATCGAAATAGGGCTGCCAGACCGGCGGTCCCTGGCGGGACTGGATGCGCGCCGTGATTTTGCGCAGTACGCCCTGGAAGAGCGGCGCCAGCAGCAGCACTGCCGCTACGTTCAGCAAGCTTCCCAGGATCGTCCAAGTCATTGCGCGATTCATGTGTTACGCCTTCTGCCTTTGCGTGAGTTTCAACAACTCCTGTTGCGACCACACCCGTATCGCGCCCGAGCGCAGGTCAATCGTTTCCATGCGGTCGGTGCAGGAAAAGCATGGGTCAATGCTGCCCAGCGAAATCGTCATGTCGGCAATCTGCTGGTCTTTGATCATCATGGGCACACCCTGCAAGTTCTGATAGGTGGGGGCTCGAACTCGCCAGCGGCGGGGGCGGTTGTTCTCTCCCGTAATGACGAAGTGGTGGCTCTCTCCCCGCGGGGCTTCAATGGATGACAGCCCGATCCGGCCGATGGGCAGTTCGTCCTTGATCTCCAGTTGCAAAGGCCCGTCCGGCATCTTGTCGAGACATTGGCGGATGATTCGTATCGATTCGAACACTTCCTGTACCCGCACCAGCACCCGCGACCACACGTCGCCATCGTTCTGGGTGATCACGTTGAACTCCACGCGGTCATAGGCGGCGTAAGGATGATCGCGGCGGCAATCCATATCCACGCCTGCGGCCCGCGCTACCGGGCCGACCAAGCCTGCGTTTTTCACCAGCTTCTTGTCAGCCACACCCACACCGCGTGTACGTTTCTGGATGTTCTTGTCGCCGCTGACTGCGGCCACGATGGGACGCCATTCCGCCTCGAGCTTATCGAGGGTCTGGCGCAACTCGATCTTCAATTCGGGAGTAAAGTCCCAGCGCACGCCGCCAATCTGACATAACGCGTAGGTCTTGCGGTTGCCGGTGATTTTTTCCGCGATCCACATGATCGGCTCGCGAATGCGGAAGCTCTGCATGAAAAGAGTATCGAATCCCAAAATATGGCAAGCGAGGCCAGTCCAAAGCAGATGGCTGTGCAGACGCTCGATCTCCAGCATGATGGTGCGGATGTACTCGGCGCGCGGCGGTGGGGTGAGGGCCGCGGCGGATTCGACTGCCTGCGTATAGGCGACACTGTGCACGCAACCGCAGATGCCGCAGATACGCTCAGCCAACATGGGGATATCGTTGTAGCTCATCACCGATTCCGCCAGTTTTTCGATGCCGCGATGGGCCATGAAGCCGCGGTACTCGCATCCGCGCACCATCTCTCCTTCCACATAAAGGCGGAAGTGCGCCGGTTCGTCCAGAGTCGGATGGAAAGGCCCGAAGGGCACCACCATGCAGCCCTCCGGCGGATCGTCGAAGGTAAGTTCCCGGTCGTCACTGAACCCGGTGGGCACTTCATCCCAACGCGAGTCCTTACGCAACGGGTGCACGTCCTCCGGCCAGCCGTCCGGGAGCACAAGCCGCTTGAGGTATTTATGTCCGACGGGCTTGATGCCAACCAGGTCCCTCATTTCCCGCTCCGCCCAACTCGCCGCGGGCACGACTTCGGAAATACTCTCAATACTGGGATTGTCAGCTGGCAATTCGACCAACACGCTGCACAGCAGATGATCGTGGTCGAAGGCGAAATTGTGGGCGACCAGAAACTTGCCGGAATACGGCCGGTCGTCAGCGCCAATGCTAATCACGTAACGGGCGTCCATGTCCCGGAAAATGTATTGGCAGATGTTCTTGACAGCTGCCGGCTCGACATGGACAAACAACCGATTGTCGGCCGGGAAATCCGTGTGTTGGATGGCGGCGCCAAATTTCTGTCGCAGCTGCTCGAGGCGCTCATGCGCGATCATTTGACCCTCCTCACGCTGCTGCCCGGCAGATGCGGTGTTCCACCCAGCCATCCGAAATAGCGCTTGATCTCGCCATAGAAGTTGTGGGCCACATAGCGATTGCACTCCGCTTCGCGAGCGTATCCGCACAACCACGGCGCCGCCACGCGGCGTGGCGCGCTTCCCAGTTTCGATATTCCGTAAACCGCCGCAAAGAGCATTCCCAATAGGAACGCCAGCGCGACCGGCATAAAGACCGCCGCTGCGTTACTGGTTACAAGGCCACTGACCGGCCCGGTTTTAAGAGCAGTGGCGTCGGCCAGCGCTGCGCCAAAGCCTTGCCGGCTGGTTTCCAACGCATGCTGGATCACGCCGAACCCAAGCGCCGGCACAATGCCCAGCAAAATGCACAGCCCCGCGAGGATGATTTGTGGAGCCTGCATCATCCAAGGAACTTCCAATCGTGTCACGGAGGCCTGCGCGTTCACCAGGGCACTGGTCCGGGAAAGGAAACTGACACCGAAGAACTTGACGAACGAAGCCAGAGTTAGCACGCTGGTCAAAATAGCGACCACGGCACAAATCACCAGATACCGGGCCGAGGCGCTGCCCTGGATGGTTGCGACATAAATGCTCCACTTGCTCACGAAGCCGTTGAACAAGGGCACGCCGGAGATGGAGAACGACGCGATCAGTGTGGTGATCGCGGTCAACGGCATGAATCGCATCAGGCCGCCCATCTGGTTCAGGTCCTGAGTGCCGGTGGCGTGGAGCATAGACCCGGCATCGAGGAAGAGCAGGCCCTTGAAGATTCCGTGATTCAGCACATGCAGCAGGGCCCCGAAGAATGCGATCGCCGCAAGCGCAGCCGCGCCCGGACCGGCTGAGAGCAACGCCAGGCAGGCTCCGATACCCAGCAAGATGTAGCCGATCTGTCCAATACTGTGGAAGGCCAGCAGGCGTTTCGACTGCTCCTGCTTGAGCGCCTGCATGGTGCCGGTAAATAGCGTGATTGTTCCCAGGACAGCGATAACCATTCCCCATCGGGCCAGGGGATAGTCCCGCATGGCGCTCATCGGAACCAGCCACAGGAAATAACGCAACAAGCCGTAAACGCCAGTCTTGATCATCACGCCGGACAGCATCGCGCTCACCGGCGAAGGCGCAGCCGGATGCGCGTCCGGGAGCCAGACCTGGCCGAAAGGCCACATGCCCATCTTCACGCCGAAGCCCACCAGGAACAATCCAAACGCTAACGTTGTCGCCAGCGGGTGCGTACTCAGAAGAATGGGGAGGTTCGCGCTGACCGTATCAAAGTCATATTTCAGATGCGCGCTGCCCTGTGCGGCAGCTCCGGTCACAGCGAGCAGCTCCGCGCCCACCATGGTGGCGGCGCAGGCAAGCTGCATCATGATGAGGTACTTGTTTGCGGCCCGGACATTCTCCCGCTTCTTATTTTCGTAGCGGATCAAAGCGTATCCCGGCAACGTCATCAGCTGCCAGAAGATGAAGAAGAACCACATCATGTCCGTGGTGCTGAGCAGCCCGTACATGGCCGCCAGGAAGAGCAAGAAATATGGGTAATATCGCCCCACCCCGTATTCCCGATAGTGCCGCATATAAAGGATGGAGTAGAACGAAGCCGGGACCGCGATGACGACGGCCAATAAAAGGAAAGTTGCGGTGAGACCGTCCACATAGATTCGCAGGGCGAACCCGATTCCCGGCATGGCCCAGAATTCGGCGGCGTGGGGCGAGGGTCCCGAAAGCAGGACTTTCACAACCGCCGAGACGATCAGCACGCCGGTGGTTGCCGCCACCAGAAATGCGAACCAGCCCGCGACTAACTTGTTGCGTGAAAAGGCAAGCACCAATACCGCTCCACCCAGGCAGATCAGGATCGAAGCGAGAACAGCCTGCTCCGGTGTCAGCATGTGCGCGCTCCCGCGTTCGGCGCCAGCTTGGCGCTATCCCTCGCTGGCTGCGGCCCTCCCTGAAGCAGCAACTGCTTAAGAAGCTTTATCGTCCTCTGAACCGCCGGGCTGAGCCACTGGCCTGATTGAAGCGATTGCGGCTGTACGCCAAGCAGCCACACTCGAGTCTTACCGTTCGATTCGATCACCTCTGCCAGCACCGCGACCGAGATCTTGTGAGTGGAGATTTGCGGAAAGCGCGCTTCGATCTCACGGCTGTCCGCCACGACGACTGAGCCGGCTTCCGCGCCGCATTCAACCGCGTCGAGAAACACCAGATCGTCGAAATCCCCTTCCGCAATGGCAGCAAGATGCCGCTCCGGCGTCGTCCCGGCAACGATGACATCCCGTACGCCAGCCTTTAACAGCTCTTCCGCAAGGCGCACGCCAAAGCCGTCATCGCCGTAGTCCGGATTGCCAAGCCCCATGAAACATACCCGGCCCGCGCGTTTCATGTCGAAGAAACCGGCGATCGAGGTCATCAGATGTCCTCCCCCAGCTTCTTGATTTGTTGATAGGTGAACACCGGGCCGTCCACACAGACATAGGCCATGCCAATGCAACAATGCCCGCACTTGCCGACGCCGCATTTCATATAGCGCTCGAGCGTGGAGACAATATTCTCTTCTTCGAAGCCCATGCCCAATAGATCCTTGATCACGAAGCGAAACATGATAGGAGGACCACAAACAAAGGCCACGGTATTCTCCACCGGGACCTGAACCCCGGGCTGCTTGAACAGACTGCCCACGACACCTACGTTGCCGGACCAACCCTTGTTGCCGCGGTCGACTGTCAGGTGGCACTCGATTCCCGGCGCCCGCGACCACTCCTGCAAGTTGGAGACGTACATCAGTTCCTGCGGCGTCTTGGCGCCGTGAAAAATCTGGATGCGCTGATATTTGTCGCGGTGATTGATCGCGTACACGATGCACGAACGCAGAGGAATCAGGCCAATGCCACCGGCGACGAACACCAGGTTCTTGCCGTAATACTCCTCCATAGGAAAGCCGTTTCCGTATGGACCGCGCACGGCAAATTTCTGCCCTGGCGCGAGATGGTGTAACGCGGAGGTACAACTACCGACCTGGCGAACGGTGAAGAAAGTTTCTTGTTCCGTCGGGCTGGGAGGAAGCGAGGTGGGAAACTCGCCGGCGCCGAACAACGACACTTCCGCGAACTGGCCCGGACGAAAGCGTTTGAACGCCTGCTGCTCGGCTTGATCCTCGAAATGCCAATAAAACGTCTTCACCTCGGGGATCTCGCACACGATCCGGTCGAGGACGGCCGTCTTCGGCAAATAGACGTTCTCAGTGGCTGACGGGTGCATCTTTCTCCATCTCCGCCGAGGCGCGGCGAATCATCTCCACCACGCTCGGCATTCCAATGTCACCGTGGCAAACCTGAACACAGCGTCCGCAGCCCACGCATGCCATGGACAGCTCCCGCTGAATGAAATAATGCGCTAGCTTGCGGAAGAAGCGCCGGTTGCGCCGGTCGTGCACCGCACGGCGAGGATTGAAGCCACCTGCCATGCGGGTGAATCCATCCAGCGCGCAGGAATCCCAGACTCGAACGCGCTCGATTTCGTCTGGCCCTACCTGCCGGTCGCTGACGGTAAAACAGGTGCAGGCAGGGCAAACGTAAGTGCAGCCGCCACATTCCAGGCAGCGCTTGCCGATCTCTTCCCAGGTCTTCTCCAGCACCTCTCCCTGCGAGATGTAGCGGACGGTCGCTGAAAACCAGCTCGTCGTCTGCTTAAACCGCTTGCGTACGTCATCCAGAATGGCGTGGCGCCTGGCCACATGGGCCTCCGTGCCTTTCCTGAAAATCGGCTCCGCAAATAAGGCCTCGCCCGCCGCAGTGCCGGCTACTGCCATGAATTCATCGCCCAGGTCCATCAGTTGAAGATCAAAGTGGTCGCGTGCCGCTGGTCCGGTGTCGGCGCACACGCAGAAACAGTCGTCCCCCAGATCGCGATCGGTATCTGTGCACACCAGATTCACCAGGAAAAGATTTGCCCGTCGTTTCTCGTAGTAGATGTCGCGATGGTCGCGTCCGAGATAAAAGCGGTCCAGGTGGTAAATCCCCGCGACGTCGCACGACCGGATGCCAAAAATCGCCCGCTTGCGATCTTCATAACTCGCCTCGATCCGCACGTCCCCATTTTTGCGATGTACCTTTAGCAGGTGCTCGATGGGAGGAAACACAAATCGCTTCGGCGGGTAGTAGGGATTCGGCAAATGCAACTCAATTTGGTCTTGATTCTGCGGTGTCACGGTCTCGAACCCGATGTCATCCGCGCGGCCGCGGAACGGGGCGAGCACCTCATACCCCTGCCCTTGCAGCAGGTCCACGATCTTGAGTACGTCCCCGCGATTGAGGATGCGCGCTTTCATGCAGCCTCCTTCTCCACGCGGACCTGAACGTTTCCTTCTGCTCCCGCGCCCAGAATTTGATCCTCCACGTCCCGGACAAAATAAGGGACATAAATGGTGCCGCTTCGCACTTCGGGGGTAACCCTGGCCGTGGAGGCAGCCGATGCGGTCGCAGCGCGTAGCCGGATTCTTTCTCCATCGCGGATGCCGAGTTTCCTGGCGTCGTCGGTATTGATTTCCACGAAACCTTGCGGATAGTCGAGCAGCATGACTCGGTACTCGCGTTGAAGGGTTTCGCTGTGGCGGATGAGCACATTCTGGTTCCAGTAGTAAAGCGAGTGGCCAAAGACAAGCGTAAAAGGAAATTCTTGCGAGACCGCAAGCTCAAGTTGGGGCTCGGACAATGCCACGAACTTGAACCGGGGCGATCCGTTCGGGTGGGCAAATAGGTAAGGCGTGCCCAGAAGGTTTTCCTTGGTGCACGGCCACTGGCGGCCGTACTCGCGTGCCAGATTCTGGTAGTTGGCGCCGCTGTAGAACGGGACTACCGCGCCAATCTCATCCATGACCTCAGTCGCGGATTGGTAATTCCACCCCGCCCCCATGAGCCGGGCGATCTGCATGATTTGTTGCCAGGCGGGGGTCAGGCACGCCTCTGGCTCAACCACTTTCTGTGCCAACTGGATCCGCCGCTCGGTATTCGTGAACGATACCTGCTCTTCGCCAAACGCGGTCGTGGGCAGGACCACGTCCGCATGGCGGGCGGTTTCGGTCATGAATAAGTGCTGCGCGATAACGAACTCACATTTCCCAATCGAACTGGCAGCGTCGGCGATCGCGGCTGTGCTGACCGGATCGTAGCGGCAAAGCCACAAGGCCTTGACGCTGCCTCCTCCGTTCAATATGGAGTCGGCGCTAAGACCGGGGCTGGTTGGAATCTTGCAACCCCACTTCTCTTCGCACAGCGCGCGGCCGGGGGAATCGCCCAAAGGCTGGTATCCCGGCAGGCGGTCCGGGAGCATGCCCATGTCGCATACACCTTGCAGGTTGTTCTGCTCACTCAGCGCGAAGATGCCAGCGCCCGGCTTGCCCAGGTTCCCGGTGAGCAAGACCAGGTCCACGATGGCGCGGATATGCTTTTGGCTGCGCGATTCAATCCCGGTAGAGTAGAGAATTGCAGCGGCAGCGGCGGCGGCCAAAAGATCGTACTGCCGCACTCCACGGGCGAAATCGTCATAGTCGTGGCAACGGTCCTTAATGAAGGTGGAATCCATCAGCCCGCGGTCGATAATGATTTTGGCCATCGCGCCATAAAGCAGAGTTTCGGTGCCCGGCCTGGTTTGCAGGAACACATCCGCACTTTCCGCTAGGCGGTGACGGCGCGTTCCGATCACGATGAGCTTCGAGCCACGCAGCTTCGCCCGAAGCACAGCTCCGCCCAAGGTGGGCAGCCGTCGAGCCAGGTCCACACCGTCCACTACGATGACTTCGCTGTCCGCAAGTTCGGAAATGGAGTTGGTGCTGGCGGAAACGCCAATCATATCGAGCAGGACATCCACCGAGTTGTTGCTGTATACGCCGGTTCCATGACCGACGTTGTTAGTGCCAACCACGGCCCGGGCCAGTTTCTGGAGAAGATAGGATTCCTCGTTCGAGCAGCGTGGAGAGTTCAGAAAGGCAAGGCTGTCGGGCCCATACCGCTGGCGGACCTCCTTCAGTCGCACCGCGACGAAGTTCAGATTCGTCCGGCGTTCGTAGGGTGAGAACGGCTGGGGTAGACCCCCACCACCTGATTGCCGGCGATCTCCAGGTAGAGACCGCAACCCACTCCGCAGAAGGTGCAGGTGGTAAGGTGATGGGCCATGCAGCGCCTCCCGGCGCAACCTTGATGGGGCCTGTGACGCAGAGCGAGGCAGAACCTCGCCGTGCCACGCAATGGATGTTAGTGGGACGATGAAACCGGTAATGTGATGAGCGTCACCCTCGTATGTGATTGAGAAGTGCGCTGCTAGGGAATTGCAGAACAGACTATTCTATTTGTTCAGAAAGACTTCAGAGGATCGGAGGCGTCCGCTCTTTGGTTGCATATTGACACCCGATTTCGAGAGCTACGTCTCATTCTGAAAAAGGGAACACTCCAAGCATCGGGGAGATGTGTGGGCAATCCCCGTGGAGATACTGCCGGAATAAACCTATAAGCCCTAAGCCCGAGCTACAGCCTCGAGCATGAAGAACATCAAAATGAACAACACCGGCTTGGGCAGCAGCCGCAGAACTTTCCAAACCACGATACTCACGACTTCGATCCTCCGCGCGGGAGATCCGCGAATGACCCCGGTCAACTGAGCAAATTCAGGTATTGATATAGGACGGGAAGGATTTTACCGCAAAAACTGCGCACCGCAAGGGGTTTGCGGCGCGATCAAAAATGAATCTAAGTTAAGTAACCGTAGCTCAATGACTTAAATAAGGCGAGTCACGCCGTGCTTCGGGAATCCACAAGGCCCACGAAGGACTGCGGACGCACCAGAAGACTCCCATCCTTGCGTTCCCTTTCTGCCACAAATTGCCACATCCGTCCGTCGTCGGTCAGAAAGGTTCTCGCCTCGTCATAATCCACAAGACGGCTCAACACGGTCGTGACCGAAGCGAACGGCTTCTTGTGCCGTTCCAGCATGCCAGGAAATTTCTTGCGCAGCAGATCACAGACCTGGCGCGCCGGCAATGGCGTTGCCGACTCCATCAAAACCGCACGGCAAGCCTGGGTAAACCCTGACCTCTGCGCTGTGTTACGGTCAAGCAACTCCAGCAATGGCTCGCTGAGAATCGAGTCTCCAAACATGTTGGCCAGCCCCGCCAACGTCTGCTTGATCGAGCCAATCCGTTTCATCACCTCCGCGCGTTGCTGCAATAACACCGTTAATTCATGTTCCGCCGAGCGGACTACTTCTTGTACATGCGAATCCATCGCCGGTGTACGCAGCTCCCCCTGTTTACTCATCATGGTGCCCCTTGTTTTCCCGATACTAGGCAGAGCCAAGGTGCCCGACTTCCCTTGACTCTGCCATCCGTTACTTGCCTTCAAACTGATTTGGACGTATAAGCGATTTGAGCATGCAGTCATCGATTAGGATTATTGTTTGTTTTCATCCCAAAGATGAACTCGGCTCATGCAAGAAAGCATTGCCCCTAAGCGATCAGTTCTTTCTCGCTGCGGTGGCGGAAGCGTGAGCCTCTTTCAGCTTCTGGGCACACTCTTCGCAGCACACTTCAATCGCCTTACCGCCAATCGTGACCGGGATCGCGTTTTCATCCAATTTGTAATCGCAAGCTGCACAGGTTCTGTCTGCCATGACCTTATCCTCCATCCGTGCCCGATAATTTCGGGCTCGAGAGCAGTAGGCCATGCCGAGGAAAAGTGCCGCTATCAGAATCTTTAGCGGTTTGCGGGGAGGGACGAGCGGCGCAGAGCCGATTGGCGGAATTCCGACGGAGTGCGTCCGTAGGCTTCCCTGAAGGCAAAGGTAAAGTGGCTGTGACTCGAGAAACCGAGATCTAAGCTGAGGGCCGTGAGGTCGTCGTACCGAGACAGCAGGTCAAGCGCCCGTGCCAATCTCAACCGCAACTGGTAGCGGTACAGAGGAACGCCTTCCACTTGTCGAAAAACCTGCGTAAGGTACACGGGGGAACAACGAACTTCAGCGCCGATTTCCGCCAAGGTCCAGCGCCGCGCCGTGTCGTTCATCAAAGCCAGTTTGACCCGATCCACCAGGCGCTGCCGGCCAACCGTGGCGCCGGCCGTATGTGCAGTGCGCGGACCGAGCGCCCGCTGCGCCAGGGTCAGAGCCAGGCTCTCCGCTTCCAGGGCTTCTGCAATATTCTCGCGAAGACTATGTCGCAGCAATGCCACCAGCACCTGAGCTCGCGGATCAATCCGTAAACGCTGTACCCGAAAACCCAGAGGCCGAGTGTTCCGCAAGAGATCTCGAGGAGCAATTTCGTGCAACAGCGGCTCGCTAAGTTTCAGTGTCAGGCAGGCATCGCCGCCGGCAACCGGATGACTGACGCGGTAGCCGTCGTCGGCATTGAAAAACAGCACCTGGTTCGCGTCGGCGACGGCTTGGTCCTGTCCCAGATGCCGTACATACACGCCGCGATACGGGAATACCAGTTGCGATTCATCGCAATACTCTTCTGTGCCTGTGCCTTCGGGGCCGCCCGAGCAGCATACGTCGCGGACGGTGAGAGTCTGCGTCTTCATGAGTTGCTGAACGGCAAATTCCGGCATGGGTTCTTAGATTATGCCGGCATCCGGCGGTCGCACTAAAAAAGCGTGCTGGTTATCTTAATCTTCGCGGCCTTTGCGGAAGTTCTTTGTGGTGTGCTTTTGTTGTTCCCTGTCAGTACATACTTTCGACCGCAAAGGTCGCAAACAAGACTGCCCGAGCATGAGAACGGTTGTTTGTTTCTGCCTGATAGATGAACTATGCTCATGCCATGGATATAAAGCTGGAAATCCGCCATTTACGCTTGCTGGCTGCCGTTGCCCAAACCGGCAGCGTGACCGAGGCGGGAAAGCGCCTGCACTTGACTCAATCCGCCTTGAGCCATCAACTGCGTGACGCCGAAGAAAGACTCGGTGCCGCGCTGTTTTTGCGGCTGGGGAAAAGAATGGTGCTCACACCCGCGGGAGAAAAACTTCTCCTGTCCGCAGAAAAGGTATTAGACGAACTAAGAGCCGCCGAATCCCAGATCATCGGCCTGGATGGCGGAACCCGCGGACTCATCCGCATCAGCACCGAGTGCTACACCTGCTATCACTGGCTGCCGCCGGTGCTGAAGAAGTTCCACGCGCGTTATCCCAAGGTCGAAGTCAGCATTGACGCGGAATACACGCACCGTCCCATCGAGGCCCTGTTGGACGGTAGGCTGGATGTGGCAATTCTGAACTGCACTCCACCGCCTCGCAACGCAAGCCTGCGGCTCATGCCGATGTTCGAAGACGAAATGGTCCTGGTGTTGGCGCCAAAACATCCTTTAACCGCCAAGAGCCAGATCTCTCCCAAGGACTTGATCACAGAAACTGCTCTCATCTATCCTCCGCGCGAACAGAGCACGTTTCTGTCTGTGCTTCGCAAGGCCGGAGTCGAACCCGAGCGGATTATGGAGATTATGCTCACTGAAGGCATTGTCGAGCTGGCGGCTGCGGGGACAGGGATAGGCTTCCTGGCACGCTGGGCGGTCGCACCCTATGCGGACAGTGGCAAGGTGGCGTTGCGTCCCCTGACCAGCCGCGGGTTCCGCCGCGTATGGCATGCCGCCACTCTGCGTAATCAGCCCACTCCTGCCTACGTCACTGAGTTCCTCGATGTGCTTTCATCCTACTGTCCAAAACCAGCCAGGCTGATGCGCGGGTAGCGATGGAACGTAACTGTGTCGGCGAGTTCCTCGATGACTTTCTTCGCCAGGGCGATGAATGCGCATTCGCGGAGCGCTCGGGCTACCGTACCTTGCGCCGAAGCTACTGCCAGGTGGCCGAGACCGCATTTCAGTTTGCCCGAGAGCTGCAAGCGAGGAAGATCGGCAAAGGGGATTGCGTTCTCCTTTGGGGGCCGAATTCCGCCGCATGGGTGTCAGCATTTTTCGGGTGCGCGGTGATCGGCGTGATTGCCGTGCCCATGGATGATGCCGCCTCAGCCGATTTTGCCCTTCGTGTGTTTCATCAAGTCAAGGCTAAGTTGTTGGTCTGTTCGCGCAAGCACCAGCAAGCCTCAGTTTCAACCCTGACATTTGAAGAGTTTGATCAGACACTGGCCGCATACCCAAAGGCCGCTTTGCCATGCAGTGGAGTCGGCCCGCAAGACGCGTTACAAATCATTTTCACCTCCGGCACCACGGCCGAACCCAAAGGAGTGGTGATCACCCATGGCAATGTCCTGTCGAACCTCGCCCCGCTCGAAGGGGAGATGCAGAAATATGTCAAACGGGCGCGCTGGTTTCATCCCATAGGCTTTTTGAACCTGCTGCCCCTGAGCCATGTGTTCGGGCAATTTCTCGGCATTTTTCTTCCCAGAGTGTTCAGCGCCACGGTGATCTTCCAGGAATCGCTCAAACCTGCCGAGGTGATTGGAACCATCAAACGTGAGCGTGTGTCCGTCTTAGTCGCGGTTCCTCGGGTCCTACAATCGCTCAAAGAAAAAGTGGAACGCGATCTTGACGATCAAGGAAGGCTCACGCGCTTCCGCAAGCGCTTCGAATCGTCGAAGCCTAAGCACTTCCTCCTTCGCTCCTGGATCTTTCGCCATGTCCGCCGCCAGTTCGGCTGGAAGTTCTGGGCCTTTATTTGCGGCGGCGCAGCCCTCGACACCGTCACCGAAGAATTCTGGCAGCGGCTGGGCATCGCCGTGGTCCAGGGCTACGGCCTGACAGAAACCACATCGCTCATCAGCGTGAACCACCCTTTTCGGGTGGGCAAAGGTTCCATCGGAAAAGTCCTGGCCGGGCGCGAAATCAAACTGAGCGACGACGGAGAAATTCTGGTTCGCGGCAGTGGGGTGGCCAGCGGCTACTGGAGCGGAGACGGAGTAAGACCCATGTCCGGCGAAAAAGGCTGGTACCACACCGGCGACATCGGAGAGCTCGATGCCCAAGGGAATCTCTACTTCAAAGGCCGCAAGAAAGATGTGATCGTCACTCCGGCAGGCATGAATGTCTATCCCGACGATCTGGAAGCCGCATTGCGCCGTCAACCTGAAGTCAAGGATTGCGTAGTCGTAGGGTTACCGCGGGATGGAAATGCCGAGCCATGCGCGGTGCTGATTCTTCGCCACGCTAACGTTGACGCCAAGGAGGTGACTGCCCGTGCCAACCCAACCCTGGCCGAGTATCAGCGTATTCGCCATTGGCTGGTATGGCCCGAAGAAGATTTTCCCAGGACTTCCACGCAAAAACCCCTGCGTAATGTCATCCAACAAGCAGTCATAGCCCAGGTGGATCGGAAGCAAGGTATTCCTACTTCCACTGTGCTGGGAGATCTAATCAGCCGAATCAAAGGGAATTCATTCTCCCAGCCTTCCGCCAGTGCCAATCTCGACAACGACTTAGATCTGACATCCCTCGAGCGCGTCGAACTGCTGGGTGCCCTCGAAGACCGCTATCAGCTGGACCTCAGTGAAACCAGCTTTGCCTCCGTACAAACGGTGTCAGACCTCGAACAATTGCTGCACGGCAACGTCGAGCCGCGTGCGAAATTTCACTACCCGCGCTGGACGTTGCGGTGGCCAATTTCCTGGTTCCGTATCCTCTCCCAATACCTTCTAGGACGCCCGGCTGTGGCCCTGCTCGGCTGGCCCAAGGTAAACGGGAAAGAAAACCTCCGTAGCATTCGCGGCCCGGTGCTGGTCGTTTGCAACCACATCAGCCACGTGGATGTTGGCTTCGTCCACAAGGCCTTGCCTCCACGGATTCGCCACTATCTGGCAACCGCCGCAGGCGGCGAGGTCATGGAGTCTCTGCGTATGCCGCCATCGACTCGCAACTTCTTTGCCCGAATCTACGACCGCATTCGATGGATATTGGCTGTGGTCCTTTTAAACCTATTCCCTCTTCCGCGCGCTTCCGGCTTCCGCGAGAGCTTCGCCTACGCAGGAGAATGCGTAGACCGTGGCTACAGTATCCTGGTGTTCCCCGAGGGCCGCCATACTTCGGATGGAAGAATAAATCCTTTCCGCGCGGGCGTCGGTCTGCTAGCCAACAATCTCAATATTCCAATTCTCCCCATGCGAATTGACGGTTTATTCGAGTTGAAACAGGCTGGCAAACGCTTCGCGGCCCCCGGAAAAATCCGCGTAATGATTGGGGTTCCGGTTACCTTTCCGCCCGGCACCGCCGCGGAGGAAATCTCCCGGCAACTACAGAAAGCGGTAGAGGGCCTAAAGCAGTAAACTCCCGCACTTCGCACCGCATCCAAGCTCCGGTATAGTGTTTTTAATAACCAATAACCTTTGGCCGATAAATCTATGGGGAGGTTGTAAGACATGAACTTCGATTTCAAGCAAGCTGTACGCATCGTGACCGCTTGCCTTCTCGCTACGATATTTGCCGTCCCGCAAAACCTGGTGGCGCAAGCAGTAGCGGCCCATGTAGTAAGCCCCGCGGACCTGCACAAGGCAGCCGTTTCAGTCACTCAGTCTCGCCAGCACAACCAGCAGACCATCGAGTCGTTCCTCAGTTCAGAAAAAGCAGTCAAGGCCCTCAAGGCCGCTCACATGGACCCGCAGGAGGTGAAGACCGCGGTCGCCAGCCTGAGTGACACAGAGCTGGCCCAAATGGCGGCCCGCGCCGATGGAGCCCAAGCCAACTTTGCCGCCGGCGATTTAAGCGATCGCGACCTCATCTGGATCATCGTTGGCATCGCGGCGTTAATCCTGATTATTGTCGCAGTCCGATAAGCGCCCTTGATGTTTCGTCGCATAACCAGATGGCTTGCCGGGTTGTGTCTGTGCGGAGTGCTGTTCGCCTCGGACATGCCCGGCATCTGGCTAGACGTACCCTTCGTGAAACAAGTCAAAGAAGGATGCGGCGCCGCCAGCATCGCCATGGTGATGCAATATTGGGCGGGAAAGCAGAATCTTGATCCCCGTAGCATCAACCCATCCCAAATCCAAAACACCCTGTATTCCAAAAAAGGCCACGGAATCTACGCGTCGGATGTGGAAGCGTATTTCCAGCAACACGGGTTTCGCACTTTCGCTTTGCGAGGCGAATCGGCGGATCTGAAGCAGCACCTGGAACAAGGCCGTCCGCTGATGGTCGCGCTGAAACCTTCCTCGGGAAATGTTTCGCTACACTATGTGGTTGTGACCGGCCTCGACTGGGAAAATCATCTGGTCATGGTCAATGACCCGGGGCGGAAGAAGCTGTTAAAAGTCGATCAGGCTGGTTTCGAACAACAATGGAACGCCGCCGGAAATTGGACTCTGCTGGCCTTGCCGGAATCCGGTGCCCACTGATCAGCTTCAAAGTTCTCACCATCCTGGCTTGCTATACAACTTTGGCATTTGGGCAAACCCGTCCCGATTCTGATGCCCTGCAAAAAGCCCAGCGCTTCGCGGACAAGGAACAGTGGCAGGAACTGATTACCCTGGCCGAATCTATCCCCACACGGTCGCCCGACCTTAATTATTTGTACGGGACGGCGCTGGCGCACCTGGCACGCTGGCTCCAGGCTCATCAAGTGTTTCAAGAGGGTGAGGGTGCCTTGCCGGCGGACGAGAGATTTCCCCTCGAACTTGCCGGGGTTGATTTCAAACAGAAACGCTACGCCGAAGCTGTAACTCACCTCCGCCGGGCCCTGCGGCTGAAGCCCGACGACGAGTATGCCAATGAATTCTTAGCTACCGTCTATTTTTCGGAAGGTAATCTCGAGGCCGCGTTGAAGTATTGGAATCGGGTCAATAAACCAATGCTGGCATCTGCAAAATTACGCCCGAGGCCACACATCGATCCTGCACTATTAGATCGAGCCTTCACCTTCGCTCCAGCGAGCACCCTCCGCCATGAAGATCTATCGACCAGCGAAGCTCGCGTTCGAGGACTGGGGATTTTCCCCAGCTTCGACTTCGAACTGCAAGCCCGTGAGGATGGTCAATTCGATTTGCTGGTCCGCAACCAGGAGCGCAATGGCTTCGGCCGCAACCGGCTGGAAGCCTTAGTCCGTAACCTGCGGGGCCTCCCCGCCCAAACCGTCAATCCCGAGTTCTACAACCTTCACAACCGCGCCATCAACATCATTTCCATGTACCGCTGGGACGCGGAGAAACGCCGGGTTTTCGCCGAACTATCCGGTCCATTGCGCCTCGACCCCAAGCGCCGGGTCTCGCTTAGCCTCGATCTTCGCGGAGAAAACTGGGATATCCGCTCGTCCTTTACCGGGCAAGTCCCGCTACTCGGCAGCTTCAACCTGCGCCGCGAAGCTCTTCATGCGGAGATTACGACCTTTGAAAGCGGCCGCTGGAGCTGGTCTGCGGGCGCGGAACTATCGCACCGTGACTTTCGCGACATATTTCTTGGCAGCGCCCTGACACCTGAATTGCTCTCGAAGGGATACCAACTAAAACAAATTACCGGCGCCAGGTTCGACCTGCTGCGCTTGCCCGAGCGCAGATTTACCATCACCAGCGGTGTCTTCTCCGAAGCCGGCCGTACTTGGTCCAACCCGGTCCACGGTTTCGAAAAACTCCAAGCCTCACTGCGCCTTCACTGGCTTCCCCAAGCCCAGGGCGACGACTACGAACTCCAACATGAATTCCGAGGTGGAAAAACCTGGGCCTCGGTACCCTTTGATGAGCTGTTCACCTTAGGCGGGTTGGGCGACAACAACCTCATGATGCGCGGACACGTCGCCACGCGCGGGGGCAGGAAAGGCAGCGGTCCGCTGGGAACAAACTACTTTCTCTCCAACTGGGAGATCGATAAGAACGTCTTCCACCGCGGCTTCGTGGCTGTTAAGCTGGGGCCATTTCTGGATACGGGGAAAATCACTGATCCGCTCCCAGGCCTCGGTTCACACCGCTGGCTCTGGGATACGGGCGGGCAGGTGAAAGTCAGGGCCTTCGGATTCGGTGTGGCGCTGGTCTACGGAAGAGATTTGCGAAGTGGCAATAACGCTTTCTTCGTCACGATGTTGAGTCACTAGTGGCCAAAGCTAATAATGACTCGGGCGTTCGCCCTGGGGGACTCTGCACATCGCAAACGAACGATAAATCATTTAGCCCGTTAAGGAGAGCATATGAAATACACGCTTGTGATCGCAGCCGTTTTTCTCGCCACGGTGTTCGCGCAACCATTCTCAGCGCAAACCAAAGTCGAACTTAAAGATGCTCAGGGCAAGAGTGTCGGCACGGCTCAAATCGAAGCCGGACACATGGGCGTGCAAATCATGCTCGACCTCCACGATCTCCCGCCCGGCGAGCACGGCATTCATATCCATCAAAACGCCAAATGCGACCCGCCCGACTTCAAGTCAGCGGGAGGCCATTTCAATCCCGACGCTAAACATCACGGCCTGGAGAATCCTGAAGGCCATCATGCAGGTGATATGAAAAACATTATGATTGGACAAGACGGCAAGCTGCAAACCACGCTCATGAACATGGACATGAATCTGAAAGATGATAGCCACTCGGTATTCAGCAATGGCGGCACGGCGCTGGTCATTCACGCCAAAGCAGATGACATGAAGAGTGACCCCGCGGGCAATGCGGGCGATCGGATTGCCTGCGGAATCATCGGCAAATAGGACATGAGATAGACCCTAGGGTCGATGCCCTAAGGGAACAACCTCGGAACATTCGGCCAACCTCTAATGGCTCGCCTTTGGAGGTCCTATGGATGCTGTTCCGTCGTGCTCCCTCTCGTTCGCGTTTTTGTTAGCCTTCCTTTCCATCCCAACCACAGTATTTGCTCAATGCTCTGCACCCTCGAGTCCAGGCGTGCGCATTTGCTCGCCAACTGCCAACGCAACGGTAGCTTGGATTCCGTCCGTTGACTTCAATTCAACGCCCGCATCTGGAGCGGAAATCGTGAAGTTCATTGTCTACGACAACAACCATAAGTTGTTCGAAGATACCAGTGGAAGAACCGGAACGGGTTTGTTGATCGATCGTACCGGCAATGGTCCGCATCACGTGGTGGTGAATGCGTGGGATAGCACCGGCAAGCTGTACCAGGGCTCGGTGTCATTCAATGTGGTAGGCCTGGGGTATAACACGACCTGTACTGCGCCGGCATCGCCGGGAATCAACTTCTGCGCGCCCCCGCCTTCCGGTGTCGTGCTGCCCACCAACTACTGGATCTCTGCCACCGCCAAAGGCCAATCCAGGATCACCAACATTCGCGTCTATTTGGACAACGTGGCCCAGTTCACTTTTCCAAATGTGAACGAACTCAGTACAACTCTGGATGTAAAAACACAGGGCAACCACAGAGTCACCTATGTGGCATGGGACTCGCTGGGGAATGCTTTTAGCAGCAGTAAAATTATCAATTCCACCTTTACGTATGGCTTCCTGGATTGTCCACCGAAGGGCACCGATCCCTGCAAGCCGGGTTTCAATGGATCGACCATCCCGCAGGCCAATGCCTATGTTGGCAATTCGTTTCAGATCCACGTGGATATTGAGCAGCCTCCGAATCCCGTTACTACCATGAAGGCATACGTGGACAATACTCTGGTGGCCACTTCAAACGGTCCCACGATGGTGTCCACCGTGGACAATGCTCCCAGTGGCACCCACATCCTCACGCTGCAAGCCTGGGATACCAAGGGAATCTTGTACCGGGTTCAGTACAACATCAACATCAACGTACCGCACTGATGGGGGATAACTAACGAGGTTTCTTTCTCAGTTCAGCGAGCAGTCCAGAGCGGGTGAGCCAGAGCCCGGCCGCAATCGCCGCTGCCCAGGTTAAACCCGCCAAGAACAAGGTTTTGATATCGTCCAGCAAGCCGCCGCCGGCCATGAGGCCGGCGGCGATTTTATAGCTCAGGATTCCCGCCGCCAGTGCGATAATTCCGGCCTTCCCCAGTTCCACCCAATTCAACTCCGATGCCAAAACCAGCTTCCGTCGATGAACCAGCCAAGCCATGGCCAGACAATTGGCGGCGATTCCCACATCGGAGGCAATTGCGAGGCCGGTGGCCCCATGAAGATGAAATAAGAGCTTGTAGACCGGGAGTGAAGCGATGGTCACAACTGAGCTGGCGATCATCGGCGTCAGGGTGTTGCCGGATGCGTAGTAGGCTCGGGTGTAGAGTGCCTGGGCAGACCAGAATGCCAGCGAAAGCGAAAACCAGAAAAAGTAAACTGAGGTTTCCTGCGCATCCGAGGCGCGAAAGTGTCCTCGCCGATAAGCTAAGTCAATCAACGGCAGGGACGCGCTCATCATGAAGCTGGTAAACAGCAGTGACACTGCCACGACGCGGTAAACCGATCCGTTGACAATGCCGGAAAACTCGCGCATCCGCTTCTCTTCAAACAAGCGGACAAAGAACGGAAACGATGCCTGCCCCGCCGCCTGCCCCAGGACTGAAATCGGCACCTGAAAAAGCCGCTTGGCATAGTTCAACCGGCTGATATCGCCCAAACTCCCTGCGGCAAAATACCGCAAGAACCAGTCATCCACGGTGACCAGGGAAACCCCGAGCATCAACGGAATCGAAAGTTTCACCCACTGGCGAAACGCCGGATTGCGAACATCAAATGAAGGCCGGTATCCCGCGCCGACGCGCGCGGCGCCGATGGCATTGACTAAAAAAACGCCCAAGAAACTTCCTGCCACGGCGCCGTACGCCAGGGATGCGATTCCCAAATGCCGTGCCAATAACACTCCACCCAAAATGATGAACCCGTTGTAAACCAACGGTCCAAGCGCGGGGAGCAAAAACAATCTTCGCGCCAACAGCACTGCCGAGACTACTCCGCCCACATAGAAAAAAGCCTGTGCCGGGAGTAGCACGCGGGTTAGAAACACACAAAGTTCGAATTGCTGGGGCGTGAACTTGCCAAACATGAAATGCACCAACTGAGGCGCAAAAATTTCCCCTAACAGAATGCCCGCCAGCAATACCAGACTCATGACGCTAAGAATGATGGAGAAGGTCTTCTTGGCGTCCTCCTCGCGTTTCTCTGCCAGAAAGCGGGTATAGATCGACACAAAAGTAATGGACGCGGTCCCACCCGCCGCGATGTAGTTCAGCCAATCGGGAATGGTGAAGGCAGCGACATACGCGTCTGTTTGCCAGCCCGCGCCAAACGCTCGCGCGATGTACATCTCCCGGACGAATCCCATCGCCCGCGACAGCATCACCGTAGACATCAACAGAAGAGTTGCAGAGAAAGCGGTGTGCTCATGGAGCGGCCGGAACTGGCGCAGCATACGGCCCGCCAGACCGCGAGGCGCGGTCACGTTGGAACCTGGAGACTCGTCCACGATGAGCCGATTCTACACGGAAGGAAGCGCAGTCCAGATGAACCGGAAGGTTCCCGTCAAGAATGTGGCGCGGGCACCCTTGCCCGCGCACAGCCGGCAGCTATTGAGATGCTGGGGGAGTTACTTGTTCTTCGTCGTCCGCGTGTCCTTATACACCACCCCACCCTTCATCACGAACGCCACATGCTCCAGCGCCCGCACATCCGCCAGCGGATTATTCTCCACCGCAATGATGTCGGCATACTTCCCCGCCTCAATCGTTCCCACGTCGGCCGCCCGTCCAATCAGGTCCGCTGCGCTCGACGTCGCCGCCCGAATCGCCTGCGCCGGAGTCATCCCGTACTTCACCATGTAGAAAAACTGCCTGGCGTTGTCGCCATGAGGATAGACTCCCGCATCCGTGCCAAACGCCATCTTCACTCCAGCCTTAAAAGCCTTCTCGAAATTTTCCCTCTGCAACTTCCCGACAGCTTTCTCTTTCTCCAGCTTTTCTTCGGTAAGCCCCCACTTTGGCGCTTCGTTGAGCAGGTAGTCGTCGTTGTAGATGTCCATCACGAAATACGTCCCATGCTCTTTGGCCAGGCGAATTCCCTCGTCATCCACCAGGCTGCCATGTTCGATCGAATCAATTCCAGCCAGAATCGCATTCTTGATCGCCTCTGCCCCATGCGCGTGCGCCGCGATCTTGCGACCGCCCATGTGCGCCGTCTCCGCCGCTGCCTTCAATTCTTCCAGCGTGTACTGCGGAGCGCCGGGCTTATCGCCGCGCGAGAGCACGCCTCCGCTCGCCAGAATCTTGATCACATCCACTCCGTATTTTTCCTGGGCGCGAACCGTATGCCGGATCTGGTCGACGCCATCGGCAATCTGAAAGTCGCGCTCGTCGGGAAACATCATCACTCGCGTCTGCGGCGTGTAGTTGTTCAGGTCGCCATGTCCGCCGGTGATCGAAATTCCCGGCCCGCTTGCCACAATCCGTGGCCCCAACAGAAATCCTTCGTTAATCGAATTCCGCAGATCGACCGCCAGGAAGGGCGCCGAGCCTACGTCGCGCACGCTGGTGAACCCCGCCTCCAGCGTCTTGCGAGCGTTGATCACCCCAGCAAACGCGCTGCTGAACGGCGAATCCTTGAAGTCATAGATCTCGTTGTAGCGATCCGCTCGCGATCCCAGATGGGTGTGACAGTCAATGAGCCCGGGCAACACGGTCGCATTCGAAAGGTCAATGACAGTGCTTCCCGTGGGAATCTTGATCGCGCCCGCCGAGCCCACTGTCTTGATGCGCTCGCCCTCGACCACGATCACCATGGTTTCGCGCACATTGTCGCTGGTGGAATCGAACATCCTCCCCGCGAGAATGTAGGTGGTCTTCGGCTCGGTCTTCGTCGCCGTCTGCGCGAGCGCGACCCAACACACAAGACACAGCATGACTGTGAGACATGTTTTCCTGATCAAGGGGCCTCCCCACGGTAACAGCCGAGCAGTGTCGCCGCTTGTATCGCTGCCTGTCAACCGCTTTGATAGCGCCGCAGTTTGCTTGTCGCCCCGCGACGGTGAACTTTGACACCTTCACTCCGCCAATCCGATAATCCGATTGTGAATCTCCGCGCTACTCAGGGAGCCCGCTCTTCAGTTTTGCGCCGCTCGTTCCACAAGGATTTTCCCGCTGCGGTCCGCGGCGAGGGCGTCTACGTCTGGGATTCCGACGGCAAGCGCTACCTCGACTTCTCCGGCTCGGCCGCGGTGAACTTCGTCGGACACGGTGTCGCAGAAGTTTCTGCAGCCATGATGGAACAAGCCAGACAACTCGAATTCGCCCACACCAGCCAGTTCACGACTCCCATCGCCGAACAATACGCGCAAGAATTGATGGAGTTTGCCGGGAAGAATTTCCGGGGCGGGGCTGTCTACTTCACCAGCGGCGGTTCGGAAGCCATCGAAACCGCGCTGAAATTGGCGCGCCAATACCAGGTGGAAATAGGCGATCCCCAGCGCTACCAAATCCTCAGCCGCACTCAGAGCTATCACGGCTCGACCTTAGGTGCATTATCGGTATCTGGCAACAAGCGACGGCGGGAAATCTACTTGCCCATGGTGCGTGAGTTCGCTCACATCGGCATTCCCTACTGCTACCGCTGCAACTACGACTGCACGGACGGTTGCCGCAACTGCGGCCAGGAATACGCCACTGAACTGGATCAAGCCATCGCGGCCTCAAACGGCCAGACAGCTGGATTCATTTTCGAGCCGGTCAGTGGCGCGACGCTGGGTGCGGTGACGCCACCGCCTGCATACCTGCAAAGCATTGCCGGCATCTGCCGTCGCCACGGTGTCTTACTGATCGCCGACGAAGTCATGACCGGCATGGGTCGCACGGGAAGAAACTTCGCCGTGGATCACTGGGATGTTGCGCCCGATATTTTGGTAACTGCCAAGGGCCTCTCCAGCGGATACGCCCCGCTCGGCGCTGTACTCGCAAACAAGAAAGTTGTCGACATCCTCGTCAAAGGCAGCGGAACGTTCCTGCACGGATTCACCTACAACGCGCACCCGATCTGCCTGGCCGCAGGCCAAGCTGTGTTGCGGATCATCCGTTCTCGAGAGCTGGTGGAAGCTGCCACAGCTTCCAACCTGCATGAATCTCTAAAATCCTTACAAGATCTAACGACGGTCGGAGACGTCCGCGGCATAGGCATGCTCATGGGAATAGAATTCGTGGCCGGCAAGTCCACCAAACGTCCCTTCCCCCCGCAGCAAAACTTTGCCGCGCAGGTGGCCTCTGCCGCATCCAAACGAGGCCTGCTCGTCTATCCGATGCAAGGCTGCGTAGATGGAACCTCTGGGGACCACCTGCTGATTGCTCCACCAGCCATAATCACTCCAGAGCAAATCGAATGGTCGACAAATCAATTGCGCCAAGCCATAGAGGAGGCAACGGAGAACCGGGGACTGAGATCCGGGGATTGATCCTGCAACGCGGAGATCGCAAGCAAAGGTTGCGCGAGAACTTCGGCAGTAATTAGCATTCTGACTCCCTGAGTGCTAATGCTTGACACAAGCTCGCCCGGTTCCTAGAATTCAAAAAGGGAATTTAATCCCAGGTTTTATTAAGTCTTTTTATCGTAGTGAGTTACGACCCTTCAAATCAGCTTGTCCGCGAGGATAATCTAAGTAAATATGCAGTCTGGCCAGCCAATTGGGAATCGGGAGCGCGAAGTCCTCACCGCCGTCGTGGAGACCTTTATTGCTACGGGCGAGCCGGTAGGATCTCGTACCCTGGCGCGTTCTAACAGCGAGGGGCTGAGTTCGGCTTCGATTCGCAACGTGATGGCCGATTTGTCGGACGCCGGATTTCTGGAGCAGCCACACACTTCGGCGGGGCGAGTTCCCACCACCGAGGCGTATCGATACTACGTCGAGCAACTTACCGGGACGGCGCGGCTCTCGCACGAGAACGAAAATATTATTCAGGAATCGCTGGCGGGTATTTCTGACCCTCAGGATTTCCTGGAACGCACTTCGCATGTGTTGTCCCTGATCTCGCGCAACGTGGGCGTGACCGTGGCGGTTGGGGGACAGAAGAATGCTTTGGAGCATGTCTACTTCTCGCGGCTTGGCGATCAGAAAGTCCTGGCGGTATTGGTGACTCGTTCCGGACTGGTACGCGACCGGGTTTTGCGCATGGACCTTCCGCAAGCCGAGCTCGACATGGCGGCGCGATTCATCAACGAAAATTTTCGCGGCTGGACCATGGAAGCCATGCGAGCGGAGATTGCCCATCGCATCGAGCAGGAGCGCAGCGAGTATGACCGGCTGATGACCTCGGTCGAGCAGCTCTATCGCCAAGGGGCTTTGGCCAGCGATGACGGTGTGCAAGTCGTTTTTGTCGAGGGCGCATCGAATCTGGTGACCAGTGAGGAAGACCGCCAGCGTCTGCGCGAGCTGCTGAAGACGCTGGAAGAAAAGCAAAAGATTGTCGCGCTGCTCGGGGCTTATCTTGACACCAAGCAGGAAGCGGTGCGGGTGGTCATTGGCCTGGATGAAGCCATGCCCTCGATGCGGAATTTCGTGCTCATCGGTGCGCCCGCACGAGTAGGTGGCGAAGTCATGGGGTCGCTTGCGGTAATCGGTCCGACGCGGATTGATTATCAACACGCGATGACCGCGGTTTCCTATATCGCGCGCATGTTCGACAAAGTCCTGAACGAACCGGAGTGAGCTAGCAGATGCCAGGTACAAACGGAAAAACGGAAGCCGAAGCAATCGACGCCGCACACGAACTACCCACTTCGGAGGACATGTCCGAAGATACCCGGCCTGCGACCCAGGCGGTGAAGGCGGCTGAAGACGGCGAAATAGGGAAGGTGCGCGCCGAGCGCGATTCGCTGGTGGACCGCCTGGCGCGCTTGCAGGCGGAATTTGAAAATGCACGCAAGCGGGCCGTGCGCGAGCAGCAGGAGTTCCGCGAGTTCGCTTTGGGCGACGCCATCAAGACGCTTTTGCCAGTGGTAGACAGTTTCGATCTCGCCCTGCAAAACTCAAGCGAGAAGTCAGAACTGCGCAATGGCATCGAGCTGATCAACAAGCAGCTGCATGATGCCTTGGGCAAACTCGGCCTGCGGCAGGTTCCCGCGAAGGGAGAACCGTTCGATCCGCGGTTCCATGAGGCGATTGAGATGGTGGACACTGATGAAGCCAAAGATCAGCATGTGATTGACGAGCTGCAGCGCGGCTACAAACTGAAAGACCGGCTGTTGCGTCCCGCTATGGTGCGGGTCGCGCGGAACACGAAATAATTTGAGAGCGAAAAGCAAAACTTTCACCACAGAGTCACAGGGTCGCACAGACGTAACAGAGTGAGACCTGCGTGGAACTCTGCTCCCTCTATGGTGAAAGTGTTCTTGCTATCGTCGAAGTGAAACTGAGAGTGAGATTATTCTGGCCAGCAACGTAAAACGCGATTACTACGAAGTCCTGGGGGTGGCGCGCGGCGCCTCGGATCAGGAAATTAAAAGCGCCTATCGCAAGCTGGCGATGCAGTACCATCCTGACCGCAATCCCAACAATCCCGACGCCGAAGAAAAGTTCAAGGAATGCAGCGAGGCCTATGCTGTGCTCGCCGATGGAGAAAAACGCTCCGTCTACGATCGCTTTGGCCACGCCGGGCTGGGCAACTCTACCGGTGGCGGCTTCGATCCGTCATCCTTTCAGGATCTCACTGATATCTTCGGAGACTTCTTCGGCTTCAGCGATCTTTTCGGTGGCGGCCGGGGCCAGCGCCGCAGCCGTGCTCAACGCGGAGCCGACCTGCGCGAAGATATTGAGCTGGATTTTGAAGAAGCCGTATTCGGGACAGAGAAGACAGTCACTGTTCGACGTCATGAGGCCTGTGAGGGTTGCCACGGCTCCGGCTCCGCGCCGGGAAAGGCGCCAGTGACCTGCCGCTCCTGCAACGGCCAGGGGCAAGTCCGCTACCAGCAGGGGTTTTTCAGCATTGCGCGCACCTGCCCAACCTGTCAGGGAACCGGGCAAGTGATTACCGATCCTTGCCCGAAGTGCAAAGGCGAGGGCCGGGTGTTGCGGCAGAAATCGGTTGATGCCAAAGTTCCTGCCGGCGTAGAAGACGGCACCCGCATTCGCTTCGCTGGATTAGGTGAGGGCGGGGTCCACGGCGGCCCACCGGGCGATCTCTATCTTGTACTTCATGTCAAAGAGCATCCCTTCTTTGAGCGTGAAGGCAATGACTTGCATTGCGTGGTCCCCATTTCCTTTACCCAGGCGGCGTTGGGGGCGGAGATCACCGTCCCGACTCTTGAAGGGGACCATGTTCTCAAGGTGCCGGAGGCGACGCAATCAGGAACCACCATGCGGATTCGCGGCAAGGGCGTGCCGGTATTGAATAGCCGAGGCAAAGGCGATCTCTACGTTGAAGTGCGAGTGCAGACTCCGCCCAAACTGACTAAGTGGCAGAGAGAGCTGTTACTCGAGCTTGAAGACAGTATCCGTGTGGACAACAAGCCGGAGAGAAGATCGCTGCTGGGTAAAGTGAAAGATATCTTCGGATGAGCCTGCCTGCCTACTAACTTCCAGCAAGAAGAGTCAAAATCTTAGAAGTCAACCGTTGTGGTCTCCCACTCTCTGAAAAATCGCAGAGCGCGGGGCAGCCTCATTTTGTTTCAATTTCAACAAAAACCAACTTCAAGATCGAAGAACAAGGTGGGCCAACCCCCACAATGATCGCTGGCGGTTCACTAACTTAACCGCATCATCTTCGCTTCGAGACTCTACTCCTCCAAGTGCAAGGAGACCTCCGTCTCTCCTTGACTTTTACTTATCATGGATGTCCCCTATTTGTCAGCTTTATCCACTTAACATTTTTCCCACCACCGCTTCAACTTTCCTTGTTGCCATTGATCAAGGGTGGTTCTTGCAATTGTTCGTAGAGCGCCTCGTTCCTGTCCCACAATTTGTTGAAGAGCGATCTTTCCTTGCTCAGGAAGGAAGAACAATAACGGTATCGCTGAGTCGCAACGCACCCATGGATCATGCGAGTCCAAAAGCGACACGAGGCGCATAACACCAGAGGGACCATGGGTTTCCAATTCTCGCAATAGAGAGGCCTCTTCTTCAAACGCCGTATTCGCAGACTTGGCGTCATTGTTTTTCATGGCAAAACCTCTCGCAAGCGCGGCCTGAGTAAATTTTGTTACTAATTCTTCTATCGAACAATTTTCATGTTGTTTCATTTAACAATAATCCCATAGTCGCGAAGAACCTGCAGGCCGAACTCACGTTGCGCCTCAAAGCACTGTGGAGAAAGCCACTGTCGAACCGTCATTCCTTCGGAGAATGCTTGCTTGCTTGAATAAAAAGCACTGACGCTGCCCTCTCCAATATGCAATTCTCTAGGAACTTGCACCAAATTTTCGACATTGTGAATTGCCCTCGGTCCAAACCGTTCTATATTACTAGCTGTTTGTTCCACAATGTGATGCCACTGCATCCCTTCTTGCGCAACTCCCTCAGCGAGCTTAAACGCACGAAATGTCTCATAGCCCTCTTTGCCTATTTGCCCAACGACTGGCAAGGCAAACGCTAACGAAAGGGCAGCCTGTCCATAGTGGCCCTGGTAGATCGAAATACCAGCGCTTGCAACATTCGCTGCCATTCCTATAGGACCTGGAATCAATCCTGCTGCGTCAAGACCAAACTGCGTTGCACCTAAGAAAGCCGTGCCGTTCCCGCTTAGACTGCTTTGACCTGAACCCCCTTGAGCGGGATCTAACTCCGAAAGATTGTTGGTACCTTCTATATCAAACGTTCCCGTTTGCACTTCGGCACCAGTCCCGGATGGTGCCGGAGGAGTGTCGCAAACTACGGGTCCGCCAGGCTCATTGACACCACAATTTGTTCCAGCTTGGACATCTTGTAAACCCCAAGGATCTAGAAATCTTAGGGGGTTGTTAATCACATAGGCATACCGGTTGAGAGTCTGGGGATTGCCTAACCTTCCACCAATAACATCCGCCGACATGAACCTTGCAGTATTGCTAGCATAAGATCGCGCAAAGAAATAATCCAGATTGGATTCTATGTCGCGTTCTTGTCCGGTGAACTTGTACTGATTTGGATCACCGCTCGTAAAAGCAATCTCTCCACCGTACGGATAATAGTCCGACTCTTCGAGCGGAGGCATCGCACCTGTGGCGTTGGTGATCAAGCTTGTCGATCCCAAGTGGTCAGAAAAGTAATACTTTACGCTAAAAGTGCCCGGAACGTCGCGACGGGCTACGCGCTGGCCAGCAAAAAAGATGTATTCTTTCTGAACCGTTCCAGCGAGATCGCTCTCCGAGATCGGATCACTGCCGATGCCTCTCCAGTAGAGTGTCCCTCCCGATGCACTGGTACAGGCATTGCACTTTTTCACTCGCTTGCCGTCGCCATCATAGGTATAGGTATAACCAGCGGTGTTGGTTAACCTATTGTCACCATCGTAAGTGTAGGTCGCGGAACCATTGACAGTCATATTCCCAGCCGCATCATAGCTGAATCCAGGTAAACGGTTTTGCACACTGGCGGGAGCGGCACTTAGTGGTTCATAGTTTGTCTTGCCCGCCACCGGTCCGCGGTTTGTCAGGTTTCCCCAGGCATCTATGGTAAAGGTCTCTCCCCAGCTCGAACCTGTTGAATTTCCCTGGGTAATACGGTTCATTGAGTCGTAAGTAAAGTTCTGTGTGCGATTGTTGTCGCGCTTGTTGACTATCTGGAAGACATTTCCGTTGTCGCCGCTTGTATAGGCGGGAAATGAGCATGTGCCAGAACTGACCGCAATTCCGGAGTGGAAGTCATAGCAAAGGTCCATGATCGTCGCCGATGGGGATGATGCAGAGATCCTTATCGGCTGCAGACTATTGTTGTATGCGTTGGTAATAGTGATGGGGGTGTCGCCGTAGGTCATGCTGGTCAACCCACCAAAAGGTGCATAGTGACTACCCTGGACATAATTTATGATGCTGCCGTAGTCCTTGAGGGCGATCGGACGTCCTGAGCCATCCATTACATAGCTCACTGCCTTCCCAGTATTGGGATAGGTGGTTGTTGCTAGAGAACCGTCAAGATTGTACGCATAGCTGATGGTGTTGGTGATCGCACTCGTGCCGAGGATCGTACGTTTTTCTTGCAAGACCCTTCCCCTGGAATCGTGTTTCCAGGAAGTCGCACCAGAGCCGTCGCACATAGAAGTACGCGTGTCCTTAGGATTGCTATCGGTTAGCGTTGGAGGAGTGGTCGTACAACCACTGAGGGCAGTGCCGTCATAGCCGTATCGTGCAATGGGAGTAGAGTCATCATAACTCTTCATGATTACGCGATTAAGAGAGTCATAGGTGAAGAAGGTAGTGACCGTGGATGACCCCGTTTGATTTGGCTTGGGCGCCCTCTTGCGACACATGACAGAGGTATCTCCAGAACATGGAGTACCGTCCGTTCTGGTGTAGAAATAGTTGATCGCTCCCGATTCTGGGTTCTTACTGGTAGTCAACCGAAAAAGAGAGTCATAGGTAAAACGGCGTATTCTCCAAGGACTAGTCGCATCATTGCCGGGATCAGCCGAGCAACCCGTGCCACTGGCGTTTCCATGTTGTTCGACGCACAACAGATTGTCTAGAACATCGTAAGAATAGTTTGTTACATAATTACTGCCTGGAGAGGGATCTTCGATCACGCTTGTCAGCCGGCCCAACCCATCGGCCTGGGCTGTGCGCTTTTTCAGTGTTTCATCTGTAACTGTTGTGGTGTTGCCTGAATACGATGTATTCACTACAGATCCGTCGGGTTTTTGCACCGATACAACTCTCCCGAGTGAATCATAGTTGTATGTGGTGATTCCATCGGTCGAAAGCGCGGAGGAACGATGGGGATTCGATTGGGTCCTGGGTCGGCCGAAGCCGTCATAGGTTGCATCGGTGATGTCCGTACCATCACGGTCTGTTGTCAATAGCGTCCGAACTATATGGCCGGCTCCATCTATCGCCGCAGTTGTTGTTTTGACGACCGTCGAAGTGATGGATCTACTCGTGGTAATGCTCGGAGTGTTATTTGTCAGATTGAATGGTGCATCGTTGTAAGAAATTGTGGTTAAACCTGTATCTGGGTAGCTGATTTGGGTTGGCCGTGCGAAAACGTCACTATATTGATACGTCGTGACTTGTCCATTTTCGTCTGTGGAGCCGCGAAGTTGTCCATCAGTGTAGCCATAGCAAAAGCTCTTGATGTGGCTTACTCCGCTCGTTGGTGGGCGAGTTACTTGTGTTAAGTACGCATTGGTGTTGCCGCTGGGTGGAGCGGCACCGCTACAAGTGCTGTAGGTATCCGTGTACGAATACGTTGTAGTGTTCTGCGCGGGATCGACGGTGGTTAACAATTGACCGGTTTTATCATAAGTGTAACTAACGGTAGGTGATGAGCCTCCGCTAAGCCACTGGATCGTTCTCGTGAGATTGGCCCGCGGAGTGGTAGACGTGTATTGATACTTCGTCTCATCGTGCGTACCCGATGCAAGATTACTAACCTGGGAAGTTGCCGCTGAACCAGATGCTCCGCAAACTGCGGTACCGCCATCATAGAGGTAATCTGTTTCTGCTACTTTATTGGAGGAGGTTGCCGTACAACTCGTCCCGGCAGAGCAGACGAGCACCTGGCATGCAGCTCCGCCAATGTAGCCGTTAGCACCGGAGAAGCTTTGGTAATTTGTGGCAGTAATACGCGATGGCGAATTTGCGCCAAAGTCAAATTCATTCACCTGCTGTGGCTCAGTGAATCCGGTGCTGCTGGTGTATGAAATGGTTGTTTTGGCGCTGATCCCAGTTTCGTAAACTGTCTGTTCAAGGATTGGGTTGAATTGATCTTGCCAGGTTTTGTTCACTGTGCGGATTGGGTTAGTGGTGTTGTTCCAGTCGTAATACTGAATCATCTGTTCAACTGCCACTTGCAGTGGAACTGTAACATCATTGTATGGGGGCGCCGGTACGTTGATTGACTGATAAGAGTACTTGGTCAGTGAACTCTTCGCAATTACGTTGTCCGTCGTAGTAACGTTTGTTGCCTTTGTCGTCCACGATTTCCCGCCCGATGCCCATGTGGTGGAATAAAGGTCGAACGTTTGCGTCAGTGCTGGTGAGCTCCCGCCGAAACTGACGCGCCTGGATGCTACCACCGGATTCTTGTACTGATCGTAGCATCCATTTGGGGCAGGCTGTGGGCATGTATTAAAGCCGTCCGGGCAAAGGGCAGACCAAACGCCGGGATATATGGCTAATTCATCGTAAGTGTCGCTTAGCCTCCAAGAGTATGTCGCCCACGCTCCCGAAGGATAGTCAATTTCGCTGAGTAGCCCGTAAGGATTCGAGGTGGCACCGTGTGGGGTGATGTCTGTTCCGTAGTAAAACTGGTAGGAACGACCGTTTGGCAACGTGATCTGTGAGATAACGGTTTGGCTCCCGCTGACGGCGGGGATGCCCGCGCATGAATAATTCGGATGGTTGCCCGAAACGTCATTAAATGGCGTAGAGTAGCTGGCTGAGACGGTTCGCCAGGTAACTTGAAACGCCTCTCCTGACAGCACGATTGTATTGGTGCTTCCACTTGGTCCAAACCCGTTGGTCGAAATAGAAGTTCGGCCCGAGCTATCGGTTACCGTGAGAACTTTGGAGGGGGTAATTGCAAAACGAGCGATGTTTCCGTTGCGGTCTTCGATGGATGTTGGCAAAACGTAGGTGCCATTACCGAAATCGTTTCCGGGACTAACTGCGAAGGAATACACGGTTCCCATGTCGTCGGAAACGACAACGGCGGGATCCCATTGGTAGGTATAGGTGGGATCTTGAGTGGTTAAGTTTGCTCGAACTTTTCCATCGCTTCCTTGGGGAACACTGGGGTCGAGGTAAGCATTACAGACGTATTGAACGCCAAGCGCAGACCCGGTGTAGGATCCAACTCCCAATGCATGTGACATCCCCGCCTTATCTAGCAAAACATAGTTCGACGCGTAGTTGCATCTAGCAAATCCCCCGGTCTCGTCATTGTGATCCACCTCCCATTCGCTTAGGCTCAATTGTGGCACTGCAAAGGTCCATCCACCCTGGCCCAAGATTGAAGTATTGGATTGCCAAGTTGTGCTACCCCAGCTTCCAGGATCATGACCCCCCACTAGATGATGGACGTTATTCGAGTCGTAGGTAATCGAAAATGGGATAGTTAAGCCCCGGCTTTTGGGCACGGGTAGCTCAATTCGCACATTTAGGCCGCCGTTGGCGGGATTCACTGTTTCGGACAACATTTTGATGTAATCGTGGCCAGAGCCTTCGATAGGCGTGATCGTGTCATTGGTGATGTTGGTGACTTGGCTGTAGGAGAGATCAACTCCCATGAAAAGGAAAACCAGACAAATTACTGACACGGCAAGAACGCGGCGAGCCATAAGCTTTCTCCGGACTTGAATTGTGGGGGCCCGAACTGCTTACCATCGGAAGGAAACTCGCGATGGGAATATGGACTTTAAGGTGAAGTCTGTAGAGGATCAATACAGTTTTTCATTTAGGTCATTGGTGAAATCGCGGTATAGGGAATTTAGATCGGGGAAATTTGCGAAATGATTCTCGTCCGGGGCTTCAGCAGGTCGCGATTTTTGGCAGGCAAATAGGGAAGTACCAGGAAAGACGGCTGGGTAAATCTGGCGAGCTGCTCTACGCCATAATCTTCAGTGTGATCGCGTAATCGCAGGGGCGTTGTTGCGGCATCACGACGGTGAGGCCCTGTTCATCCTGGGTCCAGTTTACTTTGTCCTTGTACCCCAACAGCTCCACGTTCTGGATTTTCGGCGGTGAGAACTTGCTGGTCGTCGCCAAGGGCTTGACAAGGGCGAGCTTGTCCGGCCAGCCCATGATGAACGCATAGATGGTGTCGCCCTTCGTAGTGAAGCGTACTTCCTCTGCGGTGAGGTCGTGGCGTCCGGTCTCATTGAAGCGTGTGCCGCTTGACGGCGGCGCCGTCGCTACCGGTCCGTCGCCGAAGGTCTTCCAGGGGCGGGTTGCATAGATTCCTTCGCTGTTGATGGACATCCATTTTGTGATCTCGTCGAGAATGACCAGCTCCTCGTAGTCGAGTTCGCCGCTGTTGGGAAGCGGGAAATTCAGCATCAGGTTTCCGTTGTGGCTGACGATATCCACCAGCAGATCAATGACCTGCTTAGGAGACTTGTATTTCGCCTCTCGGTTGTAATGCCAGTCGCCGATACAGGTGTCAGTCTGCCAGGGATTCTCCGGAATGCCGCCCGCCACGCCGCGCTCCCAGTCGAGCACACATGTTCCGGTTTCGCAGTCGCTCGCCAGTTTGCTGGTATAGACGGCCTCGCAGCGGCTGCCGTGCCGCTGGACATCGACGTTGTAGAGATTTGCCACCAGGGCCAAGCCATATTGCTCGAAGAAAATGTCGCCATCGGTGTAAAGCAGGTCGGGCTGGTATTTATCTACCAGGTCCTTGATGCGTTTGAAGTAGTGCAATTTCCAGGCGGCCGGAGCCTGGCGGTCGTTGAGGAGCCGCTCACTATAGGGATAGTACTTCGGCAGTTCGTGGTACAGGTCGGCATAGGCAGGATCGGCGCCATCGTAGGGAACTCCGGCAAGCGGACCGGTCTTATCACTCATGTGCGAGGTGGAAAACCAGTGATAGCTGGGAGCCAGGTGCTCGCTCACGGCAAAGCGAAGCCCGTGCTTGACGGCAGCTTTCTTGAAGGCGCCCACAATATCTTTGCTTGGTCCCATCGCCACAGAATTCCATCGTGGCTGATATTTAGAGTTCCACAGGTCGAATCCGTCGTGGTGCACCGCCATGCTACAGAAATACTTCGCCCCCGCCTTTTTGTAGAGCTCCAACAAATGATCCGGATCGAACTTCGCTGCCTTCCAAACGGGAATCACATCCTTGTATCCGACTTTTGTAGGATGTCCGTAAACCTTCACGTGATATTCGTACTGCTTGTGGCCCTGGAGATACATATTGCGGGCGTACCAATCTCCGTACTCGATGGCGGACTGTGGTCCCCAATGAGCCCAGATACCGAATTTGGCGTCGCGATACCAGTCCGGAACCTGCCATTCCCGGAGCGACTCGCGCGTGGCCTTGAATGGGCCGGGAGTGATTTCGAGGTCGCTAGTCGCCACCTCGTCCAGCAGGGCAGCAGGCGCTCGGTCAAACAGCTTGCGAAATGCCGAACCGTGGGCGAAAGACTCAAGAATTGCCGGCGCGCCCGCGAGCACAGAGAGTGCTTTTCGTCTGCTGATCTTCACTGGTCTGGCCACCTTTCGTACGCGTCCGAGATATCGATAACTTTATCGTATACTATGCCCCGACAACATACGGTCGGTCCAGTGCTACACATTCTGCTGCCTCCAATTCGCACAGGCATATAAGCCATCATGACAGGAAATCCAATGGATAAGACGAAGCTGATGAAATGCACGCTAAGGCAATTCGCGCAGGAGTCTTTGACGCGCGGAGTGGGCGCGGTGCTCATGACGATGTTGCTTGGGTCGGCGGCCATCGCCCAGCCTGGCCCGCTGGTGCTGGAGCGGGACGGACGCGTGATTTCGCTGGTGCCTTATGCGCTGAATATTCTGCGAGTGACGATGAGCGTCGACAAGGCTGCCGCGACAAACGCCCCGGGATACGGGTTTATTGCCACGCCCTCAGCGGAGGGATGGACGCACGAGCGCGACGCCGAAGGCGATGACGTGTTCCGATCCGCTCGGCTGGTGGTGCGAGTTGCGCCGGGGGACCTGCCGAAAGAAAAACTGCCTCAGCCGATGCCTCTGGATGCGGTGAACAGCGAGTTGCGCGAACACTACTTTGGCGGTGGAGGCGGACATGGTCCGCACCAGGATGCGCTCCTGGTAGCCACGGCCGAAGGCAAGACGCTGCTCCACATGCGCACCTGGGCGATGGCGCCGGAACGCCCAGACGTGGCCCAGCAGGATGCCCCTGCGAAGGGCTACACCGTTGCGGCCACCTTCGACTCGCCCGCCGACGAGCACTACTACGGCCTGGGACAGCAGCAGAAGGGCTGGATGGATCTGCGGGATCACCAGATCCACTGCTGGCATGATTACGGGGCGATTGGCGGCGAGGATGTGTGCGTGCCATTCATGGTCTCGACTCGCGGCTACGGCATGATCTGGGACAACCCATCGAAAACCACCGTGGACCTGGGTTTCAACGGACGGAATGTGTGGTCATCGGAAGTCGGCGAACGCGTGTCGTATTTTGTGATCGCCGGCCAAACCAGCGACGAGATTTACCATGGCTATCGCCTCCTGACGGGAGCCACCCACCTGTTGCCGCGAGGAGTCTACGGCTACATCCAAAGTAAGGCGATCTACCCGACGCAGGAACAAGCCTTGGATATCGCCAAGGGATACCGCGAGAGGAAGTTGCCGTTGGACGTGGTAGTGGTGGACTTCCTGAACATGACCCGGCAGGGCGAGTTGGATTTAGATCCCAAACGCTGGCCAGGCCCGGCGGGAATGAATCGCGATCTGAATGCCATGGGCGTGCATACGCTCTTGAGCGTCTGGCCGCACTTCGCTCCCGGAACGCAGTTCTATGACATGCTGGTAAAAAAAGGCTGGCTGATTCGCAAGCCCGACGGGACACCTGATAAAGGATGGACCAAAGATGTGATTGGGCCGAATCTGGATACGACGAACCCCGAGGCTGCCAAGTGGTGGTGGGAGAAGATTCGCGACCGGTATATAAAACCCTACGGATTCGATTACCTGTGGCTGGATGAGACTGAGCCGGATTTCGATCCCGCTGGAGATGTGTTCTCGGTCGGTTCAGGAGTTCGTTTCTACAACATATATCCCCTGTTTCACACGGCTTTGGCTTACGAGGGGTCCCGGCGCGATTTTGGAGACAACCGGCGAGTTATGACCCTAGCTCGCGCGTCGTATTTGGGAGCGCAGCGTAACGGCACCGTCTTCTGGTCAAGCGACATTGTCTCCACGTGGGACATGCTGAAGCGGTCGATCCCAGCAGGTCTCAACTTCACCGCCAGCGGAATGCCGTATTGGGACACAGACATCGCCGGGTTTTTCTCGCCGCAGATTCCGGCAGACTACCACGCCGCGCACAAGCCGCTGGTCGATGGCTCCGATGGGCGTGACACGATTGCCAATTACGAGGATTATCCCGAGCTGTTCGTACGCTGGTTTGAATGGGGAGCGTTTCACCCGGTGATGCGCGCGCATGGTGAGCGAAAACACAACGAAGTGTGGTCTTATGGCAAGCAGGCCGAGCCCATTCTGGAGAAGTATCTGAAGCTCCGCTACCAGCTTGTGCCCTACACTTACTCGGTCGCATACGGCAGCTATCAGACAGGGGCTCCATACATGCGAGCGCTCTTTATGGATTTTCCGGGCGATCCGAGGGCCCTGGATATTCCCGATGAATATATGTACGGGCCGGCGTTCCTGGTTGCTCCGGTAACGGAACAGGGTGCGACCAGCCGGGCTGTGTATCTGCCGTCAGGTTGCGACTGGTACAACTACTGGACCAATGAGCGTGTGCACGGCGGGCAGACGATTACGGTAGATGCGCCCATCGATATACTGCCGCTGTTTGTAAGGGCGGGAAGCATCGTGCCGCTTGGGTCGGAAGTGCAGAGCGCGCAGCAAGCCCAGTCGATCGCCTCAGTACGCGTGTACCCGGGAGCGGATGGAAGCTTCACGCTCTTTCAGGACGACGGCAAGACCTATGCCTATGAGAAGGGTGCCGGCTCCATCACAAAACTTTCATGGGACGACGCAACCCGCCAATTGAAACATGACGGTCCTGCGGCATGGAGCGAACCAGACACGAAGATCGTGGAAGTTGTGCATCCCTGAGAGGCGAGCATTGGTCGTTGCCCACGCGGAGGTTGCCGGCACTTTATTTTGATACTTATGCGGGTGTGACTGGTAACAGCCGAACATACCAGTTCAGGTTTCCCGTCCATCGCGACCCTGGAATAATCGACTGCACTTCTTCCCTTATTGCAGCGGCGGACGCACTCCGGGGATTTTGAGCCGGATGCGATACAAGCCAGTCTTCGCGCACAGATATAACGTCTTGCCATCGTCATCGCCCCAGGCAAAATTATGAGGATGTTCTGGCCCCATGATTGTGCCCAGGTGCTTGCCTTCTGGAGAAATGATCCAGAGTCCGCCCGGCCCAGAGGCATAGACATTGCCCTTCTGGTCGACCTTCAATCCATCCAGCGCATCCTCGCCCTCGGCAGAGGTCATGTCGAAGAACACTTTGCCGTTGGCCAAAGTTCCATCCGGTTGTACTTCGTAGCGCATGATGACTTTTTTCTGCGGGTCCCAATTGCCGAGGTAGAAGTATTTTTCGTCGGGAGAGAATGCCAAGCCGTTGGGCCCTTTGAGTTCAGCAGTTAGCAGCCTTATCTGTTTCCCGTCGGCAGAGACGCGGTAAACGCCGCTGTACGGCAACTCTTTGCGCGGATCGTCATAGAACTTGGGCAATCCAAACGGAGGATCGGTGAAGTAAAGAGCCCCGTCCGATTTGTACACCAGATCGTTGGGGCTGTTGAGACGCTTGTTTTCGTAGTGATCAGCCAGGGGTGTAAGTTGTCCATTCTTTTCCAGGCGGACAACCCGGCGATTGCCGTGTTGGTTGATCGTCAGCCGTCCCTGCTTGTCGAGCGTCAGGCCGTTCGAGCCGGGCTGACCATACTCGCCAATGTCGAATCCACCGTAGCCACTCTTGGTCATGTAGATGGAAAGCTGGCCGTCCTGCGTCCATCGATAGATCAAATTATTGTTGGGATCGCTAAACAAAAGATAGCCGTCAGTGCCTTCAGTTTTCGGCACCCAGACAGGACCTTCGGTAAACAAAAAGCCGCCGGCGAGTTTTTCAATCTTGGCATCTACGGAGACAATCTCGTCCAACGCAGGATCTTTGCGCGTGATCTGTGCCGAAGTTTCGCTGATGGCTATTTTGGGAGACTTGTAGAAATCGAGTGTGGCCGACCTGATCCAGATGAAGTTCAGCGGGCTAAAAGAGATGGGACCATTAGCCCCAAATACTGCAATCTCGATCTTTTGTCCTGGCTGGGCATTCCGGGTCAGGATCACGCGATTGGGTGCGTTGAAACCCTTAACCACGGGGCCGCCGATTTGCCCAAGGACGCGCGGCATTTTTCCATCCACCCAGACTTCGGCGTAGTCATCAATGACGATTTCGAATGCTACCGCGGAACCCGCGGTCGAAAAGTTCGCCACCCTTTCCGGAATCGTGACATTGATTCGATACCAATTGAAACAGAGCTTGCTGGTCGAACGGCGCTGGTCCAGGGTATTGGCGCCGATGGATTCCCATTGTGAGTCATCGAAATTGGCCGCGCCAGCGTGCGGCGTGTAGTCGTAGGTCTGGACGGTTTGCTCACCGGTAGGCCGAAGGTCTGCGCCGACCGATTTAGATTGGGCGTCCACGATTTCGAACAGGGCAATCAGCGTTGGTAAGATGTTTCGAATTTGGCGCTTCATGAGATTTCTTTCAACGGTTCGTATCAGGGTATGCCTTCAGCCGTACCGAAAACTTGTTCACTCACTTCGCCTTTAGGCGCCGCCTAACAGCGGCTAAAGCCGATCCACTCATTGTCCATATCGGCACGGCTGAAGCCGAGCCCGGATACGGACCCTCTTGCTCGTTAAAGGAGCCGAACTAGCGAACTTTTACAACGTAATAAAGAAACGGGTTCGTGACCTCCAGGAATTGATGCGGAGTGCTGTGGGGCACGATGATCACGTCGCCTTTAGAAATCTTCCGTGTTTCACCGCCCTTGATGCTTGAACCGCGAATTTCATCGGGACCGATCGTCTTGGCCTCCACGACTTCGCCGCCGGTGATGAATGTTGCCGCCCCCTGCACGACATAGATCACGTCAGCGTCTTTCGCGTGAAATTCTGCCTGGCCCGCCTTCTCTCTGCGGCTGGCGTGGACCATGTAATTGCGCCCGTCGCTGCCATCGAAAAGTACTGCGCCCTTGGCGAAGGCCTCATCTACTTTGGCCTTTTCGAAATATGAGACCGCCGGCGCGTCGCTGCTCATCGCGGCGCTGGTCGTTTGAAACGCTTTCGATCCTGCGATCGCAAGTTGCTCATCCTGATCTGCGCTGGCTGCCCCGCTTACGCCGACTCCGCCGACGATTTGTCCGTCCACGGTAATCGGGATTCCGCCAATGAGCGGAGTGAAGTCGTTCAGCGCCGTCATGACGGTACGGCCTTTGCCGCTGGAGTTCACCAGTTCTTCGAAAACTCTGGTGGGACGTTTGAACAATACAGAGGTCCGCGCTTTGCCAATGGAGATGTTCGCTCCCGCCGCGAAGGTCCCGTCCAGGCGGGCCAAAGCCATCAGATTGCCGCCGTCATCTACTACGGCGATGACTCCGCCTGGGGCTTGTAGTCTCTTGGCTTCCGCTTTTGCTGCGGCGATCACCTGCTCGGCGCCATCAAGAGTCAGGGTCTTCTTTTCAACCGTCTGGGCCGCGGTCAAGGCGGTTATTCCCATGATCATTGCTGATAATGTTGCGAAACAAAGTTTTGCAATTGCATTTTTCATGTTGTGCCTTCTGTCGCTTCGATTTGTTGGGAAGGGAAGGGCATGGCTTCAGCCGTGCCGCAAGAGTTCCTAATGACCGGCTTTAGCCGCTGAGTTATAGGGCAACCCGCAGCGGCTAAAGGCGTCATCTTTAGTTCTTGTAACGGCGCGACTAAAAAGTCGTGCCCTTCCCGTACTTCTTGTGCCTTGATTTTGTTTTACTTCACCGGCGAACTAAAGCCGGCTTCGCCGAGGTTCACTTCCGCGAAGGCGCACCAGATTTGCACTTTGGCGACGTTCTTCACGTACTTGGGGACGGTGATTTCCTTCTTGTAACTTTCACCGATGAAGGCCTTGGTCTTGAGTTTGTCGAGGAGATAGACATTGCCATCTGAATCAACAACCTGCCAGTGCGGATCCGGTGTGTCTGGCACCACGAAATCATCGGACAGCGTAAGCACGCTCTTGCCATCCTTTGTGCTGTGAGTCACGGTGCCTTTGTTCGCCTTCGGTCCCTGGAAGGGGCCGGAGGTATGGGTCATGTCGGCGGCAAATGCTGAGAACGAAAACAGCACAGCCGTCATCAGGAATAGCGATACGATCAGTTTCTTTGCGGTCATTCCTCTTACCTCATCTTGAAGATTTGTTCGTGAGACCATCGCGCAGCGGTGAATCGTTAACGATTCGTTGAGCTTGCTGTTCAGCGTTGTGCTCAGTGGCTGCTGCTTTCGGTCTCACGTGGCAGTGGGATTCGGAAGGGTTGGGAAGGTTTCACGAAACGATTGCGCGCCAGAGCGCGTCACTTCTGAAACCGGCCGGCATCGTATCGGGGAAGGCGATCCCTGGCATACATAGCACGGAGGTAACAGATCGTGACGCGCTCGATTCAAGATCGGCAATGGCGACAGAGATTGGTTCTTTTCTGGGTAGTGGTTCTGGCTATTGTCCTGCCGCACCTTTCAGCACAGCCAACTCTGGTCAGCCGCGTGGACGCCGTTGCCATAACCGTTTCCGACATGGATCGGGCCGTTGACTTCTACTCCAAACTTACTTTCGAGAGGGTCTCCGACATAGAGGTTGACGGAGACGCTCTCGAACATCTGCAAGGTGTTTTTGGGCTACGCGTGCGGATTGTCCGCATGAGGCTAGGCGATGAGTTTGTCGAATTGCATGAATATCTCACCCCTACGGGGAGGCCGATTCCAGTGGATTCACGCAGCAATGACGCTTGGTTCCAGCACATTGCCATCATCGTGAGCGACATGGACCAGGCGTACAAGCTATTACGTCAGTACAAGTTTGAACATGCTTCATCGGGGCCGCAAAGGCTGCCCGATTGGAATAAGAACGCCGGCGGAATCTATGCGTTCTACTTCAAAGACCCGGATGGGCATCCGGTCGAGATATTGCAGTTCCCTGCCGACAAAGGTCCTGAAAAATGGCATCGGCCTTCAGGCAAACTGTTTCTGGGCATCGATCACACGGCAATCGTGGTGTCGAACACCGATGCAAGCCTGAAGTTCTATCGCGATTTGCTGGGCATGCGCGTCGCTGGCGAGAGCGAGAACTACGGTACCGAGCAAGAACATCTCAATAACGTATTCGGAGCGCGGCTGAAGATCACGGCCCTACGGGCTGCGTCCGGTCCAGGAATCGAACTGCTGGAGTATCTTGCGCCACGGGATGGCCGGCCATTCCCTCGCGACGAAAAGGCCAATGACCTGGTACACAGGCAGACCATTCTGGTAGCTCAGGATGCTGAAGCCGCAGGTCGAATCCTGGCCGGGGCAAACGTCAATTTCGTTTCCTCCGGAGTAGTCGTGAACCACACCAACCAGTTAGGGTTCAGCAAAGCCCTGGTGGTGCGGGACCCAGACGGCCACGCCATTGAAGTCGAGCAGAAGTGACGCGAGAGAAAAGCGGATTCTCTCTCCCCAGCGCGCAGCTCAATCATGACGCAGGGAGAAATCCGCTTTCTTAGCCCTCGAAGATCTTCTTAATCACGATCCCCAGGTCTCTCAATTGAGCATCATTCACCGGGGTCGGAGCATCGACCATCAAATCTGCTGCCCGCGCCGTTTTTGGGAAGGGAATCACTTCGCGCAAACTATCAGCCCCAGCCAGAATCATCACGATTCGGTCCAATCCCAAAGCAATTCCGCCGTGCGGCGGCGTGCCGTACTCCAGCGCCTCAAGGAAGAAACCGAACCGGGCTTTGGCCTCCTCATCTCCCATTCCCAAGGCCTGGAAAATCTTCTTCTGAATGTCCTGGCGATGAATACGAATCGAGCCAGACCCCAGCTCCGTGCCATTCAATACCACGTCGTAAGCCAGGGCGCGAATCTCACCTAACGGCGACTTGGGGTCGTGCACTGAATCAATATTGGCCTCAAGCTTCGCCATGTCCTCTTCATGTAAGGAGGTGAAGGGATGGTGCGCCGGGTTCCAGCGCTTCTCATCTTTGTCCCACTCGAACATCGGAAAATCGCTGACCCATAGAAAACGGAAGTCCTTGGCCACATCGCCGGTCTTCTTGAAGGCCCCATGTTTCTCGGCGTATTTCTGGGCCAGATCGAGCCGCAGGTATCCGCAGCGTTCGCAAAATCTTTGCAAAGTCTGGTCCATCACCGCCGGCACTTCCGGATTGCTTAGCGCTCCGGCGAACAGCCACAGGTCATCCGATCCAATTTGCGCAAAGTTCAAAATCTTTTCCGACAGAGCCGGATAGTCTTTGGCAAAACGCTTGGGATCCGTCATCAACTGCACGAACGACGATCCTTGTACATGCTGATATCCACCGTAGGTCCCAATCGTGCGGCGCTCCGTGCCGGAAACATCCCCAGCCTTGGGGATGCGGATCAGCTGAATGGGGAACTCCTTGCGCATCCGGAATTTCGACGCCATCTCATCTACTTCTTCGGGCGTCAATGCCTGGCGCACATCCACCATAGCCGGCAAACGCATGTCCGGTTTATCGCTACCGTACAAACGAATCGCTTCGTCATAGCTCATGCGGGGAAACGGACCCTTGATCTCGTGCCCCGCCGCTTTGAAAGCGGCGGTCAAGAATCCTTCCACCACTCCCCAAACGCTCTCCGGTTGCGGGTACGACATCTCCAGGTCAATCTGGGTAAACTCCGGCTGGCGGTCCGCGCGCAAATCTTCATCGCGGAAGCAGCGCGCGATCTGGAAGTAGCGCTCGCACCCGGAGATCATCAGAATCTGTTTAAACAGCTGCGGCGATTGCGGCAGCGCATAGAACATTCCCGGCTGCACCCGGCTGGGAACCAGGTAGTCGCGCGCTCCCTCCGGGGTCGAGCGTGTCATGAACGGGGTTTCAACCTCCATGAAACCCTCTGCCGACAGATAGTCACGGATCGCTTTTGTCACCTTGTGCCGCATCTCGATATTGAACTGCATGGCATCGCGGCGCAGGTCAATGTAGCGGTACTTCAAGCGCATCTCTTCATTTGGGAGGACGGTATCCGACGGCAGAAACGGAGGCTGCTTGGATTCATTCAAAATCCGCAGCTCTTCGACTACCAACTCCACTTCTCCAGTGGGAATGTTCTTGTTGAACGTGCTGGGGTCGCGCTGCTTCACGGTACCAATCGCAGCGATGACAAACTCATTGCGTAGCGTCTCCGCTTTAGCGTGGGAGGCCGCATTCAATTCCTTGTTCAGAACCACTTGAGTTACACCGGTACGGTCGCGCAAATCGATGAAAATCAGATTGCCCAGGTCACGGCGGCGGTTGACCCATCCCATCAGCACAACTTTCTTACCGGCGTCTGCGGCGCGCAGAACTCCGCACTTGTGCGTACGTTGCAGGTCTCCCAGGAAGTCGAGCAAGTTATACCTTTCAGTGGAAAATACGGCAGGAAGCCGGATCGAAGATTATAAATGGTCGCTGGGCTTTAGAAGAATGAAGAGACAGCGCAAATAGAGACAAAACCGTAGGCACCCTAGTTGGAGGGGTGGGTTACCAGCCTATCGAGTTGGCCCATAGTACGGGAGAAAATCTCGTCCGGGCGGCCTCCTGCGTGAATTGAAACCAGGAGGCCGAGGCCCCGGTAAAACTCAATCAACGGCGCCGTGCTCTTGTCATAGGCCTCCAGCCGCACAGCGATGGATTCAGGCCGGTCATCCTCACGCTGAAAAAGCTCTACGCCACAGCGGTCGCAAATGCCCTCGCTCTTCGGTGGTCTTTCCGTAACGTGGAACACGGATTTGCACCCCTTGCAGGTGCGGCGTCCACTCAGCCGGCGCACGATCTCCGCCTTGCCAAGCTCATAGTTCACCACCGCGTGGAGCGCCAGGGCGTCCGCCTCAAGCAAGGTCTTCAGCGATTCGGCTTGCCCTAATGTCCGGGGAAAGCCGTCAAGAATGAAACCGCCGCAATGGAGAATACATGCCTTTCGCTCCCGCACCATCTCCCATACCGTCGCGTCCGGGACCAGTTCACCCCGGCGCATGTGCTGCAAGGCCGCTTTCATCGCCGGTGTCTGGTCGCATTCCCGCTGTTGCCCGGCGGCGCGAAAAACGTCCCCCGTCGAAAGATGGCAAACCCCAAAGCGATGGAGCAAGAGTTCGGCTTGCGTGCCCTTGCCTACCCCCGGAGGGCCGAGAAGCACAAGTCTCCACGGACTTCCGTTCGTTCCTGGTACAGAGCATTGGGCGGATGGCCCCTTCAACCAGGTGGCGCGGTCGTTCGCAACGGCTGTCTTCATGCCATTCAAGGTACTCGGTCCCAGGAAGGCATTCTGTGATTGTGATCACGCCGGGAGGATGTCGAACGGCTACTCTGCCGGGGAAAGAAGGGGACAAGCACAGGCGCCCGTCCCCGCTGAGTGGGTTCTATTTCTTAGTGGCTTTCCCGTCCAGAACGACATTCCATGCGGTTCCACCATCTGGGGAGAGCTCAAACTTATAGGTGTAGGAAGTCGGCGTTACGGTTCTTATTGTGAAACGGCCTTTCATGGTCATACCACCCGTGTTCTGGTCAAAGGACCACGTCCAGGTATCGCCCTCAAGTTTACCCGTGGCATTTTCATGGATTCCCATGCTGTTGAAAGCATCGTAGGTATAGGCACCCTTGGCGGGATCGTAGCCAAGGTACGAGGTTTCCGATCCCTGTCCCATCACCCCAGCGAAAGTGCCATGGCTTACCAGGAAGTAGTTGCCGTCCATCCATTCGTATTTGGCGGTGCCGGTGGACTTGCCGCCGGGGCCCATCGGGCCGGGCTTGATTTCTCCATCCATGGTCCAGGAGCCAACAAAATAATCCAGCTTTTTGAGTTCGGGGGCCGGTGGAGGTGGACCTTGGGCAAAAGCTCCGGCAAGGCTGATGAACAACATTGGCGCCCAGATAGCTAGTACTCTTTTCATACAGGCATCTCCTTAGAAAACTAGTACGGGGGCCAACGCCCAAAAGTTCGGTGAACGCCTATTGAGCCGGCGGAGGCGGCACGACTGCGGGAACCGGAGCGGGCGCGGAATCGCCTGTATTCACCAGGTCCTTTAACTCCTTGCTGGGCTTGAAGAAGGGGATCTTTTTCGCCGGCACTTCCACGCGGTCCCCGGTCTTGGGATTGCGCCCTACCCGAGGCTTGCGCTGGCGTGTGCGAAAGCTGCCAAAGCCGCGGATTTCGATCTTGTCCCCCACCCGCAGCGAGCGCACGATGCTATCGAAGATGGTTTCGACAATGACTTCGCTGTCTTTACGCGTCACCTCCGCCAGCCGGGAAACTTCCTCAATGAGATCCGCTTTTGTCATACGCCTGATCGCTCCATCTTCTATGAAATTTGTTCCGACACGCGTGGCCGCCCCCGGCGTCCGGCCCAGGAGCACCCATAAACTTCTCAAATTTCAGGGGTTTTGTGCAAGTGGCTAATTGGCGAACCGGCTTCCAGGGGCCCCCTACTGCCAAAGGTAATAGAAGCCGACGTGGTGCTCGAGCAACTTCTCCCGTGTCGGCAACCACTCGGAAACATCGCCAAACAGCAGGTCGAGCAGAGTTTTGCGGTCGCGGTCAGGGTGCACCAACGTTGGCTCCCCAGAAATTCCCACGGACTTGGCAGTATCCTCCACCGCCGTCTGGAAATCCCCAACCTGATCAATGAGTTTCATTTCCATCGCCTGCTCCCCGGTCCACACCTTGCCATTGGCGATGGCGCGAATATTTTCCGCCTTAGTCCTGCGCCCGTCTGCCACTGCCTGAATAAACTGCGTATGCATGTTGTCAATCAGGGACTGCATATACTGCTGTTCGGCGGGAGTCATGTCGCGGGTGGGCGAGCCAGTATCCTTGAACTCCCCGGCTTTCATGGTAATGTCTTTCAGCTTGGCCCAACGGAGAAGCTCTCCATAGTTGGTCCACTGGGCTATGACCCCGATCGAACCTACGATACTGCCCTTGTCGGCATAAATCTTATCTGTGCCCGCCGAGACGTAATACGCGCCGCTGGCGCCGACACTCTGGATCGAGGCGACGATGCGCTTCTTCTTCTCATCCCGGATGCGCTTGACTGCGCGATAAATCTCCTCCGACGCGGCTACTCCTCCGCCCGGTGAATTGACATGAATGATGATGGCCTTGATCGAACTGTCGTCGCCGAACTTCTTAAGCTGGCTGACCACCTGGGCGGGATCCAGAATCACCCCCTCCAGGTCAACCACGCCAATCTTGTCGCCAAAGCCGCTGAACGACGACGATGCCGATTGTGAGCTGGAGTGCAGCGTCAGATAAACCAGGGTGAAAACTGCCAGCACGAAAAGAAAAAACGTGCCGCCTCCGATCAGGATCCAGAGCCAGGTGCGCGATCGCTTTTCTTCAGCCATATTGGGGCTTAGTTTAGCACCGGAGGCGTAAAAACGCAGGTTTCCGGAAATCGAGTCTCTCTCTGCGTTTTCTTCAGCCTCTGCTGGGAAAGATCCTGACTCCAGAGAACGCAGCGGAACCGCAGATCGCGAAAAAACTCTACACCATCAACAGGCGGCATAAATCATTGGGCTGAGAGTGTGATGACTCGCAATGCGGCCGGTTTCAGCGAGATTTCCACCGGCGTCTGGCAAACATATTCCCCATCCGCATAAACATCGAGCGGGTATTCGGTTTCCAGGCGCACGCTAGGCGCCTTTATGTACTCAACTTCCCTCAAACCTAAATGCCGCCCGAAATAGACCGTAGGAAATACGCAGAACAACTTGAATTTACTGATATCGCGGATCATGCAAATATCCAATTGCCCATCATCGATGCGGGCGCGCGGCGCGATCTTCATCCCCCCGCCATAAGCGGGAACATTGGCAAATGCCGCCAGGACTGTTTGCTCAAAATCAGTCGACACGCTCGGATCTGCCATCCCCAGGATTTTCAAGGGAAACGGTGCAAATTGGAAAAGCGCCGGCAGCAGCGCGACAGCATATCCCCCGTTTCCCCGCAGCCAGCGGGGCATGCGATTGGCTCGACGAGCTACGGCTCCATCCAGGCCCACCCCGGCCACAGTACCGAAGTAGTGTTCCTGCGGCTGGCCTGCTGGCCCCAGCGACTTGATCAAGCCAACATCCACAAACCTGACATGCCGTTTTTCTGAAACGAAGCTCCGCCAGGCCGCCAATGCGCAATTCGCGGTGCGCAGTCCTAAGGCCCGGGCGAAGTCGTTGCCGCTACCGCGCGGCACCACCAACACCGGTAGCCCCGATTCCACTAACGGCCTCAAGTAGCGATGGATCGTTCCGTCCCCGCCAAAGAGCAGGACGGCATCGGCTTCGTCGCGAGAAGCAGGAATGCCACTTCTCCAGGAAACACCGGCCGCATTCTGAAACGGCCGTAGTTCTCGCTCCGTACAACCTAGGCCGAAGATGACAAAGACTCGCATTCTCGCCGCATGAGGGTATCAAAGAATTGGGTAGTGGCCTGGTTTGAATTTCCCGCGCTCTCTGCGCAGAAAAGTTCAGACTAGGACACCACCAAGAATGGTGCGCTTAAGCTGGCTGCTGGGTAGGCGGGCAGTGGCTTATGAAGGCCCGGTTCGTAGTTTTGTGGGGCCTTTTCCTCTTCAAACGCCGTGCTACACTAGCCGCAATCGCACGAGATTTGTGGGGTTCTACGTGGCAACCGTCAGTCTTCCATTCGAATCCGCCGGCGCTGTCTCACAATCTACAGCGGTCAAGCCCCAGACCTCACGCTTGATCTCCGTGGATCTGCTGCGTGGACTGGTCATGGTCATCATGGCCCTCGACCACACTCGCGACTTTTTCACCAACGTGCAGTTTGCCCCGGAAGACCTGAGCCACACCTACGGCATATTGTTTTTCACTCGAGTCATTACTCACTATTGCGCTCCGGTTTTCTTCTTGCTGGCGGGAACGGGAGCATTTCTGTCCACGTCGCGGGGAAAATCGGTGAAGGAAGTTTCATGGTTTTTCTTGACTCGCGGTCTGTGGCTGATATTTCTCGAACTGACAGTCATCAATTTTTCGTGGTCCTTCACCCTTCCCCCGAGCGGCGTTGCCGGAGTCATTTGGGCATTGGGATGGTCCATGATCGTAATGTCTGTCCTGGTGCGTCTCCCCATCCGCTGGATCGCCGTATTCGGCGTGGTCATGGTGGCGAGTCACAATCTGTTGGACCGCATCGATCCGGCATCCTTTGGCAAACTGAACTGGCTGTGGCTCATGCTCCATTCCCCTGGCCAATACTGGATCAAGCCGCACGAAATTGGGATCTTCTTTGGATACGTCTTGATTCCATGGGTTGGAGTGATGGCGGCCGGTTTCGCCTTTGGCGCTCTGCTGGTCCGCTCAGATCGTCGCAAGTGGATCTTCGGGTTGGGAATTTCCATGACGGCGCTGTTTTTTGTTGTTCGTGGCGTCAATCTGTATGGCAACGGTATTGCCGGTTTGCCCTTTGGGTTTTCCAGTTCCGCAGGTCCCTGGACGCATCAGCCGTCGACCACCTTGACGCTGATCTCGTTCTTCAACACGCTGAAGTACCCGCCATCCCTGGACTACTTACTGATGACCCTCGGCCCGGCGCTCATGGCGCTGGCATGGTTTGACAAAAAGAATGATCCGGGACGGCTGGCTCGTATCCTGCTTGTCTATGGCCGCGTGCCGTTGTTCTTCTACGTGCTCCATTTGTATTTGATCCATATTCTGGCAGTGCTTGTGGCCGGGCTTTATCATCAGCCTGCGACCCAGCTCTGGAGTGGCGCAATCTTCCTTCAGCCGGTGCCCAACGGCTACGGCCATAGCTTGTTATTTGTCTATGCAATGTGGCTTGCGGTCGTCGCGGCACTGTATTTGCCTTGCAGATGGTACATGGAATTCAAGCGGCGTCATCGAGACTGGGGCTGGTTGAGCTACGTTTAGATTCAACTCGAAGGCAGATTCCACCGCGTTCATGTGAGGTGATCAGTGGCAACATTAACCAATCCATCCGCAGCCATCGCCGCAGGCGCGGCTGAGTCCACTTCTCGCTTGGCCCAGGCGCCCCGCTTGATCTCCGTGGATCTGCTGCGCGGGCTGGTCATGGTCCTCATGGCCCTTGACCACACTCGCGATTTTTTCACCAATATCCCATTTACGCCGGAGGACTTGTCTCACACCTACGGGACACTGTTCGTCACCCGTTTCATCACGCACTTCTGTGCCCCGGTTTTTTCCTTATTGGCTGGGACGGGAGCATATCTTGCAGTCTCGCGGGGAAAAACGGTGCAGGAGGTTTCCCGGTTTTTCTGGACGCGCGGCTTGTGGCTGGTGTTTCTGGAGTTCACAGTGATCGGCTTCGCCTGGACGTTCTATATTCCCTGGGGATTCGCCGCCGTTATCTGGGCCCTGGGATTCTCCATGATCGCGATGGCCCTGCTGGTCCGCTTGCCTATACGCTGGATCGCCATCTTTGGGGTTGTGATGGTCGCCAGTCACAATCTGCTTGATCATTTCCGTCCAGAATCTTTCGGCAAGTTTTCCGGTCTATGGATGGTGCTACATTCACCCGGACCAATTTCGATCACGCAGAACCTGAGCGTGCTCATCTTCTATCCGTTGATTCCCTGGGTCGGTGTCATGGCCTGTGGTTACGCGCTGGGAGCGTTACTCCAGCGCCCTGACCGCCGCCAGGTGCTGCTACGGCTCGGCGCCGGGCTGCTGCTGATTTTCTTGGTACTGCGCGGATTCAATCTCTACGGTAACGGCACGGCTGGATATGGGTTCTCGGTCGGTCCGTGGAAGGCGCAGTCCAATTTCAGCCTCACGGCAATTTCCTTCTTCAATGCGCAGAAGTATCCGCCGTCGCTGGATTACCTGCTAGTAACGCTGGGGCCCGCGCTGATGCTGTTGGGTCTGCTCGATCGCGTGAAAGCTCAGTCCACGTTGGCGAAGATTTTCCTGGTCTATGGCCGCGTGCCCATGTTCTATTACGTTTTGCATTTGTATCTCATCCACTTAATGGCCATTCTTGCAGGCTTGGCGTTTCATCAACCGGTAGCGTGGTTATGGCACGGCGGGATTACTCTGCCCGTACAGCCAGGTTACGGCCACGGATTGGTGTTCATCTATCTCATGTGGATCACAGTCGTGGCACTTCTTTACCTGCCCTGCCGTTGGTTCATGGAGTTCAAGCAGCGGCACCGGGACTGGAGTTGGCTGAGCTACGTTTAAGAACCGTTCGCAGCCGCCACAGGCTCGCGGCCAAACCGGCAATCCCTGTATACCAAACTGCAAAGGCTACCCGGACTACCCAAGCCGGAGCTTCGCCTACTCGCCGAAGCAGAAATGGCAGAAAGTTCCAGCAGGTGATATGCACATAATCCCAGGGATCCTCCGCCATGGACGGCGTGTTGAGCCCCCACTGCTCCATTCTTCCCAGAAAGAACGCAGCCACGTTCTTAAGACGCAGTGCCACAACAAAGGTGGGATGGCCCAGCGTCTCCATCTGATAAATCTCCAACGGCAACCAGAAAGCCAGGGATGCGACTTGGATGATGAGACTGGCGGCTATCAGAATTGCCCCGAGGCTCCATACCCATTTTCCAAGTTCCGCCCGATAGCGGAGCAACAAAGGCACGGAAATGAACGCAGCCATTTCGACTGCGGTGGAGACATATCGGTCTCCCCAAGCCATGTCTCCCGCCCAGGCAAAGTACCGGGCATAGAAAGCCGCATAGCCAAGCACTAGCACCAGGGTGGTGACCACATAGGCTTTCACATCTGGCCGGAAACGCTTCCAACTCAAGAACGCAATCAGCACGGTGAGTACGATCAGCGGATCAAAAAGAAAGATTGATTTCTCCGGCGCGATGAAAGCGGACAGAAAACCGGTGTGGAATGGCGTGGTCCAGGGAAAATTCGAGGGCAGGTTCGGATCGCGTTGGCGGAATTCCTGACCGAAGACGGTTACATAAGTGTTGAAGAACGATCCGAAACGGAAATATTGATAGATGCGGTCCATCAGGAAGAACACGCCGAAGACCGGCAAGGCGATCTTCGCGTAGTCGCGCAACAACCGGTCACACCGGTGGAATTCGTTCCGGAACCACAAAATCAGCAAAAGAAAAATTCCTGCCGCAACGATGTCCAAAGCGGTCGTAAGCCGGGTCAGGAGATTGAGTCCCAGGGCTGCCGAACCCCAAAGCAGAGCATTCCGCTTCCCACTGCAAACCCACTCGTATTGATAAGAGAATCCAGTCAACGTGAGCAGCAGAATGTAGTTATTCTCCATCATGTTCTGCGCGTAGTGAAGATGAGTCGTGCAGAACAGCAAGGCCAATACTCCGATGACGGACTCTCTGGTAGTGAAATCGAACTGGCGTAAGAGGCGCAGACATATCAGAGCAGTAAGTACACTGATCAGGATATTGGTCGTGTAGCTGACGAAAATGCTGCGGACTGTGGGATCTGTGTCGTCATACTCACTGAATATTGGTAAACGCCCAAGGTAAGTCCCGGCGATGTCGGCAGGCAGCATGAGCAAAGACTGCCCCATGCCATACCAGCTGTGCAGTCTGCCGCCGCGGCCGTGGAGGCCGAATTCAGGATACTCGTAAGGCACGACTTCGGGTTCCGGCGTCCAGATAGAATGCGCAGTTTGCAGGCGATGGGCTGTGTCCGAGGTTCCCAGCTCGCCGGATTGAACCACGAATGCGGAAAGCGCAGCGACCAGGCACAGCAGAAACACTGGATTATGGAGCCAGGCGGACAGACGGAAGCGCATTGCTTTACGATGGTAACGGACTGGCGCTACTCCAGCACGCTGTCGTCCAGCTTTTTCTTGCCCCAGTCGGCGGCGGCCTGGACGAATGCCAGAAGCAATGGGTGCGATTCCTTCGGCTTCGACGAGAGTTGCGGCTGAAACAAAGTGGCGATAAAGAAACGGTGAGTGGGCGATTCAATGGCCCGCGCTTCGCCCCCGGGGCCGCGCGCCACAACCGGGAAACCTGCTTCCATGGCGGCCCATTCAAATTCCGGATTCATTTCGAAGTTACAGAAGAATTCCTCGGTCACCGTATCCTGCCCATAAAACGCTTGTAAATACGATCCCGGACGCAAGCGAATCTCCGGAACTACCCCTGAAAGTTTGGGCGCATCTCCCTTCCGATCAGGAACGGCACAAGCCACGGGATAAATGATTATGTTTTTGGAACCAGAATTGTTTTCCGCGGTATCGGCATCCTTAATTCCCAAAACGTTGCGGGCACATTCGATAAACGCATACTGGAATCCGCCGCACGTCCCCAGAAACGGCCAGTCGCGTTCGCGAGCAAATTGAATGCCGCGCAACATCCCGTCCATGCTGGCATAGGGACTGCCGGGCGAGGCCACGACCCCGTCAACGGTCTCCAGAGTCTTCAACCCATTGGGTTCGACAAGGGATGGCGTGGGGATCCACTGCGACTCCACTGTGATCCCTAGCTTGCCAGCGGCGTGCTGGAGGGCGTCGTTGGTGGCATGGTGCGAGCGAAATTCAGGGTTAAAGTCGCCGAGAATTCCTATGCGGACGGCGTCACTCACACTTGTCATTGTAATGGAGAACTTTTCGCCACGCTGCCCCTGGTCCGTGCGAAGGTTGGTGACCGCGGGAGAAAATGACCGTGACCTTCGTAACCAGCCATTGCCGTTACTTCGTTGCCGCTCGCTACCCATGCCCCTAAAATTTTTGATGAACTAGTCTCTGCACGGCCCAAGGTCTCATGGCAGAAACAACCCGAGTGGATCGAGCGGAAGTCGCCCGCCAGGTGGAGAAGGCGGAAAAGCTCCTGCAAAAAGGCAAGAGTGCGGATGCGCTGGATGTGTATCTGCAAGTGCTGGATATGGATCCGGTGAATGACACGGTCCGGTCCATGGCCGCCGACCTATGTCTTTCCCTGCAAAGAACTGCCGACGCTTCCCGATTGTTGGGCGAACTGTTTGACCGCCAGCTTCAGTCCGAAGACGCGACCCGCGCCAGCCTGACTTACAAAAAGCTCGCCCGGTTTGCCAATCCGACCTGGCACCAGAAAGTGCGCTTTGGCCAGATGTTGGAGGGATCCAACCGCAAATTGGCGATGGAAACCTATGAAAATGCGCTGGCGGACGTAACCCGGACTGGCTCCAAACCAGATTGCCTGGGCGTGCTGAAAAGAATAGTTGCCCTGGATTCGAGCGAAAAGAACTTAGTTCGCTTCGGCGAGCTGAGCTCGGAGTTGGGCGAAAACCAGGACGCTGCCGGGGCCTTCTTCAAGTTGGGACAGCTCGCTGATGCCAGCGGAGGTAATTCCGCGCAATGGTACGAAAAGGCTTACGCAGAAGACCCAACCAGCCCTGAAATTGCACTCGCCTACGGGCGAATTCTACTGGCCCAGAACCAGGGCGGAGCCGTGATCTTCATCCTCCAGCCGATTGTGAGCACAGGCTCGTACTCGGCCGAAATTCGTGAAATTTATTCCAAAGCTTTGCTGGCCACCAATCAATTGACCGAAGCCGAGCCGCTCATCTGGCAGCAGTTCGAGGAGAACCAATCCCGCCTGCCGGAGGTGACAGAACTGATCGGTGCGTTCCTGGATGCGGAGCAGGACAAGGATGCGGTCGCCCTGGCCCGTAAATTGGAACAGCAACAACGCCGTAAGGGAGAACGCAAGTCTTTCGCCAGCACCATGCAGGACATTGCCGCCAAGCACCGGCCCTCCTCGGATTTGCTGGAGTTCATGAGTGAGTTGTTCAACGCCTCCAACCGGGAAACCGATTACTGCCAGACCCTGCTTAAGCTCTTTGATTTGCACTTCGGCATGGCCAACTATCCCAAAGCCGCCGAGTGCCTGGATCGAGCCGTGGAAGTTGACATCTACGAGCCCGGCCACCACAAACGGCTGGAATCGTTGCGCGGCAAGATTGATGACAGCCGTTTCCAGGTGATCGCTTCGCGTTTCTCCGGGATGAACCAAAATACCGCAGGTCCCGCAAAGACCAGCGAAGCCGGGCTGGGCGCCTCCGCATTGCAGGACCTGATGCTTCAGGCGGAAATCCTGGTGCAGTACGGCATGCGCGGCAAGGCGATTGAGCGCTTGCAGCGCATACAGGAATTGTTCCCCCACGAAGAAGAGACCAATCAGGAGTTACAGAGGCTGTATCTGTCCGCGGGAATGACCCCGCAATATGCGGATGCAGCGTCGCTTCCGGTTGCGCCACCGCCGCCAAGAGTTGCAGCTTCGACCACCGATACCGCGGACGTGAGCAGCTTTACCCGAGTCGCTGAAATCACCCAGAAACTCAATCGCCAGGGAACTGCGGACGCGGTACTGGCAACCGCCGTCAAGGAAATCTGCGGCCAATGGAAGCTTTCCCGCTGCATCGCGGCGATGCGCAAGCCTGGCCTGGCTCCGAGCAGCATTAAAGAACAGTGCGGCGAAGGTACTCGCCCGGGCGAACCATCGATCGTCGCCAAGCTCATTCCAGCCTTCCAGGACTTGGTCATCAAGCGTGGCCCGTTGACCGTGCCGGATGCTGCGAATGCCCCTGAATTGCAGGCCCTGAAGGAAGGACTTGATGCCCTCAACATCGGATCCTTGTTGGTCCTTCCCCTGACGGATGGCAGTCAACAGATGGGCGTGATCGTGTTCGCTCACAAAGGTTCACAGACCTGGCCGGCCAACGATGTAGTGGTCTTGAAGACGATCAGCGACCAGTTGGTCCTCGCGCTGAACAACGCGGGGCTGCGGCGTCTGGTGAAGAATCTGTCCGTCACGGACGAACACTCCGGACTGCTCAAGCGAGCTTCTTATCTGGATTTGCTGATGGGCGAAACCCAACGCTCTTTGCAGCAGGGGGCAGCCCTTACTGTCATGCTGTTGCAGTTCGGCAAAGGCGGCGCCATGCTCCGCGAATTCGGAGAGCAGGCGGTCAACGCCACCATGCAGGAAGTTGGAACCATCCTGTCCGCGAACATCAGACAGAACGACTTGGCGTTCCGCTATGAAACCACCACGATTGCGCTGTTGCTGGGAGAGACGGGAGAGGCCGAAGCCGTCCTCGCACTCGAAAAACTACGCAAGCTTTTTGCCGATGTAAAAATGCCCGGCAAAGAGGACCCTCTTCCCTTCAATGGTGGCATTGCCGAGGCGGTGGTGAGACAGCCCTTCGATGCGGTGGACATCGTCACCGAGGTCATCAATCGCGCTGAACAGGCCTTAGCCGGGGCCGTAGGCCAGGGCGCAGGCAAAGTGGTCCACCTGTCCGCCGAAGTCGCCAGCGCAGCCGTCGCTTGATTGCTAAATCAGACCTAACTTTGTGAATTGAATTAGGAATACCTACGCGCCCGCTCCGGCAGCGCGAGCTTTCTTGCGCTCAACCTGAGCATCGCCGGCAAGGATAAGGCAGATGTCGCGAGCATCCCCGGGTTGTTCCAGGTGGCGAAGAAACAATTGACGTAGAACCGTCCTGTTCAGATTACCGGACAGGTAGGATTCATATGCGGCCTTTCCCAATGAGTATCCCACCCGCTGCGCCAGGCCCTTGCAGTCCGCGGTTGCCAGGTGCGAGCTTTGTTCCACATATCGTTCCAGACCTGCCCCGGGAAACTCACCATTCTTGTCGCCTTCTGGTTCAACTCTTGCTGGATACAACATGCACGAGCCCAGGTAGCCAAGGGCATATTCCACGATTTGCGCGTAGAAGCGATCTTTTGAAGAACCGGGGGATTCTTTGTCACGGCCCAACGCTCCCCGGCATGCGTAATGGAGGAACCGCGCAGCCTCCTCGGCCGCGTATGCCATTTGGAAGTCCCGCACATAAAATGCATTGGCCCCGGGCAAATAAACGCACCCGCGTGATTCGACCGTACGGAGAAGGTTTTCCAGCCCTTCCGCGGTGAGCCCTTTCCGCAACAGCAAGCGGCTCAACCGGGCCTCGGAATTGCGCCCGTAGACTTCCGGCATGAGGTCCACCAGAAATTTCGGCTGCGTACCGTTGTGAGTGGAGTAGCGGTTGATCTCGAGAAAACGCAACAAACTATCGATGAGGTTATAGATCGTCGGCGTGGGGTCTGGGCCTTCTTCTTCCGTGCGGCCCCAGCGGCTCAGATGCAGCCGGTAATTCTCATACTTCTCCAGCGGGGTGGAATTGAAAACACAAAGCACATCGTCAGCAACTCTGACCCAATTGACCTGCGCCTGGCTCTCCCCAGCTGCCCGCCAGTAGAGAGCATCCACATTTTGCAGGACGGTCACGATGCGCTCTCCAGTTACCTGCTCCCTCAACCGCAGGGGCAAATGTTCGGGGGCGAGATGGGACTCGCCAAACATAACCAGGATGGCAGCCCGGGGATGCCGTTGCCGAATTTCGGCGATCTTATGCGCGGCATGCCGGTCGCGCGCGCCAATCTTCCTCAGATCTTCCCGCGGCATGCAATCCAGGCCATAGATGCCCTCGGCGTGCTCGCGCGCGGTCACCAGCAAATCATAGAAGGGTTGCCAATCGTATCCCCACTCGATATCGAAGCGAATGCGCTCGCGCAGCTCGGTTTCATCGATTTCTCGCCGCCACCATTCCTCCAGAATGTGCTGATCGCGGGCAAAAATAGTTTCCACTCCCAGCACTACCGGACGCCCGCTATCCAATGCCGTCTGCTCCAATAGGGATGCAACATATCGCTGGGAGGCCGGCAACGCGTGATAATCGCCGATGAGTACGATATCTGCGGTATTGGTTTGCGCTTTTAATGCTTGCTCGTCGAGAACCGATTCGTAAGAGAGGAAAGCCCGGCTATAGTCTCTTAGATATTTCCGCCTGCCATTGGGATCGTTGGCCCGGATTTCGCGCTCGACTCCGGTTAGCGCATGAAGCTGGGCTGCGCTGCGCCGTGACCGTAGGCTAGTAGTCGTCGCCATGAGATGCCCGTTGCGTCTATGCGGTGGCGGGCGACTGGCCCGCCCACCCTTGACTTCTTCTCTACACTCTCCCTATGCTCCAAGCTCGGAGCCCGAACGCCGTTGCCCAATCAGCCGCCACAAAACCTGACCATCGCCACCACCGGCGCCAGCGGCTCGTTGTTTTTAAAGCACTTCCTGTTTGCCGTAGAGCGCGACCCGCGGATTAAAACCGTGAACTTCATCGCCTCCGACAGCGCTCTCCGCGTTCTGGCAGAAGAGCTCGGCCTGAAAGGCCGCAGTACTCTGATGCAGCAACTGCTCGGTAAGTCGTCCCGTAAAATCCAGCAGCAGTCCAACTCCAATATCGGCGCCAACATAGCCAGCGGCTCTTACCCCGCCGACGCCATGGTGGTCATCCCTTGCAGCATGGGAACGCTTTCGCGTATCGCCAATGGTGACGCATCCCAACTGATCGAGCGCGCCGCCGATGTTTCCCTCAAAGAAAAGCGCCCGCTGGTGTTGTGCGTTCGCGAAACCCCACTCAATAAGATCCATATCCGCAACATGTACCGTGCTGCCGATGCCGGAGCCACCATCTTTCCCCTGATTCCGACCTTCTATAACCGCCCAACTAGCTTCGAAGTGCTGGCCAGAGAATTCGCGTACCGGGTTCTGGCCCACATCGGCTTGTCCCAGTCCGATGCCTATCGATGGAAAGGCTGAAATGCCTTCCCGTCATAGAGATCGGCAGATTCCAAGGGAGACTTCAGTGTAGGAATTTGCCAAGGCAGCGACAACTTCCCGTGGGACATGTACGCCAGGTGGGGAAGAAACCCTATTTCACTTCGAAATTGCGCGGATCAAGGCCGACGTTATTGGAGATTTCAGCGTTGCTGAGGGTCCACTCGTAGATGTTGGTGGAACCACTCTGAAGTTCCTGCGTGTAGCGGATATCGTACTGGGTCGGGAGAGTAAGTCCGTCTGCGGTTCGGAAATCACTGAACCGTTCTTCGACTTTGTAACGGATTGCTTGCTGCTTCGAGCTTTGAGTGACGTCGGCGCCGGCGTCCTGTTGTGGCGCCGCCAATCCGGTTTGCTCGAACGCATTGGGGCCACCGCGGCCTGCCAAATTTGACGAGAGCGAGATGGTATATTCCGTCGCCACATGGTGAAAGGTTTCGGGATCGAGATAGATGTGCACGGTCATATCGTCGTGCTTCCTGGAGTGATAGCGCAGATCGATGACCTGCTTGCCATCAAATTTCTTGAGGCCCCCGTATTCCACTTTGGCCTGGTTCTTATCGAGATTCAACAGCGCCCACCCAGTGGAGAGATCCCCTCCTAACAAGCCTTCCTTCACTACAAAATCCTGGCTGTGAATGAATTCGCCGAAGTTGGAACGCTTATGGTTGGATAGAGTCGCGGCTACATAGGCCTTGTCACCGTCGCTGACGATCTGCTCACCGCGATAGTCATTGTTGAACTTGAGGACAAAGTTCGATTTGCGTTGCTCCGAGACGAATCCCCCCTTCCCCTCCAACTCGCCTCCGCCGCCTACGATCATCTTGAATTGGGCCGAGCCTTGGACTACGCGGGTCTTGGCGGCGGCACGGATGGCGGCTGTGCCGATTGAGTCCAGATGCCTGGCAACGACTTCGTCGGATTTCACATCCGCGGCCAGTAAGGGAAAGGTTGTTGCGACAATTAGTAGCGGAAGGACACAAAGGTTCTTTTTCGACATCACAAAACTCCTGGACTTAAGCAAGAACGACTTTCGGAGTATGCGGCAGTATATCGCGATGCGGGCCCTGAGAAAGATGTTTGAGTGTAGCGTGAACGATGTCAGCCCGAACTGGCCACCGTAGAGAACAACGCGCTGCTCAAATGATCGCCCCAGGCTTCTTTGAGATCGAGGGCAATGGCGTAAGCAAGGTAGTCGTTCATCAACGATGGAGTCAGGTGTGGACGGTTCATGCGGTCGAGCCGGTCCAGTTCGACAGTGGACAAAAACTGACGAAATCCCAACACCTCATCCAATCGCTGACGGCCCACTGGAGTTAGACGTTTGAGAGAAATAGCGCCTGCAACGTTGATCAGAACCACGGCCACTAGCGTATAGGCAAAGGCGGGGGTGGAAGACTTTGCGATACGCAAATCTACAAAAACCAACACCGCGCCGAACATCAAGAGCGGCACGGTATTAGTCCAGATACTGGTCACGCCGATGCGCCCGCGAATCGCGTCCTGCAACGCGGGGAGAACGCTCATCGCAACAATAATACCGAGCAGGAAACTACAGAACATAAACCAGACGGTAAGAAAGACCACCCCATCGCGAGAATTCCCCAGGTGTACAGCCATTCCTATGACCACCAGAAAGGAAAACAGAAATGCAGGAACGGAGTACTTTAGATTGCGATTGAAACATGCTTTCTCGACGCGCGCATTCACGGCTCCGGAAATTACGCTGCCAATCAGGGCGATATGTTGCCGTTGCGCGGGCTTGAGCAGGAAACTCCCATCCTTCGAGTTCTTGCTGTTTGGATCGACAAAAGAATGGACCTCCGCGATCGCCCGCATGGCCGCCGCTTCCTCTTTGGGAATCCCATCCGGGGCTCGCTCCAGGAGCATGGTGATGCGATAGTCTCCATTCTCCGGCTGGATGGCGATGAGTTTCTGCGCCGCCAAGTGCACTAAAACCGCGGATACACTCTTGCGGTCGGTAGAGCCGTTGAGAAGATAACGCACCTCAGCGGGGGACATGTCTGCGGGAGGCGCGTATTTCGCAACGATGACCCCCTGCGGTAGAGCCTTTCCAACCAGTAGCCAAGCGATCAGGTAATACAGACCCAGTAATACAGGCAACAGAAGATCCGTCGGCGACAGGCTGGGAAAAGAAATCTGCATGGCAAGGCTGCCCGATGCTAGCACGCAACTCGGCAGCCAATGCCGAGCTCACCAACCTGGATGATTACCCCCGTAATGGATCACTTAGGAAGCGCAAAAGCCACGTATTTAGCCACGGGAGCGGAAATCACCCCGGGGCGGTTCGCCTTTCCTCCTCCCGCGGCAATCACGACGTACTGCCTGCCATTCACCTCGTAGGTTGCGGGGGTGGCGTTACCAGGAGCCGGGAGAGTGGTTTCCCACAGCAGTTGTCCGCTTTCTTTGTCAAACGCACGGAACTTGCTGTCGTAGCTGGTGGCCGCGATGAAGATCAGTCCCCCGGCAGTCACTACAGGACCACCATAGTTCTCGCTGCCGGTGTTCCTCATTCCCTGGGCCGCGAGTTCTGGGTACTCTCCCAGGGGAATCTTCCAGATAATCTTTCCGGTATCAAGGTTGATCCGGTTCAAGGTGCCCCAGGGCGGCTGGATGGCAGGATAGCCATCCATGTCAAAGAAGCGGTTGTATCCATCGCTCTGGAATCGCATGAAATAGCGTTGCGATTCACCTGCCGATGCGGTGGTATTCTCACCCTGGTAAACATAGTCAACTACAGCGCGCAGAGTGTCATTCCCCAGGCGCGCAAAACCAGGCATGCGATTCCCGCCAAGATTGACCAGAGCGAGCACTTCATTTCTATCCAGGCGTTTACTCAACCCAGCCAATGAAGGAAACTCCGGTGGCGCCCCCTGCATGTTCCGTTTGTGACACGAAGAACATTCGCGAAGATAAGTGCTCTTGCCAGTGACGCGTCCCGCCAGCGGTTTTTGCTCCACCATGCGGAGGATCCACGCCATCTCATTGGCGTTCACATACAAGGAATGGGTTTCGGGATCGTAAGCCGGCCCGCCCCACTCCGCGCCGCCATCGAAACCCGGGAAAATAATCGTGCCCTCCCGGCTGGGTGGAACGAACTGTCCATTGCTGCGCAGTTTCAGGAAACGGCTCAAGGCTTCATCGTGCGCCTGCGGAGTACGCTGGGTAATCATGTCCGCCGTGAGTTTCTGCCTGGAGAAGGGTTCAGGCAGCACCGGAAACGGTTGAGTTTCAGCCGTGCTCTCTCCGGGGAGATCGGAGTGGGGAACGTTACGGTCTTCCATGGGGAAAAGCGGCTTGCCGGTCTGGCGATCGAACAAGAGGACATAGCCGGATTTCGTTGGCTGGGCAACGGCGTCGACGTCTTGCCCGTCGTGCTTTACCGTGACGAGGGCAGGCGCAGTTGGCAAATCACGGTCCCAAATATCGTGCCGTGAATTCTGGAAGTGCCAGACGCGTTCGCCGGTGTCGGCTCTTAAAACCACCAGTGAACTGGCGAATAGGTTATCTCCCGGACGGTCCGCGCCGTAAAAATCATAAACGGCCGAACCGGTGGGAACGAATACCAATCCCCGCGCTGCGTCTAAAGACAGGCCCGACCACGAGTTCGCTGCCCCGGCATATTGCCAGGCGTCCTTCGGCCAGGTTTCATATCCGAATTCGCCAGGGTGCGGAATGGTGTGGAAGGTCCAGCGAAGTTTTCCTGAGCGCGCGTCGTAGGCCCGAATATCGCCGGGTGAATCAGGCTCCACCTCCGCCATGCTGCTGCCGATGATCAACAGATCCTTGTAGACAATCCCCGGGGTCGTCATCGTCACCCAGTTCTTGGCATCACGACCCAGGTCTTCCCGCAGATCCAGATGCCCGTCACTGCCGAAGCTCTCAATCGGCTTCCCAGTGTCCGCATTGAGCGCGTAGAGATACTGCCGGGCGGCAACAAAAATGCGCCGGTCGTTGGCCCCGTCTGACCAGTAGGTCACGCCACGGTTGCGGACTTTGTTGTAGAGAAAAGGAAAGGGCTGCTTCTCCCACGGGTTAAACCGCCAGCGCGATTTTCCTGTGGCAGCATCCAGAGCGATCACGTTGGATCTGGGAGTGGTCGCGTACAAGGTATCGCCCACGATGATGGGATTGCATTCCATCTCCGATCCGGTCGACGCATCTTCTGTGTCGAATGTCCACGCAACTTGCAGTTGTTTCACATTGTCCCGATTGATCTGCTTGAGAGTGGAGTAGCGAGTGTTATCCGGCCCGCCACCGTAAACGCTCCAGGTCGCGTGGTCCGATTTTCCGTTGTGGTTGCAGCCGCAACAGCAGAGTAGTGCGAGAGTTGTTAAAACCGAAAAGGACTTGGCTTTCATCGTGGGTGGCCCGCGGCAAGTATAAACCGGTGCCCTTCATTCCAACTGTGGACCGTGCGAAAGCCTTCGCGTACTGTACCGTTCATCGAAAGCACCTAGACGGGAGAACGGGCCAACCGGGCACTTGAAATGGCTACCCGTTATGTACTAATCTGCGACTACACCGGAAAGGAGGTGGTCGGATGACAAGTTCTGATTGTAGTAACTGTAGTGGGAATCTAAGACCAGGTGAGGTGGCTGAGACTTAGGGCGGTTGCTCTAAGATCCTTCGCAACTCGACCGGTGAATTTGGATTGATTCCGCTTGACGTCAGGTCGCGTCAAGACCCGGAGTTCGCCGAAGTGGCCACACCCTACGGGGGCCCCAGCGCGGTGTTTCACGATGGGGTGTACTTAGAGTGACCACCTCTTGGTCAATCCCAAGCAGTCCACCGGGCGGCCCGCGTGCATCTTACGCGGGCCGTTCTGTTTTGTGGTCACGAGCCCGTCCGGCGGCCCCGCCTCTCTCCCTCATAATCGCTACGGGAAATCCCCAGCGCTGAATTTTCGATTGCAGTGTGGTGCGTTTGAGTCCCAACTTAGCGGCCGCGCCGTTTGGTCCGGCGACGACTCCATTGCACTCCCGTAGGATGCGAATAATGTAGCTTCGCTCTGCGGCTTCCAGGCTGGCTGTAATGTGTGGTTAGTCCAGAAGTTTGGACCTGTGGCCGTACCTACTAAAGAGTTATTCGGGAGGAATTGCGGTTTTGGCGGAGTCCGGCCATTTCTCAGTCCGCCAAACCGCGTAGCAGTTCTTAGCGCTTAACCCCAGCCACCTTAGCGGCATCGGTTCCCGTCGGCATCGTCGTTACTCGGGCTCCCTGCGTTACTGATGGGATCTGGGGCGTGGCCGGCGGAGGGGCTTGTCCAATGCTCAGTTTCTTGCGAACTTCTCCTTCCAGCTTGACGTAGGTGTCTTTGTTTTCTTTCAGGAAGGCCCGCGCATTCTCCCGGCCTTGCCCGATACGTTCGCCTGCATAGCTGAACCAGGAACCGGATTTCTCGACGATATTGTTATTTACGGCTAGGTCGAGCAGGTCACCCTCGCGCGAGATACCTTCTCCATACAAAATGTCGAATTCCGCTTCGCGAAACGGGGCAGCCACCTTGTTCTTTACCACTTTTACCTTGGTGCGCGAGCCGATGACGACATCGCCCTCCTTAATCGCGGCTATGCGACGGATGTCCACTCGCACGGAAGAATAAAACTTCAGCGCCCGCCCGCCGGTCGTGGTCTCCGGATTGCCAAACATCACCCCAATCTTTTCGCGGATCTGGTTGATGAAGATCAGGCAGGTACGGGATTTGGAAACGATGCCGGTAAGCTTGCGCAGCGCCTGCGACATGAGCCGGGCTTGCAGGCCCATATGACTGTCGCCCATCTCACCCTCGAGTTCGGCCTTGGGCACGAGCGCGGCAACCGAGTCCACTACCAGCACGTCAATGGCGTTGGAGCGCACCAGCGCTTCGGCAATTTCCAGCGCCTGTTCACCATAGTCCGGCTGCGAAACCAGCAGATTGTCCACATCTACGCCGAGTTTTTTGGCATAGCCCGGATCCAGCGCATGCTCGGCATCCACAAAAGCCGCCATCCCGCCAGCCTTCTGCGCCTCGGCAATGACCTGCAAAGTAACGGTCGTCTTGCCGGACGACTCGGGTCCAAATACCTCAATCACTCTCCCCCGAGGAAATCCGCCCACTCCTAATGCGGCGTCAAAGGAAATCGCTCCGGTCGGAATCACGGAGATGGGAACCACGGCTTCCTTCGATCCGAGCCGCATGATGGAGCCCTTGCCAAACTGTTTTTCAATGCCGGCAACTGCCAGTTCGATCGCCTTCATTTTTTCGTCAGCCATGTGAGTGCGGCTCCTTGGGTGTGCGGGAGATAACTGAGCGGATTATACATAGAGTGCTAAGCGAATAAAAGGCGAATTATGTCAGAAACCGGTGGAAAACTTACCGAAAAGGTACTGCGCCGGAACCAACGAGCCGTCCACTTTCGAGGTACATCAATGATCCTTCCCTTTCGGCGACCGGGAAAATACAGTAATTTTGCTGTTTTCAGCTGGAATGAACCTGTAGTAACATCCCTGCCCGTCCGATCCTGCGGCCCCGACGCCGTAACGTGACGCTCCAAAAAAGCGCCGCGATGTTTCCGTAACCCAGGAGGTTTTCATGGAACATCAGGCTTCCAGTAGTCCCGCCGTCTCACCTTCCCAAACGCCAGCCCCGCCAACCCACCACGAAGGCCGTGGCACGTGGGTCCTGACCGCCTATGGGATTTCCGGCCTGGCGTTGTTTGGAGTACTGCTGTACTTCTTCTCCACCTACGTCACTAGATAAGTTCTGAATATGTGGCGCGGGCGCCCCCGCCCGCGTGCCAGCGCTGAAGTGTGTCTGTCCAAATAAATGACGAAACGACGGCGCAGTGGGGACTCTCCTTCAGTCGTCCCATGCTACAATGACCCGCGCTTGAGAGATTCTTCCCCTTAGAAGGCTGAAGCGGATTCCCCGACATCCATACGAGATAAACTGATTCCGTGGCCCAAAATTCCACCAAAACCGTCACTTACGCCGACGCAGGGGTCGACATCGACCGCGGCAACCGCACCAAGAAGCGGATCAAATACCTGGCCCATAAGACCTTTACCAAGGGAGTGCTCAGCGAAATCGGCGGCTTCGGCGGACTGTTTTCCGTGGATAAAGAGAAATTCACCGACCCGGTTCTGGTCTCTAGCGTAGACGGAGTTGGCACCAAGCTGAAAGTCGCTTTCGAAATGAAGCTGCATTCGACGGTGGGGGTGGACCTGGTCAACCACTGCGTCAATGACATAGCAGTCCAAGGCGCAACACCCATGTTTTTCATGGACTACCTGGCCTCCGGCCACCTGGACCCGGAAGTGGCTGAGAAGGTAGTCGAGGGCCTCTCCACTGCGTGCAAGCACAATGGATGTGCCCTGATCGGCGGCGAAACCGCCGAAATGCCCGGCTTCTACCCCGAGGGCGAATACGATCTGGCAGGATTCATTCTAGGCGTGGTGAATCGCGAAAAGATCGTCACCGGGGAAAAAGTAGAAATCGGTGACATCGTTCTCGGCCTCCCCTCCAACGGCCTGCACACCAATGGCTACTCGCTCGCCCGCAAACTGCTGTTCGAAGTTGCCGGATACACCCTCGAAACCTACGTCAACGAAATCAAAGGCAAAGTCGGCAATGAACTGATGCGCACCCACCGCAGCTATTGGCCAATCCTCAGAAAGCTGCTGGTCGCCGAATGTGTCTCTGCTATGGCCCACATCACCGGCGGAGGTATCACGGAAAATCTCCCACGAGTGATCCCCAAGGGAACTGCTGCGGTCATCGAAGTTGGCACCTGGCCCGTACTCCCGATTTTTGAGCATATGCAGAAGCTGGGCAACGTCCCCCAGGACGAAATGCTGCGGACGTTCAATATGGGATTGGGGATGCTGCTGGTGATTCCGGGTAAGAAGTTCAAGAAAGCCACCAGCGTTCTGGAGCGGGCGGGGGAGAAGTTCTACACCGTGGGGCGAATTGTTAAGGGCGAGCGCAAGGTGATGTACACGTAAAATGTGGTCTGTTGTTATCGAGAAGTGATTGCCGTGGATGGCGGGTCAAAGAGATCTACTTTGGACGGCTGTCCTTTCCCAAAAGCGAACCTAGTTCGAATCATTTCCATCGGGAAGGGCACGAGTTCCACTCGTGCCGCTATAAGCTGCCAAAAGACCGGCTTTAGCCGCTGAGGTTTTCCGTGAAACCTGTGCGTAGGATATCCCCGCCCGGAACGTATTTCGTCACATTCGAAACATGGCGGCGAAAAAGGCTGTTCGTTGTCGAGCCATACGTCAGGCTCTTCGTACAAACTCTGTATCACTACCGCCGCGAAGGACGATTTCAAGTTCACGCCTTTGTGGTCATGCCCGAACATGTGCACTTGCTGTTTACTCCGGCTCACAACGTAACCTTGGAACACGCCGTCCAACTGATCAAAGGGGGATATTCACACGAATTTGGGATAACGTTTGGAAAGCATAAGGAAGTTTGGCAGAGAGGGTTTACCGATCACCGCATTCGCGATGCGCGGGATTTCGAAGCACATGTGGAATACATCCATCAGAATCCGGTGAAGCGGGGGTTGGTCGAGAAGCCGAGTGACTATCGCTATTGCTCAGCATTTCCCGGATTCAAGCTAGACAGCTGGCCCTCAGCGGCTAAAGCCGCGTGATTTTCACTGATCTCTGACGGCACGAGTGGAACTCGTGCCCCTCCCGATCTGCTCTCGAAAATGCTCTCACCGCTTCAGCAAATCCACCGGCTCCCGCACATCCGTCACCCGCAGATACTTCGCCAGCGCGGGATGTTTCTTCGCTGCCGCCTCATACATCGCATAAGCTACGTTGCGATAGGAAAAGTGCCCCGCCGGCCCTGTGCGCAGCTCGGAGATGTAGACGACCTCGGCGAAATCCATCTTGAACAGAGTCCGCTTACGGAAGCCGAGCGGGATTGCATACTGCGCATTCTCCTGCGCTTCGACGCCTGAGCTTGCCGTCAATTGCTCTATGGCTGCCGCCGTCCCGCGCATGGTCGAATCATAGGTGGCCTGCACCCCAGCCGCCTTCAGTTCCTCCGGCGAATCGTAGCTGTGCTTCGTTGTGAATTCCTGCCCAATCTGCACGCAACGGCGGTGGCGGTGCATGTCGCGGAAGCCGCCGATGTCCATGAGGATGTCGAAGCGGAACTGCTGCCCGGCGCAGAATGGACGCAACATCTCATCATGCTTCCCGCGATGCTTCAGGCCCACTTCAATAATGTAACGTCGGACGGCATCCGGCACGGCCTGCACGGCTTGGCGAATCTGGCGGTAGGGATAGTGGCAATGCTCATAGACCAGGGTTGTCGCCAGTTCGATTTCCAGCGGCTCCTCGTCGAGAAGATCGACCAGGGGAGCATCCGCTACGGGCACGTTTCCCATCAACTCAGAAGCAATCTGCTTCAGCTCACGCCGAGTCTCGATCTCATAAGCGTTGGGCTCGGCATATTTCACCAGCGTGGGCGAAACCCGTACCTCTTTCAGCAGCTCTTGCTCGGCCCTCGCTCCCAACTCGGGAGATGCCTTGCGAATCTGCGCCACTAAGTCCTGCAACGCCTCCTGATTCACGTTGTAGGCAGGAGAACTCGCCGCTCGCTTCAGCAGTTCGCCCAGATTGCGGATCTCCTTGTGAGTGTGTGAAAGCAGTCGGGAAACCTGCGTTTCCAGCGTCCGGGCATTGACGATCTCTCCCAATGACGTGTTGGTCGCCAACGGCAGTAAGTAACGCGAGATATCGAAAGCGCGCGCACGCAGCGTGCGGTCATAGGCTTCCTGCTTCATGTCGGCGGGCCTGGGAGTAATCTCGGACAAATACTGAAACATGCGCTCGGAGAGCGATTCGTATTCCGTAAACAGACCATCGACCGTTTGCTTATATAACCGCAGGTCTGACTGGTCGGGGAATTCCGGGGTGAAGTATCCGCTCTTTTTGAAATCCTGATAGCGGGTAGAACGCTCTTGCCCATCCCAGCGCTGCTCGTCGGCCACGGCAATCGCGGCAAGGATCGAAAGCCGCTCAATGGCCAGTGCTATGTGCGCCAGATCGGCAATTGAACGATGCCCGTATTGAAAATAGAACGTGTTGAGAAATTTCTCGGCCTTCTGGGCGCTAATCTCTTTCAGCGATTCTTTCATCGAAAGCGCCGACCGCGAGTATTTGGCCATCGCATAGGCCTGGACTTCAGGCTCAACGCCGTAGACGGCATAGACTTCGACGGAAGGCGATTCAGTTTTCGCGCGATCTTCGTTGGCTTGGGTCACTTCGGTCATCGTTTGAGTCATGTTGGCCTGGAGCAAGAATCTTACACTTGCAGGTCTTGTGGACGGGGAAAAAGCAACCCAACCAGAGAGAGGCACAGCGTCACCGAGAAAAACAAGAATGAAGATTTGGGTTTCTCAGTGACTCCCTGGTTCAAGGTTTAGATTTTCCCCCAGAACGCAAACACCACCGCCCCAAAAATGCATAGGAACGAAGCCGCATAGTTCCAGCGGATCGGCTCGCCCAGGTAAAAGTAGGCAAAAACTACGAACACCACGATGGTAATGGATTCCTGAATAATCTTGAGCTGGTACCCGGTGAACTGCCCATAGCCAATGCGGTTGGCGGGGACCTGAAAGCAATACTCTCCAAAGGCAATCAACCAGCTCACCACAATCACCAGGGGCAGGGAGGCATTGCGGTGCTTCAAGTGTCCATACCAGGCAAACGTCATGAAGGCATTCGAAATCAGAAGCAGAACGATCGTGAGCATTTGAAGGAATGGTAGCAGGAGGGTTCGACAATCGGGTCGCAAAGACCGAAAATTGAAGAGTGCACCCGGCACTGAAAGCAACCAACCACCGTCCCTGGCCTTTGCCCGAGGAACCATGGAGCCTGGCTCAGACCTGGCATGACTTGCTGTTTGCGCACTGGCCAATTGATCCGTTGACGCTGCGGGCCCTGGTGCCGCCGCAACTTGCCCTGGACTTGTTCCAGGGACGTTGCTGGATCGGCGTGGTGCCCTTCTGGATGAGTCATATCCACGCTCGCGGATTGCCGCCATTGCCGGGGCTGTCGCGATTCCCCGAAATCAACGTCCGCACCTATGTCATCCTCGGGGGCAAGCCCGGGGTCTACTTCTTCAGCCTCGATGCAGCGAATCTCGCAGCCGTCTGGGCTGCCCGCGCCTTCTATCGGCTGCCCTATTTCCACGCGCGGATGTCCGCCAAAATTCAAAATAAGTGGATCGTGTATTCCTCGAAGCGGCAAAAACAATCTGCGGAATTTTACGGCCGCTATCGGCCTGCCAACGCTGTGGAATTAGCCGATCCCGGCACCCTGGAACATTGGCTTACCGAACGATATTGCCTCTACACGGTTGCCGGAAGCGAAGTGTTTCGCGCCGAAGTTCACCACCAGCCGTGGCCGTTGCAGACTGCCGAAGCGGAAATTGAAAGCAATACCATCGCTAGCGCCGCAGGGCTTCCTGAGTTCGATCGCGATCCACTGCTGCACTTTTCCCGCAAACTGGAGGTGATCGTCTGGCCTCTCCGCAGGGTAAGCCAGGGGGCTGCAGTTCCAGTAGCCCGCCCAGAACTGATTTCAGAAATCACGTGAACCGTCTTGACGGGCAACCCGCGTCTCCCCACGTTCCACCTCCAGTTATAATTTCACTTCCTCAAACTTTAAGGAGATCGCCAACCTATGTCTCTCTCAGGACGCGTCGCGCTGGTGACCGGGGCCTCACAAGGCATCGGCCGGACCTGCGCTCTCAGACTGGCGGCTCAGGGAGCTACCGTAGCCGTAGCTGCCCGCACTCAGGAAAAACTGGATGAGCTGGTAAGAGAAATTTCCGCCGCCGGCGGAAAGGCCTCAGCCTTCTCACTGGACGTAGCGGAGGAAGAACAGATCAAAGCCGTGTTGAAATCCGCCATCGCTCAGCTCGGCAAGATCGACATTCTGGTCAACAACGCCGGCATCACCCGCGATCAACTGGTCATGCGCATGAAACGCGCGGACTGGGACGCGGTCCTCAACACCAATCTGACTTCGGCGTACCTCTGCATCCAGCAAGTCATCAGTTCCATGCTGAAACAACGCTGGGGGCGGATTATCAACATCACCTCCGTGTTTGGCCAGACCGGGCAAGCGGGACAGGCGAATTACGCCGCATCCAAGGCTGGCCTGATCGGCCTGACCATGGCCATCGCCCGCGAAGTCGCGTCGCGAAACATAACTTGCAACGCCGTCGCCCCCGGCTTCATCGAAACTTCCATGACCGCGGCGCTGAGTGATGAATTCAAGCAAAATGCGGTAAGGATGATTCCACTCGGCCGCGTCGGTACTCCCGAAGACATTGCTAACTCTGTGGCATTCCTGGCGTCTGAAGAAGCAGGTTATATCACCGGCCACGTGCTCAATGTGAATGGGGGAATGTACATGGGGTAGCGGTGCCCTCTCAACGATTGCAGATTGTTCCAGCAGAATCGGCCGCCCAGTTGGACGCGGTGCGCGAACTGCTGCTCGAGTACTGGAAGAATCGCAACCTGGAGCACTATGTATTCAACTTTGATCAGGAGTTGGCCGGGCTTCCCGGAGACTATGCCCGGCCGCACGGCAGATTGTTTCTGGGCTACTGGGACAGCGATGTGGCAGGCTGCGTGGCCTTGCGCAGACTCGAAGCTTCGGTCTGCGAGATGAAACGGCTTTACCTGCGACCGAAGTTTCGTGGCAAGGGAATTGGCCGGAGGCTGGCGGAGTTCATCGTCGGCGAAGCGCGCGGTATGGATTATCAGAGAATGCGGCTGGACACGATCCAAACCAACATGCAGGAAGCGATTGCGCTATATCACCAGCTCGGCTTTAAGGAAATTCCGCCCTATCGCGAGAACCCAATTCCCGGCGTTGTGTTCATGGAATTAGAACTCTAGCGAATAACTCAGTTTGATTCATTTGCGACCTTGTGGAACTTCTTTGGCCCTTTAGGAGACTGGAATGCAAATCCGTAAGTTGATATTTGCTGCGCTGTTCGCCTTGGCTGGCAGTGCGCTATTAACCGCCGATACCTACACTTTGGACAAGCCGCATACCTCGATCGGTTTCACCGTCAACCACCTGGTCATCAGCCACGTCTCGGGAGGGTTTCGTGACTTCAATGGAACGATCTCCTATGAGCCCAGCGATGTCACCAAGTCAACCATTGATATGCACATCATCGCGAACAGCATCAATACAGGCGACGACAAGCGGGATGGCCACCTGCGCAGCCCGGATTTCTTCGATGTGGAGAAGTTTCCCGAACTCACCTTCAAGAGCACTCGCATCGAGAAAAAGGGAGATGGCTACGTTGCTTATGGCCCACTCACGATTCATGGTGTCACCAGGGAAGTGGCGTTGCCGTTCACCATCGCCGGCACCATCAAAGACCCTATGGGAAAGAGCCGCCTGGTCGCGCAGGCTTCTCTCACCATCAATCGCAAAGACTACGGGCTCAACTGGAACCGGGCTCTGGAGGGAGGCGGGGTCCTGGTCGGTGAGGATGTGAAGATTGACCTCAATGTAGAAGCGGTAAAATAGTCGTCGGCCCTTACTCTGAAATTTCAAGGAACTACGATGAAACGGCTTCTGTTGGGTTTGATGTTTCTCTGGTGCGCGACCATGGCAATCGCGGCCACTGCCAAGGATGTCTCCTACAAAAGCGGAGACGACACCGTTCAGGCAATTCTTTATACTCCGCCGGGGAATGGTCCATTCCCAGCGCTGGTTGTTGTCCACGAATGGTGGGGACTGAATGACTGGGTCAAAGAACAGGCCTCCAAGCTGTCGGACGAGGGCTATGTAACGCTGGCGATTGATCTGTATCGCGGGAAAGTGGCCACTACTTCGGATCTCGCCCACGAACTGATGCGCGGAGTGCCCGATGACCGCGCCTCTCGTGACCTGCACTCCGCATTCGAATATCTGAAAGCACAGCCTGACGTGAGCAAAAACAAAATCGGCGCCATTGGCTGGTGCATGGGCGGCGGTTACGCTCTGGATATAGCTCTTCAAGAGCCGACGCTCGCCGCGGATGTCATCCACTATGGTTCCCTGGCAGACGATCCCGACGACCTGAAGAAGATCCACGCTCCCGTTCTCGGACTTTTTGGCGGACAAGATCGTGGCATTACTCCTTCTGATGTTCACAAGTTTGAGCAACAGATGAAAAAGCTGGGCAAAAGCGTGGAGGTCCACATTTATTCCGACGCAGGCCATGCCTTCGAGAACCCGAATAACACCATGGGATATCGCAAAGACGATGCCGAGGATGCCTGGAAGCGCACGGTGGCGTTCCTGGCAATCACGCTCAAGAAATAGAAACGATGCCGAATCAAAGCACCGGGCTTCTCAATCCAGGGGGCGCGAAGAAGGATTCCACGCGTTGCCAAATTTCCCTTGCCAGACGGTACCAGACTGGTTAACATGCAAGCCAACCTTGGGGAACCTCCTGGGGATCCACTCCCAATGAACATCGGCGAAACCATACGAAACTTCCGGTTGCAGAAAGGGATGTCCCAGGGTGATATCGAGAAGCGAACCGGCCTGCTGCGCTGTTACCTATCCCGGGTAGAAAACGGCCATACGATCCCCTCGCTCGATACGCTGGCCAAGATCGCCGGGGCGATGGAGACTCCACTTTCGAATTTCTTCGCTGAGTCGGCTCACCCCAACGGCGCTAAAGGGCTGCCGCAACTGTCTGATGATGAAGTCAGATTCCTAAGCCAAATTCGCCGCTATTCGGTCAGCCTGAATGATAGCGATCGCAAACTGGTGCTGGCCATGGTGAAGAAGATGGCCTCCAACGCGGCACGGTAGAAGCTCGAATCCCATCTCCGGATAACCCCCGCATCGTAAATAGAACTCGGACCTTGCGAATGAAGCGCAACTGGTGTCAGAGCGAGTAGTGCACGGTCTGCACGCCTATCGAGGTCACACCAGGCGCAGTTGATGACTCTCCAGGGCGAGCAGCTTTTCTTTGATCGGCAGGCCGCCGCCATAGCCAGTGAGCTTTCCGTTGCTTCCGATCACGCGGTGGCACGGAATGACGATGGGGATCGGGTTTGACCCATTGGCCAGACCCACGGCGCGTGAGGCCCTGGGATTGCCGATGCGGCGGGCCAATTCTCCATAGGAAATAGTTTCGCCGTAAGGGATGTCGCACAACCTTTTCCAGACGTTCCGCTGGAATGTGGTTCCTTCCGGCGCCAGTGCAAGGTCGAAGTCATGCAGTTCCCCGGCAAAGTAGGCGCGCAGCTGACGGACAGGCTCTTTGAACGCGTTGGCATCTTCGCGCCAGTCCGGTTCTGGGGCGGCGGAATGACGGTCATTAACGAAGCGAATTTCGCGCAGGCCGGAATCGTCACAGGCCAGCAGCAGCGGTACCAGCGGGCTTTCTATTTTGGTGAAGAATGTGGACATCTTGGGTCACTCCTTTCTTTCCGGCTACTTGCCAGAGATACATAGCGGCGTAAGCGCGCCAGGGACGCCAGGCCTCCGCGCGATCCACCATTTCGCGGACATTCCTCAGGCCGGCGGCGCGCAGTAAGCCTAGGTCGCTCGCGGGAAATGCGTCGGGCTCTCCAAGGGCGCGCATGGCGACATACTGCGCGGTCCAGTCACCGATGCCGGGAAGCTCACGGAAGTGGGCGAGAAACTCTTCGACATCGACTACGCCGGAGAAGGAAAGCTTTCCACTGGTGACCGCGCGAGCCAGTGAACGGATCGTGTTCGCCCGGGCATGGGGAAGGCCGATGCGCGAGACATCGGCGTCCGCGAGTTGCGCCGGCGAGGGGAAAAGATGCGTTAATCCAGAGGGCCCGGCCATAGCAGTGCCGAATTCGCGGACCAGCCTGCCCGCAAGAGTGGTCGCGCCACGCACGGTCACCTGCTGACCCAGGATCGCGCGAATGGCCAGTTCGAATCCATCCCATGCTCCCGGAACGCGTATGCCAGGTTTTGTGACGATCCGCGTGGCAAGCAGGAGGTCGCGTTTGAGCTGACGCGTGACTTGCTCAGGATCGGCGGCGAGATCGAACATGCGGCGCACACGCTCCACGATCAGGAACAACCGGCGCGGCTGGAGACAGTGAATGCGAAGATCAATCGCGTTGGCGGATGGATCCAGAGCAGCACGCATCCATCCCACTTCTCCGTCCAGCGAAAAGCTGCGCCAGTAAGCGCCGTCTGCAACCAGTTCGACTCCCGGAGTTGCTCGCGGAGCAAGAAAGTCCAGCAAAGATTGCCAGCAGTAAGGCGGGCGGAAACGCAGCGAGAAACGATACTCGTCCGGCGGCAGTGTGGAGCTCCGGGCTCCCAGCTTGCGCAACTGGCTGGGAGAACGTCCGTAGGTTTTCTGAAAGCAGGCGTTGAAGCGACGGACGCTGCCGAAGCCAGAGGCCTGGGCGATCTGGTACATAGGAAGCCGGCTTTCATTGAGCAGCCTCTTGGCAAAATGCAGACGCCGGGTTTGTACCACGGTCACCGGGCTCGCCCCGAGATGCTGCACGAATAAGCGGCGAAGATGTCGCGAGCCCACGCCGAGCCGGGCGGCCAAAGTGTCCAAGCCACCATCTTCAAGCGTGCTTTCGCTGATCAGACGAAGAGCTCGTGAAACTGTGCCCGAAGTGCCAAGCCAGGCCGGAGTTCCAGGAGAAGCTTCCGGACGGCACCGCAGGCAGGGACGAAGTCCGGCTTCGGCGGCCGCCGCAGCTGTCGCAAAGTAACGCACGTTCTGTTCTTTGGGCCCCCGCACGGGACAGATCGGACGGCAGTAAACCCCGGTCGTGATCACTCCCACGAAGAAGCGCCCATCGAAGCGCGCATCGCGTGTATGGCGGGCACGCGAGCAAGTGATGGCATCCAGCAACATGACTAAAAACAAGATAACCCAATCCCCCAAACCCGGCTGGCCGTTTTCGGACACGGATATGGTCGACGGGATGCCTGGTATTCTTCCCATCCTGTTTCTAACTGGGAAACGCTCCCCTGTTGCGAATACTCCATGCAGACCGAATTGAAGCGCGGCTGCCCCAGGCTTCGTGGTTTGAGGCTGTTACGAAACTCCTCTTTCGCCCTTTCAGGGCTGCCTGATTTTCCACTTATGCCCAGGGCTTACGCCGCTGGGCTGCATTCTTGCGCCGCTTCGCGGCTGTGGCTCACGCGTTTCGCTCTACTTGCAAAAGTGAATTTCGAGTTTCGTAACAGCCTCATTGCGAGATGCGGGCCACCCCAAGAGATTTACCTTTGAGTTCCAGATGTGGGCGACCAACCCGACTGGTCTTCAGATCGATGGCATCTCATGATTGCTTCCGTTTTCCTACAAGTCAGATGTCATCAGCGCTTCACCGTACCAACCCGCCGCCGTATCGCAATTCGTACAAGACCCTACCGCCGCGTATGACGATAGTTTCGCGTCCAAAAAAGCTATCGAGACGGCCCTCGGGTCGGTTGGAATATGTGTACGCACTATCCTGCAATTGCAGCGGACCGCGATAAGGAATCTCTGCCGGGATGCGCATGAGAGCCTTGTGCAGTAACTTGACGACCGCGTCTACGTCCTGCTTCGAAACGCTCGCCGGAATGTCTCCTGCGTAGCTCATTGTCCAGACAGATTTACCCTTAAAGTAAACGATCTCATGGCCTGCGAATGTCGCATTGCCGGTATAAATATCGCGATAGAAGAATGGCCCTTCGGAATATTCCAACTGGTGCGTATCCGGCAACAAAGGTGATTTCACTGTCGCCTCGTCACCCTGGCTTGCATAGGTATTCATCTTGGCCTTGACCAGGAATTTCACCAGTTCCTCACGGCCAGGGGCGCCAACCTCGGCCACTGCCAGCGTTGAACCGACCAGAAAGAGCACGAGACTACTGATTGCCTTCACTTGCATGGATTCCCGCTTTCATTTGTCGTCGTGATTTTGAGTCGCGATTCTCTATTCCAGTGAGCGTAATCGCGTTTGGGCCTCTTGGACTTGTACCTGCGGTCGCTTCTATTCGACCGTCTCGCTCTCCAACACGCTTAACGTCTCCTCGGCTACATCCCACTTCTTCAGGATGCTGAAAATCGTCTTCGCCCCAAAGCCCGCCCGCATCAAGTTTCGAAAGACCCGCGCCGTCTCTTTCTCGTTCGACGGCTTCTTCAGACGCTTGCGTCGCATGTACTCTCGCGCCTGCTTTTCTTCGCTGACATCGTCGAACGCCGCGGCCACGGCCTGTTCGATCACCTCGCCGTGAACGCCTTTGACTTTGAGGTCGGTGATGACCCGTCGCCGACCGAACTTCTCGTTATCGCGACGATATGACGAATAGGCTGCCGCATATTTGGTGTCGTTCAGATAGCCCTGATCTTTCAGGCGGCGGATAATCAGTTCAACCAGGGTCTGGCCGATCTCAGTATCGGCCTCCACCCGCTGCCGCAGCAGCCGCTTCAGTTCGGCCACGGTACGCATACGCCTTCCCAGCGCGCCCACGGCATACTCGTAAAGTTCTTGCTCGGTATAGAGTTTCCGCGGACGGGCGAAGGCCATACCTCAAACGGTACTCTAAATTCCCCCTGCGCCCAAAAGGAAAAGCAGCTTCCGATTGCGCGGAAGCTGCCCAAGTCTGTGTGGTGCTGAAATCTACCGCCCGCCGAAACCTGCGGCCTGCATCTCGTTGCGCGAGACGTCGCTGCTCGAGGAAATTCCCTGCATACGCAGCTTGAAGTCGTCGGCGTTGGAGGCGTTCTCTAAAGCGACTTCGTAGGAGATCAGTCCGGCCTGGAACAGGTCCCAGAGCGACTGGTCGAAGGTCTGCATGCCATACTGCGAAGTGCCGGCAGAGATGGCGTCGCGGACGGCGCGGGTCTTTTCCGGGACCAAAATACACTCGCGAATGTAAGCGGTGTTGATCATCACTTCCACCGCAGGCACGCGACCTTCGGAGTCGCACCGTTTCACCAGGCGCTGGCTAACGACTGCTCTGAGGACGGCCGCCAGCTGCAAGCGGATCTGTTTCTGCTCCGGCGGGGGAAAAACGGCGATGATACGGTTGATGGTTTCCACCGCGTCTAAGGTGTGCAAGGTCGAAAACACCATGTGGCCGGTTTCCGCAGCGTGCAGAGCGGTGCCGATGGTTTCCACGTCGCGCATTTCGCCGACCAGGATGACGTCGGGATCCTGACGCAGAGAGGCTCGTAGCGCTGCTGAAAACGTCGGCGTATCGACTTCAATTTCACGCTGGTTGACGTAGCCTTTTTTGTCGCGGTGCAGGAATTCGATCGGGTCTTCAATGGTGATGATATGTTCGGCGCGGGTGGAGTTGATGCGGTCCACCATCGCGGCCAGCGTAGTTGATTTACCGGAACCAGTGACGCCGGTGACCAGAATCAATCCCCGAGGCATGTCGCAAATCTGTTCGACAATCTTTGGAAGATAGAGCTCGTCCAAGGCGCGAATCTTGGTGGGGATGACGCGCAGTACCAGTCCCACGTTGCCGCGCTGCTGGAAAACGTTGACACGGAAGCGGCCCAGTCCGGCCACGCCGTAGGCCATGTCGATTTCCGAACTTTCTTTAAACTTCTGCTTTTGCCGCGCGGACATCATGCTGAAGGCCATGGTGAGCATGTCCTCGGCGCTGACGCGCGGTTGGTCGGTCAGCGGCACCAGTTCGCCGTCAATGCGCAGATGGGGATAGTTTCCGACCTTCAGGTGCAAGTCAGAAGACCGCCGTTCCATGGCGATGCGAAGCAGGTCATCAATATTCATTCGAGACTTTCCCCTCGCGGAGTAAGCAGGCCGCTAGTGGTTATGATCTACCCTTTCGGCACCATCCCCAAGATGACCTAAGTAATTGGACTGATGGATGATTTGCCTAACCTTTGGGACAGGGGGCCAGCGCTATTCTGAAGTGGAAATGGCTGATTTTCGCAACCTCGTCAGGATCAGCGAATTGAAGGCGCAATTCTCAAAGATTCTTCGCATGGTCGAGCACGGCCGGGAAATCACGATCACCAAATACGGGGTGCCGGTTGCGCGTTTGATCCCGGTTGAGAAAAGTCGAGAGGAAGTTGCCCGACAGAGGGGATGAGCGCCATAACTGTTCTGCGCCAGTTCACTTGCGAGACTGAGAGTCTTCTATCAGCGGCGGTTTCGGCTGGAACCGGCGCGGCACAAACGGCTCATCAAAGCTACGCCCATAGATACGGAAGGGGGCGCGTTGCGCGCCCCCGTTATCTTGTGGACCTGATTAAACGCCGACTGGCTGCTTGCTTCCGACAGCAACGGGAGTAAGCCACTTATAGCGGTCTGGTTTCTCTCCGCGCACGATGGCGAAGAATTCCTTTTGCACGGCTTTGGTGACCGGGCCGACTACGCCCTTACCAACGCTGATTTTATCCACGGACCGGATCGGCGTGACTTCCGCCGCGGTGCCCGTAAAGAACACCTCGTCCGCGATGTAAAGCATCTCGCGCGGGATGCCGGATTCGGTCACTGGGATCCCCAGATCGCGGGCAATTTGCAGCACAGAATCCCGGGTGATTCCGGGTAGCACGGAGTTGCCCAGCGGCGCGGTTTGCAGCACGCCATTGCGAACCACAAATACGTTCTCGCCCGAGCCTTCGCTAACGTACCCATGAGTATCGAGCGCGATGCCCTCAGCGTACCCATTCAACATAGCTTCCATCTTGATGAGCTGCGAATTCATATAGTTGGCGCCGGCTTTGGACATCGCCGGAAGCGTATTCGGCGCCAGCCGGTTCCAGGAGGAGACGCACACATCTACCCCTTCGTTGCCTTCACCGCCCAGATACTTACCCCACGGATAATTCGCGATGTAGACCTCGATTGGACAATTCAGCGGGCTCACGCCCATTTCTCCATACCCACGCAATACGATTGGGCGTATGTAGCAGGGCCAGGTGCCATTGGCCTTGACCACCTCACTCATGCCTGCGATCAACTCCTCGACCGAGTACTCCACATCCATCCGGTAAACCTTGGCCGAGTCCAGCAGCCGCTGCATATGCTCGGGAGCGCGGAAAATCGCCGGGCTCTCCTGCGGGGCATAGCAACGCACCCCTTCAAACACCGCCGATCCGTAATGGACCACGTGGGACATGACATGCAAAGTGGCTTTGTCCCAGGGAATCAGCTTTCCGTTATGCCAGATGTTTTCCGTCTTCTGGAGGGCCATAAGACTCCTGATTGATACAAATAGTACTTAATTATACGCTGTGTTCCAGATGACTTCGGTATCGGGGTAAAGTGCTCCAGAGTGAACGGGCTGAGTTGCCGGGGAGCTATGCGGTCCAAATCCCCAAAAGGATAATGCCACATTCGCCGGGTCGTATATACTTCCCGCGAGCTATGCAACCTAACTTGTAGCGCATTCGTATCAAGGCTCATGGACTCTCCCATCCCACCGCAATCCAAATTCGTCACTGCGGCCGTCATATTTCTTCTCGCCATGATGGCCATTCTCGCCGGAGGCGCCATGCGGCGTGAGTCGATCACGTTTGACGAGGTCGCCCACATTGGCGCCGGGCTGAGCTGTGTGCAGAGGCTGGACCTGCGGATGAACGAAGAACATCCCCCGCTGATGAAAGCATTGACGGGGATTTCCCTCGCCCTGCGCGGCACCAAGGCGGATTACTCGAACGTGTCCTGGACATTCAGCGATGGATTCATCAAACAATTTTTGGGGGAGTGGGTATTCGGGGATTACGTCATTGCCAAGTGGAATGATCCCATCGGCACGGTGTTCTGGGCGCGGGTCCCCATGCTGCTGGTCACGCTGCTATTGGGTCTCGTGCTCTACATCTATGGCGCAAGACTCAGCGATTCCGCTGGCGGGCTGCTTGGCCTTTGCGCGTTTGCCACCATGCCAGCATTCCTGACTTTTGGGGTGCTGGTGAACAACGACGTCATCGTGACCCTTCTTACCCTGTTGACGATGTGGGCGTTGGCGGAGATGTGGAAGTCGCCGTCGCGGGGAACAATGCTGAAGTTCGGTTTGGCGTTGGGGGCCGCGATTTTTTCCAAGTTCTCCGCCGGGCTGTTGTTCTTCTGTTTCCTGGCATTCATCCTGAGCCTTCGTTGGCGGCCAGTAGAGGGGATGCCGGCGGACCGGAACGAATTGCGCAAGTGGCGCCGTCTACGCTGGGGGTCTTTGATTCGGGGAACCGTAGTAGCGGCATTGGTTGTGTACCTGGGTTACCTGCTGCTCTCCTGGGGCGAGCCGACAGATTCGTTCTCAATCATTCCTCATTTTCCGGAATCTCCTGTGTTGAGGCGGTTGCTGATGCCGGTGTGGGTGTTCTTCCGCGGGCTGGCAACTTTCTCGATGATGGCCAGCCGGCCTACGTTCATTCTCGGGAAGCCTTATTCGCATGGCGTATGGTTCTACTTCCCGATTGTGTTCGCGCTGAAGACGCCGTTGGCGTTCCTGGCCCTGCTGCTGTTGGCTGTGGTTGCAGGCGTCGCGGCCAAGGCGCGGCTGGCGCAGCCCTCCCCGGTACGACAGGGGATGGAGCTTCATTGGCGTGCCGCGTGGGTGTTCTTCTTCGTGCTGACGGCAGCTTGCATTTTGAGCCGGATGACCATCAGCATCCGGCATTTCCTGACGCCACTAGCTTTGATGATTCTGTTACTGACTCCTCTGCCGCAAAGGCTGGAGGCCCTGGCGAAGTCGGGCTGGGGGGTCGCGCGTGCCGGGAAGTGGCTGACTGGGACACTGGCAGTGGTGTTGATCGCGGTGGCGGCGCGGGCTTATCCCAACTTCATGCCGTTTCTCAACTCGTTCAGCGTGGGGAAGCCGAACTATGAACTGGTGAACGACTCCAACATGGACTGGAACCAGGCCCTGCCAGCAGTGGGAACCTGGGTGCAACAGCGAGGCTTGCAACACGTGCTCGTAGATGAGTATGGGTTCTTTGATCCAAAGATATACGTTCCGCAAGCGGAGTTCTGGAACTGCCAGGACCCTGGAACTTCCAGTGGCGGGCAGTGGGCGGTGGTTTCAGCAAGTTCGATTCTGGATGCGCACAACTGCCGCTGGCTATTGCAATATCGGCACGAGGCGCTGGCTGGCGGAAGCATGTATGCGTTCCAGCTTCCGGATGTCTTACCCGTAGCGGGCGCTCCGGGAGGGCCGCCGTTGCCGGGCGATTTTCGCAATCTCGCTGGGATGCCGGCGGAACAGGACTTTCGCGCGATGTTCCTAAGGATGGTCAACGATCCGCAGCAGTTGGTGGTGATATGGGGCGAGTTTCAGACGCAGTTCCAGGAACAAATGAAGCAAAGAAAGAAGGAATGAAGCGGATTTTCTATTTCGATCCGCTGCTTAAGCTTGCTTGGGCCACGGCCGGGAGTTCATCTCCACGGAAGTATTTGCCCTTGTCGCTGCGCATGGTTGGCATGGCCACATAGGGCTTGCTGTAATCGTTGGCCGCATTCCAGAACAAGAACCCAACGCCGCCTTTGTTCTTAGCAGTGAGCACCTGCACCTTTATGTACTCAGGCGAGTAGGTCCTGGTTCGCCAGTGAAAAGCCTGGAGCCAGGGACGAATCACCACGCCGCTCCCCTGTGTGATCTTTCCGAAGCGGTCCATCGAGACCCCGATAAAGTGCTCCGGTGCGTCTCCTGGCCGGGCGATGTTGTCCATGCCAAAGAAGTGCGAAGGATAAATCATGGGGGAAAGCACGTCGCAGTATTTCGCCATGCGCACAATGTCCTGTCCGGTGTGATTCAGGTCCACCGAGCGCTGCCATGCCATCACTCCGAAGACATCGAGAGAGAGCAAGACCCCCGACGGCTGCAAGGCTTCGTGTGCGTGCTTTACGAAATCCGCAATCACGTCTGCGCGCTGTCCGGTGGAGTGTTCAGACTGAAAAACGAACTTCGCGTCTTTCTGGTCGCCCTCGGCCGGAAAGCGCACATAATCGAACTGCACCTCATCCACTCCCGAGGCCGCGGCCGTTTTCGCCAGCGCAATGTTGTATTCCTGAATTTTTGGATTGGAGGGGTCGGTCCATACCAGCTTTCCGTTTTCGCGCCAGGCCGCGTTGTTCTTACGCGACTGCACCGCAACCTCTGGATGCTCTTTCACCAGGCGCTCATCGCGGAAAATTGCAATGCGCGCAATGGCGTGCATATTCTGCGAGTGCAGGAAGTGAACGTACTTCGGCAGATCGTGGAGAGTGATGTGGTGTTTGCCCAACAGCGGGTGCTCAAACGGGATGTTTACCGTGCCATCGCTGTCCTTGATATCGAACACCACCGCGTTGCCGCCGACTTCGCGCCAGTGCTTTACGATGGCAATCCCGTGGTCGCTCGCCGCCATCAGTCCCGTCAGATAAACCGCGCGTACTTCAAAATCTTTCGCGACCGGAATGGTTTTCTCCGCGATGGGCGCTGGCAGGATTCCCGGGACAATGACGTTCTGACCCTGTTTCAGAAAAGTTCCGCGCACGTCGTCGTTGGCCCCGCGGATCGCATTCGCGACTTCGGCGGAAGTGAGGTACGAAGTCTTAGAAAGAAATTGCCGCGCCACGGAAATCACACTCTCTCCACGCTTCGCGATATACAGCGCAGTTCCCGCCGGAGCGACTTTTTGCACCATTTGCGGGGCCGGGGTGGCTACGCTGGGACTTAAGGTCTTGGTGACCTTGACGATGCGTGCTGTATCGGCAGCCGTTAAAGCGATCGAAGACAAAATCAGCCCCAGCAGAGTCGCGGTGAGAGCGGGATGGGAATGACGCAAGTTGTTCTCCTTAAATACGATATCTCATCCGGATGCTAACCGTGAGTAATGATCCCCGCCAGTTACTTCGGAACAACAACCCGCGTCCAAATCGGGAGGGCTTGGCCAGGATTGCCCTCCTAAGATGCGCAAATGTTTTCCCATGCGCCGCACGGATGTGGAATATCATTGGCTCCTAATCTCTGGCAAAGGCATCTAAGTGATTGACTAGGCAAGGGAAGGCCGGATTCTGGGGATGGCGCATCATTTGCACAAAAGGTCGTAGCAAAGCGATGCCGGGATGGCATAATTGTCCTCCCAAAAAGAAACGCACAAATTGACTCGTCTCCCCCAGGAAGAGGCCAAGCCCAGAAGTAGAAGTAAAGGGCCAGCGAATATGAAGCCAGTTCTCAATACGGTGCTCGATCCCACCCTCCGCAGTAACGACGCCAAAGAATTCGAGAGCGCCCTGCGCCGCCGCATCGTGGGGCAGGACGCAGCGGTCGAGAAAGTCGTTGAAATCTACCAGATGTTTCTGGCTGGCCTGAATGCGCCGGGGCGCCCGGTGGGCAACCTGCTCTTCCTGGGACCAACAGGGTCGGGCAAAACCCGTGTGGTCGAGGCCATGTCTGAGGCGTTGTTTGGCGACTCGCGCGCCTGCATCAAGATTGACTGCGCCGAGTTCCAGCACTCGCACGAAATCGCGAAATTGATTGGCTCGCCACCCGGATACCTGGGACATCGCGAGACCCATCCTTTGCTGACGCAGGAAGCGCTGAATCAGTGGCACACCGAGAAGCTGAAGCTCTCGATCCTGTTGTTCGACGAAATTGAGAAAGCATCGGATTCGCTGTGGCAGTTGCTGCTGGGAATTTTGGATAAAGCGACTTTGACCCTGGGCGACAACCGCCGCGTCGACATGTCGCAGTGCATCATCATCATGACGTCGAACCTGGGCGCGGGCGAAATGACCAACCTGGTCAATGGCAAGCTCGGCTTCGCTCCAGACAAAGTCGAGGTGGATGCGGCCCTCGACGATAAGATCGGCCGCACTGCCGTCGAAGCCGCGCGCCGCAAATTTACGCCGGAGTTCATGAACCGCATCGATAAGACGGTCGTGTTCAAAACTCTGCGTCCGGACCATCTGCGCCAGATTCTGGAAATTGAATTGGGCATGGTGCAGCAGCGCATTCTGATGGCATCCGCCGCCAATCAGTTCGTGTTCAGTTGCACGGCGAAAGTGAAGAACTTCCTGCTGGAGGAAGGCACGGACCCGAAATATGGCGCGCGTCACCTGAAACGCGCCATCGAACGGCACCTGGTGTTCCCGCTGGCGAACCTGGTAGCGACCAACCAGGTGAAGCTCGGAGACTTCATCCGCGTGGATCTCGACATGGCGGGCCTGGTCACCTTCGTAAAAGAAGCAGAAGGCGCAATGGTTCCCGCACTGCTTGAACGTTACGGAGCCGCCGCAGTTGGCGTAGCTCCGCTGGCGGCCAAGACTGCCCGTCCCATTCCCGGCCCCAGCCGCAAGGAAATAGGAGCAGTCCAGCCCGATAAATAAACAAGTTGCTGGTAGGTGAACGAGGCGCCGGGCAACCGGCGCCTTTTTCGTGGGTTCAGGGAGCGCAGGGCGCCGTCAGCGTCGCAGAAAGCACACTCGATCCGCCCAATCCCATCTCCCCATGGCTTTGTGCAGATCACTCAGCGCCCGTACCAGCCCACCAATGTCCGACGGCGAGATAGTCTTCTCATCCACAAAGATGACCCCGCCGTGCGAGCGCCCTTCCTCCGCCCAAGTCTTTAGTAGCGGAGGAATAGTCCTGCGATCATAAGTGACGAGAGTCAATCCTCGGTTGGCAGCTGCCTGCAAGCATGAGAAATCGTCCTGCCCCAGGAATTCCCCATCTTCCCATTCATTCATACAATGAACTACTGATGACCGGTTTCGACGACGCAACCCATCCGCCACATCGGGCGAGATGTGCTCATCCAACAGTAGCTTGAGCATTTCAGCTTCGGGGCGACTTCTGGGAGGTGAATTCCGCTGCCCGGGGCAACATGCGTTTCAGCTTCTCGAAATCGGTAGCGTCATTCTCGGAGATGGCATCCTCAATTTCTTCATGAAACGCCTCGGCATAATGGGAGGCTGCACGCACTTTGATCTCCGGCCAGCGCAGATGTTTGGCAACCGCGGACAGATTCCCACGATAGCTGCGGATGAGCACCGTGACCTCCCAGACCGCCAGCGTGCTTCCCTGTATGTAGGCCTGACGACCCGCCGGAGAATCCCGGAAATCGATGAACGCAAACTCCGACCGCCTCAAGCCTTCTTCAACCAGGCGCGCGCTGGCGTCGCTCGCCGTCCAACCATGCCGGTTCGCGATGCGTTTCAAGCGCTTTCCGCTCTCTACCGGGAGGCGCATACTGACGACAATGGAAGACGTTGATTTCATTGTAAGTATTGTAGCTACTGTAAGTATACATCAGCTAGCCATAAAGACGGGGCATGCCCAAGAAAGCGAAGCAGCTTCACCGGCGGCATGGGATAGCCTCAGACGGAATTCCGGGGAAAAGGAGAAGCCGGTCACCAGTATCACGCCGTAAAGGTAGTCTTCTCAATCTCCTGCTGCAATCAGCACAAGCCCGATGAACCAATAGAGAAAAACAGCAACATGGGTCAGCAATGCGATCCAGGGTCTATTGTTTCTGATTGTGAGAATTGTCATGAATATGAGGGCAACCGTGATAGCAACGCCGGCGATGGCAAAGACCATGGAACCATGTACCCCCAAATAAAAGACGCCAAAATAGGCTGGCCCGATTGGAATCAGTAAAGATGTTGCCAGTGACCAATGCCCTCTCATCCAAAGCCATTCCGAAAATGCCCACCACAGACAAAAATGAGCCGTCAAACCAATCAAAATGGATTTTCTCTTCCAAGGTGCGGACAAGAACAGCAAGTCTGCAAACCCCCATTTTCTTAGAATTGGTGTTCCTGCACAAACCTCACCAGCCCCTTCACATTCTCCACCGGAGTCTCCGGCAAAATCCCATGGCCTAGATTGAAAATGTGCCCCGGCCTCCCGCCGGCCCGAGCCAGCACATTCGCTGCCCCGGCCTTCACCTTCTCCCACTCGGCAAACAGCAGCACCGGATCCAGATTCCCCTGCACCGCGCCCTTCATTCCCAGGCTGCGCCAGCCGTCATCCAAAGGCGTGCGCCAATCGATCCCTATCACCTCGGCCCCAGTCTCTTTCATCGCCGGCAGCAGCGAAGCGGTATCGACGCCAAAATAAATCACCGGCACCCCAGCCTTCTGCACCGCCCGCACCAACTCGGTCGTCCGAGGCAGCACATACTCCCGATAATCCTCCACACTCAAACATCCAACCCAGCTATCAAAGATCTGTATGACGTCCGCCCCGGCTCGCACCTGCTCGGCTGCATATTGGGAAACCACGGCTACCAGCTTGCCCAGTAACTCATCCCAGGTAGAACAAGACGAATACATCATCCTCTTCGCATGGACATAATTCCGCGACCCGCCTCCCTCGATCATGTAACTGGCAAGGGTAAACGGAGCGCCGCAGAAGCCAATCACCGGCAGCTTCGTAGCAAAATGCCTGGCCACCAACCGTACCGCGTCGGACACGTAACCCAAGTCCGCCGCGCGATCAACGCGCAAAGCGGCAACTGCCCCCGCATCGCGCACGGGCTTTTCCACCACCGGGCCTTCGCCCGCGGAAAAATGGAATGGCAGGCCCATCACCTCAAGCGGCAAAAGCAAGTCAGCGAAAATAATCGCGGCATCCACGCCCAAAATCTCTGCCGCTGTAATCGTCACCTCTGCCGCGATCTCCGGCTTTTTGCAAATTTCAATCAGAGAATACTGCTTGCGCACCGCGCGATACTCCGCCATATAGCGGCCCGCCTGGCGCATCAACCAGATCGGAGTCCGGTCCACCGGAATTGCCTTGCAGGCACGCACAAAACGCGAATCTGGAGCAGACATAAGTTTTTAACTGTAACACTTTGCACAAAAGTGAGATGCCGGAGAAATTCCCGACCTGAATCGGAACTGATGAACCATTTTACTGCCAGAGTTGTGCACTTCTCTGCACACACTCAGAAAATTCGTAGCAACCGCGTACTTTAGTGATTGCTGGAGAGCCGCAAGCTGCTAGAATCCAGCAATCGTGCACGCCAACCAGCGGCACGAATTTTAGTCAATGGAGAGCCTATGCGTGTACGTTTATTAACGCTAGCGGTCAGCATGTTAGTGCTTTGCTCACTGGCATCGGCCGCGACTCCCGTCGTCCGCGTTCCTGAGCCCTCATCTCTTGCCATGGCAGGATTGGGCGCGCTGGGACTGGCCGGAGCTGTATGGCGTAAAGTACGTAAGTAAGACGCGAACTGCAAACACTCCCCCGGTTCGCCCCTTTCGATGTCCCTCTGATTATCCTCTTCACCACCTGGCACCAAGAGAGTATCCTCTCCGCATCCGCGCTTCGTCCTATTATCAAAGAATCACCCAGGAGCCGCTTTCATGAAGTCTAGTCAGGTTGTTCTCTACTTTGATAAGCCGGAAGATGCGATCCGATTCACGGTAGCCGCCAGCTCGGTTCTGGCCGTCGACGAACCCGCCAGTGCCCAGGAAGCCTTGGCGCAGCTCGCCCAGGAATTCGCCAAAGTAAGCCGCATCAGAATCGACCAAGGCCAATCCTCAGTCGTGCGCTCCTCGGCGGCATAGGAGTCTTGATGCACGGCATGGCGTGCGTCAAAACCCCTGTCCACTTTGCGCAAATCAACACGCCAGTGCTATAAGCATTCCGACGTCCTCATTCAGGAGAATCCATGCGCCGCCGTCTGGCAGTCCTGCTGTTGGTTCTGACCTCATTCGTCTTCGCACAAGAAACCCCGGACTATAAAAACCCCAAGCTCCCCATCGAGCAACGAGTTGCCGATCTGCTGAAACGCATGACCCTGGAGGAAAAAGTAGATCAGCTGGCCGGAGGCCGCCGCCGCTGGGAGCAGACCCACGCCGCTGATCCCGAATCCGCCAAAGCCTTCGAGCGTCTGGGAGCCTTGTACCGCAACGAATCCACGATCAGCGCGCACGATGCGGCAGAAATCCGCAATGCCGTACAAAGAATCATGATGGAAAAAACCCGCCTTGGCATTCCCAGCATTTTCATGGGCGAAGCACTTCACGGATACATGGCCCATGGCAGCACCAGCTTTCCGCAAGTTTTGGGATTGTCCAGCACCTGGGACCCGGCGCTGATCAAGAAAGTGTTCACCGCGGCCGGCGATGAAATGTCCGCTGCCGGCACGCGTCAAGCGTTCACTCCGGTGCTCGATCTGGCGCGCGAGCCACGCTGGGGCCGCACTGAAGAAACCTACGGCGAAGATCCTTACCTGATTGCTCGCATGGGAGTCGCCGCGATCACGGGACTGCAAGGCGATTCGTTCCTCATTGACCAGCATCACGTCATGGCCACTGCCAAGCACTATGCCGCTCACGGACAGCCAGAGGGAGGCACCAACACCGCTCCCGCCAATTACTCCGAGCGAGTTCTGCGCGAATCGTTTCTTGTCCCGTTCGAAGCGGCTATCAAAGAAGCCCACACCGGCAGCGTGATGGCTTCCTACAACGAAATC
>WNFY01000089.1_pt1 | contig 117119 bp, 96 predicted proteins | sample 5400091 | NCBI WGS metagenome assembly WNFY01 (sample SAMN13153364, study PRJNA577476) | soil metagenome | isolation source: 60 cm soil or saprolite under grassland replicate 1 | place: USA:California | collected 2016-06-15
GTCCCCCAACGCGCGCCGCGCCCGGTGGCACGCTGGGCGGCGCGGGCGCCACGGCCCATGGCCCGGGCGCTGCCCCGTGTCGTCTCGGCGAGCTGCGCAGCTAACCGGCGCGCACGAGGTGGCCGCTCCTCCTGCGTGACCTCGCCCACCAGGTCGGCAACCCGCTCGGGAAGCCCGGTGTCCGCCGTCGTTGCTCCCTCGCGAGGCTCACCACGCGTGCTGTCCATAAGACCTAACTACCCCAGTGCTGCTCGATCGTGCCATCGGCGGCTACGGTATGCGCCGCGGTGACTGTTCCCGGCGGGGCAGCCGTGACGGAGCAGCTCACCTCCGCAGGGGACGGGCTGTGGAAATCCCCCGGCTGAGGTCGGGTGGTAGCCGGATTCCGCACGGCGCGCGGGTTTCGTAGCGTGATCTTCCGAACGACAAGGGAGGTCACATGATCGAGGTTCGCGGGCTGACCAAACGCTACGGCGCCACGGTCGCGGTCGACGCGCTCAGCTTCGACGTCCGGCCGGGCGCGGTAACCGGCTTTCTTGGCCCGAACGGGTCCGGCAAGCCGAACATCGGATTTTGGCAATTCTTTGCCTGGATACCCCGTCGCCCGCGCCAGCAATAACCGCCGCCAGTAGCCCCCTTTCCGGGTTCCTCGCTCAAGGTGGATTGAACCACGGAATCTCACCACGCCCCGCGCGAGAACAGGTGCCCCGTTCTCAGCTCCGTGCGGCACCCTGGGGCCAGATGACATGCACTGGCTTACCGAGTTGCCTGGCCTGCTCGACTACCGCCCCAGTGCCGCCTTGATCCTTGCGGGGCTGGCCGTCCCAGACTGCGACCAGCCGGTCGGCCATGGTCAGCAGGGCAGTGTTGGCGGCTTCGTATGCCTGCCGGTTGGCTTCGGCGAAGGGCATGTGGCGGACGTCGGCGGCCTTGGCGAGCAGTTCGTCGAATGCGGCGCAGTTGTCCGGCTTGACCTTCTGCTCACGGTAGTTCGGTGAGGGAAGGACAACGATCAGAGTGCCGCCGAGATCGAGAATTATGCGGGCAAAGACCTGGTCTGCACCCCTGGCCAGGCACGTTATGCCAGTGAGCCCGTTTTGCTCCCCGGTCAGCAATTCGCGGATGGCAGCGTCGACGAGGGTCTCAGTCGGCGGGCTCAGGTCCATGTGCCCGGTAACTGCGATGCGAGGCATGGCTGTCATCTCCGCCGGAACTTGTCTGACACTGTGGTTGGCAGGTCAGGCGCACAGCGCCGCAGTGAGGCGCTCGCTGAAATCGCGGACACTAGGTTCGCGCTGGTGCGGAACCGCGAGTTGGTACAGGTCCGCCAGTTGCACGCGCACCCGATCTGATTGGGTTTGCTCGGCTAGGTCGATGGCCTTGTGGCCGGCGCTGACAGCCTGCTCTAGCTCGTTCTGGAGGAAGTATGCCTGGGCAATCCCGGCTTGGTCGAGACTGAAACTGCGCATGCTTTCGGGGCGGCGGAGCTTGAGCGCACGGTCGATGAGTGCTTCCGCTTCGCGGGCGTAAACGGGGTTGCCGCGATGTTCTTGGGCGAGGTCGAGAAGGCGCCCGCCGGTCACGCCGGCTAGTTCAGCTTCGTCGAAGTAGCGAATCCAGTACGGATCTTCGGAACGGTCGGCACCGGCTAGGGCGTCCTCGGCTTTGCCGGTGGCACGCCGGAACGCCTGTACCCGGCCGATTTTTACGTAGGCCCATGCCTCGCGGGTCTGGAGCATCGACCACACGGCTCCGGCGGCGCGGCCCTTGGTGCCATCTTCGGCAAGCCGGATCAGCTCCAGGGCATCGTCGGGGCGGCCCATATACAAAAGCTGCCGGGCCATCGAAGCCAGGATGTTGGCCCCGAACGCGTACTCTTTCGCTTCCTTGGACGCCCGAAGAGCCAGGATGTAATACCGCTGGGCAGTGGCATGCATGCCAGAATCCCAGCTCATCATTGCCGCTGTCTCGGCTAGGTGCGCCAGGACCCGGAACAGGTGCCGGGTGATCTCCGAGGGATGGCTGTCGCGTAACAAGTCGGCAACCTCGTTGAGCTGGCCCACAACCGCTTTACGCCGCAGCCCGCCGCCGAAATGGTCGTCCCACTCACGGAAAAGGTGCGCAGCTTGCTCGATGCGCTCGATTTCTTCGGTGCCGATATTGCCGAGGGGGCTGCGGGCGGCACGCTCTTGCTCGGGGGTGAGCCAGCGTTCGACGCAGTCGATAAGCGGCGTGCCCACCGCCAGGGTGGCGATGGCTTTCGTCGCCTCCCGCCGATTCAGCATCAGGTCCCTCCGGGTGAAAAGGCTGATGGCCTCCACGGTATGGGAGGGGACCCAGCGGTCCAGGTCATCCTCGCCGGGGGAGGCCTCGGTGCTGTCGGCCTCTTCCCAGGGACGGTCGGCTAGCCGTAGGTACCGGCCTGGGATGCGAAATCCGTCGCTGATGCGCTCGAAGACCTCAAAGCCACGGGGCTGCCGCTCACCGACCTCGTACTCATAGACGCGGCCAGGGCTCATGCCGGTCACGCTGGCCAGGCCGCGGAGCGAGGCGCCACGGCTGCGCATCAGCCGGATCAGCGTCTGGAGATCGTGCGTGCCGCATGCCTCGACCATCCGCCGGTCGCCCAGCAGGGCAGCGGCCACCACCTGGGGATCTCTGCCTGACTCGCTCACGTGCCCGACCCTTTGACCTGGGGATTTCGCTTCGGCTCGTGATGCCGATCGTACTTTCGGTGAGCCTAACCCATCCGCAAGATCACGGCACCGTTCTCACCTGGGAGTCACACCGGGGAGCCAGTCAGCGGCCAGTTCAGCGGGCACCATCGTGCTGGACGATGAACAGCCCAGGACTTTTGGAGCGGGTAACGCGCGATGGACGATAACCGTGATTCCCCTGACGGCTTCGACCCGAGCATTCCGAACGTTGCCAGAGTTTACGACTACTACCTGGGCGGCAACCATAACTATGAAGCTGACCGGGAAGCCGCGCGGCGCGTGCTCGGCGCCGCGCCAGACGTTCCCATGGCGGCGCTTGAGAACCGGGCTTTCCTGCAACGTGCGGCGCGGTTTCTTGTGCAGGAAGCCCGCATCGGCCAGTACATAGACATCGGGCCTGGGTTGCCGACGCAAGGCAATGTGCATCAGATCGTCCGCCAGTATGACCCACGAGCACAAGTGCTTTACGTCGATAACGACCCCGCGGTAGTCAGCCACGCGCAGTCCTTGCTGAAAGGCGTGCCGGGCGTGTCCATCACCGACGGAGACCTGCGCGACCCCGAAAGACTCCTGAGAAACCCAATGCTGCAAAAACTGATCGACTTCGCTCAGCCGGTGGCGTTGTGCATGACACTGGTATTGCATTTCATACCCGACAGCGACGACCCGTTCGGCGCGGTCATGCGCTTGCGGGACGCGCTTTGCCCCGGCAGTTACATGGTCATCTCGCATGTCACCAGCGAAAGCCGCGACGACGATACTCTTACGGAGATCACCAGCACCTACAGCCAGGCAACAGCACCACTGGTGATGCGTTCGCGCGATGACATCGCCAAGTTTTTCGATGGGCTTGAGCTAGTTAAGCCAGGCATTGTATTCCTTTCCCAATGGCGGCCAAGCAGCGAGTCGTATCCCGAAGGCGGAACCCGCTGGGCATATGCGGGCGTAGGAAGGAAAGGCTAAGAGTGCTTCGCAATAAGGAGGCCCGTCATCCACGATGACTTCCGAAACAGAAAGGACGCCTGACGTGAACAACGCCTGCGGCAGCGTCGCTGACCGCGCTAACCGCACTGAGCCGGGCGAGTTAATGCGCCTGGTGGCCGATGGGCTGACCGCCTGCGGGTTCGATGTCCGCCCGCCGGAGCATGAAGGCGGGTGCCGGATGGCTATTGGCTGCGAGGGGTCGCGGTGCGCGGTAGCGGTGACCGACTGGGGTGATGTGGAGTGGGAGTGTGTGCCGCAGGCCGGCGGCGAGATGGACCCCAAGCAGATAGCCGACATAGCGGCCACGCTGCTCACCGGCCAGGCGCAGGCCTATCCGCGCCTGGGAACCGGGTACGGGCATGGCAGCGTCACGTTCAAGGGCATCGTCGGCCTGGAGCTGAAAGCCCGGGGCTTTCATGTAGACCTGGAGGTCTACCAGGACGAGGACTATTTCGACGCGCGAGCCGAGATCGTGGTGACCAGCACTGGCTCCGGGGACGGTGCGACGGTCTACGTGACTGACGACGGCAGTGTCACCTGGACACGTGATTACTGGGCTGAGGCCGCGACCGTTGCCTGGGGTCCGGACGACTACTGCGGGTGGATCGCTGATCCGGGGAAAGTCGCCGCCGACGTGGTGACGCGGGTAACGCGAGCCATGTCTCACCTCGCCCCGGCTGCCCCGGCCGGCAGGTGAGCGGGATGGCACAGCAGGCGGGCACGCCGGGCGTGACGGTGGCGCGGGTGAACGGGACCGTGCCGCGCCTTTCGGTGGCGGCCGGGCGGAAGGGGTTCAAGGCCGAGCTGGAGGAGCTGCGGGAGCGGATGCGCGGCCTGGGCCTTGGGCATGGGGAGGTCGCCGCCAAGGTACGTTCGTGGCCATCTACCGGTCGCAGCCAATCCCACCGGAATCCCACGGCCGCACCATACTCGCGCGCCCCACACGAAAGCGGGTCCTAGCGGGCCACACGCTGGCTCAGGTCCGGGCCGTCCGGGTGGCGCGGAGATCGGGAAGACCGAACAGGTCGATGCCTTCGCGCAGGTAGCTGAGCACGAACTGGGCGAGAGCATCTGGTTTGAGATCGATACGCTCCAGTGCCTCGGGGGTGAGCGGGACGAGCTGGAGATGGTATTCGCCGCGGGCGGGGTCGGTGAACTCCGGGCCGCTGCGGTCGGCGGCGCTGGCGGACCAGGACCGGGCGCGGGCGAGGTAGAAGTACTGGCAGTCGCCGCCGTGGTCGAGAATGCAGAGGAGGCTGTGGACGTCGGCGGTCGCTGCGAATTCCTCCCGCAGTTCGCGTGCCAGCGCGGCCTCCGGGCTCTCGCCCTTCTCAACGCCACCGCCGGGCAGTACCCAGTAGGGGTCTTGGCCGGGGCGGATACGCTGGATGGTTAGCAGGCCACCGTTGGGCGTGATCAGCAGGGCACGCACGCGGTTGGTCATGCTGCTCCTTTAGGCGGGGTCTTCAAGCACCGTCGCAGATGCTGTAGCCGGCTGGCAAACCGGCAGGGCGAACGGTCGGGAGGCGGCCGCGACGGTGGCACACCAGGCGGGCAGGCTCCAGGCAGGGTGCGCGAGTTCGGCCAGCTTGGCCAGCCAGGCGAGCGCGTGGGGGCCGCTCATCTGGCGCAGGGAGATGACGCCGAGGATGCGGACCGCCAGGAACGGCCGCAAGCAGGCTGCCCCGCCGCTCGGGGCCAGCGTGGTGCCAAGGTCGGTGGCGAGCCGGTGCAGCAGGGTGGCGAGAGCGGCGTGGCGTCCCGCGCCGGCCTGCCAGGTGTAGCCGAGTTCAACGGAGCGGGCCGTGATGCGCAGGTGGTCGATGACCGGCGTGGCGACAGGCGGGACCGGGGCCCGCAGGGTGCGTTTGTACACGCCGGGCTGATAGGCGGGTACCAGCCAGCCGCCCATGCCCAGCAAGTACCACAGGAAGTTCGCGGCATCGCTGGCGAGGGCGTTGCGCCCGGCGTGCTCGAAATCCAGCCAGCACACCGGCTGGGTGATGTTCGGTTCGGTGACGTCACCTTGGGTGACAGCAGTAGCCCAGCGGGTGTGGCCGGCTAATGCCGACCGTAGAGCAAGGAGGTCCACAGGCCAGGCGAGGCCAAGTTCGCGCCCGCCGGCCACCAGCACCCGGCTCGCAAGGTCGGCCGGGCCGAGGCGTCGGCCGGTGAGCACCCAGGTCGGGTGCGGTGGGCAGGTGTACCAGCGGTCCAGTCGGCCGCCGGGGGCCAGCCGCGTCAGGTGCAGATCGGGCACGCACTCGTCCAGCCTGGCCATCGTGCCGGTTGCCTCGGTGGCCGCGAGCAGATGATCGCACACCTGGCTGACCAGCGCCCGCACCACGGGGATGGCATCGGGGTTGCGGTCGGCGGTGTTGATGCAGTCGGCCAGCAGGCCCGTACAGCGCCCGGAGGCGAAGACATCCTCGTAGACGATCTCGCAGCCATCCTCAACGTCGCGGACTTCTAGTAGCCGGGGGACAGGCATCAGCTTCGCCACCATCTGCCGTCCGGCCAGTTCGCGGCGGGCCTGGTCGGCGGGCAAGACCTTGCGGAAGGTTCCGTCCGGCGCGTGGTGATGGCGGGTGGCGGTCACGGCAGCGACCCCTGTCCTGCGGCTGTCAGAGTGGCCAGCCACCACGCCAGCACAGCATGCGCGATCTGGATAGCGGCCTGCTCGTCGCGGCGCGCTGCCGTCACCACGCCAGGGTCCAAGCCGGCGAAGGATGCCGGGAACCGGTCCAGGAGTGCGTGGAGCGCTTCGGTGTCGCCAGGGTGCTCCTCGCCTTCGGCACGCAACGCGACCTTGGCCACTAGGGCCGTCACCTTGTACAGCGACCTCAGGTCGAGGCCGGGTTTGACAAGCTGCCGGCGGATCTCGATCGCTGCGGCCACCCCGTCGCCCAAGCTGGCGAGCGCGTCGGCTTCCTGGTCGGGGTACGGCAGCAGCAGGCTGCCGTCGTGCCACAGGACCGGCAGCCGCCCGGCGCCGATCAGCGTGAGGGTGTGCAGCAACCGGGGCGTGACCGCCCCGGCCGCGCATTCGGCCGCTGACACGATCGTGAAACCGAGCTTGACTCCGCCGAGCTGCCCGGCGAGTTCTCCCAGCAATGCCCGCACATGGCTCAGGCCGTCCTGGTCGGCCACTGCTAGCACGTCGAGGTCCGACCAGCCCTGTTGGTACTTGCCCGGGCACCGCTGCCGGTCACCGCCAGCAGCGACACCAGCGGCGCGGCCGGGTCGGCCACCCGCTCCAGCAGCGCGTCGAGGTAGGCGCCGAGGCGGCGGGGCAGCCGCAGGTCCGCCACGGTCATCTGGTGTGGCGCTGCCCGTGGCCAGCGGTGACCGGCGGCGATGCGGTCCAGGGTGCGGTACAGCGCCAGGCGGGGGCCGTTGTTGCCGATCACTACATCGGCAAGGTCGCGAATGCGCTCGGCGCCGCGCGAGCGCTTCACCGCATCCCGTTCGCATACATCCGCCGCCCCGGTCAGGCTCCTGGCCTCACGAACCGCGGGGCTGGCATCCAGATAGACCACCATCAAGCGGTCACCAAGCAGCTTGGCCAGCTCAGTGGTCATTACGGCCCGGTGCAGGCTCTCGATTGACACCTGATGCTGGAAGTGGTGCGAGGCACAGTAGATCTCCAGGCCCAGCGCCAGCAGCTCCGCGATGGCCGTCTCGTCCAGCGCGTACACATCCGCGACGCCGCACCGGGCTGCGGCCACTTCCAGCAGGTAGCCGATCTTCAAGCGGGCATACCGGTGCCGGGCCGCCAAATAGGCCCCAGCCGTGCTCTTACCGGACTCCGACAATCCGCCCAGGGCCACCACCCGCACCCGGTGCAACGCCAGGCCCGGAACGGGTAGGCCGAGCCGGTTGCGCAACAGCACGCGCAACTCGTTCTGTACGTCCAGGATCGGCCGGTCCCCGGCCACGATGACCTGGGCGAACCGGCCAGCGGCGGCCAGCGCGTGCAGGTGATAGTTCAGAACACGCTGGTAGGCGGCGTAGACGGGGCTGACCTGCCGCTCGCGAGCCAGCGCCCGCTCTGTCCCGGCCGCCGGGTCATCGGCGTGTAAGAGGACCACTCCCCACTCGCCGGCTTCGGCCCGCTCTAGATCATCCTGGTAGGCGGCCAGCAACTCCCTGGCCCGCCGCACCGCCGCCTGGTAACCCAGGCGCTCCCGGATCGCGGCCGTGGCCACCACGGTCGCCTCCAGCATCGGCATGCCCCGGTCCACCAGCCGCGCCCCACCAGCATCCCCGGCTGCGGCGGACCGGGCCAGATACGAGCAGGCCAGCACGTCCACGACCTCTTCCAACCCCGCTTGGCGGAACCACCAGTCCGCCAGACCGTGCGCGTGGGCACCCGGCCAGCGCGGATCGTGCGCGTCCAGTGGCCCCGCCTCGGCCACGCCCGCTTCGCGCGCCAGCAGCCGGATCTGCGTGCTCTTGCCCACGTTGTCAGGACCACCCAAAGCGACAGCAACCACCCGCCCGGCCCTCCTCGCGTAGCACCGTCTTCCCAGCGAGAGTAACGAAAGACACCAAGTTCGTTACGGACGATATTTGAGCCGTCGGAGGGGCGGCACACCGCGAATACAGGAGCCGTTCGGTTCATCGGTGTCCGGCTCAGTATCAGCCTCACTATCTGGGTCAGTGTCCGGTTCACTATCCGGCTTAGAACCAGACACTGAAGCGGATACCCACTTAGCCGTGAATACGCAGGTCACGCCCATATCCGGCACAGGCGGCGGGTTCGCGACTGGCCTGTATGGCCGCACATTCGGGGCTCGGCGGGCGCTGCCGGTGCGGTCGCCGAGCCGCCACGCGCCGGCATCCTGACGGCCGCCGTGGACAGGCGATGGACAAGTGGGCGGTCCGGTGGACACCATCAAGGACCGCCCCTCACCAAGATCATCAGACCGTGGTGCGCCAAGTTTCTGCGGCGGTGGTGTGAATCGGCGGCCGATATTCCCGATTTCTTTCTATGGGGCTTCCGCTACGGGGGTGGCGTGGCCGTAGCACTCTGGCATCACGTGCATGGTCTGGCTTCCCTGACGGCGCGCGAACGGGCTGTGCTCGCGCTCATGGCCGAGGGCCGGTCCAACGCGGCCATAGCCGCCTGCCTTAGCGTCTCGGCCGGAGCGGTCGAAAAGCACATTGCCGCCATCTTCGCCAAGCTGGGCCTGCCGCCCTCGCAGAGTGACAACCGGCGCGTGCTCGCTGTCCTGCGCTACTTGCGGCCCTGAGTCAGAGAGTGAACCATCGTGTCAGCACGGTGCCGCCTTCGCCGACCTGGCAGTGCAGCCGGAACGAGCCTCGCGGGATCGGGCGGATAGCAAAGCAGCCGATTTCGTCGATGCCCGTGGTCACGACATCGCCGTTGGCGGTCCGGGCCTCCGCCCGGCCCGGCCGGGGCGGCACAATCTGGCCGAGAAGCGCATCACCGGTGACTTCGAGCTCGATGGTGAATTCCGCCGAGGTGAACGTGAGCGAGCGCAGGCTCGCCGGCTCCGAACGGGACATGGCCAGCGCCGGCTCATCAGCCTCGATCACCGAATCGTAGGTGAGGGTGGCAAGCTCGGCGTCGATGTCGCGCCAGGCGTAAGCCGCCTTTCCCGCCTCGGCGAATCCGCGGGGCATGTCGCGAGCCGCGCGAAGCGCGTCGTCGAGCGCGGCGAGGAGCTCGTCGTCGTCGGTCCACCACTTGCTGGCCATCTGCGTCAGCTCCTCATGTTATCCGGGTCTCGGCGCTGATCAGCGCGGCTAGTGGCGGCGAGCGGCGCAGCTTGGTCAGGCACCGGCCGCGCACCGGGCCGATGCTCCCAACCGATATGCCAAGCGTTGCGCTGATCTCAGCATATGGGACCGGGGGGTCCTCCAAGAGCATGGAGAGCAGCTGTTGGCACTGCGGTGGCAACAGGGCGAAGGCCGCGCGGAGCGCGGTGCCGCGCTCGGCCATGAGCAACTCATGTTCCGCGGGCGCGACGTTCTCGTCGGGCGTGGCGTCTGGGTCCAGCGGGAATCCGATGATCGCGGGGCGCTGCGCCGCGCGCAGTGCCTTCACGCACTCGTGTTGCGTTGTTGTCGACAGCCATCCGGGCAGCGCGGCCGGTTCACGCAACCCATCAAGCCGCTCCACCAGCCGAAGCCAGACGCTCTGCCCGACGTCGTCGGCGTCGAGGTGGCTCAGCCTGTACCTACGGCAAATAGACCAGACCAGCGGGGCGAACCGCTCGACGAGCTCGTCCCACGCCTGTCTGTCGCCGTCCCTGGCGGCTGTCACCAGAGCGCTGACCGACGGGTCATCTCGCATGGAGCTCGTATCCTCTCCCCGCGTCGGCCGCGGGCGCGTGAACGGCTCGCACGTGTCAACAATCCTAGTGGTACCGCTGGATGTCGCCACTTGATCCCAGCACCACGTTCAGCGCCTCTCGGGCGTTACGCCGGCCTGGCACTACCTGTGCCGCGACCGCTCCGCTGACGCTGGCGGCGGCGAACGAGGTCCCGGCCCAGCAGGCGAAACCTCCGGCGAACGTCGCGGTGGCCCGATGCGTTGGGTGCCGGTTACCGCTGGAGCTCAGCCGGACCGGGCTGGTCAGAAACGTGCTCTCCACATGCTCACCCGGTGCAATCACGTCAACCCACGGCAGCTTGGGGCTGAACGGCGCCAGGTGACGCTTGCCGTTGGCCACTGTTCCCGCGGTGACCGCGACGACGTCGTCGAAAGCGGCCGGCCACATTGGCGTCGTTGGCGTCAGACCATTCGCGGCGTTGTGCACGCCTCCGTGGTTGCCCGCGGCCGCGACAAGCAGGATCTCAGGGCTCACCCTGCTGACCGCCCTGGCAAGCACCAGAGGCGGTCGCCCGTCGTCGGTGTAACAGCCGAACGACAGGTTCAGGATGTCGACGCCCGAGCCCACGAAGTCAGCTATGGTCTTCGCGACGTCCCAGACCCTTCCGAGTTCTTTGGCGTCAAGCACGGGCCGCACGTCGAGCTGCGCCCCTGGCGCTCGGTGGAGGATCAGCCCGGCGGCGAAAGTCGCGTGGCCCTCCGAGGCCAGCAGCGGCGGCTGGCCAGGGGCTGGATCTTCGATCAGGTCTCCTGCCGCTGCGAGGTATCCGCCCGCGAGCCACGGGTTTGGGTACAGCCGCGTGTCAAGCAGACCGATCCGCACCCCGTGGCCCGGCCTGGCGGCTCGTGTCGGCCACGGCGGTGGGGACGCGCCGTTTCGCGGGCTCGCGTCGTCCTTCCCGCACTGCGCGCTGCCGTGCGGATCGCCCACGCCGCCGCCCCCGACATAGGGGTCAGGGTCGCTCACACCGCCGCCGCCCACATACGGGAAGCCGGTGACCGGGGCGATGACGCGGTTCTTCCCCATGGTCGGCGCCCAGCCACGGTACTGCTTGGCGAAGTCCGTGCGCAGCCGGTAGAGCAGGAGCTCGAGGTCGGTGAGCTTGCCGGCCTTCTCGGCGTTATCGCCCCACTTGGCCTGTTTTGCGGCAGTCACAAGCGCCTTGTCACGGTGCAACGCTGGGGTCCCGGAGACGTTGCTCAGGGTGAGCAGAGCGAGGCCGAGCCCGGCGTCGCGCTCCTCGTTCTCGCAGTACACGCGCAGATTGGCCAGCGCGTCCTTGACCGTAGGGAGGTCGGGCAGCGCAACGACCAGCTGATCTTCCTCGTACTTCTCCACCACGCTGTGCTCCATCGGCAGACCTCTCTCCCGTGACCCGTCAAAGGTCGCCCTCTATAGTCCGGAGATACTCGCGGTGCTATTTGATACATCCTTTTGCTAACCCGGGACGTTATTCACTCGACAAGCGACGCCAGTTCTGCGTTACTCACCGTATCTATGACCGTGACCATCGCTGATCAGGCACGCGAAGCGCTCCGGCTGGCAGAGGCAGACCCGGGCAGGTCCGCCGCGCTGGCCTCGGCGGTCGCCGAGCGGGCGCGCGCCGTCCATGACGTCGAGGCCACCGCGATCGCCGAACGCGCTCTGGGCCTCGCCGCCCTGCACACCGACGACCTCGACACCGCGATGCGGCATCTGCGCGCGGCGATCGCGCTCAGTCGGCGCGCGCGGTCGCCGCGTCTCGCAGCAGAGGCCAGGATGACGCTCGCCTACGTGCTGAACGGGCGGGGGTGGCCACGGCAGGCGCTGCGTGAGATCAACGCCGCGGTGGTAGAGCTTGACGGCGTCGAGCGCGCTCGCGCTGAGGCGCAGCGCGGCGCGATCTTGCAGTTGCTCGGCAGGCTGGATGAGGCGCTGATCAGTTTCCGCGAGTCGCTGCCCGTGCTTCGGCGCTTCGGTGATCGCCTGTGGGAGCAGCGGGTCCTGTCCAACCGCGGCGTGGTGTATGGCTACAGAAACGAGTTCGCCGCCGCGGAAAAGGACCTGCGGGAGGCAGCGGCGCTGTGCGAGCAGCTCGACCTCGGCCTTTCCGTCGGGTTTGTGCAGCAAAACCTCGGCTGGGTAAGCACACAGCGCGGTGACGTTCCGGCCGCGCTCGACTATCTCGATCTGGCCGAGCAGCGATTTCGTGATCTTGGTTCGCGGCTCGGCTTCGTGCTCGCTGATCGCAGCGAGCTTCTGTTGTCAGTCCGGCTGGTGTCGGAGGCGCTCCAGGCGGGTGAGCAGGCCGTGCGCGAGTTCGAGCGTGAGGGACAGCGGATCGCGCTGCCAGAGGCACGGCTGCTGCTCGCGCGGGCGGCCGGGCTCGCGGGGGACAACGCGGGCGCGGTGGAGCAGGCCAGGCGAGCGGTCGCCGAGTTCACCCGGCAACAGCGGCCGCACTGGGCGGCGCTGGCCCGGTTCGTGCTGTTGTCTTCGCGGCTCGGCGGATCGGAGCGGCCGCGCGTCGCGGTACGGCAAATGGCGCGTGCCGCAGATGCGCTCACCGTGACCGGCTGGTCCGGAGCAGCTCTCGAAGCGCGGTTGCTGGCCGGCCAGCTAGCTATCGATCGCGGCTGGCAGAGCGAGGGCAGCCGGATCCTTGAACAGGCCAGCGCCGCCCGGAGGCGGGGACCTGCCCTGCTGCGCAGCCGCGCGTGGCACGCGGAGGCGCTGCTGCGGCTGGCGAAAGGGAACACCCGGGGCGCGGGCGCCGCCGCCCGCGTCGGTCTGCGGGTCCTTGACGAGCACCGTGCGACGCTCGGAGCGACCGACCTGCGAGCTTACGCATCCGGGCACCGAAGCGAGCTGGCTGCCCTTGGCCTGCGGATCGCCATGGCGAGCGGGCGCGCAAGCCGTGTCCTCGCGTGGGCGGAGCAGGGCCGTGCGCGTCACCTGTTGTCGCGGCCGGTCCTCCCGCCAGACGACCCTGAGCTTGCGGACGCGCTGGCCAGGCTTCGTGTGACCGTCCGTGAGATCTACGAGTTGCGGCACGAGGGCCACCGCAGCACGCGGCTGTCGGCGCGGCAAGCCGCCCTCGAACGCGAGATCCGCGATTATTGCCGCCGGCAGCCGGGCGGCTCGACCGGCAACCCGGTCGGCCAGGTGTCCGTCGCCGATTTGTCCGCCGCACTCGGGGATGCGGCGCTGGTTGAGTTCGTTCAGCTCGAAGAGATGCTCCACGCGGTGACGGTCGCCGACGGGCGCGCGCGGCTGATCCATCTCGGGCCGATGGATCAGATCCGCGATCTTGTGAACCTGGTGCCGTTCGCGCTGCACCGCCTCGCTCGGCACAGCGCGAGCGAGGCGAGTTGCGCCGCGGCCGTCTCCATGCTGCGCCACGCCGCCGCGCGGCTGGACGCGGCGCTCGTGGCGCCGCTCGCCGGGGAGGTCAACGGCAGGCCGCTCGTCGTGATCCCGACCGGGTTGCTTCAGTCGCTGCCGTGGTCGATCCTGCCGTCGTGTACGCAGCGTCCCGTCGCGGTGGCGCCGTCGGCTGTGTTGTGGCTCGAGGCAAGCCGCAGGCGGCCGGAGGTGGCAGGCAGTGTCGCCGTCGCCGCGGGTCCTGGCCTGCCCGGCGCGCGCGCTGAGGCCGAAGCCGTGGCGGCGATCTATCAGACTCCCGCCCTCGTCGGCCCGGCTGCGACGGTGCAGGCCGTCGCCGCGGCCCTGGGCAGCGCGGGCACTGTACACCTGGCCGCGCATGGGCGGGTTCGCGCGGACAACCCGCTGTTCTCATCGCTGCGGCTCGCTGATGGCCCGCTCACCGCCTATGACCTGGAGCGGCTCGACCGGGTGGCGCCGATGGTGGTGCTGGCGGCCTGCGACACCGGCCGGCCCGTGGTGTGCGCTGGCGACGAACTGCTCGGGTTCGGCGCCACGTTGCTGTCGCTCGGCACGCGGCAGCTCATCGCGTCGGTCATGCCCATTCCCGACGCGGAAACGGCGCCGCTGATGGTCGCTTTCCACCGCCGTCTCGCCGCCGGCCTCCCCGCCGCGCAGGCGCTGAGCGAGGCTCAGCCGGAGATCTCCAGCGGCGAGCCCGCGGCGATGGCGGCAGCGGCGGGCTTCATCTGCATCGGCGCGGGGTTGACGGCCAACGCGGCATCGTGAGTCGCGCCGACGTGACTGGCGCGGGGCGCGGCAGCCGTTCGGGCTGTGCTGGCCCGGGGGCCCCAGGTGGCGCGCAGTCCGTCGCGGATGTCGCCCAGCACGGCTGCGGCCCATTGCCTGGTGACGGTGACGCTGGGTTCGGTGTGGTCGTCGCGGCTGGCTAGCGGTGGCCAGTCGGCGGAGGTGATGCCGAGCGCGGCGTTGCCGCTGCTGGCGCAGCCAGTCCGCCAGCGGCCCGGCGCTGGCTCTGGTCACGTCCAGTCCCCGGCGTCGCCGGTCAAGCGGGCACGCCGGCACGGTCGGTGGCGGGCGCGGCGCCTGCCCAGCTGCGGACCGGCGGCGGTGTGCTGGCCTGGTGCCTGGTCCGCAGCGGGACCGGCGAAATCGCTCAGCTCGCCGAGCGTGTGACCGGGGTCCATGTTCCACGCCTCGCCGCAGGAACACGGTAAGGCGACGAGGGCCGCGCGGTCGAAGACAGCAGCGCTGACCCTGATTTCGTGATCGCTGGCGTCGCTCACGGCCTGCTCCCCGCAAGGGCTTCCGGGTCGTTTTCGTGGTCAATTCCGTCGGCGGTGAACTGCGAGGGAGGTACCGCCGGCCGGACACGGGCCTGCGTGGGATTGCCGTGGGGCGTGACGGCATCGGCGGGTGTGACCGCATCGGGGGGTGCTGGCCGCTGGTTGGGCTGTGAGGTGTGCTGGCTGCGGTTGCCGTTTGGTGATGGCGCGAGGGCGATCAGCGAACCGTCCACGCTTAGAGCGTCATCTACGAGCGTGGCCATCCACCGGGAGGGGGGCTTTTGGCCGTTCTTGATCTTGCAGAGGTAGCCGACATCGTAATGGACGGCCCGGGCGAGGCGATGTAAGGACATGCCGCGCTGCGTCATCAGTGAATCCATGTTCTCAGCGAATGTTGTCATGGCCGGTTTCTGTCAGTGCATCCTTAACTCGAAGCATTAGGACCCGCCACGATCGCGAAGGGAATTGGAGGAATCCCCCCGCCCGCGCGGGGGGGCCAGGCGGGCGCGTCACGCGGTGACCCGAGGTGCCTCGGGTCACCGCGCTGGCGGAGGCCATGCGCCCGCCCAGTGCCTGGGCCTGGGTGCTCCGCGCCATGGGGACGACAGCGGGGCACAACGCGGAGCGCCCAGGAGTACTTAGGGCGGGTTGCCGGCCAGGAAACGGGTGATCGCAGCGGCGGTGCCGGAGATGTCGCGTGGGTGGGCGTCGGCTCTGGCAGGGCGGTCACCTGGAAACCGGCGAGCGCGGCGGCCAGCTCATCGGCGGGCATCATCGCAGCCCTCCTGCGCCGAGCCGTTGAGCCGCGCTGAGGCGTACAGCCGTCCGCCGTCGCTTGTGAAGATCCTCCATGCGGGGAAGTCGGCTGCAAGCTGCCGCAGGTCGCCGGTGGTGTCCACCACGGTGTGCCCGTTGCGCCGGCACGCGTCACGGATACCCGGCCAGTGCAACTCACACACGTCAAACGTGGACGGGTCGTTACTATGATCTGTGGCTGGGCGGGTGATCGCGGCGTGGCCGAGTTTCGCGCTGACGGCGTCGTATGAGCTGCTGATGCGGCAAATCCGGCAATCCGCCGCAGCCGCCACTACCCGCCAGCGCGGGACGCAACGGATAGACGCGGGTGGCCGACCGAAAGTGGATGTGGCGCCCGAGGCCCCGCTGCTGCCGTCAGACGACGTGGATCCGGTGGTGCCGGGCCGCAGCGATGGCAGTTCGGCGGCTCGGGCAGTCGGCGGAGGTGGCCGGATACTTCAGCGGCAGGCCTGGCAGTGGGCACTGGCCAACCGCCGCTGGGATGGCTCGCTGCCCACCGGAACCGAAGTAGCGCAGCAGTTCAGGCGCAGCGAAAGATGGGGGCGGCTGGTCAAAAACACCGGCCTTACCGGCCAGTTCGGCACTGACATAAGCCTGGACACTCGGTAGCCGCGCAGGCTGCGCTGGTTCACTTACGGTCCATTGACCTGAAAAGGCAGTGCCTGCCCAGCCAACGGTGCCACTGGCGGCTAGCGTGGCGGGCATGGCCGATCACGACAACTGGACTCCTGGCGACGCCACCCCGGCGTGATCGCCAACCCGTTCTACGCAATCACCATCGACGACGGACTCACCCTGCTACACGAGCCGATGATCAGCGAAGACGACTGGATTGAAGCTAACGTCAACCTGATCAGCGAACTTGGGCCCTAAAGCCTACCTCCGCAACCTGTTGTCCATCCTCAAAGGCAGAGCTACCAATGTCTGCGCGTTCCGCGGCCTGACCGTCGGCCATGTGATCGCCGCCGATGGCTCCTGGGGCCTCAGCTACCTGATCCTCGCCGTATGACGCCACGTGCCGCCGAAGCTCGCACGCGGGGGCCGGACCCTTGGCGTGGCTGTTGCTGTGCCGACCCGGATGCTGTTGCTGCCACCACCGCGTTTCCTACTGCATCGTCTGCTCAGAGATCAGTGAGAATAGCTTACGGTCCTATGCTCGGTCCCGCGCCATCTGCCCGATCAGCGCGACGATCTGCGGATCCACGGGCGGCCTGCCGCCGCGGTGGGGACAGGTCCAGCGCCAGCGGACCAGCCGCCGGTGCCAGCGCAGCAGTGTATCCGGGGTGGCTAGCCGGCTCATCCGCAGCGGTCTGGGGAGCAGCCGGGCCAGAGCAGCCAGCACCGCACGGTCGGCCCAGTCCAGCTTCGGCTTTGGGGTTCTGCCGCCGCAGCACCGCCACCGCCTGGCGCAACACCAGCAGCTCGGCGTCCTTCGACGCCGAAGAACGCGCGAGCAGCACCATCCACCCCGGTCAGGCGAACGAATATCAGGTAGAGCATCCGTACAGTCACAAGCCCGCGATGCTGCCAGCCATACGACCACGACCGCAGCCATACGCGCAGGTCAGCGACCTATGCCCCGTTTTGGAACCCCGCAGGGTCGGCCGCCTCATCCTGCTCAATACCTACTACGGGCACGCGCCGGCGCTGCGGCTGCCGGAAATGATCCGGCTCCTCGCCGATCCGGATCTGATACCGCTGGCGGACGCGATGATGGACGACTCGAACCAGCGGCTGTGGGTCTTGGCGCACACGGGCCGCCAGTTCGGGCTGGACGCGGCCGACCAGCAGGGGATCGCGGTCGCCTCCATTGTGCCGCAGTTCTACGGTGACCAAACCCAGCCCGATGCGCTCGCGGCGATCTGGGCCTGGACCTCGGCCCTGTTTCCCGCGCTCGACCAGCAGGACGCGCACATCGCCGCCGGTGACCTCGCCGGCCTCGACCTGCCGGTCACGCTGATCTTCGGCGCGGCCGACGACTACCTCAACCCCCGCCTCGCGCGCCACCTGGCCGGGCTGTTCCCGCACGCGGATCTGCATCTTGTCGACAACGCCTCCCACTGGCCGCAGTGGTACCAGCCCGAGATCGTCGCCCAGCTGATCAAACACGCCGCGCCAACATGAGCCGCGCCGAGCAGCGACGACTCATCCACGATGCTGGTGCCCGGCTGGGCACCTATCTTCGATTCGTATGGGCCGCGCTGTGGCGATGATGCCGGGCGCGCAGGCCGGCCGGATAGCGAACGAGGTAGTGCTCAGCGCCCGAGCCGGGATCTTGGTAGAGCAGCCGCAGGCCTATCGGGCGGTCATAGATCCCAGGCTGAGAAGCAACGGCAGACGATCGAGAAGGATCGCGGTGGGAGATGTCATCGCAGATCCTCCGGCCACCGCTGCCACAAGCCGCCGCGGTCTTCGACGCCCGAGCGTCAGCTACCGAGTGGGCGCCAGGGATTGAGGTCGTGCCCGCGCCCTGCTTAGCGAAGGCGGTACCGCCGAAAACCGATACCGCGAGTCGATTACGCGGCTCAGCCGTACGCACCACCGAACGGAACAGGCTCGTGCTCACCTACTCTTCTGCGAGTGGCGGCGGCGCGAGAACAAACGGGTTGACGCGCGGTGCAGCCGCGGGCGGCCCACGAGATGTTCGCCTCGATGGGCGCCGAAGCGCTGCCGACCCGCGCCCGCCGCGAGCTGTTGGTGACCGGCGGGACCGCCCGTAAACGCACCGTCATGGCAGGCGGCACGCTGTCCGCCCAAGAGTCATCGGCGCGGTTCGGATGAGCGTGCGTCCCGGCCCGTCGTGGGAACGGGACGGCCGGGTCCGCCAGGGTCGTGCGGGGTGGTGAGGGTGGTGACGACGTGTTGGAGGTAGGCCTCCCCGTCGGCCCTGCCACGGGGGAGGGCGCCCGGAGCGGAGCGGGCCAGTTCGGTGTGACCGAGATGGGCGCTGTAGGCAAGCAGTGACCGGTAGCGGGCCTCGCGGGCAGGGAACCCGATGTCGCGGAACAGCGCGGCGGTGTACTCGAGCCGCTGTTCGGTGATCCGGGTGAGCACCGGGGCTACGGCGGGGTGATCGGCGGTGGCGATGAGCGCCACGTAGACGGAGTCGGTCTCGGCGAGCGCGGTTACCCGCCTGATGAGCAGCCGCAGACGGTGTACCGGATCGGCGGCGGCTCGGATGTTCTCGGCGGTGACCGCGGCCGTGTACTGCTCCTCCCAGTGCGCCAGGGCGGCGGTGAGAAGCGAGTCGCGGTTCTCGAAATGCCAGTAGAAACTGCCCTTGCTGGTCCCGAGCCGCAGCGCCAGGGGTTCGACCGCCACCGCGGCGAGCCCGCCTTCCGCGATCGCTGCCAGCGCGGCGGTGACCCAGTCCAGCCGGGATAGCCGCCGCCGGGTGCTTGCGCCTGTGCTAGCCACAGCGATACGCTACCGTACAGAGAACCATACGGCACCGTATTGTCATCTGGTGTGGATAAGGGAGCTGCCGAAAGGCGGGCACTCCCGCCGCCCCGGTGCCAAGAGCGGTGAGCAAAGAGCGGGAGGAGGCTTTCATGCCTCGTTATGACTGGAAGGGCAGCGATCCTTCCATCGAACGGCTCAAAGCTGCCGTTGAGCCGATCCGGCGCGAAGTGGTCAGCCATCCCCTGTACCACCAGCTCAACACCATGAACGCCGTCGTGACATTCATGGAGCATCATGCGTTCGCGGTCTGGGACTTCATGTCGCTGCTGAAGACCTTGCAGCGCAGCCTGACCTGCGTTCAGGTGCCCTGGGTGCCATCCGGGCCCACCACGAGCCGACGGCTGATCAACGACATCGTGCTTGTCGAAGAGAGTGATGAGCTGGGCAGCGAATTCATCAGCCACTTCGAGCTGTACCTGGAGGGCATGCGGCAAGCAGGCGCCAACACCGGGCCCATCGATGCCTTTATTGGCCTCCTGCGAGAGGGCCGTGCTGTCTTACCTTCGCTCAAGGAAGCAGGGGTGCCCGAGCCCGCCACCGAGTTCGTCACCACGACATGGGAAATCATCGAGCACGGATCGCTGCACTGCCAGGCCGCGGCTTTCGCCTTTGGCCGGGAGGACCTCATCCCAGACATGTTCGACCAGGTCGCTGCCCTGGACAGCGAGCTTGGCCGGCTTTCGATGTTCGCCGACTACCTCAAACGCCACATCCAGGTCGACAGTGAAGAACACACGCCGATGGCGATGCAGATGCTCGCCGAACTGTGCCGCGAAGACCGCCCACGATGGACCGAGTGTGAGGAGACGATAACTGTCGCGCTCACGGCACGAATCCGGCTATGGGACGGCATTCTCGCCAAGATCGCCCAGCCGGCCAGCTAAAGGCAGCGGGCCCGTGACCGGGCCGTCGGGGAAGGCGTCGGGTTCGGCGCTGACCAGTGTCAGGCTGGCGGCGCAGCGGCCGGACGACAGCACCCGCTCCACAAACGCCCGTGGGGCGCAGAAATGCGATCGGACCTCGCATCGATCATCTGGCGGGCGTTCGGGATCATGGCCTGATGATGCTGTCCTTCCTGCATCTGCTTGCGCGCCGACTGATGGCCCTGCTGACCTGGCGAGCCCGCGGCGACGCTGCCAAGGAACTTGAGATTCTCGTGCTGCAACATCAGGTCGCGGTTGCTACGCCGCCAGGTGAAGCGGATCGAATACCGGCCGGTGGACCGGGCGCTGTTCGCCTTGCTGAGCCGGGCGCTGCCCCGGTCGGCGTGGCGGTCGTTCCTGGTCACGCCGGAGACGCTGCTGCGCTGGCACCGGGCCCTGGTCACCCGCAAATGGACCCAGCCGCGCAGCCCCGGCCGCCCGCCACGGTCGAGTTGATCCTGCGGCTGGCGCGGGAGAATCCGAGGTGGGGCTACCAGCGTCTGCAAGGTGAGCTCCGCAAGCTCGGGAATCCGCGCCGTGCTGCGGCGCCATCACCTGCCGCCGGCACCGCGACGGGCATCGGCGACCTGGCGGGCGTTCCTGCGGGCGCAGGCTGCCGGCATCCTCGCGACCGACTTCTTCACCGTCGAGACGGTGCTGCTCAAGACGCTGTACGTCCTGTTCGTGATCGAGGCCCGCACCCGCCGGGTGCGCCTCGTCGGCGTCACCGGCCATCCGAACGGGCCGTGGATGACTCAGCAGGCTCGGGAGCTGTCGTGCCCTGGTCAACGAGACGCAGCTGCACGCCGGAGACCAGGAAGACGTGCGTCGTATGGCTCATAACCCAGCGACAACCGGTGGGTGGTTTCTCTGGCGCGCCCTCGGTGTGTTGCTTACCGTCTCGGTCGATGGCGTAGCCGGGAAGCCATACAGCACGGGAGTACAGGGGCCGCCTGGGCGCGCCTTCACGGCGGCGGGCCGTGATTGCGGTAGCACTGGTCTATGGCGAGCAGCGACGACACCGCCTCCGGAACGGTCGAGGGCTCGGAGAAGGCGACCGAGACGCTGTCGCAGTTCGTGGCGCGTGTGCTCAACCAGCTTTCGCTCAGCGCGTGGCTGCCGGCCGCCGCTCTTGTCCTGCTTTTGGCCCTGGTCACACAGCTCGGTGCCGTTCTGGACCGAAAGCCACCACCCGCAGGTCCGCTCGACGCCCTCGGCCGCGCCTTTGCCGCCATCAGCCGCACGAGTATCGGCGGAGCCCTGCTGCTGATCGCCGCGGTGGTCGTCTTGACCATGGTCACGCAGGCCTTCGCATTCGAGGCCATTCGCGTCCTTGAAGGTTACTGGGGCACGAACCGGCAGGCTGAGTGGTACGCGAGCCTCCGGGCGGAACACTTCCGTAAGTCCCGGGCGAGGCTTGACCGCCGGTTGGGCCAGCTGACCGAGGACGCGTGGGCGCACGCCGCACGCGCAATTGAGGACGCGGCACGCCGTGCGCCACCCGGCGCACCGGCCTGGACCCCAGACATGATCTCGGTACTCGGCTCTCAGCTGCTCGGCACCGTTCCACTGGTCACACTCACCGAAGAAGAGATGCGCCGGGTGCAGCGGCTGGACTGGAAGCGGCTTGCGCCACCCGAACTCGTCCGGCGGCGGCTGAACGTGCAGAAACGACTCAGAGACTATCCGGCGGGCAACCGCGCGCTGCCGACCAGGCTGGGGAACATCCTGCGCCGACACGAGGACCTGACCAGGCAGGAGTCGGTGGAAACGTTCATCCAACGGGTCTTTGACGACCTGCCGCTCTCGCTCCGCATCGAGCACGACGAGCAGCGGACGCGGCTCGACCTGTACTGCTCGATGGTGTTCGTCCTCGCGGTGGTCACCACCGTCGCGGCCGCCCGGTTCGCCGCGCGGCACTGAGCGTACTCGGCTGGCGCGGCCGGCGTCGGCCTCGCGGCCGCGTGGATGATGTACCGGGCCGCGCTCGCCAGCGCTCGCGCCTACGGCGGGCTGCTCGTCGTGATCTCCAACCGCGTCCGGCGAGACCAGGCACGTGCGGCGACCTCCGCCGCGTCCGCAGCCGCCGTCGCCGCGCAGGCTGCGGTCGGCCAGGCGCAGGCCGCGGCGGGCCAGATGGCGCCGCCGGGTGGTGCGCCAGGCGCCAGCCCCCCGGCCCCGAGCCCCCCGGCCCCGAGCCCCCCGGCCCCGAGCCCCCCGGCCCCGCGAGCGGGTGGTTCGGGCAGTGCTCCGGCGGGTCAACGCTACGGAACTTGAACTGGCATCCGGGGTCCGCACAGCACCAAAGCGGCTCATCCTGCTCAGGCGTGGGAGACCGTCGGTCGATCACAAGGAAAGCATCTACCCCCGGTGACCATCTGTCGACACTAAGTATGCCGGATAGCGACGGTGACGTGTGAGTTGCCGACCGCTCCGGCGGTGCGGCCAGGTGGCCGGTCAGCTGGGGAGGCCGACGTTGCGGTGAGGCGGAGCCACCCAGTCGGTCGGCCAGTTCCTGGTGAGCGTCGAGGGCGATCGGCTGCGACATGCTGACCGGGACCGGCCGGGAGTTCCTGCGCGGACCACGCGGGACCGGTTCTTGTGGGGGCACTGCCGCACTGGACCGGCTCGACCCGTTCGTCGCCGAGATCGGCTCCGCGACCTGGGACGGCCACCGCGGTTACGCCTGGGCCGACGGTGCGGGACGGTTCGCGAGCTGGGAGCAGAGCTACGTCAACCTCCTCGGGCTGGGCGCGGCCGTCCGCCAGGAACTCGGAGTCCGATGAGCCGTTGCCGACCAGACTCCCGGCGCGCCAGGAAACTCAGTCTACTGAGGTCTGCGAGCGCTTCCCTGTTCAGATGACCTTGTGTGTTCGCGGAACGGAGCTGTGCCGCACGAGAAAGCTTCCAGGAGCCAGCGAGCGGCGCACCGCGGCAGCCGTTCTGGATAATCCTCGTCCGCGCTGGCGCAGTCAGCGCGACGGGACCAGGACCCCGGCGGAACCGCCGCCGCGGCGGACAGGCTCCGCCGCCGCGAGGATCCGGCCGTCGCCGAGAAACTCAAGGCCGGTCGCGGCGCCGATGTTGGGACTGATCTTGATGCTCGGATCGAGTGGCGAGGTGTCCACGATCACGAACGACTGCCCGAGCTGCTCCAGGCCAGCCGTGGTCGGCTCGGCGATGAACGCGGGCTCGGCTTGCGTCGCCGCGCCGTTGCGCTGCGACGCTCGCGGCGCTGCGATCGCCTGCGGCAGCGTCATGCCGAAGTCGATGCGGTTCAGCAGGATCTGAAGCACGGTCGTGATGATCGAGGCGCCGCCGGGCGACCCAACGGCGAGCCATGGCCTGCCCGCCTGGAGCACGATCGTCGGCGACATGCTTGACCGCGGTCGCTTGCCCGCCGCCGGCAGGTTCGGGTCAGGGACGCCGGCCTGCAGCGGCGTGAAGTTGAAGTCGGTCAGCTCGTTGTTGAGCAGGAACCCGCGGCCCGGTACGACGATGCCGCTGCCGCCGAGCTGCTCGATCGTGTTGGTGTAGGACACGACATCGCCGAAGCGGTCAGCGACCACGAAGTGGTTGGTGCTCGTCCCGTCGTTGGGTTCGCGCGCTGTGGTCGGCGCCGCAGGGGTGCATCCGCCCGAGCCCGCGAACGGGTCGCCGGGCGCCACGGGGCTGGTGAGCGCGTGATCCGGGTTGATCAGGCAGGCCCGCTGCTTGCCGAAGTCTTGCGACAGCAACTGCTCCTCAGGCACGTCGACATAGGCGGGGTCGCCGATGTAACGGTTGCGGTCGGCGAAGGCAAGCCGGGTCGACTCCAGGTAGTGATGCAGCGCCTGCACCGGCGTCATCGCCGGTAGGTCGAAGTTGGACAGGATGTTCAGCGCCTCGCCGTCGGTGGTGCCGCCGCTTGACGATGGCGCCATCCCGTACACGTCATAGCCGCGGTAGTTCACATGGGTCGGGGACCGCAGCAGCGCCGTGTAATTGCCCAGGTCACCGATCCGCATCAGTCCGGGCCGTGGCGTGAGTGTCGCGCCGGGCGCGAGCGGGAGGTGCTCCACCGTCGCCACGACGTCGCTGCCGAGTTGGCCACCGTAGAGGTCGCCGACGCCGAGCCGCCCGATCTCCGCATAGGTGCTCGCGAGCTGTGGGTTACGGAACGTCGAGCCGACCTCGGGCAGCTGCCCGCCGGGCAGGAACAGCTCGCTGGTCGAGGAGAACTGCGCGAAGCGCGCGGCATTCTCGCGGACCTGCTCGCGGAATGTCGCGTCGACGGTAAAGCCCTGCCGTGCGACCTGCTCGGCTGGGCGCAGCACCTGGGCGAGGCTGCGGGTGCCCCATTGCGCAAGAGCCTTCTGCCACGTCATCAGCGTGCCGGGCACCCCGACAGAAAGGCCGCTCGTCACCGCGACGGGGAAGGACAGCGGCTTGCCCGTGGCGGGGTCGATGAACAGGTCGGCGGTGGCGAGCGCTGGCGCGGTCTCGCGGCCGTCGATCGTCGTGACCTCGTGCGTCCGCGCGTCGTAATAGACCAGGAAGCCGCCACCGCCGATGCCCGCGACGAACGGGTCGGCCACGCCGAGTGTCGCCGCCACGGCCACGGCGGCGTCGACGGCGTTGCCGCCCTCGCGCAGCACGGCAAGGCCCGCGGACGTGGCCGGAACGTCGTCGGAGGCCACCGCGCCGCCCGTGCCGACCGCGACGGCTTGCTTGGTGATCGGGGCGGGCGCGTTTGGCGTGGGCGGGCTCGTGGCGGCGGAGGTGAGCAGAATGGCGCCAGTCACCGACGCAACCGACGCCGCCGTTAAGACACTCCTGCGGGGCTTCATGAGCATTCCTCCGGAGGGCTGAGGTCCGGTCCGGACATGTCCGCTCCGCCCGCCCTCTAAACGTCCAACCCCAAGGCTCCTTAACGACTGCGTTGATGTGTCGCGGCGACCGCGGCTGCGGGGCTTGGCTGGCGTACCCCCGCGGCGGCGACCAGGCAGGTCCACGGCTCGTGCCGGCTCGGTGGCACCGTCCGGCACCCGAAGGCATCCTGACCGTGCACCGGTAAGCCGCATGCGAGAATACCGCACGTAACTCATTGGAAAGGAGGATGGGGAACGGGTCCAGACGGGCACCACGTCCCTGACTAGCAGTGGCGTTCGTAAAGAGCCAGGCAGCGGACCGGTATGCCGTTGTTTTCTCGCCGCATCTCGACGACGCGGTCTTGTCCGCATCGGTGCGACTGATGAGCCGGGCAGCCAGGGTGGTTACGGTCTTCGCAGGACCGCCGCCGGACCGCATTGAGCTGACCGAATGGGACCGGCTCACCGGCGCACGCTCTTCTCGGGAGCGCCACCTGGAAAGATTGGCCGAGGACCAAGAGGCAATGGCGCTTTTGGGTTGTGCCTCGCGACGGCTCGACGAGCCTGAAGCCGAGTATCGTGAAGGCGACCTAGACTTTGCGCGCCTCACCGCCCTCTTGCGGCCATTGTTGGTCGGAGCTGCCGAGGTATGGATGCCAGCGGCGATAGGGGGACATCCGGACCATATCGCGACCCGGGATGCCGTTCTTGCTGCTCTTGATGGCGTGCGCGACCACAGGGTTTTCTTGTACGCGGACTTACCATACGCAATATGGTATGGCTGGCCGACGTGGGTGAGCGGCGAGGCCGCTCCAGAGTTCTTGGACCCCGATCGTTGGCTCGTCGATGAGCTGGTCAAGGGTGGTCTCGCTCCGGCGCGGCTCAAGGCGGACGTGGTTGAGCTGACGCCTCGTATGCGTGAACGCAAGGGTGCGGCTGTCCGGTCGTATCGGACCCAGCTTCCTGCCCTGACCATCGCTCCCAATGATGGGTACCGCTGGCCGATGTTCTTACGCTACGAGGTGGCATGGCAGTTTAGGTTCTGACCGGTGATCCGACCGAACGAGAGTCGAGGGCCAGCGGGCCGGGCAGGGCGGATCAACGGTACGCCCGGGCTTGGATGTTAAAGAGTTCGGCGTACAGGCCGCCGGAAGCCAGGAGATCTTTGTGGCTGCCGTGTTGTACGAGGCGACCGTGCTCCAATACCGCGATCGTGTCCGCCATTCGTACAGTGGAGAATCGGTGTGAGATGAGAACTGTCACTCCGCCGGGACCACGCGCCGCATCCGAGGCCGTGGATGCATAGCGCTCGAAAAGGGCATGCTCGGCGGCGGCGTCGAGCGATGCGGCAGGCTCATCAAGGACCAGCAGCAGCGGACCGGTCCGCATAAGACACCGGGCGAGGCCGACCGTCTGCCACTGACCGCCGGACAGATCCGTCCCGTCGCCATAGCTACGCCCCGTGAAGCCAGCAAGCCCGCCGGAAACCGCGTCGACGACCGACTGGGCACGTGCCCGTTCGACGGCATTGGCCAGTGCCACGTTGTCGTCCATCCGAGCCACGTCACCGAGGCCAATGCCTTCGCCGAGGGTGAACTCGAACCGGTAGAAGTCCTGGAAAAGAGCAGTCACCTTTGTGCGCCATTCGGCAGGATCCATATCTGCGAGGTCCACACCATCGACAAGAATTCGGCCGCTGTCTGGATGGTACAAGCCGCACAATAGCTTGACGAATGTGGATTTTCCTGCTCCGTTCTCTCCAACGAGTGCCAGCGTATTGCCAGCGGGGATCTGCAGGCTCACGTCGCATAGCACTGGCTGTTTGGTGTTTGGATAGCAAAAGCTCACCCGATCGAGGGTGATTCCGACGTGGAGCTGGGTCGGCACGCCCACCCGCGCCTTCCCCTGCTGCGGGGCCACTGGTTGAGGCCCGGGCGCCGCTTCGGCGGCCTTCTGGAGCGACTCCATACGTTGAACCGTCCTCCCAGCTGACTGCAGCAAGGCCAGCAGCTGAAGCGCGCTGGAGAACTGGACGCTCACCTGAACCGCAAGAGTGATGACGAGTATGAGACCGCCGATCGTGGCACGACCACCCATTGCTTGGGCGATGATCAGGAGGATGGCACCCCCGTAGCCCAGCGAGAAGAGGACCTGACCTGCGGCGCGCAGGCCAGCTCCCCTTGCTTGTCCGTGCCACATTCTCCCGGTGATCTCTCGCCACGCCGTCGCCTGCCGCGCCAGCAGTTCCTGCTCCGCCGCAAAGACCCGCAACTCCTTGACGGACGAGGCAGTCGTCGCCAGCTTGATGAAGTGACGGCTGAGCCGTAGCTGACCCGCACTATCCTCCCGCGCCCGTTCGTAGATCGCCTGCGCCCTGCGGGCGAATAGGACCGGCGGAATCGCGGTAAGCGGCAGGAGCGCCAACCACGCGTTGACAGCAATGAGGATTGCCGAGGTGATCGCCGTTTGCAGGACGAGGCCGACCAACTGCAGAATTCCTTCGAGCGCGCGCGTCGTGCCGACAAGTGACTCGCGAACGAGGCACACATCGTCGGCGAATCCGGCGCTGCTCAGGTGCGAAATTCTCGCCGGGCGGTTGACCAGATCAATCAGCTTCACGCGAAGCTTCGCTTCCTGCATCTCAGCTAGTTCAAAGTAGTCGAGGTGGGCAAAGTGACTCAACATTGTCTGAGCCACGAGGAGAACCGCTATTATGATTACCAGCCACCACAGAGTGCCAAGCCGGCCAGCGATCGCATCATCGACGAAATGGGCCAGCATCAGCGCAGCAAGCGGCGCGGCAAGGTAGCCACTAAGCATAAGGACTACCGCCCTAATAAGCCGGATGCGGTCGATATATAGCCCAAGCCTGAATAGAAAGCTGGTTATGCGCAGTACATTCATGTCGCATCCCAGTATCGGCCCTCTTGGGTGAATCGCTGGGCTTGGAGGTGGAACAACTCGGCGTACTGGCCACCGTTACGAAGCAGTCCAGCGTGTTCACCTGCCTCGGCGACCCGTCCATTCGCTATGACGATGATGCCGTCGGCGCGCCGCACGGTAGAGAAACGATGTGAGATGATCACTGTCGTGAGCCCTCGGGTGAGTTCGAGGAAGCGATCGAAGAAGGCGACCTCTGCTCGGGCATCAAGCTGTGCTGTGGGTTCGTCAAGCACCAGGACGGAGGCGCCAGCCTCGACGGCGAAGAATGCTCGCGCGAGCGCAATCCGCTGCCATTGGCCGCCCGACAGGTCGACGCCTCCCGGATACTGGCTAGACAGCGGCGTCGCAATGCCGGCGGGCAGCGAACTGACGAGTTCCGTCGCTTTCGCCCAGTTCAATGCGGCGTGTAGCGCGGTCGCATTGCCGATGCGGGCGGGTGCACCGAAGCCGATGTTGGCTGCGACGTCCAACTCGTAGCGTATATAGTCTTGGAAAATTACCGCGAGCCGTTGTCGCCACGCCTTAAGGTCAAAATCCCGCAGATCTATGCCATCGACGGTGATCTTGCCACCGGTGGGCTCGTGAAGGCGCGCCAACAACTTGACCAGCGTGGTCTTCCCTGCACCGTTCAGGCCGACAATCGCCGTCGATCTACCCGTCGGCAGATCGAGGTCCAGCCCCGACAGGACGTATCGGTCACTGTACGCGTAGCGGAAGCGTACGTCCTCGAAACGGATGACCGATTGGGGTCCCCGGGTAACGACGTCGCTCGCCGCGCGGGGAGATGCGCTGACCGCGAACGAGCGCTCGAGCCTGCTGATTGTGTCGTACGTGAGCATACCGTCGAGCGTCTGCTGATCGCTTTCGGGGAAGAAGGTTCCCATTCGCAGCGGAACAAGCACGGCCTGGACTGCCAAGGAGAGATCGAGCACCGAGAGGTCACCTGCGGCGGCCACATCACCTAACTGCAACAGAACACCAATGGCGGCGATCAGCATCACGGCCGTGAAGACGAGGAACGGCGCGAAGTAGATACGGCGCCGCTCACGCCACAATGGAGCAAGGTACGCGCGGTTCTCGTTCTCCGCTCGGGCGCGTAACCACGGCAGAATACCGAGCACCCGTGCCTCTTTTGCGATAGCCGTGTCGCTGCCTGTATCGAGCACATACCGCATTCTACGTCTCGGCCTGGCGAGCGCATGCTGCATGAACAAAGACCACCGTGTCAACGAAGACCGGCTGCCCACGCGCACCACGGCCGCGGTCGCACCGAGCACGATGCTAGCCAGTGGATTTAGTGCTACGCCGACCAAGCCGACCGCGCCAACTATCTGCGTATACCGCGCGACAAGAGCGAGGAGCCCTGCTCCGGCGGACCCGGGTGTCTGCCACTGCCCGACGAGGCCCTCGTAGGCGTCGCTCAATTTGTCCTGCACGTCCGGGCGCTCAAGCATGTCCAGCGGAGCAGATCCCATGCTGGCAGTGAGCAGCCGCTGGATACAATGGCCATCAATCCGCCGGGTAATCAGCTCACCAAGCGCTATCTGTAACGGCGCCAAGGCATTTTGAACTATGAGCGCGCCGAGCGCCACGGCGAAGGCAAAAATAACTGTCGTCCACATTCCTGTGGCCGACCGGCCTGAGTCAGCCAGCGGCAGCCGCTCGATCATAACACTCGTTCCGAGAATGAACCCAATGGGCAGCATGCCCATGACGAGATTCGTCAATAGGGACCAGCCAAGAACCCACGGTCCCGCGAGGGGCAGCAATGCGGCGAGCGAAAGCCATCGACGACCCCGGTTGCCAAGCGCTATGAGCGCAGCACGAGCATGTTTCATTCAGCGTCTCCTCTGGAAGCACGTAGACTGCGCATTATCGTCTCGGAATCTCGGGCGCCTTTCTCGCCGCTTCCTGAGCGCCGGCCATGACTCTACGTGCTCATCAAGTTGACACGCAGTCTGTAGTGGAGCCACGGTTGTCTCCGCTGATCGCGGCAGATTCGGGGTGCGGGTCGCAGGTTCATCGGGCTGATCTCGCCAGCCTCGCGCGCAACAACAGCCACACCGCGGACACGGCCAGGGGCCGGGCACGCCAGAACCGCCGGAGATGCGGGTAGGCGTCCGCGGGTTTGCCCGCACGCAGCAGAAGCTCACCGAACTGACGGTCAAAGGCGACCCCTCGGCGCATCACCTCGGGGTGCGCCCGGCTGTGATGCTGGTAGACACGGTAAACGCCGAGCATCAGCTTCTCCCGGTCGGCGCTGAGCTGGCCGGCGCCGGCACTGGCGCCGAGGGCCCGATACAGCGCGAGGACGTCGGGATTGCCTAGGCAGCGGTATCCGGCCTCGTGGAAGCGAAACATGAACTCGGTGTCATCGCACATCTGGAATGCTTCATCGAAACCCAGCTTCTTGGCCACATCGAGGCGCATCACCGTGCTGCTAGTCAGGATCCAGGCACCGGCGCACATTGCAGCCATGGAGTCCGGCAGCTCCCAGTCGGGGCGGTCAAATAGCAACTGCGACGACCCGTCCGCGCCCTGCGTCGCTGCGTTCGCGAGAACGAGGTCTGCATCAGCCGAGCGCAGCACGCCGAGCTGACTGGCCAGATAGCCAGGTAGCCAGATATCGTCACTATCGAGCAACGCCAGATATTGCCCACGCGCTTCGGCGACGCCGGTATTGCGGGCAGCTGGCGGGCCCCCGTTGACCCGGCGGAGCACCCGTACCCGCCCATCGCCAGAGTACCGACGCCTGAGCTGCTCGTCAGAGCCATCGGTGGATCCATCGTCGACGATCAGAACCTCCATGTCGGCGATGTCCTGAGCTAGCGCCGAATCGATGGCCTCAGGCACCACATCACGCCGGTTATAAGTGGGGATCACCACCGATACGATAATCGGGACGGCGGATTTCGCATCCATCACTTGTCCTCCAGGGCTAGCGTGTTGAGGTTGTGTGCCGGTAGTCGAGTGCACGTGACGCTCGGGCAACTCCGAAATGGTGAAGAACATTACGCGTCAGGGCCTGGATGCTGGGATCGGCGGCAAGCGCGCCTGTGTAGTTGGTGGTGCCCGCATTAAAGACGCGGCCGCCATGGGGACGCTCCCAGTAGATGAGATCCGCACCGTAACCCGGATCCTCGGCCCATTGGGCCACGAACCGGTTGCTGTGCTGAGCATGTGCCAAGAGGGTCAGGCCGTTAGGCCGGACTGGGGGCATCCCCTGGGCCTGCGGCAAGCCATCCACTTCGTACCCGCTTGCCGCAGGGCCATCGTGAGAGCGCGTTCCGATCGGCGATCCATGCTCGAGTGGAACAGGCTCCGGACGACGCATGAGGAAGTGCTCGGGGGCAAGGATGCTGAACGGCGCAAACGCAGACGCATCCCCGCTATCGACCCACCCCACCGTCTCCAGGCCCAGCAGCTGGCTGGTGGGCCTGCCGAGGTAGGACCATTTGCCGCCGGGGCGGCCGTCGGTATGCCATCGTTCACCCCACTCGTGCGGCGCCAGCCACCCGACACCCTCGCCGGGGTGGCTGGTCTTTCGCGCTTCCAGCGACCTGGTCTGCTTGTCGTAGGTGACTTTCCAGAATGCTGTGTTACCGCCCAGGCAAATAACGTTGCCACCACCTTGGAGATACGTCTCTACTGCGTCGCGCATTCCCTGCGTCCAATACTCGTTGTGTCCAACGATCATTAAGGCAGCGAAGCGGTTAAGCAGCTCGGGGTCACTGTCTAGCTCGGCATCGGTAATGCACTCGTAGACATAGCGTTCGCGGGCCAGCCAGGACTCAGCCAGTCGCTCCGGCCTTACCAGGTGCTGATGAAGCGTGGCATCACGCAAATGCGTTTGATGGGTGAACGGCAGCACTCGCGGCAGGGGCATCCGCATGCCGACGTGGAAGAACATCCGTCCGCTGAGGTGCCGGGTGTAGAATGACGAAGTCAGGCCGGGTATTATGGTGTCATCGATGGGCCGCCGTGCATACGCAGTCCAGGTGAAGGTGGCATAAAGCAGCGCCACGGCGCCTTGCCGACGAGGGGTTGGCCGGACTACGACAAATGGCAGTTCGAGTGCTTTATCTTCGGTGCCTACCAGTGTGACGCGAATGCAATAGGTGCCGCTGTCAGCGTCGGCGGGAACTGCCACTTCGACAGCAGCTGGCCAGGCGCAATCAATTAGGTCATCGGATGAAAAGCGTACCGCCCCGCCGCGCGTGGAATCGCTGGTAGGGTCATAGCCAGCGCGCCCGATTGCGGTCGACGCCGACGGGCCGGGGATATTGAGCGTTGCAGCGTTGACCACGATACAGTCGCGACGGTGACCGCTCTTGTCGACGAGATGCGAGCCAGATGATTCTCGCAGCGGCCAATGAGCGATGATCTCCTTAATTCCCAGCTCTGCGGGGACTGAGATCGCACGGTCCTCAGCCAAGGCGACAATCTCAAGCGAACGCAGCGGTCTTGAGAACAGTGTCAGGGCGCTGATGTCGGCGTCCAAGAGGTGATCGGCGACTCCGCTTTCGCCAGCGGCCGCGATGCGCAGCCGCCCGGATGCGGGATCCCTGGCTGAAGGCTCGCCTGCGCTGGTGATTCCCTGCGCAGCCAAAACGCCATCGATGTACAGGCGGACCGTTGTCCCATGAACCGTGTACGCCAGGTGAGCCCATTCGCCTAGCCGCAGAATGCGTGACCCACCTGCGAAGGTCCAGTATTCACGGTCGTGCGGCCCACCGTCGCCTAGGTAACATGCCGGCTGACCGTCACCGCTCAGCGCAACTGCCCAGTGGCAGCGTTCCGGGTAGTCCAGAACACTTACGATCGAGGCCCAACTCGAAGTCTCGACAGTCGACGGCAAACGCCACGGGCGGACCCAAACGGAGATTGCCGTTGGACGCCCGAGCGATGGATCATCTAGCCAGGCGTACGAACCCGGGTGTATGTCATATGGGCAGGCGGTTGGCTGCTTGAGTGTAGCCAGCACCTCCGCCTCCGCTCGATCCGCCATGTCATCGGGCTCGGGCAGGAGCAACGCAGTACGACCGAGACGCGCGACTGAGATATTGCGAGCCGCGGGGGCAGTCAGATGTATACGCAACCGCTCACCAGGCCGAACTCCGATCGGGTCAACGTATCCCATGAGGCTGCCAATGCGTACCGGCCGGTGAGCTGGGCGCGTTTCCTGCGGCGCGGCGCAGGCGCGCAGCTCCCAGGCCTTCCTCGGTGTCCCGTCCCCGGTTGCTTGGATCGCCATCGTAATAGCTCCTCCGAGATTATCCGGTCAGTTACCGAATGAACGTTTTCAAACCTTACTGGCAGCACAGATCTTTAATGCGAAGGCGGGTCCTACGGAAGCGGTGTGGGGCCGACCGCCACAGCTCCGTGCGATGTCGGTCGGCGGACTCACGCCAGGATGGGCGGGGTCCGCCGACTACGCCCGGGATGGCGCGGGCGGCGGTGTCGCCGTCATTGAAAGCGGTGCATTACGTGCTTCATGCGCGTGTAGTCCTCCAGGCAGTACAAGGAAAGGTCCTTGCCGTAACCCGAGCGTTTGAACCCGCCATGTGGCATCTCCGATGGGAACATGAGATGAGTGTTGACCCAGACAGTGCCGAAGTCCAACCGGCGGCTGAGCCGCATGGCGCGGGCATGGTCGGTAGTCCACACCGACGAGGCGAGCCCTTGACAGACACCGTTGGCGAAGCGGATTGCGTCCTGTTCGGTGTCAAAGGGCTGGACTGTGATGACGGGCCCAAAGACCTCCTCGCTGCTGATCTCGTCGGCGTGCCGCACGTTAGCAACCACCGTTGGCGCGAAGAAGTAGCCGACATCGCCGACCCGCCCGCCACCAGTCACTACCCTGGCGTGCGGCGGCAGCCGATGCAGGAACATGGACACGCGGTCGAGCTGCCGGGCGTTGTTGAGAGGGCCATACGACGTGGCTGGGTCTGCAGGTGGCCCGGTGTGGCACGCCTGGGCCGCAGCAGTTAGCGCATCGACAAGATCGTCGTAAATCTCGCGTGCGGCCAGAACGCGGCCGGATGCCGTGCAGTCTTGCCCGGCGTTGCCGTAACCGGCCGCGACGATGGTGCGCGTCGCCTCAGCCAGGTCGGCATCCGCGCAGACGATGACCGGGGTCTTGCCACCCAGCTCAAGATGTACACGCTTCAGGTCGGCGGCAGCTACCCGCGCGACATCGATGCCAGTCGCGACTGATCCCGTCAACGAGACCATACGTGGGGTACCGTGCTCTACCATCAGTCGGCCTGTCTCGGCGCCGCCGCAAATGACGTTAAGTACACCCGGCGGCAAGAATTCGGCCACGAGTTCGGCGAACATGAGCGCAGTGGTGGGCGTCGTCTCGGCGGGTTTCAAGACAACAGTGTTTCCGGCTGCTATAGCCGGGGTGCTCTTAAGGATGGCCATCATCAAGGGGTAGTTCCACGGCGCCAGTTGCGCGCACACGCCGAGCGGCTCCCGCCGGATGTACGATGTGTGGCCTGGCATGTATTCGCCGGCCGATCGGCCATCGAGCAAACGTGCGGCACCGGCGAAGAATCGCAGCTGGTCCGCCATTACGGGCAGCTCAGCGCCCGCCGCCCGATTGCCGGTATTGCGCAACTCCGCCGACATGAGCTCGGCCGCCCGCGTGTCGAGGGCGTCAGCGATCCGCAGCAGGACCCTTTGACGCTCGGCGGGTGTCGTGCAGTGCCACTCTTCGAACGCGTCGGCTGCCGCCTGCATCGCCAGGTCGACTTCCACGGCGCCAGAAGACGGGGCGCTGAGGTACGTAGTCCCGGTGGAAGGGTCGACAATATCGTCGTAGTCGATATCGGCCGACTCGACATGCGTTCCGCCGACGAAGTTGCGCAGTCTCGAAGACATCAGAGCTCTCCTGTACGGTCACCGACCGGGTAGTGGTCTGGTGCGGGCAGAGATTTCACTGCGGCCGCGACGACATCGCGGTTACCCGTAGCGACTGGAAGCCGTGGAAGCCGAGGTTGTTGTTCCAGTTGAGTTTCTGTGGCACTACCCGCAGCCACGGCATCCGCCGGTACAGCGTGGCTAGCGCGATGCGGGTAGTGAGGCGTACGAGCGGGTCTCCGAAGCACAGGTGCCTGCCTGCCCCGAAGGTCAGGTGCGCGTTCGGCGCGGACCGGGTCAGCACAAGTTCATGGCCATCGGGAAAAGTGTCCGGATCACGGTTGGCCGAGGCGACATACAGAAGCACTGCCTGGCCGGGGATGATGTGGACCTCGGTCCCGCAGCCACTAGAATAGGTGAAGTCTTCGGCGGCCACGCGGCCAACAAATTGGACAGGCGTGCAGTATCGCAGTAGCTCTTCAACCGCGTCAGCCATGGTCTCCTGGTCGACCAGGAGATTCCTTTCCTCGTGCGGGCGCTGATCGAGCGCATGCACACTGTTGCCAATCAGGTAGCGGATCGAAGCGGTACCGGCAAACAGTAGCAGTGCCGCCTGCGCGATCACCTCGCGCTCATCGAAACGGTAGCCGTGGACTTCCGTGGTACGTAGCTGATGCAGCAGGCCTGCCTGCCGCGTTGATAACGCACGTACTTCCGGCGACGACAGGAAGGCCACAAGCTCCCTCGTGCTGTCGAGCGTGCGGCGCATGTGCTCGACCGACACCTGCGTGGAACCGAACAGGTGGGCGATGTCGTCGGTCCATCGGGTTAGATCGGGATGCGCGTCGATCGGCGCGCCCAACACGTCCGCGATCACCATTGCAGGCAACGGAAAGGCGAAATCACGCATTAAATCGAATCCCGCTCGGTCGACTCCATCGAGCAGGCCGTCCACAATCCGTTGGATTCTCGGCGTCAGCGACTCCTCGCTAAATGGCATGTAGCTGCGGTTAGCCTGGCGCCGTAGCCTCGTGTGGCTAGTGCCGTCATGAAAGGCCAGCCACCGCTCAAATACGCCGATCATCTCGCTGAAGGCAGAACGTTCGCTGGCCGGGAGAAACCACAGCGGCAGCGAAGCACGTGCATTGGACAGGCGGTCGTCTATCATCAGATTCAGGCAGTCCACGTAGCGGAAGAACAACCACGCCCCGCCGAAAATACGCTCAGAACGGTAGGCTGGGCTTTCGGCGCGCATCTTCGCGTAGAATGGGAAGGGATCAGGAATGTAATCCCAGTCATTATGGGTAAATTTTGACGCGGTAAGATTCTTCTGCACTTCGACTATCTCCCACCTTGACTATCTCACCGCAAATTCAGCAGTTACGGACCGTTTAGTTCCAGCTCAGGCTCTACGGTGGCACTCCATCTCTGGCTGGGAACGTGGACTGACACCATTACGTCCAGACAAGCGAACCAGCTGCGGCTATAATCAAAACTCGCTTCCCGCTTACTCACCAGCCGTCGGGCGTATAACGTACGGAGACCATTAGATCAGGACATCCGCGCGGCGACAAGTCGTCATACGCAGGGCGCACGCCGGCTGGTGGGCGGCGCGTGGCTTCAGCCCGGTCACGGTATAAACTGCCCCCGCCTGCCGTCGCCGTCCTGCCCGCCCGCGCCATCGCCGCCCTGCCCAACCCACCGCGACTAGGTCATTGCCCGGATCTTGGTCGGCATCCGGCCCGCAGCAAACGCATCGACCACAAGTCCCTCCGCATCCGCATGCGCTGCCTCTTTCACGCTCTTGCATCACAGTCAACCGTTAGCGCATAGACAACATTTGTCGACTAGAAACCGCTAGTTTCCAAACGCACCACAGATGCGTTTACTCCACCGCGGTAACACGACCCTTCAATCCCAGCCGCCGCAGGCCATTGACTAGCGCCGGGCTTTGGAGGCATCCTGCTGTCAACATCGTTACCGATGCCCGGTACACATTGAGGGTCGGCGCAACGTTCGGCAGGGTGTGCAAACACCTATGGCTTTCGGCCGTGGCCGGGCATAGTCGAAGTCGTATAACTCAGCTCACAACGACCGCCCCGCCGCTGTAGACGCGCTAGGAAGCTGATAAGTACCGGTTGATTGGTGGAGTTAGAGATGGCAGAGGCGCCGAGCTGGCCCGAAATCCAGAGACCGTACCGGCTAGACCGGCGCGCCTTCGTGGATGGCGACGTGCTGGAGCGGGAACTGGAGCTAGTGTTCAAGCCCTGCTGGCAATTCGTCGGATTCGCGTCTGAGCTTCCCGATCCAGGCGACTATGTCATCCGGCGTATGGGTAGCGAAAGCGTTATCTTGACGAAGGACGAGAGCGGCAACATAAATGTGCTTCTCAATAGCTGCAGCCATCGTGGCACCCAGTTGTGCCGTGCGACCTTCGGAAATGCTGCCCATTTCCGCTGCAGCTACCACGGCTGGACCTACGGGAACGATGGCCGCCTGGTCGGCATTCCAAACGTTAGGACACATTACCCGAAGGAGTTCGAGAAGAGTTTCTACGATCTGACGAGAGCTCGGGTCGCAGTACACCGCGGATTCATTTTCGCGACGTGGAACTTCGACGGCCCGGCGCTCGAGGACTACCTAGGTGAGTTTCGTTGGTATCTCGACGCGTTACTCGATCTGGCGGGCGGCGAATGGGAAGTACATGGTCCGCCTCAGCGCTCGATCGTCCGGGGCAACTGGAAAGTCCCGACGGACAACTTCGCGGGCGACGGCTATCACATGCAGACCACTCATCAGGCCGCATTCGAGCAGGGCATCTACGGCGACACATTGGCAAGCGGGACCCTGGGCAGAAAACAACTGGAGCTCATCGGCATCAATATATCTACCCAGCACGGGCACACCGTGCGGGCGGGTTACGTTGTGGAAAAGGGCAAGCGAACAATAGATTCCGACGTGTCCGAGCCGGTGTACATTGGATATCCGAGGGAGATGTGGCCGACGTTCTCGGCGGCGCAGACGAGAGAGCAGATACGGTTTAACTCGCACTTGGAGGTGGTGCATGGCGCTGTCTTCCCGAATATGGCCTTCTTGAGCGTCTCGCACGACCGGGCTATCGGCCGCCCAACGGATCCGTTGACCAAATATACAGTCTGGCGAGTACACAGTCCTGTCGGCCCGCGGCATACTGAATGCGTGTACTGGACCCTCATGCCAAAAATGATGAGCAGGCAGTGGAAGCGCACGTCGTATGGATTCCAGGCCCGCTCGCAGTCGGCAGGTGGTTTGCTGTTCGAGATGGATGACTTCGAGAATTTCGCACGTATCGATTCGGTAATTAGCGGCACCATGGCCGACTCAGCTCCTCTGGATCTCACGCTCGGACTGGGGCTGGGCGAGCCAGTGCCGAACTTTCCTGGGCCGGGGCGCGCCGAGTACATCACATTGTCAGAGCACAATCAACGCGCATTCTACCAGCGCTGGTGCGAGCTAATGGAAAGAACTCCATGACCGAAACTGCGGATCCAAACGTCTCGTTGACGCAGCCCGGCGCGGAGATTCCGTACGAGCTGCTTCCCTTTCCCACTTGCGGTCGTCGGCGGCGTGACCTGGCCACCCCAATGGGTGAGTTCTTCATTGATGAATCGGCCGCGCTGGATGAGGCGCGATTTGATGACTGGCTCAGCCTGCTGGCAGAGGGCTTCATCTACCAGATTCCGGTGCCCCTGCTGCGTGAGGACCCGAAGCTACCCAGGTACAGCGCAAGAGCAATGTTGTTCGAGGCGACAAAGCAGGTGTTGGCCATGAAGTTCGGGCGGGTCGGTTTGCACTATGCGTGGTCCGACCGGCCCGGTGCGGTGATACGCCACTTCATCAGCGGCGTGCGCGTGTTTGAGACCGATGACCCCGGCTGCTTTCGAGTCGATTGCAATGTGCTGGCGTCGTGGAATCGGGGTCGCGATGAGTCGGCGTTCGCCACCGCGGCGCGGCAGGACCTCATCAAAGATCAAGGCGCGCATGAATACCAGATACTCCGGCGGCGTGTGCTGCTCGACACGGAGGTGGCCAGCCAGCTCCAACTGTCCATCATCTTCTAGACAGCAGCGGGAGAACGCGCAGTCATGAGTGGGCTTGCCTGGGATTTGCCGGAACAGCGCCAGGAGAGGGAGCTATGCAGGATCGTCTGCGAGTCCGCAGCGGTCAGGGTGTCTTCGTTTCCCACCGGTAACGGCCTGCGCCTGAGGCTGATGTCGGAGCGCTCGGGCGCTTCGACGTTGCTGGACGCGACCGTGCTGGAAGCCTTGTGCCACCTTACGCCCGAGCGGGCGGCCGAGATCGTCCGGGAGCGCACCGAGGGCGGTTCGGCCAACGACGAGCGTGGCGCCGAGCGATGAAGCCGCCGAGGTTCGACTTCCAGCAGCCGCGCACGATTGAGCAGACCATCGAGTTTCTGGCGAGGCCAGGGCCAGATGTGTCGCTGTTAGCTGGCGGCCAGAGCCTGGTGCGGCTGCTGAATCAGCGGCTGGCTCGGCCAGACGTCGTAGTGGACCTCAACAAGGTTCCGGGGCTCGACGGCGTGGAGATCACCGCGGCATGCGTGCGCATCGGGGCCATGGCCCGGTTGTGCAGCCTTGAGCGGAATGGCGTGCTATGCGATGTCATGCCTGTCCTGTCCCAGGCTGTGACGCTCGTCGCACATCCGCAGATTCGCAACCGTGCCACGATCGGCGGTTCGCTGTGCCACGCAGACCCGGCCGCCGAGCTTCCTACGGTTGCCGTCGCTCTCGACGCCCGGCTCCGCCTGCGATCGGTCCACGGCACGCGGGTCGAGAACTCGGGTGACTTCTTCCGGTCGGCGTTCCGCACCTCGCGGCGCCCCGAGGAACTGCTGACCGACGTCGAGTTCCCGCGGCACCCCGGCTTCCGCTTCCGCTTCAAGGAGATTTCGCGCCGACACGGCGAGCCTGCACTGGTCAGCGTGTGTCTCGGCGTCGGACTAGAAGGCGGGATCGTCACTTCGGCACGGCTCGCCGCCGGGGGTGTTGCCGACCGGCCGATTCGCCTGTCGGCGGCTGAGCGCGCACTGAGCGGGCGTCGGCTTTCTGGAAACCTCAGCGAAGTCCTCGACGCCGCATCGGCTCAGGTCGAGCCGCCATCGGATGTCCACGGGACCGGCGCATTCCGCCGCGGCATGTTGCGGACGGTCGTCCGCCAGGCGGTGGCTGAACTCACGACCGCAGAGGATGCACGGTGAAGACCAGGGACATCACCATGACCGTTAACGGCATCGAGCGGTCCGGCCGCGCCGAGGTACGCATGCTGCTGAGCGACTTCCTGCGCCACCAACTGGGCTTGACTGGCACCCACGTCGCCTGTGAGCAGGGAGTGTGTGGGTCGTGCACGGTGCTGCTCAACGGCGCGCCGATCCGCTCCTGCCTGATGCTGGCCGTACAGGCCGACGGCGAGCGGCTGGAGACCGTGGAGGGACTGGATGACGAAACCGGCTTGACAGGTCTCCAGCGGGCGATGATGGGCGAACATGGCCTGCAGTGCGGTTTCTGCACACCGGGCATCCTGATGAGCCTTACGGCCGCAGAACGCGACAAACTGTCCACCGATGAGGCTATTGCCCTTGTGCTCGGTGGCCACATCTGCCGGTGTACGGGCTATGCGGGCATCCGCGCAGCGATAAGGCGCCGGTGGCGCGAGACGGGAGTGGCGCGATGAGCGAGCCAAATCCCTGGACCAGGAACAACCCGTTGATCGGGTCCCGCATGCCACGGATTCAGGATCCACGGCTACTCCGCGGGCACGGACGCTATGTCGACGACATCGAGGATTCCGGGGTCCTGCACGCTGCGGTGATTCGTAGCCCGGTGGCACACGGACGGGTCACCCGCTTCGACGCCGCGATGGCGATCGCCAGCGGCGAGGCGATACTCGTACTGGGGCCCAACGACATCGAGCGGCTCACTGCCCCGCTACCCACAAAATGGCGCATTCCCGGCCAGGCATTCCTGGACGTTCCTCTGGCGGTCAGGACCGTCCGCTTCGTGGGCCAGCCGATCGGGCTCGTCGTGGCGCGCAGCCGCGCCGCGGCCGAGGATGTTGCGGAGCTCGTCAAAGTGGACATCGACCCTTTGCCAGCCGTGATCGGGGTGGAGTCCGCGCTCGCCGACGGTGCTCCGTTGCTCTACCCGGAGACCGGCAGCAACGTGGCAGGCGAGATCCACTTCGGTGACCCGGACGACGACCTCGAGCGGGTCATCGCTGAGGCGCCGCATGCGATGGAGCGTGCTCTCGCCATCCAGCGCGTCAACTACAGCTCGATGGAGCCCCGCGGCGTGCTCGCTGAGTGGATCCCAGCGACCGAGCAGATGACGGTATGGACAAGCACTCAAGTTCCGCACGTGGTGCGCCAGGAGCTGGCCGTCGGCTTGCGACTGCGTGTTGACCAAGTCCGGGTGATTGCCCCTGACGTGGGTGGAGCGTTCGGCGGGAAAGCGACGCTCTATACCGACGAGACGCTGGTCTGCCTGGCCGCGATGGCACTCGGCCGAAAAGTCAAATGGATCGAGGACCGGACCGAGAGCCTCACCGCAAGTTACCAAGGGCGAGGGCAGCAGGCGCGCGGTCGCCTCGCGCTGGACGCTGAAGGCCGCTTTCTCGCATTGCAGGTACATATCAAGGGTGATCTCGGGGCGTTCGCCACCCAGGCAGGCAGTGGGCCGTTCCAGGTCGCAGGGCTCGCCATAGAGGGGCCGTACCGGTTCGGCAGGGCGGGAGCGACGGTCACCGCTGTTTACACCAACGCGGTACCCACCGGCGCCTATCGCGGGTATGGGATGCAGGAGGCGGCATGGATCCGCGAGCGGCTGGTCGATGAGGCCGCCCGCGAGCTTGGCATAGATCCCGTGCGGCTGCGGCTGCTCAACATGATCCAGCCCGACGCCATGCCCTACACCACCCGCACACAGCTGACCTACGACTCCGGCAACTACCCTGCGGTGCTGCGGCGAGCAGCCGAGCTAGCCGACTCCCGCCGTCCGGAGTCTACCGGCCGGATTCGCCGCGGCATCGGATTTGCATCCAGCGTGGAGATCACCGGCTTCGCCCCAAGCGCCCTGCTCGAGCTGTTCCAGATCGACTGGAGCGGCTGGGAGAGCGGCAGGATCCGGGTCAACGAGGACGGCACGGTCACGTTGTTCTCCGGCGTGGTCCCGGTCGGTCAGGGCATTGAGACCGCGCTCGCCCAGATTGTCAGCGACCAGCTCGGCGTGCCGATGGAGTGGATCTCGATACAGCTGGGCGACACCGCCACGTCGCCATACTCGGATCTGTCGTCCCAAGCCAGCCGCTCCGTCGCGCTGGCTGGTGGCGCGCTCGTGCAAGCCGCCGGCCGGATGCGGGAGCGGATGCACCATCTCGCATCCCGGTACCTCGGCGTTGCGGCAGAGGATGTCAAATTCGACGGGTCGGTGTTCCGGGCCGGCGCCGTTGAAGCCACGGCGAGCTGGCGAGAGGTCGCACACCGGGGGTGGATGGGCTGGGGCCGCTCAGAGCTGGATCGAATCCAACTGGAGGAGACCGTCGACTTTGATCCGCCGGGCATCACCTACGCGTACTCCACCCATGGCGCCGCAGTCGCGGTCGACCTGGATACCGGCCAGGTTCGGGTTGAGGACTACTGGGCGATCAACGACAGCGGTGTCCTAGTCAACCCGCTGATTGCCGAAGGGCAGATCGTGGGCGGCATCGTGCAGGGACTGGGCATAGCCCTGCTAGAGGAGGCCGCCTACGATCCGGACACCGCGCAGCCGCTAACGACTACGTACTTTGATTACTTGTTGCCGAAGTCGGACGACGTGCCGGAGATTACTGTCGAGCATCAGTGGACGCCGAGCACGCTGATTCCTGGCGGCTTCAAAGGCCTGGGTGAGGGTGGCGTGATTCCTTCGCCCGCGGCAATCGGTAACGCGGTCGCGGCGGCGGTGCCGGAGATCGCAGCGGGGATAACCTCCACATCGCTGTCACCCTGTCGGATCTGGACACAGCTCGAAGCCAGCGGCCTGAGTCCGGCCTGATTCTCGATACTGGAGCATTTCATGGGTGGCACCATGGTCGGCAGGGACACTGGCGACGCGCCACGGACGGTCCGCGAGGTGGTCTTCGGCCTAATGCGGTCTTTCGGTGTCGTCACAATCTTCGGAAATCCTGGCTCCACCGAGCTGCCGATGTTAAGGGACATGCCCGCCGACTTCCGCTACATCATGGGCTTGCAGGAGTCCGTGGTGGTCGGAATGGCCGACGGGTACGCGCAGGCGACCCACCGGGCATCGCTGGTCAACCTGCACTCTGCCCCTGGCGTTGGACATGCCATGGGCAACATCTTTACTGCCTACAGGAACCGAACACCCATGGTCATCATAGCGGGGCAGCAGGCACGCTCGATGCTGGCCGGAGAGCCATACCTTTTCTCCGAGCAGGCGAGTGAACTACCTAAGCCGTACGTCAAATGGAGCCGCGAGCCCGCCCGTGCCGCCGACGTCCCTGCCGCCATCGCGCGCGCGTTTTATGTCGCAATGGCACCGCCCCCGGGTCCGGCCCTTGTCTCCGTACCCGCCGACGACTGGGAACAACCCGCGGCACCGGTCGCTGCACGCACCGTGAGCACTGCACTTCGGCCCGACCCTCAGCGCATTGACGAGGTCGGCCGAGCGCTAGCACGTGCCGCCCGGCCGGCGTTCGTGGTCGGGGCAGCTGTGGACCAGGACCGGGCATTCGACGAGGTGGTGACGCTCGCTGAGGCGCACCAGGCCAGGGTGTGGGCGGCTCCCCTGTCGTCACGGTGCAGCTTCCCAGAATTGCACCCGCTCTTCGCCGGGTTCCTCCCTTCGCAGCGCGAAAAGATCGTCGAGCTGCTGAGCGGACACGACCTTGTTCTCGCGCTGGGCGCCCCGGTGTTCTCCTGCAACGTCGAAGGGTCCGGACCGTACGTACCAGAGGAGACGGTGCTGTACCAGCTCATTGACGACGCCAACACAGCAGCGTGGACGCCCTCAGGCACCTCGGTGCTGACGAGTGTCCGCCTTGGGGTTCGCGACCTGCTTGGTTTCGTTCCGCGCGTGGAGCGCACCCCACCTCCTGGGCGGGCGGTCCCTGCACGGGTGGCCGCTTCTGAGGCCATCTCGGATGCGTTCCTTATGCAGACGCTGGCCGATCTCCGCCCGGCAGACAGCGTCATCGTCGAAGAGGCGCCGAGCACGCGGCCAGTGATGTGCGAGCGCCTCCCGTTCGACCGAGCTGAAAGCTTCTACACCTGCGCAAGCGGAGGGCTTGGGCACTCGCTGCCTGCCGCTGTCGGAATGGCCCTGGCGTGGCCTTCGCGCCGGGTGATTGCGGTGCTCGGTGACGGCTCCAGCATGTATTCAATCCAGGCATTGTGGACGGCCGCCCAGCTGGGAGACCTGCCGATAACGATCGTGGTGGTGAATAACGGCGCCTACGCGACGGTGCGAAGGTTTGCGCAACGCTTAGGTATGGACAAGCCGGTGGGTTGCGATCTACCAGGAATTGACTTCGCCGGTCTCGCCCGGGCGCAGGGATGCCTCGCCACCCGCGTGGATTCCGCCCACCAGCTCGCGGCGGTCCTGAAGGCCGCATTGAACTCACCGGTTCCACATCTTGTTGACGTGGTCGTGGCCTGAGCGCCTGCCATGCGTCCACATCAGGATTGCTAGCGGACCGCCAAGCCACCGTCCGGGCGCAGCACTTCACCCGTGATGCCAACGGCCGCATCAGTCGTGAGAAACCGGTAGAGCGGAGCGATCTGCGCGGGGGTCAGCACGACACCAAGCGGATTCAGCCGCATAATCGCTTCGCGAATCCGCTCCGGCTGTGCATACACTTCGCGAAGGCCGCCGCCACTGTCGGCAGCGCGCAACCCTGTGACCATGCCTCCCGGTGCCACCGCGTTGACTCTTACCGCGGGAGCAAGGTCGGCCGCAAGGTGACGGACGACCCCCAGCGCAGCATGCTTGGCGGCGGCATAAGCGATTCCCGCGCCATTCCCGCGCACCATGAAGGAGGCGTCCGACAGCGTGAATATCATGCAGCCACGGGCACGCGCAAGCGGCTGCGCCGCAGCTCGGGCGCCAAGCAGGTATCCCACCACATCGACGTCTAGCACGTATCGCGCAAGCGCCGCGAGCTCGGTACCTGTGCGGTCCAACAGGCGCACTCCACCGTCATGTATGCCCGCGTTGCCCACGAAGACGTCGAGCCGACCTTCGCCAACTGCGGTAGCGACAGCTCTTTCATTGTCGTCGGGACTGCAGACGTCCCCCATGACGAGCTGGACGTGAGGCGGGAACGGCTCGGTGGGTTCCTGTCGGTCCAGCACGACGACGTGGTGGCTGTGCTCGACGAAGTCGTCGACGACCGCCCTGCCAATGCCTGAGGCGCCCCCCGTCACCAACGCCACGCGGAACCCGTCCTCCGTTGCCGCCCGGCGTTCAATGTCCGCCTTGCCTCGCACTCGCACTCCTGACCCAGAACGCCGATCAGACCGGCGGAGGGCTCCATAGGCCGGGATCGGCCTGTCCGCGCATAGTAGCGATCACCACGTCATCGAGCGGATTGGAGGTTCCCCACAGGTCGTTGTTCTGTTCGGTAGCCGGGTACACGTGAGGCGTCCAGTTATCGTCGTCGATGATCTGGAGCGCGGTCGTGTACTCCATAACGAAGCCGCTGGACGGGTCCTGGAAATAAGAAAAGGTGTTGTTGCCAACGCCGTGCCGTCCGGGCCCCCACAAGGGCCGGTATCCATTGCGCATCATGGTTCCTGTCGCCCGCATGAACTCATCAATTCCCCGTACCTCGAACGCTACGTGGTTAAGCGATGAGTGCGGCGAGCGGTTGAAAGCCAAGATATGGTGTACTTTTCCCGTGCGTAAGAAGCAGAAGTAGTCTTCGATCCAGTCGGACACCCGGAATCCCAGGACTGATTCGTAGAACTTGCGGGACCTCGGAATGTCGGCAGTGTTCAGGACAACGTGGCTAATCCCTTTCGGTCGGCACTCAGACTCCTCCACTGGCCGGAATGCGCGCATAGTCACGCCCGCCGAAACCTCCACCGTCCGGCCATCGCAGTCCAAGAAGCGCACTCCATAACCAGAGCCAAGGTCTCGCCGAATGGCGGGCTCCGTTACGAGCTTCGCTCCCGGATACCGTCCGGCACGCTCGGCGATCGCATCTACTTCGCCGCGTGCTTCCACGGCGAGTGACAGTAGGTCCACGCGTGGTTCATCACTGGAGCGTAGCCGCAACACGTGGCTCTCGGGACAGCCAGCCCCGAGGTAGATACGGTCGTCGTCCGAGTGCACAAACTCCAGCTGCCAGCGCTTCTCGTAGAACTCCCGCGCCTTGGCGAGATCTGGCACGCCCAGCCCGACATGTCGTATGTGCGAGATCATGGCTTCTTGTCCATCCTCATCGTCACTCCAGACAGCAGTGATTCCTCATGCCGTTATGGCCTGGCTTTCCTTCAGTTTGGCTGGCTACTGTGAGTAAGCGACGACCTTGGCGATCGCTTCGGCGATGTCGATCATGTCCTGCTCTGTTCCGAGGAAGGTGCTGTGGTGGGTGAGAACGGCATGGCTGGACAGGTGATCGGCATGTGGGTAAGTGCGGTCTTGGTGGTATGCGCGAAACCGCTCGGCCAAGGGTCGCAGTGCCGGTTTGCTCCATGGTCGCAATAACGGGCTCCGGTGCAGAGGTTCGCGAGGGGCATAAAAGCGCGTATGCAGCTCCGCGGTCACCGCATCAGCAACCTGGCTGTTGGACATACCCACGGGAAGCGGATCGAATATCAACGCTGCCTCGTATATGGACAACCGGGTCTGTTCACGTCGGTGACGCAGGAAGTGAACACCCGGGATGTCGGCGATGAGACATGCCAGCCGCGCGTAGTTACGGTTGCGGAGCTCGTGCTGCTGGTCGAGCGTCTCCAGTTGCGCGCACAGCACGGCTGCGCTGAACTCGTTTAGGCAATAGTTGGCACCCATCACGGTGGCCGTCTCGGTGAGTTCCAGGTCACCTGGACGCGCGTCGCCCGCGCAGTAGCGGCGCGAATCGGCGCGAAGTTCCTCGATCACCGGCGCGAGGTTGTCGTCGTCAGTGACAACGGCACCCCCTTCTCCTCCTGTGAGCACCTTGGTGTGCTGCATGCTGAAGCATCCAAGGGTTGCGAGCGAACCTGCCGACCGGCCCAGCCACTGGGCGCCGTGTGCCTGGGCGGCGTCCTCGATCACTGTGATGCCTCGGCTAGCCGCTATCGCAGAGATCGCGGGGATGTCGGCCATTGCGCAGGCCCAATGAACGGCAATCACCGCCCGTGGGTCGACGTCCAGATCGATGGTCTCCGGGCCAATGCAACCGGTGTCCCGACCGACATCGACAAGGACCGGAACGAGCCCGGCACGTAACACAGCAGTGGCCGTTGCAACCCACGTAAGCGCGGGCACCAGCACGACATCCCCATCTTCGAGTCCCAGCGATTCAAGCGCCACGACAAGTGCGCTGGAACCGTGGTCGACCGGCACACAATGACGCACGCCCACGTAGGCGGCGAACATCCTGGCGAATCGGCGCTCGAACAGCTCAGCACCATGCGGGCTGCTGATGGCCCAGCGTCCACTGTGGAGCACAGAGGCTAGGACCCTTCCGGCACTGTCGGCGGGCACCGGCCACGTCGGCCACCTTCGCTCGGCCGGGCGCACCGGGTTGCCACCCTCGATGGCCAGACGGCTCGCCCTCGACTTTGACCGCCTTGTCCTGAACTGTTCTGCGGAAGTCACCGTCGCTTAGCCCTCCCAGTCCAGCAGCGGGCGATCGTCTCTTTTGGCACAGGCACGAACGCGTGTGCGTCACGCGGCGACGCTCTGGCCAACCGACACAACTCCACCGGAGGGCCGCCTACACTGGCGGCCCATTCACCTAGCGCAAAATAACACTATATTCATTATGAATCCTACAACGCATCAGCAGACAGACCAAGACCTTCATTATTACCCTCCAGCCGTGCTCGTGGTTTCTGTCGGCCCGGCAGGTCGTCGGCGAAGCCGGCGCGTTCGTTTCCGGCGCCAACGCCGGATGCGGCCGTACACCCGGGCGATCGGCACCCTGCCGCCTGCAGCGCCTCCTGCCCCGGGCCGTGGATTCTTCGCGACCCGCACCTGCGCTACATCAAGGTAGCAGCATAAGCTTCAGCTTAATCGCCTACTTACGGACGACACGGCCATCTAAAGAGATTGCCACTTTGGACAACCGCCACTGTTCGTAGACGCGGTTCAGACTATCTAGAAATACGTCATTAAGATGCGGGGTAATAAAATGTGAGTGGAGCGAATTCCGGATTCTCGAGAAAGTCTCAGCGGTGTTACGCTGGCCCGTTCTTCCGTTCTTTATGTGCAGCAGCACGTTCATGCTATGCCGTGTCGAGGCCGGCAGCGTGTACGGCGGCTTCGAGATCGGGACTGCGGCTGAGGGAGGCCGTACACCGAGTAGTTCGTCCGCCCACGCCTCGCTCGCATCGAGCCGAGCGACCACGTCCGCGATCGCTGACTCGGCCGAATTGCGCAGCATACGAGCCCATGCTACCGAGCGAGTTACGAAGGAAAAGGTTAGCAGTCCAGTCCCGCGCTCGAGGCCAAGCGCGAGTATCAGGAGTGAACGCGCAGTGAGCGATTCGCACGCTAGCGCGGAAAGCGTGGCCGAACCCTGACTAGCTCGTTCCGAGCCATGCAGGATTCGCATCTCGCGAAGCGGCATGAGTCCCGCGTTCGGCGATTTCGCAGAAACCGTCCAACCGCACCATGGGCAAGATTCCACATGAATGAATATCTTTGTGATAGGCGACTCTACAAGCGCCGCAGGCAAGGGGTGTAGAAGATGAGCTGCGGCTTCCCTTTCCGCCATTCGTCGAACTACGTATTCGATTGACTGAGCGCAACGCTTACTACACATCAAGGTTCTCGCATTCAAACCTTTCGCTCATGACCGAGGCAATCCGTCCTCTTTCTACTGCCGACAGGCAGAGCTCCACGAGCGCGGATCGGGCCCGGGTGCCCATTATAGCGCGATGCTTCGCAGACAGTCCGGAGGCGATCCACAACTCGACCGTTTTTTGAAAGATTATCGCCATAGTGGACCTGCTCCCATTGCCCGGTCCAGTGACAGTGCGTGCCGAGCCGGGGTCCGCGCCCAGTAGATATCCGGCTGCCCAGAGCTCGATAGCCACATCCAGCAGGCCGTCGCCGAGAATCGCATTGAATGGTTGGTCATCGGCACCGGACCGCATACGCAGGTAGTCTTCCCAGCCGGATATGAGGCGCTCACGATCAATGCCGATCAGGGGACACCAGTCGTGCCAGTACCAACCGAAAGGGTGCTCCACAGGCTCGTCCGTATTCGGCCGGAGAAATCGGATCAAGCAGCGCGAGTCCCGCAGCTGGATCACGAACTCCGGAATTGCGTGCGGCGCTATCGCGTCAGGAACGGGGGCTGTCGCACACGGCGATCCTGACCAATGGTCATCTGGTATTCCCCAACGCGGATCGAATACGGTCGCGTAACGGTCGCCTTCACAATCGTAGCCTGACAAGCTGGGGCCGTCTCCGTGCTCGAGGAGGTGCGGGACCGTCGCCAGGACTGTGAGGCCGCGCTCGTTGCAGAAGGGCGTAACGTTGCAGTCGTCGTCTACGAGTTCGTCGGGAAGCCTCGACAAGTACGCACTGAGTTCGCGCGCGTCGGCGATCGGAAGAACGAGTCCCAACGTCGGCGTCCACTCAGTTCGGGACAAGAGCGCCCATGGTGCTCCCGCGGCGGCTGCGCGGCGGACGTAGTAAGAATTCTGCGGACTCTTCCAATGGACACAGAGCGTTATCGCGTGGCGAGGTCGGCTGGCGATGGCTCTCGTCAGATGTTGGGCGAACCCTCGAATCGGTATGACGTCATCTTGGAGAACCACGTGATGGGTGGCGTCATCGGCAATCGCCGCCCAGGCCAGCTTCGCCGTTCGCAACGGGCTGGGCGGCCCGGCCGGTCTCGGATCGTTGATAACCCGGGGTGTGAGGGGGGAGCAGGCTTCTAGCAGAGCAGGAATCCGGTCACGGCGGGCAGGGTGGTGCATAATCACAACGCTGATCCTGATCCTGTCGGCTGTATCCACACATGCTCCTGCAGGACCGAGTAAGCGACGGACGGGTGATTTGCCGAGGTGGATAGAATAAGAATACACTGTCGTCACTGACCACTGCGACTGGGTACCGCACGAGCGGGCTGACGTTCTTGCTCACGGATCTGCCTGCGTCGCCCTAGCCACGAACGATAACATTCTCCACAGCCTGTCGTTGATCGGTGGCGATTGAACTAACTATCGACTCATAATCGCGAATGACTCCGCCGATCATTTCAGCATCAAAGAAACCACGATTATAGAACAGATTGCCACCGCGCCTGTCATCATTCAGGATGACACGTGGGGCACCGTACTTTATCCACGCAGGGATACGTCTGGGATCACTCGTGGTTTCTCGCTCCGCTGGCTGCGGCTCTATGTTGAACTCAACTGGTTCGACGGCAAGATCGGGATAGACCACGGCCGGGGCCAGCGGGGCAGCGGACTGAAACCAGGAATGATATAGATGCAGATCCGGCCACGGCCGCTCTCTATCGAAATCAGAATTAACCGCTCGGGCTATTTGCTTGAATGACGATATATTGTTGATTGCGGCCGTTATGGTTGCGTGTGCCGAATGGATGATGTCCGCAAGTATCATACTTGGCTTGATTCTCGCTGCCAGGTAAATATCGTTGGTAAATTGACCTATAACGTTCCGGGTGGAGAACTCACGCCCTACCGTAGTCGTTCCGATGATGACCCGGTCCCACCCTGTCCGGCGAGACAGCAGGATCTGATAGGCGGCCAGCAGGACTACGTAGGGAGTGGTCTTCGCCTCCCACGCGACATCTCTCAGCCGGTCATGAATTTCGTCGGAAAAGGTGAACTCATGTCGTACATCGTCCAGCAGGTCGGCGCTGTGCGGCGAATTGAAAACGGGGAAGGGAACAGAAGCTGCCAACGGGGTCAACGGTGTAAGATGCCTGCGCCAGTATCCCGCACGCTCAACTGACTCGGGCATGGCTTGGCGCTGAATTTCGCTAACCGCCTGAAGGCCTACGGCCAGTTCAGGCAGTTCCTGGCAAAGGCCGAGGCGCGCCTGGTATGCGTGAAAGATCTCGCTGACCAGAATATTCGCAGACCAGCCGTCGAAGATGATGTGGAAGAAACTGAACGCCAGCATATAGCAAGCTTCGGAAAGTCTAATGAGGTAAATATTCCACAATGGCCCGCTTTGGAGATCGAACGTACGGAAGCGCTCGCGACTAACGAAATTTTGCAGCCATCTCCGCTGCTCATCCTCCGGCACGCCCGATAGGTCCTGGAAGTCAACCGGAGGATCGACCTCGTGTTTGATCAACATCAAAGGATCGTTATCGATATTTGCGAACACGACGCGAAGCGCGTCTTGTCGGCGGGCGACATCAGCTACTGCGTGGTGGAATACAGACAGGTCGATCCGTCCCCGGACACACCTTAGATCGAGGAAGTTCACGATCCGCGAACCTCCAGGATTCTCCGGCTTGAAGAATCTCATAAATTCCCACAGATTCTCCTGGCTGGGGGTGAGCGGGAGTGGCCCCACGACTTCCTGATTGAAGGTCACCTTACCATCCTGTCACGATGCGCTGACTCTGCAGTCATGGACCGTGCGGATCTCTCCGGGCTATCGACGGCCGCCACCATGAATTCTTCGAGATCTCGCGCAAAGCCCTGTACCAGTCGACGGCTTAGGCGATCCGAGTTATATTCCCATACGATTGAATTCGATCCACCGCCTCGATAGAGGTGGATGGCGAGATCATATGCTACGTTCCATCCGCTCATTGGAACCGACTCCAGCTCTGTTCCGCCAAAGCTGACCTGCTCCCGGAGCGCCCCACTCGTGAATCTGGCCATCTGCGCGAGGTTGTCGCTGTCCGTCTTGTGGTCCACGAACACAACGCTGGTGACCGCCGGATCTGCTGGCTTCTGCGTGATCCCCAGGCGTTCTGTGAGCAGGGGGAACGGCACGGCTTGGTGATCGAGACCGTCTACCAGCGTGGCGTGGGTGTGAGCGAGAAGGTCTCGGAACGAAGGCTCGACCTCCAACTGCGTGCGCAGAATGATCACGTTAGTGAAGCACCCGATGACGTTGCGGAACTCGGCGGGCCGCCGAGTTGTCGAGGTCACGCACAGGCAAATGTCATCGGTGCCGGTGTAGTGCCCGAGCAGCGCGGTCACAGAAGCCTGTATAAGTGAGCTGAGTGTTACGTTCTCGGCTTTCGCCAGCCGTTGCAACCTGGCCGTCAGGCGGTGACCGAGTTGTTGGACATGGAAATCACCGTGATCACTCGGTGCCCACGCGCGAAGCTGAACGCCAGGGAGCTTCATGGGGGGCGGGAAGTCGCGAAGTTGTTCTCGCCAATATCGTAGATCCCGCTCACCTTGAGGATCGTCGGCGATTTGATTGGCCCATCCGACATAGTCGGCGTAGGTGTAAAGAATGGGCGGGAGATAGAGTTCCGTCCCGTCCCGCTCCGCAACATAGATCATGCTGAGATCGTGCAGCAAGATGTTGAGAGACCACAAGTCAACTCCGATGTTGTGTACCGTAACGAGTACGACGGCTCCTATCTCTAGGTCCGTGTAGACCCGTACACGCAGTGGCGCAGAAAGCTCAAGATCGAATGTTCTCCTGGAGTCGCTCGCTAACCTTTCCAAAACGGCCATGTCAGCGCTCCCGACAGCATCGACGACCTGGAGGTCAACAAGCGGCTCAACCGCTACGCACTGTACGGGAACACCATTGCGCAGTCTGACGGTTGTGCGCAGCATCGGGTGCCGTAGGGAAAGCTCCCGAAAACATCTGTGCAGAAGAGAGATGTTGGGATCATTGATGACTCTCATCGCGAAGCTGTGGGTGCAGAGTGCATGATTTGGGGCGGACTGCTGGGTCTTCCAAATCAGTAGCTGATCACAGGAGAGCGGCGACTCGCCGGATCGATCGCTGACGGACCGCGGCGAGGGCCTCACGTCTCCGGCCGCCATCTCGGCAAGCCGCCGTCCGATATCGGCAAACGAGGAGCCGTCCAGAAGTTCGGTGAGTCTGCCAGGAACACCGAGATCGTTCTCTATCGTCATCTGAAGTTGCAGGGCCATCAACGAGTCGAGTCCGATGGAGCTCACGGGTGCCTTGACGTCTATCTGGTCCGGGTCTGCCCGCAGAAGCGTGGCGACCTGGCGGACAAGGTAGGTTGTCAGCTCGTCATTCCGCGCAACGCGATCGAGACCCGCTCGGCGCCCCTCACCGACCGGTGCCTCGTCGTCGGTTGCGAAGGTATCAGACAAGTTGAGCTCACGACGCAGCACCTTGCCGACCGAGCTGCGCGGCAGATGATCGCGGCGCAAGAACCGGCGAGGCACCTTGTAGTCGGCCAGGTGATCGCGGCTAAACCTAAGGAGCTCGTCCGGATCAAACCGCTCGACCGGCACAACAACAGCGGTCAGAATCTCGCCTCCACCCGGAGTGGGACTGCCGACGACTACAGCCTCCTGGACCTGTGGATGGCTCTCAAGTACGACTTCCACCTCAATCGGGTTGACCTTGCGGCCACCCGTGTCGATGAGCAGATTCTTTCGTCCGGTGACGTAGAGTAGGCCATCGTCCGTGATCATTCCCAAGTCGCCAGTGAAATACCAGCCGTCTACAAGTGCGACGCGATTTAGGTCAGGCCTTTCTACGTAACCTGTCATGACCGCATCACTTCTCACTGAGATCTCTCCGATGGTACCGGGCGGCAACGGATCACGCCGACCGTCCACTATCCCCACATTTACGTTGTTGAGAGGAGTGCCCACTGAACCGTAGGTGACCTCCTCGGCGGGCCTGCAATCCCAAGACACACTGCCCGCCTCCGAGCTTCCGTACGTTTGCCGGACGGGTATCCCGTAGCGGCGCGCAAACCTTTCCGCGGTCGCTTCAGGCAGAAAGTTGCCACCAGACAGGCAGAGCCGAAGAGATGACACGTTACACGTGAAATCTGGGCTGACATCGGCCAATGCATCATAAATGTACGGCACCGCGGGCATGATTGTGACGCGATAGGTACGAATGAGGTCGAGAACCAGTCGGCATTGCGATGGGAATAAAGCATCGCCAGATTTGCCGTCAGCGCGCGTGCTCCTGTCGAGGAGAACCAATGTAGCCCCTGTTCCTGCAGCCACGGTCATACAGCAAAACTGACCGAGAGCGTGAAAAAGTGGCAGCGCACACAGAATCACGTCGCTCGCCGTGACGGCCGCGCTTGCGGCGATATTCGCGGCTTCGGCGACCTGATTTGCCTGGGTGCGACAGATTCGCTTGGGTGTCCCCGTCGAACCAGACGAATATGCATATGACCACTCACCGGCATAGGGCTCGTGCGCCCAGTTCGGGTCGTTCGTACCGGCACACTCGGTGAAATCAGCGAAGCATGCGTACTCGTCCAACCTTTGGTCGACAACGACGATGGTTTCGGGTATGCCGCCCAACTCGCGCCTGATCCGGTCGAAGGTTGCTGCCCGGCGAGCCTCCGTGATGATGAGCTGCGGGACGCAATCGGCGACGCAGCTTTTTAGCTCCGATTCTGTCGACCATGGATCGACCGCATAGATCTTCGCCTGGATAAAGGCCGTCGCGAAGTAGGCTACGACAAACTCCGGACAGTTGTGCAGGGCCATAAGTACTGTGTCGCCCTTACCAACGTGATGCCGCCGCATGCCTTCTCCAGCCGCGCTTACCATTTCATAGAGTTCCCGATAGGAAATGTGTCGCGCACGATAAGCAATGGCCGTCCGGCCAGGAACCGTCGTCGCTGACCCGCGCAGCATCTGGTCAATCATCAGTCGCCTCCATCTGATTAGTTCGTCAGGGGCCAATTCCGCCGCGCACTGCCCTGCCTTGCGCACAGTGTCCACCGTCTCCGCGAACGAGGCGTACAGGTGTCACTATGGCTGGAAGAGTTCGCATCGGCTCCGCCGGTAGTCCAGGTCCCCGCCAGATGCGGGCCGACCACCTGCCGCTCGCCAGACTCGAACGCAGCTCTGTACTTCACTCGTCGCTAGCCAACTCCAGTTCAACCTCGAGCGAATTCATCTCGTCGCCGCCTGCCATCAGGCTCAGCAGTTGCCCAGGTGTCAGCTCACGTCGGCGAAAGGTAGCCGCGCATCGTCCCCTGATCAGGACGAGAAACCGGTCACCCACAGTTAGCGCATGCTGCGCATTATGTGTCACAAAGATGACCGCCACGCCCTCGTCACGCACCTGAGCGATGAGCTGGAGAACCGACTCAGATTCCCGCACGCCCAGATCGGAGGTCGCTTCATCAAAAATTAGCACCCGAGCGCCGTAATAAATCGCCCGAGCAATCGCGAGTGCCCGCCGTTCTCCGCCGGACAGAGTTTCCGCGAGCTGATTTGCGTTCTGAATCGCGACTATCCCGAGGCGGCGCATCTGCTCCAGAGCATTGTTTCGCGCCTTTGTGACGTCAAACCACCGCAGCGGGCCCCAGTTTCTCATTGGCTCTGCGCCCAAACAGAAATTCCGCGCTATGCTCATGAATGGTATGACGCCCGCATCTTGATGAACCGTCGCGATGCCCAGCATCCGCGCCTGACGCGGGCCACCGAAGCGAACTACCTGGCCATCGACCAGAATCGTCCCGCTCGTGGGTGTTAGGACACCCGAAAGCAATTTTATCAGCGTCGATTTACCCGCGCCGTTGTGCCCTAAGAGGCACACAGCCTCGCCCGGCCATATCTGCATGGACAGACACGAGACTGCATCCAATCCTATAAAGCTCTTACAAACGTCACGCGTCTCTAGAACTGGTGTTTCTGTCATTCTGGCCTCGCCGCTCTTCTGCTTTGCGCCTTGCGTGCGGTCATCACTAGTCTCCGGAAACGGCTATTGCCCAAAAATGCGCCCAGCAGGAGAACGCCGAGAAACAGCTCCGCATAATCTGTGTCCCAGCCGGTGTAAAGGACTCCAACCGCAACCAGTCCGTAGGTCGCCGCACCGAGAAAAATTCCCGGCACCGAGCCATAGCCACCCTGAAATAAAGTTCCGCCGACGATGACAGCGATCAAGCTGTCGAATACCAGGTTCTGGCCATTCGTGAGGTTACCGCCGTTGAACGCCACCGCATCAAGAATTCCAACGAGACTTGACGCGACAGCCGTGCCCATAAACAGCGCAATCTTCACCCGGTTAGTCGGCACCCCGGAGCCTCTCGCGACCTCAACATTTCCTCCCGTTCCGACAATCCAGTTACCCGCGCGTGTACGCGTCAGAATCCACGTGCCAGCTATCGCGCCCGCTAGCCACCACAGGATTGACACATTGAATTGTTTCCATTTCGCGGCGAACAGAGACTTTGCGAATCCCGTGATAGTGAGAGAGACAGCTGTCGTCCCCGTGATGGTGCGGGAGATGCCCAGAGATGCGCCGGCCAGCACAAACCAGGTGGCCAGCGTCACTATAAATGATGGGATCTGCGTCTTTATGCGTATCAGGCCGTTTCCGAACCCCACGGCCGCACCCACCACGAGCGCCGCCGCGCTCGCCGCCCAAAACGGCCAATTGTACAGCGTGACACAGATCGATACAAGGATCGAGGACGTACCGGCCATGGCGCCTACGGACAGATCAAATTCTCCCGCGATCATCAGCAAGCCGACGGGGACGGCGACTATGCCGATCTCCGCTGCCGAATTCATCCAGCTTGCCATACCAGAGAGACTGGCGAAGTTATTTTCGTGGGTGAAAGCCAGGAAAAATACGTATACGGCGATGAATGATATAAGCGCACCAAACTCGGGACGACGGATTACACGGCTGACCAACTCACCTCGTGGCCTACTGCCGACCGCATTTTCACGCGCCGTAGCGTACCGGCGCTTCGCGAGGTCTCGTGCTGGTAACATCAGGTCCCCGGGCTTGTGTTCCAGGCGCATGTTCCTACGCGGCCCCCCGGATTCCTGGATGTTCCTGGTTCACGCGCTGTACCACTGCTACATTCTTCGGAGTGATGAGAAGCGGCCCAGTAGTAATCTGGCCTACTGGAGCGAGACCGTATCGCACATAATCGACAGCAATCATGACCGAATAGTAGCCCTGCAGATACGGCTGCTGGTCAATCGTGAACAAGAGGCGGCCACTCTTTACATCGCTGAGCACCTCAGTGGAAATGTCAGTAGTGCCGACCTTGATGCTACGGCCCGCCTCTTGCGCCGCGCGCAGTGCGTCGAGCGCATAGCCGCTGCCCAGCGTGAAAATCCCGTCGATATTGGAGTGCGAGCGTAGAATGCCGACGATGTCGGAAGTCGTGGCGGCATCGCTGGCGCCATCCTGTCCAGGCTCGACAAAGGTCGTCGCCCGGCGGCCGGCGGCGTGCATCGCGCTGAGGTAGCCCTGGCACCTCTCGGTGAGCGCAGGGTTGCTAATCCATTGCTGAACGCAAAGGCCATTCTTGACTCCAGCGGCCGCTTCTGCTCTTCCGGCGGCTTGCCCCGCTAACGTCTCGTCTTGGCCGATGTAGGCGATCGCACCATTTTGGCGCCACCTCGCGGCACCAGTATTGTTTTCAACGATAGGTAGTCCTGCTGCTGCGGCATGCTTGAGGATCGGATCATCGGCCGAGGGGTACAAGTCGGAGAAGAGAAGGGCACTGGGTTTCGCCGTGATCGCCGCATCAAGCAACTGTACGTAGGCCGATTCAGTTTCATTGTTAGGATCGGATTCGGTCTCGTACTGAAGACCTACGTGCAAGGCGGCCGAAGCGTCCTCGGCGCCCTTCTTGAACGCGGCATAAAAAGGATCTGTCAGGCTTCCTGAAATCATTATTATCGGTCGCAACCGGGTGGGCCCTGATTGCGTTAACGCAGAAGTTCCGCTGACCTGAGGCTTACTACTCTGTGATGTTTCGCAGGCGCTGATGGCTAATAGCGGAACACAGGCTGCAACCAGGTGCGCTCGCGACCGCAATAGGGAGGAGAATAAACTGCTGTTTCGGCTTCTGAAATATTGCCGCCGCGTCCGCATCTGCTGGCCGCTCCTGTGTCTAGCTGCTGCGGGTAAATCCTGCCGTACCATCCAGGCAGCGCTGGGAGCGAATGTCACTCCCGCAGACCTCCGGAGATTCTTTGAGTCTGGCCGGATCACCTCCTGGCATCCAGGATAGGGACGTCAGATCTGCGAAGGGCATGTTCAGATTCACCTGGGTTAATATTAATTGACAACCCAGTCCTGGTATCTCGGATCCGCCACTGATATGCGACCTGGGCGTAGGTTTCGTAATTTTACCGGTAGGTGAGGAACGGGTCAAGGTTCGCATGTGGACGAGCCGTTCTTTGGTGGGCGTGACCAGGTAAAGTAACCGCAGGGTTGCCCGGTTACGACCGGTAATCCGTCAGCCTTCCTGGCAACGTCGGCACCGATGGACAGCCGGTCCGCTGCGGCGGCGGGAGGCTCACCGACGAGCTCGCCCTGCGCCGAGGCGCCGCCGCTGGGTAGTGGGGGTTCGTTCAGGGACGGAGCGTTCGCAAGGCTGCTGATGCTTACGACTGTGCCCCTGGGCACCCGGCGGTGGCATACCCTACTGCAGTCGGCGAGCTTGAGGCCGCCGCAACACCGCTGCGGACGGGCAGGCGGAGCCTGCTACGGCTGAGGCGCTGCGCACACCCGCGACCCAGGCGGTCGGCCGGCACCGATACGGCCCGCACGACTGCGGCCAGCTCAGCGGCCTGTCAAGAGTGTTGAAACCGGCTGATGGCACCTATGACAGTCGCGGTATTGGGCGTGCAGCGCCACATTCACCACATCGGCTGATCGAATGTCGTTACCCTGAAGCGCGGCCGAGCCGTGCCTTGACCCGGCGCTCGAATGCGAGCAGCCGCCGCTTGCGGTCCAGCCCGCCGCCGTATCCGGTCAGGCTGCCGTCGGCGCCCACGACGCGGTGGCACGGCACGATGATGGAGACCGGATTGCGGCCATTGGCGAGCCCCACGGCCCTCGCCGCTGTGGGCCGCCCGATCCGGTCCGCGAGCCCGCCGTAGGAGAGCGTCTCGCCGTATGCAATCTCGGCCAGGGCGGCCCAGACCCGCCGCTGGAATGGCGTTCCCTCCAGGCTGAGCGGCACGTCGAACTCGGTGCGCTGGCCGGCGAAATATTCGGCTAGCTGGCGGGCGGCCTCGCGGAAGGGCTCGTCGGCGATATCCGCGGTTTCGCCGAAGCTCTCCTCACGTGGCGCGTGCCGCTGCCGGTCCATGAAGAGGCCGGTCAGAACGCCGTCGGCGGCGAGCAGGGTGAGCGGGCCGACCGGGCTGCTGATCACCGTGTGGGCCCGTCGTACTGTCAGCGTGCGCGCGGTCATCGTGGTGTCCTTTCCTGGCCTGTTGAGGCGTTCGCGCTGGGCAGCCGGTTGATGGCGTGTCCGCCCGTCGCCCACAGGTACTGGACGGCGTAGGCGCGCCACGGCCGCCAGGCGGCAGCCCGGCTGGTCAGCGCGGCGGGCGTGGCGGGAAGGCCGAGCTTGGCCCCGGCCAGGCGGACGCCGAGGTCGGTGGCGGTGAAGGCGTCCGGGTCGCCCAGAGCGCGCATCGCGATGGTCTCGACCGTCCAGGGGCCGATGCCGGGCAGCGCGGCGAGCCTTGCGCGGGCCTCGGGCCAGTCGCTGCCTACGGTGAGATCGATCTCACCATCGGCCAAGGCCCTGGTGAGCGACGTGAACGTGGCGCGGCGCGTCCGGGGCATGGCAAGCGCGGCCGGATCACGCGCGGCCTCAGCGAGGGCTGCGGGGTCGGGGAACAGGTGGGTGAGGCCGCCCGCCTGGTCCGCGACCGCAACGCCGTACTTGGCCACGATCCGGGCCGCGTGGGTGCGTGCCGCCGCCGTCGACACCTGCTGGCCAAGCACGGCGCGCACGGCGAACTCGGCGGGGTCGACCGTGCGCGGAACCCTGCGGCCCGGCGCCTTGTCCACCAGCGGCTGCAGCGCCGGGTCTGCGCGCAACACTTCCGCCACGGCGACAGGGTCGGCGTCGAGGTCGAGCAGCCGTCTGCAGCGGCTGATCGCTATTGCGATGTCCCGGAGGTCGGTCAGCGCCAACTGGCAACCGATGTAGTCGGGCCGCGGCGCCAGCGTGACGACGCCGTGGCCATGCGGCAGCCGCAGCGTGCGCCGGTAGGCGCCATCGCGCCACTCTTCCACGCCGGGAACCGCCGTCGCCGCCAGGTGGCCGAACACGTTGTCGGGGCACAGCGGCGCGCGAAACGGCAGCCGCAGGGACAACGCAGCCCTCGGCGCGGGCGCCGGGTGACCATTTGCGGCACGACGCCGAAGTTCGGTGGGCGAAAGCGCGAACACCTCGCGTATGGCGTCGTTGAACGCCCTGATGCTGGCGAACCCGGCGGCGAGCGCGACGTCGCTCATCGGCAGCGACGTGGTTTCGATCAGAAGCCGGGCAGTCTGCGCCCGCTGCGCCCGCGCGAGCGCGAGCGGGCCGGCGCCGAGCTCAGCCAGCAGTTGCCGCTCGACCTGCCGGGTGCTGTATCCCAGCCGTGAGGCAAGGCCGGGGACGCCGTCACGGTCGATCACGCCGTCGGCGATCAGGCGCATCGACCGTGCCACGAGGTCGGCGCGTTCGTTCCATTGCGGAGATCCTGGGCTGGCGTCAGGGCGGCACCGCTTGCAGGCGCGGAACCCGGCATGCTGCGCCGCCGCGGCGCTCGGGTAAAAGCGCATGTTCTCCGGCTTGGGCGGCATGGCAGGACAACTCGGCCGGCAGTAGATCCCGGTGGTGACCACCGCGGTGAAGAACCAGCCGTCGAATCGTGCGTCCTTGGACTGCACGGCACGCGTGCATCGCTCGACGTCTTCATGCATGCTTGCCAGCATTCCGGCCGTTAGCGCCGCCGTCTAGCGGAAAAACGACATCTCGGCCTGCGGCGGCCCTGCGCGCACCGGCACCCCGGGGGAGTACAGCACGCTGAGCGGCGGGCCCACCGGCGCGGGCAAGCCGGCCGCTTGGACGAGGTCCTCGTCAAGGTCGAGCAGCCTGGCGCGGTGCAACCGCCAACGCGGATGCTCGTTCGGCAGGTAGAAGGGTCGGCCAGCGTGCCAGGTGGCGTGCAGACCCCAGCGCGCGGTAAGAAAGTGCTCCAGCGCCGACGGCTCGGCTATCTGGTCGCCGATCCGGACCGATAGCCGCAGGCGCGCACCGCGTGGGCCCGGCCAGCGGCGTCTGCTCACGTAGGTCACGACGTCACCGTCCCGCTTCACCCGCATCTGCGCCCAGTGGTAGGGCAGCCGGAAGGCCAGACGGCCCGCGACCACGGGAACGAGTCGTGATGCCTCCAGCGAGCAGAACATGACGCCGCGGCGGCCGTCACGCCCGACCGAGTACAGCCGGACGTTGGTCTCGGGGAACGACCCGAGGTAGGGGAGCCCGGGCAGGCCGAGCCAGCCAACGCGGTGCATACGGAACGCGATCAAGCCAACGTAGCTCGCGCCGTCGAGGACGTCCGGCCTGATGCTCCGCGGCATGAGCGGAGCAACAAGCCCCGGGTCTGCCGCCCAGTGCAGGAACGTGAGGTCGAGCCAGCGCTGGGTCAGCAGCGGGTGTTTGACCGCTACCGCCGGGTCGGCCGTTACTGGTTCTGGCGGGACGCTCATGGGCGTTTCCATGGTGGCAGGTGAGGTCAGCGTTGCCCCGCCTGCCCGCCCCTGCTCTGCCCGCTCCCGGTTACGCGCTCCCGCTCTGCCCGCCCGCGTTTGTGGACGGCGTTCGCTCGACGATGTAGTAGACGGCGACCAGGCCAATCATCACCAGCGCGACCGCCGGGGCGATGAACGCGATGCCGATGGCGGCAAGATAGACCAGTTGACCGGCGTAAAAGCGCATGCGCGCCGGCCAGCGGGCCTCCGGCGGCACTGGCTGGTGTGTCCGGCCCTCGCGCAAGGTCCACTCGAATATCGCCATGAAGCCAAATGACATCGCCTCGAACACCGCTCCGTACAGCGCCATCGCGACGTGCGCGTCCTGGCCGCCCGCCGTGAGGTGGGCGGCCATGGTCGCGGTTGCGAACGGTATCGCCACGACGAAGGCCAGGAGCAGGAGGTTAAGGAAAAGCAGCGTCCTGTCGACCACAGCGATGTTGTGTACAAGGACGTGATGGTTGACCCAGATGATGCCGATGGTGAAGAAGCTGATCAGGTAGGCGACGAACGCCGGCCAGTGATCGCCGAGCTGGTGCAGCAACCGGCCGTGACCAGGCCCGGTGACGGACAGGTTCAGTGCGAGCAGGGTGATCGCGACCGCGAACACCCCGTCGCTGAAGGCTTCTAGCCGCGACCGGTCCACCCGCGCCTCCTGCCGCGCCGAAGAGGGGCCACTAGTCTGCCAGTCGCGTGCCTGGCCGCACGAAGGACCCCCGGGAGGCTGTCCCGGGGGTCTGCGGCGTGTGCCGGCGTGTGGCGCGGCCGCCTACCGGCCGCTCGTCGCCTTGCCGCCGCTGGCTGTCGCCTTGCTGCCGCTCGACGCCTTGTCCGTCGCGGTCGTGCTGCCGCTGGCCGTCGCCTTGCTGTTGGCCGACGCCTTGCTCGCGGTGGCGGACGCCTTCCTGCCGCCCGAGGGCCCGGACCGACGCAGGTCACGGATCACCTTTTCGCCGCGCTTGGCCAGGTCGGAATACACGCCCATAAGCCGGTCGCGAACCTCCGCTGCCGACATCCTCTTGGCCTGCTTTTGCAGCTTGGCGACCTGCGCCCGGGTGTCAAGGTCCTTCAGCTCCGTGCGCACGCGCTGATAGGCGGCATCGGTGACGCCCACCCACGCGTGGACGAGCTTGCGGGCCTCGCCGAACGAGGTCTTGCCCTGCTCGCGCACGGCCTCGCCATACTTGCGGACATCTACGCTTGCTCGCATGACGCCCTCCTTTCCGCACGCCCGTCTGAGGGGAGACGCGGCGGTTGATCTTGGTGTCCTTCGTCTTCATCGTATGCTGTACTGCTTGCAATTGCAAGCAGTACAGCAAGCGCCAGCTGTGAGGTTGGCCACTGCGCCGCCTTACCTCCCGGCCCTTGTTCCTTTCCCCGGCGACAGGCGATGGATGTCCGATATATTCCCCCCGGGTGAGTTCTCGCTAACGGCGGCTTGAGCGGAGGTGGTTGGCCTGCCTCAGCTGACCCGCGAGGACTTCGAGAACCTGCTGGCGTTCCGTACCAGCTTGCGGCGCTTCCATCACTGGAGCGAGACGCAGGCCCGCGCTGTCGGCCTGACCCATGTCCAGCACCAGTTGCTGGTGGCGATCAAGGGTCATCCAGGCGGCGCGGCCCCTGCCGTTGGCGATCTCGCGGACTATCTGCTGCTGCGCCATCACAGCACCGTTGAGCTTGTGGACCGCGCCGAGGCGGCCGGGTTCGTGCGCCGGAGTTCCGATGCCAGCGACGGCCGGATCGTGCGGGTCAGGCTGACCGCGCTGGGCGAGCGCTGCCTCGCCGCATTGACCCCCGCACACCTCAATGAGCTGCACAAGCTCGCGGCCGTACTTAACAGGCTTGTGACCGAGTCTGACCGCGCGCCCTTGAACGCCTAGTCCGCTGCGTGATCGGCGGTTAGCTGAGCAGGTCGGGGCAACCGGGCCAGCGTTCCGAGCGTCCAAACAACACCAGTGGCCGGGGAAACGATGCGTCATGCCGCGAAGCCGTTCGGCGGGCGTATCAGTGACAGGGGACGCGGCGGTGCTTTCCTAGCTCGACCGCCGCGTCCCCCGGCCGCTGGCGCGCGCGTCACGACTTGTGTGCGCGCCATGATTCAGCCGGGCCGATTCAGCGGTGCCTGCCCGGACGCCGAGCGAGTCCGGCCGTACTGGCGCATCATGGTCGTGGATTGACCAACTGGGAACGGAGGGCTCAGCGGTGGGTGATCCACAGATTCAGCCGACGGCCGATGTCGACGACCGTGCGGCGCTTGGCGCTGGCACGACGGTCTGGCACCTGGCGCAGATACGGGAGAACGCCAGCCTCGGCCGCGACTGCATTGTCGGCCGCGGCGCATACGTGGGCCCCGGCGTGATCATCGGCGATAACGTCAAGCTGCAGAACTACGCGCTGGTCTATGAGCCCGCCCGGCTGGAGGACGGCGTGTTCATCGGCCCGGCGACCGTGCTCACCAACGACGTGTTTCCCCGTTCTGTGGACGTGGCGGGCACGCTCAAGAGGCCAGCCGACTGGCACGCCGAGGGTGTCGTCGTCCGGGAGGGCGCGTCGCTTGGCGCGCGCGTGGTGGTCGTGGCGGGCTGCACGATCGGGCGCTGGGCGCTCGTCGCCGCCGGCGCCGTCGTCACCCGCGACGTTCCCGACTTCGCGCTGGTGGCGGGGGTGCCCGCGCGGCGGACCGGGTGGGTCGGCCGCGCTGGGGTGCGGCTTGAGGAAGCGGGCGACGGCTTGTGGCGCTGCCCGCAGACCGCGGAACTTCACCGCGAGCAGGACGGCGGCCTCATCCTGGTCGGCGGGTAAAGCGGCACCCCACGGCTGACCGCCTTCTGCCGGGCCGGGCTCACCGGGAATGCTGCGGCACCCGCACCCCAGCGGCGCGGGCGACCCTGACCGCCTCGAGGCGGTTATGGACATCGAGCTTGGCGTAGATGTTTCTCGTGTGCGTCCGAACGGTGTCGGCTGAGATCATCAGATCGTCCGCGATCTGCTTGCCGCGTTTGCCGTCCATCATCGATAGCAGGACATCGCGCTCCCGCGGGCTGAGCATGTCCAGCGGGCTGGCCTGGTCTCTCGCGTTGTTGACGTCGGCACGCAGTTCGCGCAGGATCGTGCCGAGCATCTCCGGCGGGAACCATGAGCTACCGGCGCACACGCCGCGTAGCACGGTTTCGAGTTCGGCGGCGCCCTGCTCCTTCGGCACCCAGGCGGCCACCCCCGCCCTGGCGGCGTCCAGCGCGTGGGCCACGCTCTGGTCGCAGGTGAGCACAACGACCCGCACCGCTGGCGATTCCGCCATCAGGCGGCGCAGCACCTCCCCGACCCGGTCGCGTAGCGGCTCAATCTCGATCGTGATGACGTCTGGTCGAAGCCCGCGCACGATGTCGAGCAGGTTGGGGTCACTGGTCGCGCACCGGCCGACTACCCACAGATCCATGGCCGAGGAAAAGCAGGACGCCAGCGCCTCGGTGATCATTAGGTGGTCGTCTACTAATAGCAGCCGTAGCGGGTCCATGCGCACACTCTGCATGGTCGCGGCGGTTTCGTCTTCATGCATATGTATGACGAGCTCCCCCGCCCGGCCAAAACGTCGCGCGCCAGGGGGAGTTTCGCATATGCGACGCCTGAGCTTGATCGAATTGCCTTGACGCCGCAGGTCAGGCGCGAGAGCGCGGCTGATAGCTGATTGCGTAGAAGCAATACGCCGAATGAGGGTCGTCCGGCCGAGGGTTGCCCAAGAGGCTTGGTCCAGGCCACCACGGCCTTATATGTCCCTGGAAGCGTATCCGGACCGCGCACATATGACTGACGACGTGCGCTCACGTTCCGCGCTGGCGCGCCAGGGGTGGAGGGGAAACGACGGCAACGCTCTTGACGGGCTTGCCGTCGTCCACGTGGGCTGCGGAGCCCAGGGGAGGGCGAAGAACATGCGGCGTAACGGGAGTCGGCTGCGATTTTGGTTGACCCGGCTGATCGGGTTGGTCGTCGTCGCGGGCGCGATCCAGGCCACCCCGCTTGCCTCGGCGAGCCCTGGTCAGACCATGGTGTCACTGGCGTTCGACAACGGCACGATCAGCCAGTACACCCTGGGCTACCAGCAGGCGTTGGTGCCGCACGGCGCGCACGCCACGTTCCTCGTCAACTCCGGCACCGTCGGCGCCTCAGGCAGCTTCATGTCCTGGGCGCAGGTCGGCACGTTGGCAGGCGCCACCAACGACGTCGGCGGCAAGACGGTCAACGCCACCAACCTGACCACCGACCCGAACCCGACCGCCCAGGTCTGCAACGACCGCGCCGCGCTACTGCAGCACGGCCTGACCCCGGTGGCCTTCGCCTACCCCGGCGGAGCGCAGAACGCGACCGTGCAAGCGATCGTGAAGGGTTGCGGCTACGGCAACGGACGGACGGCCGGCGGTCTGTCTGTGACCGGCCCGACGTTCGCGGAAACAATTCCACCCCCGAACTGGTTCGCCACCCGCGCGTACGCGCCTGGCACCGTCACGCTCGCCAATATTGAAAGCCTTGTGACGGGCGCCGCCTCGCACGGCGGCGGGTGGGACCAGATCGTCATCGGCCGCGTGTGCTCGCAGACCCTCGACCCGAACAACTACACAAGCTGCAGCGCATCCTCGGGACACATCGAACTCTCCGATCTCAACACCTTCCTGGACTGGATGGCTAACGCGGGCCAGACCGGCGGTGCCCCCGCGGGGGCGACGCTGGCCACCGTGCGCGACGTCGTCACCTCCGCGGACACCAGCGCGCCGATCACCACGATCTCCTGCAACGGCGCGCCGTGCTCAAGCTCGCCGTACACCGGCGTCGTCAGCGTGACGCTCGCGGCGACCGACACCGGCTCGGGCGTGGCGAGCACGCACTACACGACGGACGGGACCGACCCGACGCTGTCCAGCCCGACATACACGGCCGCCTTCAACGTCAACAGCGCCAACACAAGCACCACGGTGAAGTTCCGCTCGTGGGACTACGCGGGCAACGTGGAGGCGACCAACACCCAGGTGATCCAGGCGCCGCCGGACACAAGCCCACCCACCACGACCATCGCGTGCAACAACTCGGCCTGCTCGGCTACGCCATACGTCGCGACGGTGACGGTCTCGCTGTCGGCCACCGACACCGGTGGATCGGGCGTCGACAAGACCTACTACACGACCGACGGCTCGACCCCGACGACATCCAGCCCCGTCTACACCGCGCCGTTCACGCTCAACACCCCGGCCACCTACAACGTCCAGTTCTTCTCCACCGACAAGGCGGGCAACGCCGAGCAGGTGCAGTCGCAGCAGATAAGCGTGGTCCCTGTGGCGACCAAGGTGTCGCTGACCTTCGACAACGGCACGATCAGCCAGTACACCCTGGGCTACCAGCAGGCGTTGGCGCCGCACGGCGCGCACGCCACGTTCTTCGTCAACTCCGGCACCGTCGGCTCATCGGCCGCCTTCATGTCCTGGGCGCAGCTTGGCACGCTCGCCGGGGCGGGCAATGACATCGGCGGCAAGACGGTCAACGCCACCAACCTGACCACCGACCCGAACCCGACCGCCCAGGTCTGCAACGACCACGCCGCGCTGGTCCAGCACGGCCTGACCCCGCGTGGCTTCGCCTATCCGGGCGGCGCCTTCAACGCGACCGTCGAGGGAATCGTGAAGAGCTGCGGGTACGGCAACGGGCGCAGCGCGGGCTCGCTGTCTCCGGCCGGGCCGACCTACGCGGAGACCCTGCCGCCCAGGGATTGGTTCGCCACCCGCACTTACGCGACGGCCGGCCAGGTCACGCTCGCCAACATGGAAGCGCTGGTCACGGGTGCCGCTGGCCATGGCGGCGGATGGAGCCAGATCGTGATCGGCAAGGTCTGCTCGCAGACACTCGACCCCAGCAGCTACGCCACCTGCACCACCTCGGCGGGCTGGGTTGAATTCGCCAACCTGTACACCTTCCTGGACTGGATGGCCAACGCCGGCCAGGCCGGCGGCGCGCCGGCGGGCGCCGGGCTGAGCACGGTCGGCGCCGCCGCAGCCTCGGCCGACACCGCCGCGCCCGTGACCGCGATCGCCTGCAACGGGTCGGCCTGTTCCTCCAGCACCTACACAAGCACCGTTTACGTGACGCTGCCGAGCACCGACGTCGGCACTGGTGTCGCGAGCACGCACTACACGACCGACGGGACCGACCCGACGCTGTCAAGCCCGACGTACACGAGCCAGATTCCGGTCACCGCCACCACCACCCTCAAGTTCCGGTCGTGGGATTACGCGGGCAACGCCGAGACGACCAACACTCAGCTCATCCAGGCCGACCTGCCACCGGACAGCACTCCGCCGATCACCGCGATCACCTGCGACGGCGCGGCCTGCACGACGGCCGGGTACAACGGATCCACCACGGTGGCGCTGAACGCCTCCGACACGGGCGGCTGGGGCGTCGACAAGACCTACTACACCACCGACGGCTCCACGCCGACGACATCGAGCACGGTCTACACCGCGCCGTTCAAGCTGGACACGCCAGCCACCTACACCGTCCAGTTCTTCTCAGTCGACCTCGCGGGCAACACCGAGCAGGTCCAGTCACAGCAGGTCGTGGTCCTGCCGCCGCGCGTGGTGGTTTCGCTCACGTTCGACGACGGTCTGCAGACCCAGTTCGACCTCGGCTTCAAACGTGCGCTCGCGCCGCACAACCTGAACGGCACCTTCTACAACGTCAGCGGCCTCAACAACGTTGACGAGCAGCACATGACGTGGTCCGAGCTCACCGCGCTGAACAACGGCGGCAACGAGGTCGGCGGCCACACGGTCGATCACGTCAACCTCAAGACGATGACCGACTTCAACCAGAAGGTCTACGAGGTCTGCCAGGACCGCACGAACCTGCAACAGCACGGGTTCTACCCGACGAGCTTCGCCTACCCCGAGGGCGCGTACGACGCGACCGCGGAGAGCATCGTGCAAAGTTGCGGATACACCTCGGGCCGCGCCGCGGGCGGTATTGACGTGGCGGGCGAAGGCGCTGGACCGCTGTACGCGGAAAACATCCCACCAGTGGATCCCTATGCGACCAAGACCGAGTACGACCCGCCGAGCGGGAACCCGCCGAACGTGCCACCGCTGTCGCTCTCCCACCTGCAGGCGGCCGTCACTGGCGCCGCACAGCACGGCGGCGGTTGGGTCCAGCTAGTCTTCCACCAGGTGTGCTCGCAAACCTACGACCCGGCCAACTACAGCAGTTGCATCGCCGACTGGGGCCCGGTCGAGCTGAGCACGTTCAATTCGTTCCTCGACTGGCTGCAGAACAGCGGCCAGCCCGGCGGCGCGCCTGCGCGCACACAGGTGGAGACGGTTTCCCAGGTCATCAACGGGCCTGACACCCAGATGCCGATCACCACGCTCGACTGCGACGGATCACCCTGCCTGTCCACGACCTACAACGGCTCGGCCACCGTCTCGCTGGCGGGCACCGACCCGGGCGGCTCCGGTGTGAAGGCCACCTACTACACCACGGACGGATCCACGCCGACCACGTCGAGCACGCTCTACTCCGGACCGTTCACGATCAACCAGCCGACCACGTTCAAGTTCTTCTCCGTGGACAACGCTGGCAACGCCGAGGCGGTGCAGGCCCAGCAGGTCCAGGTGCAGCCGAACGCGGACCCAATCGTCGGCTCGGCCGGCGACATCGCCTGCGACCCGACGGCGCCCGCCTTCAACGGCGGGCAGGGCACGGCCACCGACTGCCGCGCCTCGCACACCGTCGGCCTGCTGAACGGCGTGGACGCGGTGCTTCCGCTCGGCGACGACCAGTACGACTGCGGCGGACCGGCCGCCTTCGCCCAGTCCTACGACCCCACCTGGGGCGTCAAGAGGGCCATCACGCACCCGGTTCCCGGTGACAAGGACTACGCCACCAGCGGCGGCACCGACTGCCCGACGACGCCCGGGGCGGGCTACTACTCCTACTTCGGCAGCTCGGCCGGCGATCCGGCCAAGGGCTACTACAGCTACGACCTCGGCACGTGGCACGTGATCGCGCTGAACACCGGGCCATGCGGCGACAACGCGGCCACCTGCGTGGCTGGATCGGCGCAGGAGACGTGGCTGAAGCAGGACCTCGCCGCCAACACCTCAAGCTGCATCCTCGCCTACTACCAGAACCCGCGCTTCACCTCGAACGGATCCTCGGGCGGCCACACCACCTACCAGGCAATCTGGCAGGACCTGTACAATGGCGGCGCCGATGTCGTGCTGAACGGCGACTCCCACTGGTACGAGCGGTTCGCTCCGTTGAACGCTTCGGGCGCCGTCGACAACACCTATGGCGTGCGCGAGTTCATCGTCGGGACGGGCGGCGCGGGCCTTGACACCGCGGGCGCGGAGCTGCCAACCAGCCAGGCGCTGAACGACACCACGCACGGCGTCATCCGGCTGACCTTGCACAACGGTTCCTACGGCTGGAACTTCGTGCCTGACGAGGGAACCTTCACCGACTCCGGCACGGCCGCGTGCCACACGCCGCCACCGCCGCCCGACGCCATCGCGCCCACCACGGCCATCTCCGTCAACGGCGCGGCGCCGTCGGCCGGCTGGTACAACGCGCCAGCGTCTGTCACCCTTTCCGCGACGGACAACGCCGGCGGCTCGGGCGTGGACAAGACCTACTACACGACCAACGGGTCGACCCCGACGACCGCCAGCACGGTGTACGCGGGTCAGTTCACGGTGGCGGCGACGAGCACGGTGAAGTTCTTCTCCACCGACAAGGTCGGCAACGCCGAGGCGGTGCAGTCGCAGCAGGTCCAGAGCGACGCCACGCCGCCGGTCACCACCGCCTCGTGCAACGGCGGGGGATGCGCGGGCAGCCTCACCGCGCCGGTGCAGGTGAGCCTGTCCGCGGCCGACAACGCCGGCGGCTCGGGGCTGGACCGCACCGTGTACACCACCGACGGCAGCGACCCGACGACAAGCGCCACCGCGGCGCTGTACTCCGGGCCGTTCACGCTGTCGGCCAGCGCCACCGTGAAGTACTTCTCCAGCGATGTGGCGGGCAACGCCGAGGCGGTGAACTCACAGCAGGTCCAGGTCCAGGCGCCGGACACCACACCGCCGGCCACCACGATCTCGTGTAACGCCGCGACCTGCTCCGGCGGCTGGTACGGCGCGCCGGTGCAGGTGAGCCTGTCGGCCACCGACAACGCCGGCGGCGCCGGGGTGGACAAGACCTACTACACGACCGACGGGTCAACCCCGACGACCGCGAGCACGGTGTACACGGCGCCGTTCACGGTGGCGGCGACGAGCACGGTGAAGTTCTTCTCCGCAGATAAGTCAGGCAACTCCGAGGCGGTGCAGTCACAGCAGATCCAGATCGACGGCGCCGCGCCCGCGACCACGGTCGCGTGCAACGGCACGGCGTGCTCGGCCGGCTGGTACAAGACGACCCCGGTGACCGTCACGCTGTCGGCGGCCGACACGGGCGGCTCCGGGTTGGACCGCACGGTGTACACCACCGATGGCACCGACCCGACGACGAGCGCCACAGCGGCGTTGTACTCCGGGCCGTTCACCGTGTCGCTGACCACCACGGTGAAGTACGCTTCCCGCGACATCGCGGGCAACTCCGAGGCCGTCAAGTCGCAGCTGATCCAGATCGACACTGCCGCGCCGGCCACGACCCCGTCCTGCAACGGCGGCACGTGCGCGACCTGGTACACCGCGTCCGTGCAGGTGAGCTTGGCCGCCACGGACGGGGCCGGCGGCTCGGGGGTGGACAAGACCTATTACACGACCAACGGCTCGACCCCGACAACCGCGAGCACCGTGTACACGGCCCCGTTCACAATGGCGAACACGGGCACGGTGAAGTTCTTCACCACCGACAAAGCGGGCAACCCCGAAGCCGTCAAGTCGCAGCTGATCCAGATCGACAAGACCGCTCCGGCCACCACCATCACGTGCAACGGCGCGGCGTGCTCGGCGGGCTGGTATCGGACGACGCCGGTGACCGTCAGGCTCACGGCGACCGACGCCGGCGGGTCGGGCGTGGACCGCACCGTGTACACCACCGATGGCAGCAACCCCGCGACGAGCGGCACGGCGGTCTTGTACTCCGGGCCGTTCACCGTGTCCAACACCACCACGGTGCGATACCTCTCCCGCGACGTCGCGGGGAACGCGGAAACCGCCAAGTCGCAGCTTGTTCAGATCGACGGCGCCGCGCCGACCGTCTCGATCACCCAGCCGGCCAACGGATCGAGTTTCGCGCAAGGCGCGAAGGTGACGATCTCGGCGAATGCCACTGATGTCGGAACCGGCGCGGGTGCGCCATCGGGTATCGCAAGTGTGGCCTTTTATCTTGACGGCGCCACGGTGATTGCGACGGACAACTCCAGCCCGTATACGACCAGCTGGAACACCAACAAGATAGTGCGGGGAACACACACGCTGACCGCTGTCGCCACCGATGTGGCGGGCAACACCACCACTTCAGCCGCGATTACCGTGACTATCACGTGATGGGCCATTAGAATCGTGGGTGTGGGTAAAGTTCTCGAAGCGGGCAACGAAGAGGCTGCGCCCACCGCGAAAGCCCTATCTTGCCATCAGCCGCCCGCCATAAGAGAGCAGTTATGCGCCGGTCGCGCGATCAGTCCGCAGCCAGCGCGCGAGCGGAATGGCAGGTGAGCGCGACCGGTGACGCATATACGGGTGTCTAACCTCGTCCGTGGCAGCAGACGCGGTCGCGTCGTGGCGGCGGCGCCGTTCGCCGCGATCGCGCTTGGCCTGTGTGTGTGGCTGGTCTTCCAGGCCAGCCAGGCTGCAGGCAACGGCGCGGCTGAGCAAGGGCTGGTGACCAACACCCAGCCGCCGCCCCAAGGCGGGTACTTCGGGTTGCGGCCGGTCGGCTCATACACTTCCTTGCTGAGCGACCGGGCGGCCGCGGCAGCCGTCCACCGCTCGACCTGGGAAGTGCGCCCGGACAACGGCATATCCAACAAGGTCATGCCGGTTCATTTGACGCTCGTTCCTGCGAATGTCGCAGATCACGCCTACGACCCGCGGTGGAATACCTACGTCCTGCGCCGCATTAGCGGCAATTTCATCGGCACGACGGATGAAATCTTCCAGTGGGCCGCGGCGAAATGGGGGGTCCCGGACAACATGATCCGAACGGTGGCGTTCATGGAGTCCGCCTGGCACCAGGCCAACTACGGAGACTACGTCGATAACCCGGCGAAATGCCCGCCAGGTTACTCCACGCTGCCCTGCCCGGTCACGTTCGGGATTGTCGGGACGAGGTCGACGAGCTGGCCAGGGATTTTTCCGTGGAATCGCGATTCGACCGCGGCCTCGGTCGATACGCTTGGCGGCTGGCTGCGGGGTTGCTACGAAGGCTGGGTGTGGTGGCTGCGTGACCACGGCAACCGCTCCCGTGGGGTATATGCGGCCGGCGACATCTGGGGATGCGTTGGAGCGTGGTTCTCGGGTGACTGGCACGACGGCGCCGCCGATGCTCGCGGGTCGGGCGAGGGCTACATCCACCGCGCGCAGCAGTGGTACCACGCGCGCCCCTGGCTCCGGCACCGTTTTTAAGACCCTTTTGGCCTTCGGTTTTAGCCGTCCGGGCCATTCATCCGTTTCGGCAAGGCCGAAATGCGTAGGCGGACTACCGCGAATGCGGGTAGTCCGTCGGCCAGTCCGTGGAGATGCTTGGCCAACGCGGCGCTCGGCGCCGTTCGATGAGTCCATGCCCTCGCAGCCAAACACGGAACCCCGATGGTTCCTGTACGCGCGGGGACCCGGGACGCGACGGAGGGATTGAACGGCGGTGTCTCACGACGGCGATTGTGGCGTTGCCCCTGCTGGCGATGGCTCGGCAGGCAGCCCTGCAGGTGACCCGGCAGGTGACCCGGCGGGCGGGGGCGCCCAGAAGGCTCGCCGGTGGCCGCTCGGGGGCGGCGCGGGCCGCGTCTGCCGCGCCGGCCGCAAGCGTCGGCGGCTGCGGCGCTCGCTCACCCGCCTCGCCGGTTTGGTCGCGGCCGTCGTCGGCGCGATCTACCTGCTTCCGATGGCTCAGGCTGCCAGCCAAACCGTCGTTTCGCTGACCTTCGACAACGGTGCCATCAGCGAATACACCCTCGGTTACCAGCAGGCATTGGCGCCACACGGCGTGGCAGGGACCTTCTTCGTCAACAGCGGGACCGTGGGCGGTAAGAACTTCATGTCGTGGGCGCAACTGAGCACGCTCGCGGCGGCCGGCAATGAGATCGGCGGGAAGACGGTCGACGGCACGGTCAACTTGAAGACGTCTACCGACTACCAGGCGAAGGTCAATGAGGTTTGCAACGACCGTCAAAGCCTGCTACAGCACGGCTTCAGCCCGGTGAGCTTCGCCTATCCCTTCGGGGCCTTTGACTCGACCGCAGAGGGAATCGTCAAGAACTGCGGCTACGGCAACGCCCGGACCGCCGGAGGCCTTTCGCCCACCGGCACGCTGTACGCAGAGACCCTGCCGCCCAAGGACTTTTTCGCGACCCGCGCCTACGCTCCAACCGGCCAGGTGACGCTGGCCAACGTCGAGGCGCTGGTCGCCGGCGCCGCCTCACACGGGGCCGGCTGGGACGAGATTGTGATCAGCAAGGTCTGCTCGCAGAGCCAAGATCCCGCTACCTACACGACCTGCACGGCCTCGTCCGGCTGGATCGACCTGGCGGACCTGAACTCGTTCCTGGGCTGGCTCCAAGCGGCCGGGCAACAGGGTGGCGCGCCCGCTGGGACCGTCATCGAGACCGTCGCGGCGACCGCGGCCTCGGCGGACACCGTCGTCCCGGCCACCACGATCTCCTGCAACGGATCGCCGTGCGCGTCCACCATGTACAACAGCACCGTCAGCGTGACCCTGTCCCCGACCGACACCGGGTCGGGGGTCGCGAGCACGCACTACACCACCGACGGCACCGACCCGACGCTGTCCAGCCCGGGGTACATCGGGCCGTTCCCGCTTGTCGCGTCGGCGACGGTGAAATTCAGGTCCTGGGACCACGCCGGCAACGTCGAGGCGATAAACACACAGCAGATCCAGGTGCAGCAAGGTCCCGACACCACGCCGCCCGTCACGACGATTTCGTGCAGCGGAGCGGCCTGCAATAACAGCGGTTACACCGCGCCTGTGACGGTCGCACTGACGGCGACGGACACGGGCGGCTGGGGCGTCGACAAGACCTACTACACCACCGACGGCTCCGTCCCGACGACGTCAAGCCCCGTGTACTCGGCGCCGTTCACGGTCAAGCAGAACGCGACCGTGCGCTTCTTCTCCAACGACCTGGCCGGCAACACCGAACAGGCCAAGTCCCAGGCAATCGGGTTCACCACGGTCGTCTCGCTGACCTTCGACGACGGCATCGAGAATCAATACACCCTGGCCTTCCAGCGCGCCCTGGCGCCGCATCACGCGCTCGCGACCTTCTTCATCAATACGGGCCTCACCGGCAGGCAGGACAGCTCGATGACGTGGGCGCAGCTCACCGCCCTGAACAACGCAGCAAACGAGATCGGCGGCCACACTCTGGACGAGTACAACCTCAAGACCTCCACCGACACCCAGACCAAGACCACCGAGGTGTGCCAGGACCGCCAGAATCTGGTGGATCACGGGTTCTACCCGACCAGCTTCGCCTACCCATTCGGCGCGTACGACGCGACCGCCGAAGGCATCGTGCAGAGCTGCGGATACACCTCGGGGCGTGCCGCTGGCGGCGTCGACGTCAGCGGGCCCGGCGCGGGCCCTGTGTACGCGGAGTCGCTGCCGCCCAAGGACCAGCTCGCCACCCGGACCATGTACAACGCGCCCATCGGCAGCCCGCCGAACGTCCCGCCGCTGCGGCTTTCCGACATGGAGGCCGCCGTCACCGGCGCGGCGCAAAACGGCGGCGGCTGGGTTCAGCTGGCGTTTCACCAGATCTGCTCGCAGACCTACGACCCGACCAACTACACAGAATGCATCGCCGACTGGGGACCGGTGGAGCTCGACACGCTCAACGCCCTGCTCGACTGGCTGCAAAACGCCGGGCAGCCGGGCGGCGCGCCCACGGGCACGCAGATGAAGACCGTCTCGCAGGTCATCAACGGACCGGACACCCAGGCGCCGATCACGACGCTGGAATGCGATGGAACGCCGTGTGCGTCCACGGCCTACAACGGCTCCACCACGATCTCGCTGTTCGGCAAGGATCCAGGCGGATCCGGGGTGAACGCGACCTACTACACCACCGACGGTTCGACGCCGACCACCTCTAGCCCTGTTTTCAGCAAGCCCTTCACGATCAATGCGCCCATGACGGTCAAGTTCTTCTCGGTGGACAACGCGGGCAACGTCGAACCGGTCAACACAAAGCTGGTCCAGGTGCAGCCGAACACGGATCCGATCATCGGGTCGGCCGGCGATATCGCCTGCGACCCCTCATCGTCGGCCTTCAACGGCGGTCTTGGCACCAGCACCGACTGCCGCGCCTCGGCGACCGTGGGCCTGCTCACCGGCATCGACGCGGTGCTGCCGCTCGGCGACGACCAGTACGACTGCGGCGGGCTGGCGGCGTTCAACCAGGCGTACGACCCGACCTGGGGAATCAAGAAGTCGATCACCCGCCCGGTGCCCGGCGACAAAGACTACGCGACCAGCGGCGGCACCGACTGCCCAACCACGCCAGGCGCTGGCTACTACTCCTACTTCGGCAGCGCGGCCGGGGATCCGAGCAAGGGCTATTACAGCTACAACCTCGGCACGTGGCACATCGTCGCGCTGAACACCGCGCCGTGCCCGACCGACTCCTCGACGTGCCTGGCAGGTTCCGCGCAGGACCTGTGGTTGCAGCAAGACCTCGCCGCCACCACCTCGCAGTGCGTCCTCGCCTACTACCAGAACCCGCGGTTCACCTCGAACGGCGCCTCGGGCGGCAGCACGACGTACCAGCAGATCTGGACCGATCTGTACAAGGGCGGCGCCGATGTCGTGCTGAACGGCGACTCTCACTGGTACGAGCGGTTCGCGCCGCTGAATGCGGCGGGCGCCATTGATAACACCTACGGCGTTCGTGAGTTCATCGTGGGCACCGGCGGCGCCGGCCTTGAGACACCGGGCGCGGAACTGCCCACCAGTCAGGTGCTCAACGCCAGCACGCACGGGATCATCAAGCTGACCTTGCACAACGGAACCTACGACTGGCAGTTCCGCAACGACGGTGAGAGCAGCTTCACCGACTCAGGCACCGCGAGCTGCCACGCCAAGCCGCCCGCGTGACCAAGCCGTTCTAGCTGTGGGACCCCGGGGGCGCCCCCCCGGGGTCCCACAGGCTGCGATGGCTGCTTGCCCGCTGGGCTGTCAGCGGAGATGTCAGCGGTGACCGTTGCCGCGGCGGCGTGCCGTTTCTTCGCGGTCGGCCGTAGCCAGGTAGCCGCAGTCCTGAAGGTGGCTGATGATCCGGCGTGCCGCCCGCTCGGGCGACTCGGACCGGGCGTCGATCACCAGATCGGCGTCCCCCGGTGTCTCGTAGGGATCTGAGACCCCGGTGAACTGCGGCAATAGCCCCATCCGCGCCTTGGTGTAGAGGCCCTTGCGGTCGCGCTGCTCGCACACGTCGAGCGGTGTGACCACATGCACAAGCACGAATCCGCCGTTTTGCTCGACCATCGCGCGTACCTCACGGCGGGTCGCGTCGTATGGCGCGATCAGCGCGCAGATCGCGATGCCGCCGTGCTTGGTGACCTCGGCCGCGACAAAGCCGGTCCGCAGGACGTTCAGGTCGCGGTGTTGTTTGGAGAAGCCAAGCTCACTGGACAGATTCTGGCGCACGAGGTCGCCATCGAGCAGGGTGACGAAGCGGTCGCCTCGTTCGAGCAGCAAGCTGTGCAGCGCACCCGCGATGGTTGACTTGCCCGCGCCGGACAGGCCGGTGAAAAAGACCGTGAACCCCCGCTCGGAACGCGGCCGGTAGCGGCGGCTCAGCTCGGCGGCGATCTCGGGAGAGGTGAACCAATGCGGCAGCGTGTTCCCCTCGGCGAGCCTGCGCCGAAGCTGCGTGCCCGAGATGTGCAACACCCGCGACCCGGGCGGCGCTTCGTCGGCGGGGACATACGTGCCGCGGTCTTCGACGTAGACAAGCTGCCTGAACGGCACGATCTGCACGCCAAGCTCTGCGGCGTGGCGACAGGCGAGTTCTTGTGCCTCGTAGGCGCCGTAGAACGGCCGGCCGCTCGCGTCCACGCCGGGCCCGGCGTGGTCTCGGCCGAGGATGAAGTGGGTCGCGCCGTAGTTCTTGCGGATGATCGCGTGCCAGACCGCCTCGCGCGGCCCGGCCATCCGCATGGCGAGCGGGAGGAGCGACAGCATGACCGAGCCCTCCGGGTACTGCGGCAAGATCGCTTGGTAGCACCTGACCCGCGTGTAGTGATCGACGTCGCCTGGTTTCGTCACCCCGACGACCGGATGGATCAGCAGGTTCGCGTCGGCCTCCAGCGCGGCCCGCAGGGTCAGCTCCTGATGGGCGCGGTGCATCGGGTTGCGGGTCTGGAACGCGACCACTCGATGCCAGCCACGCCGCGCGAACTCGGCCCGAACCTCCGCGGGAGTGTGGCGCAGGTGCTGGAAGTCTCGATGCTCGGGCAGCCGCACGACCTCGAGCGTTCCTGTGATGTAGCACCGGTTCGTCCCGTGGAGCACATGCTCGACACCGGGGTGAACGGGGTCGGTCGTGCCGAACACCGCTGCGGCTTCTGCCCGCAGGTCAGGGTGCCACATCTCGGTGATCTGCAATGCCGCGAGCATCGCACCCTCTGGGTCGCGCAGCGCGAGCGTTCCCGCCGCCCCGGCCATGGCCACGACCTCGTCAGGAACGTCCAAGGTCACTGGGATTGGCCAAAGCGTCCCATCCGCCAGGCGCATGGATTCGCAGACCGAGCGATAGTCAGCGGCGCCCATGAACCCACCGAGCGGGGAGAAGCCGCCGCACGCGAGCATCTCCAGGTCGCAGAGCTGGCGGCGGGTAAGACGCCAGCTAGGCCACTCGACGGCGCGTTCTCTCAGCTCGCTGCCCCGGTCAGGCCCGACAAGCAGGCTGACGAGCGGCCCTCCATGACGGGCAACGGTCGTGATGGCTGTCAACTCTTCTCCTTCGCCCACATGCGCCGCTGGTCCGGGCGATGTGGCGTCATTGCCCGGCGACTAGTTCGCGCTGCCGTTGCAGCCTTGTCCGGTAACGAACGTGTGGTAGACGCGCTGCGCCCGCGCGCGTCGCTTTGCCAGGTCGGGTCCGCGCCATTGGTCGCGAAGCGCCGCCTTCATGCGGTCTCGATCGCCGGAGGGAACCCACGCCTCCCTTGTGTCGAGCAACGCGGACTGACGCGCCAGAGCCTCCTGCTCCGGTCGCAGGTCGTCCCGCGTGACGAGTCCCGACTCGAATCCGAGCAGGGTCTTGGACAGGGTGCCACGGTGCTTTATCAGCTCGAAGCACTCGCTGATGTTGGCCTGCGTCGGTTTGAATTCCGCGAACGTGGTGCCGAATTGCTTGTTAACCCGCCGGATGACCGAGCCAAAATCGCTGGTCACTTCCTCGAAGTCGGCAACGACGAATTTGTCATAATAGGGGAGCAGGCACGTGTAGAACCGCGCGTACGCCACCAGCGCGTCGGGTAGCGCGACGCCAGGTTCGCGGATGAGCTGCGACAGTACCGCACCCTGTGGCTCACGAATCAGCACCAGCGCGGGGACGCCCCTGCGCGCCGCCCTGATGAGCTGAGCAGGGGCGTGCAGGTGGTGCGCGAGGCGCACGGGCTTGTCCTGCGACAGCTGCAAGGCGTACACCGCGAATGTGCTCGCCGACCGGGTGTACCCGTCAATCACAAATTCGGTCTGCGAGCTGATGACCTCAGGGCTCGGACCTGGATATTTGCGGCGCGCAAAAGATAGGTACAGGGCGGGATGCTCCGACACACGCGTCCGCAGCATGTGCCTTGCCCGCTGGATGGCTGAGACCGATGACTGAGCGGTCACTGCTCACACTCCCTCGACGACACGGTCACGTTTGCGGCCTGCCCGGCCTCCGCGGCCGCGATCGCTCAGCAGCCGACGGTAAACAGCCAGATAGGCGAGCTTCTGGCGGTCCCAGGCAAGGCGGTCTTCAAACTGGTGCCGCCCGATCCGCCCCATTTCCACCCGCCGGTCCGGATCATCGAGCAATTTGTTGATCAGCTCCGCGAAGCCGGTGACGTCCCCTGGCGTGGCGTAGACAGCGGCCTCACCCGCGAGCGCCCTGGTTTCCTTGAGATCGAAGGCAACGAGCGGCAGGCTGAAGGCCATATATTCCATGCCCTTGACCGGCGACACGATCTCCTCAAGGTTCGGCTCCAGACCGAGGTCCGCGGTTGACAGGTAGGTAAAGGCCTCATCCTGCGCGGCCCAGCCAGGGAAACTGACCCAGTCCGCGATGCGGAGCTCTGCCGCGAGTTTGCGTGCGGCCGGGCGCATCTCGCCGTCACCGACGAAGGCGAAGTGACAGTCTGTCCGTCCGATCACGTGGACCAGGTGATCAATCGCGCGCAGCGCCACATCCACCCGGTCTTGCGGGCCCATCATGCCGAGCCAGCAGCACAGGAATGTTCTTCCGTGCTTGAGTTCCAGCCGCGGCGGCCGTTTGAACGTCTGCTCGAGAACCGGCCCGTTGCCGACCACCGTGACGCCGCCTGGCGGCACGCCGCCGCGGTTGTAGGCGACCTGCTCGAGCGAGCCGTTGACGGTGACGACGTGATCAGCCATCCGGTAACTGGCCCGCTCGAGCCAGCGCAGCGCGCGGTAGACGATTCCACCGCGCCGCCCATATCGGATCTCGAAAAGCTCGGGCGACAGATCGCGCTGGTCGAGTATCAGCGGCCTGCCGAGCAGGCGAAACGGTGCTCCGATGGCGAAGTAGATGTCCGGCGTCCCGCTGACCTGGATAGCGTCGAACCGCTCGGTGAGAAACACCTTGGCGGCAAGCCAGGCGGCCATGATGAAGGAGTGCACGTATTCGCGGACAAAGCCGAATTTGCTCGCCGCGTCCGCGGGCGCACGATAATCATGCACCCGGACTTCGCGGTCGGCGTGATTCGCCGGATCGCGCCTGCAGATAACGCCGACGCGGTAGCCGGCCGCGACCAAGGTGGCCGCTTGCTTTTGCAGGCGGTGATCACGAGCCAGGGACACGTTTTCCACGATGAGCAGGATTCGCCGCTGGCGGCGCGAGTTCGCCGTCGGCGGCGAATCCTGCCGCTCCACGATCTCGTCAGGCTTATCCGCACGGGTGCGCATGGTCTTCTCCGGCTCCATTCACGACAAGGCTGGCCCTTTCGCTGGACAGCTCAATCGGCGCTGTGCGGCCGGCCCGCTTGCTGGCCGGCCGACTCGCTTTCGTCGGCGCCGCCTTCTGGCATGACGGTCAGCCGGATTGCGTCGTCGTGAATGTGAAATTGGGTCAATGACCCGCGCCCCACGGGAAGGCGCCAGCTCTCATCGTCGATTCCGGACAGATGCACCATCGTCAGCCGGATCATTACCGCATGGGTTACCGCCGCCACGGTCTCACCCGGGTGACGTGAACCGATGAGCTGGAGCGCCGCGATCATGCGCTGCTGCGCATCGCTCAGCCGCTCCCCGAGCGGGCACGCGGCGCGCCGGGGCGAGGTCCGGTAGAGGTCGAACGCCTCGGGGTCGTACATCGCCGCCTCCTCGGCCGTCATCCCCTCCCACGCGCCGTAGTCGACGTTGGTGAGCCCGTGCAGGATGCGCAGATCCGGCACCCGGGCTTCGTCCGCGATGATTTGCGCGGTGGCTATGGTACGGCGAAGCGGCCCGGTGTAGACGGCGGACAGGCCGGTGCCTGAAAGGTGCCGCGCCGCGTCGACGGCGTCCTGGTAGCCCTGCGCGTCGAGCGGTATGTCCCGGCGGCCGCGGTAGCGATTCTCGACGTTCAACGTGGTGGTTCCGTGCCTTACGAGGTAGAGCCGGCACGTGTCCATCGCCGTTTCATGGTCGATATGTCCGGCGGGTCGCACGAGCAGTTGGTCAGTCATCGATGGTCCCTCCCTTAAAACTGTGTTCCTTAGCCCCCATTGCGGTGTGCCTCCAAAGCGCTGTGGTCTCATTGGCCGGACACCGCGTTCGTCGGCGCAACCGGAGGGCGCGGGTGCATCCCGGTCGGCACCTGCGCGTTGGCTCGCTGCGGCGCGGAATCCGTCGGTTCCTCATATGAATTGGCCGCCCTTTGTCCTGAGCGAACGGGGTTGAAAGGGCGTAGCAGCAGTCCGTGGTCGCCCTTTGGCAACCGGACCGCCCGTCCCACGTTGTCCAGAACGCAGCCGATCAGCTTTTCTCGCACGTGCTCGAGTTCGTGCACCGCCGCGCGCACCTGGCTGCGGGTGGCCTCGGTGGACCGAAGGGCGGGCGCGAGGTCGCTCTTTCCGTCGAGAAGGCTGGTGACGCCGCTGTGGTTGTCCAGGCCGAACAGTTCGTGCGCGAAGCCCCACCGCAGGTCGGCGCAGACCAGGACGACGACCCTGCCCGGCTGGGCCAGCGCGATGGCGAGGTTGGCGGCGATCGTGGTCTTCTCTTCCCACGCCGGGCTTGTGACGAGCAGCGTTTTGGCCCTGCGCACCGCCGCCACCTGCAGCACGCGCGTGCGCAGGCTCCGGTACGCCTCCGCGACGAGGGAGTCGGGCCCGCGGATCGTCACCGGCGGTATCCCGTCGTCGCCGCTGCGCAGGCGCAGCGGCGGGATCAGCGCAAGGACCGGGGCGTCAGCCTGCTTCTCGAAGTCCAGCGGCCCGCGCAAGCGGTCATCCATCCGGTCGCGGATGAGCGCAATGCCCAGGCCGAGGCCAAGGCCCACGACGACGGCGACGATCAGGTCGACGAGGCGGTCCGGGCTTGAGGGCCCCTTGGGCAGCGACGCGTTGGTGACGATCGAGGCCTGCGGCGTGTTGATCTTTTGGGAATTGCCCTGCTGGCCGCTCTTCGCGTTCTTGGCCTGGTCGCTTGGCGATTGCGGCGACCTGAACGCCACGTAGGCCTCGGCGATGCCCTGCGCACGCCGGCGCGCCTCTCGCCGGTTGGGGTAGGAGTAGGCGATCTGGAGCAGGTCGGTGTCAACGGGCACGCTGATGGACAAGCCGCTGTCCAGCTGATCTTCCGGCACTCCCAGCGACTGCGAAGCGATCGCGATCACTGACCCGGACGACGCGATGCCTTTCTCGGTTCCCATATCGACGGCCTGCTGGCTCGCGGCCGTTGTTGACGCGGGCTCGACAACCACGTCCGCCACCGACTGGTACACGGACGTCTGCGACCAGGCGAGCAGCGCAGCCCCGCCGACCGCGACAAGGGTGACTGCCAGGATCAGCGGCAGGTGGGCGAGCAAGAACCGCATCGACGAACCGGGCGCCCCGGGAGCACGCCGGACCTCGGTGGCGGTAATGTCGGCCAGCCGGGCGCCGAGGCCAGCCGATGGTGTCGCATCCCCGTGCGGGTATTGCGCCGGCCCAGACGACTGGAACCGGCGGGACGATGCGGCTGCCGCATTCGTCCGGTGATCCCATTCGTCTGGCGTTTTGTCCGCCATCACTTTCCAACCTCCATCGAAAGCCCCAGTGCGCCGCGCTGTGCGCCGCGCTCGACGCGAGATTCGCTCGCACGGCCGTTATGCCGCGCTTCGGCAAGCGCGAGCAGGGCGAACAGCAGGTCCGCCGAGCCGCGGTAAGTCAGGTGCGGGTCAAAAGCCATGAGGACCGTCGTGACGATCACCGCCACAAAGAGCGCGATTCCCGCCACGCTCGCGGCGTCCCTGCCGCGCCGCGCCGCCACCCAGCCCGTCCTCACCACCGTGTGCACAAAGAAAAGGAAGCTCGCGAGCAGCGGGATGCCGCCGCCCCACAACAGCCACGTGTAACCGCTCTCGATCCACACATATCCGGTGGCCTGCGCAGGGACCGGGACCCGTGCGGAGGGCCGGACACCGAGCAGGAAGTTCCAGTCAGAGAACAGCCGCGGCCAGAAGTACCCGCGCAGGTTCTGCAGCCGTCCAGTCCAGCTGGCCGGCAGCCCGGACACCGACTGGAAGCCGCTGAGCCGACGGCTAATCACCGGGCGCAGGGCCTGCCACGCGACAAGGCCGGCGGGCACGAACAGTGTGAGCAGCCTCGGCGTGTTCGTCACCATCGCGATGCAGACCACGCCTATCACCAGGCCGATGGCGCTGGAGAACTCGCCCGCGGACAGCGCGCCGAAGACGAACAGCGCGGCGGCGACCGCGAGCGCGCCCCGGTAGCGGCGAAAACGCATCCACAGGCCGCTCACGATCGCCAGGTTGAAAATCAACAGGTCGGCGGTCGCCGCGGGAAGCCCCAGCGTCGAGCTACCCCTGGCCTGAAACGCGTTGGTGTATCCGAACGGCGCGTAGTAGGTGGCGAGCAGATGCGGGATGCCGAAGACGCCCAGCGACTGGGTGATGGCGAGGAGAGCCACGATCGATGCGGCGCTCACCGAGATCCACAGGCACCGCCGCACCTGCTGGTCGGTCGTGACGCTCGACCGGATGATGACGTAGAGGCCGAGGTACTTCCACATGACCAGGGCGTAAAGGAAGTCGTCTTGGCTGATTGGCCGTTGCCGGGCAAGCATCCAGAACATCGGCACCACGGAACTCGCAACCGCCATAAGCAGCAGGGCCAGCGCCACCCGGCCGAGCCGGAGCTTGGGCACGGCGCCGGTGCGCAGGCCGACGATGCCGCGCGCGGCGAGCGCCGCCCCGACGAGCACCGCGAGCGCCTCGTGCGGCCGCAAGACCGGCACCACGTGGCCGCGGTTGACGCCTGCAGTCAGCGGCGTCAGGCCGATGACGAGGTAAGCGGCCAGCGCAGGCCATGCCCAGACACAGGCGATCAGGGCAAGCGCGAGGCATGCGGCCAATGCCATCAGCGGGCTTGCCGCGGTGACAGCGCCCACGCCCAGGGCGCCGAGAAGCACGGGTATGAGCAGCCAGAGGCTCTGCGGTCCCGCAACCCACCTGCCGCGCCAGTCCAGTCCGGGCGGCCGAGGTGGGCAGATTCCATCGGCCGCGGTTGGCGCCGCTCGCAGCAGGGTCGCTCTAGCCATGGCTCACCTCGGCAACGGTGCGCCGCGCCTTGCCGCGCAGATGGCCGAGCCCGCCGGTGATCCAGCCCAGCTCTGGCGTCCTCGAGACCGCCTGGAACCCCAGGAAGATCACGCCGCCGACGACGGCGGCGACAAGTATGCCCAGGCGCGGGCCCAACGGCCGCCCGATCCAGTGTGGGATGGCCGTGGCGGTCAACCACGCGGGGCCTGTCATCACCAGCGCGCCGATCATGACTTTGATCAGCGAGGGTGCCAGCCGCTGCGAGCCAGGGCTTAGGTTCCGCCACAGGCGGGCCGTGAGGTGGCAGGCGCTGACGACGACCGAGGCGGACAAGGCGAGCCCCAGCGTGAGCAGCACGGTCGGCCCATGCACGAAGAAGGCGACACTCACCAGCCCGAGGCAGGTGACGGCCTGCAGCAGCATGGATTGCAGTGGCGAGCGCGTGTCCTTCCTCGCGTACGACGCGTAGGTTGCGATCATGAAGGCGGTCTGGCCAACGACCGCCACCGCGAGTGCGGCGAGCGACACGGCCACCATGGTGACGCCGGCGGGGGAGTCCATCTTTCCGAACGAAACCGCCTGAGCCAGGGGCATTGCCAGGGCGATGTAGCCCACCGCGGCGGGAATCGTCACGAAGAACCCGAGCGCGAAGCCGCGCACGAGGGTGTCGCGAAACAGAGTCACCTCGTTGTCGTTGTGCATCCGCGACAGCCGGGGGAGCAGTGACAGAGCGACGGGGGTGGCGCCGATCGCGATGGCCAGGTAGTAGAAGTTCAGCGCGAGCTGGAACGCGACGACTCCACCCGGCAGGCGGTTCGCGATGACGAGGAGGGTCAGCACCTGCACGGCGACGAGCCCTGCCTGCGCGAGCGAAGGGAGGGCTCGTCGGATGATGACCCGGACCTCCGGGTCGCGCCAGCCCAGGCGGGGCACCAGCATGACCCCGGCTCGTTTCGCCCCCCACCATTGGGCGGCGGCGTGCAAGGCGACCGCCCCGGTTGTGCCAAGGCCGAGCAGCAGCATCTCGCCGCCCCGCACGCTGTTCAGGCTCGTATCGGCGCCGAAGAGCACCGCGGTCGTCCCGAGGACCGCGATCGTGCCGACATTCTCCAGGGCGGGCGCCGCCGCCGCGAGTGCGAACCGGCGGCGGGCATTCATCACGGCGGTAGCCGTGCCGACGATCCCGTAGAAAAAGATCTGCGGGATGAACATGACGATCAGCAGGCGGCCGACGCGCTCTTGCGCGCCACCGATCATCTGGTGCCCGCCCATCGCGGCGAACTTCAGCACCAGCGGCCCGAGCACGATCGCCAGCGGTGTAATCGCCAGCAGCAGGACCAGCGTCATGCCCAGGAAGCCGCCCGCCACGCGCTCCGACGCGGGCTGGTCTCTTGCATCGATATGGCGCACGAGCGCGGGCACAAGCAGCGAGGAGAAGAGCGACCCGGCCAGAAATCCGTAGTAGACAAGGTTCGGCAGCGAGTTGGTGAACTGGTAGGTGTTTCCGAAGAACGTCGGCCCAAGGACCGCGCCTATCGCGGCGAATTTCGCAACGCCGGTCACGCGGCTCACAATGGTCCAGGCCGCGACCGAAATGGAGTCACCCGCAGCCGCGGCGGCACCTGCCTGTGGCGCCGGGTCTCGCCCACTGGCAGCATGGCGAACGCTGCGGCGGCGAGTGCGGCGATGACGGCCACGCGTCATACCGCACCCTGGGCGGAGAGAACAACGGGCACCGTCTTGAGCAAGATGGTGAGATCCCGGCCGAAGCTCTGCGTGCGCACGTACTCGATGTCAAGCTCGAGGCCTTGCCGCATGGTGAGGCTGTTCCTGCCGCTGACCTGCCACAGGCCGGTGAGGCCTGGCGGGACAAGGAAGCGCTGGAAGTGGGCTGGCTCGAACATGTCCGCCTCCCACGGCAGCGCGGGGCGCGGGCCGACGAGCGACATGTCGCCGCGGATCACATTGAGCAACTGAGGCAGTTCGTCGATGCTGATACGGCGCAAGAGCCGTCCGATCGTCGTGATCCGCGCGTCGTCGTCTATCTTGTAGAGCTGGCGGTGGCCATTGGCCGGCGGCTGGTCCTCCTGGAGAAGCTTTCTGACGTAGGCACGATGGGCGCCATCACCGCAGTCGCGGTACATGGTGCGGAATTTGTACAGGACGAAAGGGCGGCCGTACTGGCCGAGCCTGGTCTGCCGGAAGAAGGCGCCGCCGGGTGAGGTCATCAGGACGATCACCGCTACCACGGCGACGACCGGCGAAAGCAGTAGCAGGCAGACCGACGCCACGACCAAGTCGAACAGCCGCTTGCCCAGTCGCCGACGAGCGGGCAAGGATCCCTCTGGGATGCTGCGAACCCATACATCAGGCAACATGTGACGCCCCCGTTGCTGCGATGTCGGTTGCGGCCTCACACACCAACGCCACTTGGTCCGTCGTCATGTGCGGAAAAATTGGCAGCGACAAAATCTCGCCCGCAGCTTTCTCGGCTACCGGAAGCGGATATGCCGCGAAATGCGTGTAGGGGCCTTGCCGATGGCATGGTGTCGGATAATGGACACCGGTCTGGATGCCCATCGACTCCAATTGCTGGCGGACCGCCGACCGGTTTGGCACCCGGGCCACCGCGAGGTGATAGACGCCGCGCGCTCCCGGCGCCTCGTGGACCAGGCGTATCGGGCCGCTTGAAAACGCCGCGCGGTACTGCGCGACAATCTCCCTGCGCATCTCGGTCCAGCCGTCGAGTTTGGTGAGCTTCGCGGTCAGCACGACCGCCTGCAGGGCGTCGAGTCGGCTGTTCGTCCCGACTCTTTCGTGCCGATAGTGGGAACCTTGCGCGCGGCCGTGGTCGCGAAGGCACTTGAGCCGCTCCGCGAGCTGCGCGTCCGACGTCACGACCGCGCCGGCGTCGCCGAATGCGCCGAGATTCTTGCCCGGGTAGAAGCTGAAGCAGCCGGCCGCCCCCACCGATCCGGCGCGCTTACCGCGCCAGGTGGCGCCATGCGCCTGCGCGGCGTCCTCGATGACGACGAGACCCGCGCTCCGCGCGGTGCGGCACAGGGCATCGACGTCGGGCATCTGCCCGTAGAGGTGAACGACGATCACCGCTTTTGCGCTTGGCGTGATCGCCGCCTGGAGCGTTTCCGGCGTCATCAGCAGCGTGTCGTCGTCCACGTCTGCGAACCGCGGCCGGGCACCAGCGAGGAGGATCGCCTCGGCAGACGCGACGAAGGTGTTCGCAGGGACGATGACCTCATCGCCGAGACCGATGCCAAGGGCGGTCAGCGTTAGCTGGATGGCGTCGGTGCCGTTGGCCGTGCCAACCGCGTGCGCGGCGCCACAGTATGCGGCCCACGCCTGCTCGAACTGCTCGACCGCTTCCCCGCCGATGAACTGGCTCGAGTCAAGCAGGCCCGCCCACGCTTCGCAGATTTCCGGCCGGACCTCGCGCGTCATCGGGCCGAGGTCGGTGAACGGGACGTGGGGCCTCATCTCGACTCCGTCCGCCGCAGGGTCAGCACCGGCGCCGCCGTGGCGTCCGGTTTAGCGCCCGGACCCGCGCGGTGGGCGGCACCGTTGAGGCGGCTGCCTGCGGAACTGATCGAATGGACGAAGTGCGAATAAGACCCGAGTTCCTCGAGCACCACGGGGCGGCCGAGCCGCCGCGACAACTGCGCCGCCTCGAGAACCTCGACAACGGCGAGCCCGTTCGCACCGTCGGTGAGCGGAGTGAGACCTTTCGAGACGCACTCGATGAAATGCTGGTCCTGCACGGCAAGCGGCTCGTCCGGCGCTATGAACGGAACCACGATGTCGCCATATCGGTATGACATAGGCGGCTGCGTCATGTCGTCACCGCCGGTGCCGGGCGAGACGCCCTTGTCGAGAATCCTGATCCTTTCCTCGGTGGCGAGGTCGTCGTAGACCGCCATCTTCTTGCTGCCGACGGCGGTGACCCTTCGCACCTTGCACGGATCGAGCCAACTGACGTGAATGTTGGCGGACAGGCCGCGGTCGTCGAAGAATCCGTCGTAGAACAGGCGCAGGTATGCGACGTCCTCAAAGCGCCGGTGCGCATGGCGCGACGCCCAGGCCTGAACCGCGATCGGCTTCGTGCCAAGCACGTGATTGATGATGGAAACGTCGTGCGGCGCGAGATCGAGGATGACGTTCACATCGTTTTGGTAGAGACCGAGGTTGAGCCGCGCGCTGTCGAGGTAGTAGAGATCACCAAGTTCCCTATTGCGCACGAGCTCGCGGAGTTTCCACACGGCTGGGTTGTATTCGAACGTGTGTCCAACCATGAGGGTCACGCCTGCCGCGGACGCCGCGTCGATCAGCTGCCGAGCATCGGCAGTCGTCGGCGCCAGTGGCTTCTCGACCAGAACGTGCTTGCCGGCTTGGATGGCCTCGAGCGCCACCGCCAGGTGCGTGCTCGGTGGCGTAGCCACCACCACGGCGTCGACTTTCGGCAGGGCCGATTCCAGTGTGGAAAAGGCCGGGGCCGCTCGGTAGCTGCGGGCCAGGCTTTGCAGTCGATCCTCACGGCCATCGACAAGGATCACTTCGCCGACTCCGTCGGCGCCGTGCAGCACGCGCACGTGCTTTGAGCCCCAATAGCCGCAGCCGACCACGGCGATCCGCAACCCCGCGTCGTTGGCTCCTCGTGTCAATTGCGTCAACGTTCCCCCAGCTGTGGCTGGCATGGCAGCCAACGGGCATGATGTTCGCGCAGCTCTTGCATGCGGTAACTCAGTTATTGGCAAAAGTAGCTTCAGCTAGGGAGCTGCGGATCATCCATCTGACGTAGCGCCGTTCACCAAAATGAGGGTTACCGGTCGTCATTCAGACGCCCGGCGGACACATCGGAGCACGTAGCGAACTCATATCGCTGATCGATCACGGAAGCGCGGTAGCAGCCTGCGCTGATCACATTGCGGTCGGCAACGGTGGTAATACAGCCGTCCCGTCGCGGCGTGCTGACGTCGCACTTTATCTCAGCTGGCGAGATAAAGTGCGTAGCCTTTTACATTGCTTTTGCGTAACGTGCGACTGCCAGCTCCTCAAGCAGTCCGTAGCGCACGGCGAAGGCCGCGGCTTCAAGCCGTGAATGTACTCCAAGCCGGGTGAGCAGTGTCTGAACGTGGGTGCGCACCGTGGTACGGGACAGACCGAGTTTCTCGGCAATTCCGGCCGTGTCCAGGCCCTCCACCAAGAGTGCGAGACACTGCCGCTCACGGTGAGTGAGAAATGCGGCAAGCCTGTGCGCGTCGTCGGCGCGGGCCGACCGTCGTGTGGCCACGCCCTTCGGCGAGTCCACGACTACCTCGCCGGACAGCACCCGCTCTATTGCGGAGATAAGCGCCGAGACGCCCCGGGTCTTATGCACGTATCCCGATGCTCCGGCCCGCAGCGCACGCCGGATCCCTTCTGCGTCTGGATCAGCGCTCAGGACCAGCACCTTCGTGTCCGGGGTCGCGGCAACCATCGCCGCGATGGCACCGATGCCGTCATCTCCGCCGAAGTGGCGGTCGATCAGGCATATCGCGGGCTGCTCGCGCCTCACGCAGTCGACGGTGCTCGCGACGGTCCGGGCTACTTTGACGGTAAACCCACGCTGGACGAGCACGGCGGAAAGCGCGTCAAGGAAAATGGCGTGGTCATCGCCGATTAGCAGGCCTGTCACCGCACTCACGCACCCATCTGGGCGATTGCGCGAAGCGCCCGAGCGGCCGGCTGGGTGGGAAGCACGATGCGGACCTGCGTGCCGCCAGCAACCGGCGCCGCTACCTCGAGCTGGCCGCCGCATGACGCGAGCAACGCGCCCGCCACCCGCAGGCCAAGCGATGCCATCCCGGCTGGGCCATTGCCGAATCCAGGGCCGTCGTCTGTCACCTCTATCACGGCTTGCTTGCCGCGCAGGATCGCCACCTCGACGCGGCCCGCCGGACCGACCGCGCGCGCCGCGTTGTCGACCACATTGGACAGCACGCGCCATAGCACCGCGGCGGGCACGGGGATCCGCACGCTCGGCCCGGGCAGCACGGCGACCGACGCGTCATGCGCGACCCGCGCAAGCTGTGTCACCTGTTCGGCAAGCGCGCGGACTTCGACGGCGTCTGTCGTCTCGACTGGCACCTCGCCGGACATGCCGTGCGCGATGATGTCCAACACCCTGGACAGTTCGAGCGCTATCAACTCGAGCCGCGCCCCCGAGTCAACCGACAGCGCCGGATCGCCCCGCGCGGCCTCCACCAGGTACGACAACGTGGCCATCTCGTGCGCGAGGTCATGCAGCAGGCCCTGCATGGCGAGCGCGTCGGGACCGTCCGACGATCGACGGCCCTGCCCCAAGCGGCGGTCCGGTTGCGGCTCCATGTCGTCATGCCCCCTCTGCGACCGGATGGCACCTGGCAGTCGCCGCCACAATGAGGCATAGTTTCCGGCCCTCGTTAAGGACACGAAACGTAACCGGCGTAGACAACCTCGCCCTCCATGCGGCCAGCCGACCCGCACGATGTGCGGCCCATTTCAGTCACGCAGCTCATACCAGGGGAGCAAGCGCCGACGGCCGCGCACGCCTCCTGGGCTGCATGTACGACGCTTGAGGTGCCGCAGCCGACGACGCCGCGCGGCGTCCGTTACCGTATCGTGATTTTTCGGGTTTCGGCACCGTAACTAACCGTATTTCCAGCTCCGGGTCATGATGAACCCGGCGAGCCGCGCGCGCCGTGACAGAAGTACCTTGAGCGGCGCACCAGAGCCTGCCGCTACTCGCTCGTGGACAGGAGGAGGATGGAGCCGCTCGGCATCGCGGGCGCCTGGATCGTGAGCCCGCGGATTCACCAGGACAACCGCGGCTGTTTCTTTGAATGGTTTCGCGGCGACGACTTCGACGACGCCCTCGGTTACCAATTCCGGCTCGCTCAGATCAACTGCGTCGTGTCGCGCAGGGGAGCGCTGCGGGGCATCCACTTCACGGATGTGCCGCCCGGCCAAGCGAAATATGTCATGTGCGCAAGCGGCGCCGTCATCGACGTCGTGGTCGACCTCAGGGTCGGTTCGCCCAGCTTTGGCGGCTGGGAGCTCGTGCACCTGGATGATCAGACCCGGCGCGCTGTTTTCGTCTCTGAAGGCCTGGGCCACGGGTTCATGGCGCTGACCGCCGAGGCCACGGTGGCGTATCTGTGCTCCACCCCCTACGCTGCGGCCCGCGAGCATGGCGTGCACCCGCTCGACCCAGGCCTGGGCATCGCATGGCCGAAGGGCGTCGGTGTAACCCTTTCAGAAAGGGATGCCGATGCGCCGTCCCTGGACGAGGCGCGGCGCGCCGGCTTGCTTCCCGCTTATGCGGACTGCACGGCGCTCGCCGCGGGCCAGCGCGGCCGTTAAGCGGGCGATGCGTCGCTCCGCGGGGCTTCAGGTCGCGGAAAGGACCTCGAACGCGGGGTGGTCGGCGGCAATGCCGCGGATCTGGTCATCGCTGGAGTCCGGCCCGACGCCAGAAAAGAAGATTCCGACCTCAGCCTTCCACCTCGTGAGATAGGCGCGCAGCACCGGCACTTTCTCCTCGTCGGCGAGCTCGCGGCCGCGGAACGCCTCGACGCGCTTGCCTATCCGAAGCTCGCCGGTGCCGCTCACCCGTAGGTTGCGCACCCATTGAGTCTCGCCACGGGGCGCGACGAGATAACGGCGGCCCTCGTAGCTGAGCAGGTTCACCGGCGTCGTCCGCCACACCCCACTGCTGCGGCCCTGGACGGCCAGGACCCGCGAGCCCAGGACGCTGAGGCCGCGGCGGGTCATGAACGCCACCAGGCCGTTGAAGACGTTGCGCGTGAACCAGCCCGGCGCGCGGTAGTGAGCTGACATGGTTCCATCTGATCCAGCAGAGCGGGAGTTTGGCAACTAGGGCGTGTCCTGTGGATCTTCGGGGCTGAATCGTGTGGATCGGCAGGGTGCTTGATCGCCTGAATCGCCATGACCTGTCTGATGAGGAATGGGAGCGCCTGCGGGTGTTCCTGCCCGCCGGCGCGCTTCCGCCTCACCACCCTGGCAGGTGCTCGCGGCAGGACAGGATGGCCTCCATAGCCGGGTCCCGGTTCTGGCTGTAGGCCTCGAACGAGGGCGGCGCGTACAGTTCCGGCGCGATCCACGGCCGGTGGTCCATCGGCCAGGAGGTCTGCCAGTACAGGTCCGCCACGTTGACGCTCGCCTTGCTGTAGGGAAGCGTGAACGGGATGGCCTCGTCGCCGAGCAGTGGTTCCCAGTGCTCGTCGCGCTTCGGGCGGCCGAGATCCCGCAAACCAAGGCGGAGCGCCCGGCGCAACTCCCGCACCGCGCCCTCGTGATCGCCGCGCCGGAATGACAGGTGGCCATCCGGTAGGCGATCTCCGCGGGGAATACGGCCTCGATCTCGTCCCGGTGCAGCCAGACGCCGACTCCTTGCGCCGTCCCGTAGGCGGCCAGCGCGCCGCCGTAGTCACCCAGCTCGAAACGCGCCTCCGCGAGACGCACCCAGTGGCGGCCACTACGGGATTGAGTTCCACTACCCGGGCCCACAGGGCCGCGGCGGCAGGCCAGCTGGCCGAGCCGGTCTTCGCCTCGGCGCCCGCCAGGGTACGCACATAGTCGCTGAAATCAGGCATGGATCCTCCAGCAGCGAAAGCCCTCAGGCTTGCGGTGCGCTGTCCTTCGATGGCGTGACCGGCGGCGCCACGGACGCCACGGCGAAGAGCCGGACCTCGCGCGCTCCCGGCGGCCGGGATGCGGGGTCCGCGGCGCGCTCGCTGTGCATGAGCAGCAGCTGCTTCAGCTGGTCCGTGATGTCGCGCAGTTCCTCGGCCGTCATCCAGGTCGTGTTGCCGATCAAAAGTGACGCCGCACGCCACGGCTCCGGCTCCAGGCCAAGGCGGCTAAGCCGCTGCTTCATCCGCGTGAGCTCATGATCGAGGAACGCCCCGGCCGCGGCCTCCGCCGCCAGCGCGCCCTCGGTATCCAGGCCGCCCGGGTCCAGGTTCTGCTGCTGGCTGGCCAGCCGCCACGGCTTCTCCTTGCCTGCCTGGCGGGGGACCAGCTCGATGTAGCCGTACTTGCCGAACGGACCCACCCGGCGGGCCGCCGCCGATCTTCGACCCGGGCTGGCACGAAACGCAACACCGTCGAGCGCTGCTTCAGCAAGCTCAAGCAGTTCAGGGCCGTGGCCACCCGCGACGACAAGCGTGAGCGCATCTACCAGGGCACCATCGACGTCGCCTCGATCAGCATCTGGCTACGCGACCAGGTCCCATGATCTACGGGACACGCCCTAGCGGACCCCGATCGAGGGTGGCATGCTCGGTCGCGTGCTTCGCCAATTTCGACAGGTCGATGTCTTCACCACCGCCCCCTTCCTCGGCAACCCGGTTGCGGTCGTGCTCGACGCCGAGGGCCTGGATGCCGGGAAGATGCAGACGCTCGCTCGCTGGACCAACCTGTCGGAAACCACCTTCGTGCTGCCGGCCACCTCGGCGCGGGCCGACTACCAGGTGCGCATCTTCACGCCCGATGCCGAACTGCCCTTCGCCGGGCACCCCACCCTCGGAACCTGCCACGCCTGGCGGGAGGCGGGCGGGGCCCCAACGCGGCCAGGGGTGATCGTGCAACAATGCGCCGCCGGGTTGATCAACCTGCGCGAGACCGCGGACGGGCTCGCTTTCGAGGCGCCGCCGCTGCTTCGGAGCGGGCCCGTGGACGAGTGCCTGGTGACCGAGATCGCCGCGGAGCTTGGCATCGGGCGCGCCGACATCGTTGACGCGCAATGGGCCAGCCGCGACATTGGTGTCGCGGGCCCGTACCCGCCCGGATCGCCGCAGACGTTCGAGGTCCGCGCGTTCACACCAAAGCTCGCCGGCAGCAATGAAGATCCGGTGACCGGGAGCTTCAACGCCTCGCTCGCGCAGTGGCTGCTGCGCACGGGCCGGGCAAGCGCCCCGTACGTGGCGAGCCAGGGCACCGCGCTCGGCCGACGCGGTCGCGTACACATCTCCGCCGATCCCGACGGAACGGTCTGGGTGGGCGGCGGCACCCTCACCTGTGTCACCGGCACGGTCGACGTGTAGCTGCGCTTACCGGCTGGGGGCCGGCTGGCCGCCGCTGTCAGATCGTGACCCAGTCGGTCACCACCGGGCGCCGATCCGGCCGGCCGCCGCACCGCAAGCTGACCGGGCCCGCGCGCAGCGGCCCGGCGCTGAACCTGCCGAGTTCGTCGGCGTCCACAGTGACCACGTCATCGCCCTGCCGGACGTGCACGGCCGCCCGTCCCGAGGGAACGAGCTGGCCGATGAGCCTGCGCGCGGGCGCCGCGCCGCTGATTTCGACCTCGATGGTCAGGTCGCTTGTCTCAAAACAAAGCAGCCGGCCCTGCTCGGGGCCGCGGACGAGCGCGGCCTCGTCCTGATCGACCAGCGAGTCGAAAACGAGCTCGGCGAGGTCGGCGTCGACCGTACGCCAGGTGAAAGACTCCGCGGCCGCGCGCAGCAGCCGAGGCGGCACCGGGTCGAGGCGTGCCGCAACCCGCCGGAGCCGTTCCTCCAGCTCGGTGTCGTCGAGCTTGTCCTGCACGTCCGCCTCCAGCCAGGCCGCGCGCCAACCCGCGCGGCCACTCGTGATAATGAGCGCGTCACACGGTCTCAGATACCTCGCCAGCTAGTCGCCGAAGCTTCTGCAGGCACCGCGCCCGGGTCGGCCCCACGCTGCCGACCGGCATGTCGAGCGCGGCGGCAACCTCGGCGTAGGTCGGCGGCGGTGTCGCGATCAGCACGCGCAGCAACTCCTGGCAGCGCGCGGAGATCTGATCGAAGGCACGCCAGAGCTGTTTGGCGCGTTCACGGTCGATCGCTGCCTGCTCGGCGTCCAGCACTGCCTGCTCCGGCGAAGCCACCTCGGCATGTCCGCGATCGAATACGGCCGTGTCCTGCGTTGGAATGACCCGGGCGCTGCCGCGGGCGACCCTCAATGCCTCGCGCCTGGCGGTGGTCGCGAGCCACGCGCCGACGTGTTCTGGCTTCTCGATGCGGCCGAGGTGCTCAGCGAGCCGTAGCCACGCGGTCTGAAAGACATCAGCCGCGTCAGCAGAGCTGAGCCTGTGCGCGCGGGCGACCGACCAGACGAGCCCGCTGAAACCCTCGACGAGTCCGTTCCACGCCGCCGCGTCGCCAGCCGCGGCGGCTCTGGCCAGGCGGGCTGCCTCATCCGGGTGCACAGGCACATCCTCTCTCCGGTCGCGCCGACAGTAATACACGTCCGGCCGGCCCTGGGCGCCGCCTCCTCCCCCGGTGTGCGCCGATCAGCAGCAACCGCCGCGATGGCCACACGAACCGTGACCGCAGTGATGGCTGCTGTGATGGCAGCGGCCCGTGCAGCAGTCGTCCTTACCGAAGTCGCATGGATGGAGCACCGCACCGACGCCGGGCAGCGCCTGTGCCCTCGCCATGGTGAGCAGCGCGTCCGCTGCCTGTCGGCTGTTTTCGCCGGTGCGAGACATGCGGGCGGCGACCAGGCCAGAAACCAGGGGTGTGGAAAAGGACGTGCCGCTCCAGCGGGCCATCCCGTGAAAATGCCGGTGCTGGCCGGTGTTGGGCGGCTCCTCGCAGCTGTACACGCCGGTCGCGAAGGCATTGATCAGGTCCGCACCAGGCGCGTAGACATCGACCCAGCCACCGTGATCGCTGAACGAGGCACGGCTGCGCAAGCTGGCCGCGAGCGCGCCCACTGACACCACCTGCGGGAAGGCCGCGGGCCAGAACGGTCGGCGGTCGCCGTTGTTGCCCGCCGCAGCGACGAGCAGCACGCCCTTGTGGTGGCGATACCTCAGCCACAAGGCCTCAAAGGCAAGCGGAGGAACGTCCTTCCTGCTCGTCGCGCCGGCTGACAGGCTGATGATGTCGGGACTGCGGCTGAGCGCCCGGCTTAGCTGCCTGACGAGTTCGTGCTCAAGCTGGGCGCCCGCATGATGCAGCACCCTGGCGACATTTACGTCCGCCGCGGGCGCCATGCACCGCGCCACGCCGGCCACAAAAGTTCCATGGCCGGTGTACGGCAGAATCGTGGGCGCGGGGAACTGGTCAGCCTGCCCTGTCACACCGGCCAGCCATGGATGGGTGTGCGCGTCGGCGAGCAAGCCCGTGTCGATCACTTGGATGAACACCCCGTTGCCGTGGTGCCCCGGGCAGATGCCCGGCTCCGGGCCAACGCCGGCGAGCACCTCGTCAGGCTCGGTGGCCGGGCACATAGCCACCGGGGATATTGACACGACGTGATTGGGAGTGGCGACACCGACGCCGAGCTGCCGGTCGATCAGGTCCAGAGCACGAGTGACCTCGGTTTCATCCTCATCGCGTTCAGGCTGGTCAGCAGAATCCTCGTCGCCGGGCTCCGGCCGCTGTGGGCCCTCGGGTCCCTGTGGGGTTTCTGGCTGCTCAGGGATGGACCAGACGGCCACCCCGGCGATAAGGCCCTCGCGCCGCTCACCTCCGACGAGGCGCCCGACCTGGTTGACATATGCCTCACGGACCAGGATGGTCCCCCGCTCATACAGGTAATCAAGCTCGCCGTTTTCGAATCTTTTGATGCCGATCCGCGTGTCGTCTCGTGCAAAGGCAGCTTGCACCAAGCTGGCCTGAATATCTGGTTTATCTCGGTGACCGTTGTGTGACGTGCCGTGTGCATTCATGTTCTGTCCCTCCGCGGAACCGATATTAGACGGGGCCGAATGTCAGGATCTAGCATTAACGCCATGGCTGGGGGAACCGCGTCGGCCGCCCGGGTGTCGGCGCAGGCAGGAGCGCTGCTGCCGCTGGCCACAGCCCGTCCGGGAGAAGCCCTCGCAAGGGCACGTGCGGTGCTGGCGGCTGGGCCCAGCTTCTGGGACGCCTCAGTTGCCCATCAGGTTGTCGGAATCGTATTGCGTGACTTCGGCGACGTGGCCGCGGCCATCCAGGAATTGCGCACCGCCCTGCGGTTGGCGCGGTCGGCGAAATCCGCCGACCGCGAGGCCGATGTCCTAGCCACCCTCGGAATCGCGCTCGTCTACGCCGGGCGCACAAAAGCGGGGCTGGCGAGCCTTGACTCGGCGGCAACCCGGGCGCGCGGCGGTCAAGCGGGCCGGGTGCTCATGCGGCGCGGAGGCGCACTGTGGGTGCTCGGGAGGCACCGCGAGGCGCTCAGCGACCTGCGCCGGGCAGTCAGCATCCTCCGCCGCGACGGCGACATGCTCTGGGCAGGGCGCGCACTCACCGCGCGTGCGCTCGTCAACCTCTCGCTCGGATCCACCGACCGCGCCGATGCCGACCTTGGCAGCGCTGACCGCCTGTTCGCGGCAACCAGCCAGGAGCTTGAGGCCGCTTACGCGACGCACAACCGGGGATTGGCCGCGTTTCGCTCGGGCGATCTGCCCACCGCGCTCTCGTACTTTGACGACGCGGCGCACCGTTACGAAGCTCTCGCCGCACCGATGCCAGATCTGAGCATCGACCGGTGTGCGGTGCTTCTCGCCGCCGGCCTGCCATACGACGCGCACATGGAGGCCGATGCCGCGGTCCGCCGCTTTGAAAAGCTACGTGGCCAGGCCACCAAGAAGGCCGAACTGTTGCTGGCCGCAGCCAACGCGGCCCTCGCCGCCGCGGATCACGAGGCGGCGCTGCAGCGTGCTCAGGCCGCGCGTCGCCTGTTCGGCTCACAGCAACGAACCTGGTGGCATGCCAAGGCCGAGCTCGTGCTGCTGCGCGCGAAGTTCGCGGCCGGGCTGGCCTCCGGCCGACTGCTCCACGACGCGGACAGGGCCGCTGCCAGGCTTGAGGACCTTGGCTCCGATGACGCGCCGCAGGCGCGGCTGCTTGCCGGGCGGGCCGCGCTGGCACTTGGGCGCGCTGTCGACGCTGATCGCCAGCTTGCAACGGCTGCGCGCGCACGCGCGCGGCGGGGGCCGGCTCTTTCACGGCTGACTGGCTGGCTGGCGGAGGCTCTGCGGGCCGAGGCCGCAGCCGATTCGCGCCGCCAGCTCAGCGCGTGTCGGGGCGGGCTCGACCTGCTCGATGAGCATCGCCTCACCCTCGGCGCCTGCGAGCTGCGGGCGCAAGCCACCGCGCGAGGTGCCGAGCTCGCCGAGTTGGCGCAGCGGTGCGCCTTGCGTTCGGGAAAGCCACGACTTCTGCTCGCCTGGAGTGAACGTTGGCGGGCGACGGTCCTGGCGGTCCCGCCAGTGCGGCCGGTAGATGATGCCGAACTCCAGGCCGATCTCACCGCGGCGCGCGATGTCACGAGCCGACTCGAGAAAGCCCGGGCTGCGGGGGCGAACGTCGCGGCAATGCAGCGCGAGCAGTTGCGCCTGGAGCGGGCTGTTCGGACCCGCGTGATGCGGACCCGTGGCGCCGTGCGCGCGCCGACCACCAAGCGCGGCCCGCGTGGCCCCGGCGTCGGCGCGCAGACCGGGACGCGGCGAGCCGGGGGTCGCGCGGCGCTCGCGTCGGCCGATCAGGGGTTTGATGCCGCGCTCCTGCTCGCGGAACTGGGTACTGGATGCCTGGTCCAAATCGTCGACGTCGCGGGGGATCTCCATCTGCTGGTTTGTGGCAACGGGCGGGTACAGCATTTCGCGGCTGGTCGCACTGAGGACGCCGCACGAGAGGTCAACTTCGCCCGGTTCGGCCTGAATCGGCTCGCGCACAATCGCAGCGCCCACGCCAGCGACGCCAGCGGACAGGCAAGCGGTGCGCTAGCAGTCCTAGCGGAGACCGGGCGCAGGCTCGAGGAGATCCTGCTCGGCAACGCCCGCGGCCACCTTCGCGATGGACCCGTCGTGGTGGTCCCGCCGGGCCGGCTGCACGCCGTTCCGTGGGCGTTGCTGCCCTCACTGCGCGACCGATCGGTCAGCGTGGCACCCTCGGCGCGCGCATGGATGCGCGCACGCGCTGCCGTGCCGCCGCAACGCGACGAAGTTGTGCTCGTGCGCGGCCCGGGCGTCGGCGGCTGGGGCACCGAGGTGCCTGTTCTCGCCGTGGAATACGGCGACGCCACCGTGCTCGCCGATGGCACGGCCACCGCAGCGCGGGTGCTTGAGGCGATCGACGGCGCCACCCTCGTGCACATCGCCGCGCATGGAAGGTTCAGAGCAGATAGCCCGATGTTCTCATCGCTGCGGCTCGATGACGGACCGCTGACCGTCCACGATCTCGAACGGCTGCGCCGCGCGCCGTTCCGTATGATCCTGCCTAGCTGCGACTCCGGCCTCCTCGTGCCCGCCGGTGCCGACGAACTGCTCGGCCTCACCAGCACGCTCGTGCCACTCGGCACCGTGGGCATCCTCGCCAGCGTGGTTCCGGTCAACGACAAGGCCGCCGCCGAGCTGATGCTCGCGGTCCACCGCGGGCTGCGGCTCGGCGGCACGCTCAGCGGGTCGTTGCGCGATGCCCGCGCCGGCCTGGGTGACGACCCGGTCCTCACGGCGACAGGCTGGTCCTTCATCGCCCTCGGGGCCGGCTGACCTGCCACCGCGGTGCCCCGCGGAAAAATTTCTTCACCGGGATGTATCTGGATCACGATTAGCGGCTCTGGATAGTCAAACGGGGCAGCCGGCCCGGCGGGGGACAGGGGGGCGGCCGCCCCGCGATCAATCAGGACGGTGACGTCCTCGTGATCGCGGGGCGGCCGTTCGGGTCACAGGGCCTTTCGTGCCGCAAGGCCGCTCGTGCCGCAAGGCCGCTCGGGCCGCAAGGCCGCTGAGCGCCGCTCGCAGTCCGCAGATCACCTCGTGAAGCGGCCCGTTCGCCTGGCATCGGGTGAGTCCGCTATCGTCGCACGTAGTGGTCTGGTGAACGGGAGGACCGCGATGCGACCGCGTGACCGCAACGCATCGCGCCGTCCGCGCCGACGGGTGACGGCCTTGGGATGGGCGCTTGCGGCGGCGCTCGGCGCGGTGAGCCTTCCGGCCGTGACGGGCTGCGCAGCCGAGCATCCGGCGCCCGCCTCGCCAGCCTCCAGTGCCGCGGCGGCCAACCCGAACCTGGACCTTGGCACATCCATGCACGGCGCGCCTGCACCAGACATCCGGCTCGTCAACCAGTTTGGCCAGCCGATGACCCTCAGCCAGTTCCGCGGCAAGGTCGTGATCCTCGCGTTCGTGGACTCACAGTGCACAACCGTCTGCCCGCTGACCACATCCAGCATGGTGGAGGCGAAGAGCCTGCTCGGCGCCGCAGGAACCCACGTCCAACTGCTCGGCGTGAACGCCAACCCGCTGGCCACCAGCGTGGCGCAGGTGCGCGCGTACTCCGTCAGCCACGAAATGATCAACCAGTGGGACTTTCTCACCGGTTCCAAAGCGCAGCTCCAAGCGATCTGGCGCGCATACCACATCGCCGACGAGATCGATAGAGGCCAGATCGACCACACCCCAGCGCTGCTCGTGATCGATGCCCGCGGTCGCGAGCAGAAGATTTACCTGACGCAGATGGCCTATGCGAGCGTCGACCAGGCAGCACAAGTTCTGGCCGAGGAGGTGGCGCGCCTGCTTCCTGGCCGCCCACGCCTGCGCACGCTGCGGTCGGTGGCCTACCTGCCCGGCCTCGGCCCGCAACGGCGGCAGAGCCTGGCTGCTGTCCCTGGCGGCCCGGGCACAGGCCCGATCACTCTGGGACCGGGTAGACCGCGCATGATCGTCTTCTTTGCGACCTGGCTGCGGGAGACCTCGGACCTGCGCGACCACCTTGCCGCGCTGAACGCCTACACCAGCCACTCTGGTCTGCCGCCGCTGATCGCCATCGATGAGGCGACAACTGAGCCGTCCACCGCCGCCGTCAGCCATTTTTTGCGCCATCTGCGCCAGCCACTGCGCTACCCCGTCGCCCTCGACGGCGCCGGCCGGGTGGCGGATGGGTATGGCGTCCAGGATCAGCCCTGGTTTGTCCTGGTGAACGCATCCGGGCGGATCGTATGGCACCACGACGGCTGGCTTCCCGTGAAGGCGCTGATGACCGCCGCCAAAAGGGCCTGACCACGCCGCGCACCAGCAACGCTGTCCCTGAACACGCTGTCCCTTAACAACGCTGTCCCGAACACCCCCCTGGGCTGACCGCTCTGGCCCGACGTCCCTGGCCATCCGATGCCGCGCCTGAAAAGCCGGACGCGCACATTTGTGATCTTGCGACATACGATATATCGAGATCTTTCGCAGCACCTGCGGTGAAATGGGGAGGTCTCCCTAAATGGGGGGAGACCTCCCCATTTAGGGAGATCTCCCCTTGTTTCTCCATTTTATCCTGCGCACCCTGGGATCAAGAGGCGCGGTGGGGGCACCGCGCATGATCACAGGGGGACATGATGGCCACTTCAATCCGACCTCAATGGCGGTCTCGCCTAATTGGTCTTGATCTTTTATCGAGATCAGCAAGGTGGCGCAGCTCCGCAATCCGGAGCGCCAACCGCACGTCCGCCGGGCACAGCGAGCAGGGTCTCGGCAGCAGAAATTCGCACTCCTACCGACGGATTCGGATAACGTCCTTGGTCGCAGCCGCTGTCATGGGACTTGCGTCAGGCGTCGCGGCCGTCGCGTCGGCAGCCCGTGCTGCGGCGCTCCCTTCGACGGCAATCACCATTGACGGATCACGGTCCGGCCCTGTTTTCGATGGGGTCGGCGCGATCAGCGGCGGCGGCGGGAACAGCCGCTACCTCATCGATTACCCCGCTGCGCAGCGAGATGCGATCCTTGACTACCTATTCAAGCCCAATTACGGCGCCGCCCTACAGGTCCTCAAACTCGAGATTGGTGGGGACGCCAATTCCACCGACGGAGCTGAGCAATCGGTCGAGCACAGCAAGGGGCAGATTAACTGCGGGGCCGGCTACGAGTGGTGGATGGCCGAGCAGGCGGTGGCGCGCAACCCGGCGATCAAGCTAGCTGGGCTGCAGTGGGCGGCGCCCGGATGGGCGGCCGACGCTTATGGCGGGATCTGGAACCCCACCACTGACGTCGGCTACCTGGTCGACTGGCTCGGCTGCGCCAAACAGCACGGCCTGACGATCAGCTACATCGGCGGCTGGAACGAGCGGTACAACCCGCAGACCGGCCCCGCGTGGTACAAGGCGCTGAGATCCGCGCTCGACGCGAACGGCTACAGCGGCGTTCGGATCGTCGCGGCTGATCAGGACCCCTTCGGCAGCGCAGGCAGCTTCGTCCCAAGCGGCAGCTTCGGCGCGCAGACCGCCTACAACTCCGGCAGCGCGTGGAGTGTGGCGAATGACATGGCTACTGACCCGGCCTTCGCGAAGGCGGTGGGCGTTGTGGGCGCGCACGACACGTGCGGTTACCCAACGACCGGGTACACGTGCAGTTCGACGGCGACGGCGCGGGGCCTGGGCAAGCCGCTGTGGGAGTCTGAGCTCGGCGCGATGAACTCGGAGATCGGTGCTGCGCCACTTGCGCGGTCGCTGAACAACAGTTACATCCAGGCCGGGGTCACCGGCACCGTCCAGTGGCCGCTGATCGACTCGATGCCGCCAAATCTGCCGCACGAAGACCGCGGCCTGATCTGGGCAGATCGGCCGTGGGACGGTTACTTCAATGTGAACAGGCTCACCTGGGTGACCGCGCAAACCACGCAGTTCACCCAGCCCGGCTGGCGGTACGTGGGCGGCGCGAGCGCGTCGCTGTCGCAGTCGGGGTACGGGTCGTACGTCGCCTACCAGGCACCCGACCACTCGGCCTGGTCGATGAACGTGCAGACGTCGATGGCCGCGGGCGCGCAGAACATAACGGCGCATGTCACAGGGGGACTGTCGGCGAGCACGGTACACGTGTGGAGCACCAGCCTCACCGGGCCCGATCAGTTTGTCCGGCGTGCCGACATCCAGCCCTCGGGCGGGACGTTCAGCCGGGTGCTGTACCCAGGCTATGTGTACACGTTCACGACCACCGCCGGCCAGGCCAAGGGCAATGCCTTGAGCCCGGCGGCCGGGTCGATGCCGCTGTCCTACGCCGGGGGCGGCTGGGACGCGCCTGGCGACGGATCGGGTGAGCCACGCGCGCTTTCCGCGCAGTCGGGCGCCTTCGAGTACGCGCCATGCGGCGACGGCTCAAGCGGCCAGTGCGTCACCCAGGTGGCCGGGCCGGAGCATCCCGTGTGGTGGAGCGCCGCGGACCCGCCGTATGCGATCGCCGGATCGAACTGGTACAACTACACGGCGAGCGTGAAGGTCCTGTTCACTGGCTCTGGCCAGTCCGCGCGGGTGATCGGACGGTTCGACCGCCACACCGCGAAGTCCGTCCAGGCGGGATTCTATGGTTACGAGCTGACCCTTGACAGCGCGGGACGTTGGCAGCTGAGAAAGGACGCCCTGGCTTCAAGCGGGACGGTCGAGCGGTCCGGCACGGTGGCTGCCCCAGGGATCGGGCAGTGGACCAGGATCAGCCTCTACATGTCGGGAAACGCGATGTCAGCATGGATAGGCGGCGTACGGGTCGCCTCCTACTATGACTCGACACCCGTCCCCGCAGGCCCTGCGGGGATCGGCGCCGGAGGATTCTACGGGGTCCAGTTCGCGGGCTTTAACACCCACTGAGGACGATGGGGGATTCCGGGGACAAATCGAGCAAGCAGCGCCAAACGGGCGCAACAGCGATAACGGCCTTGGCGCCGCGTGCCGCTCGGCACGCGGCGCCAAAGGCGCGCCTGGACCTTGTTCGCGTTCATGGGGTTGCGGACGTAACTGTAGAGGCCGCCGACGACCAGATGCCTGGTCGGCGCTATCGGCGCAGGCGTGCCCACTCCTTCGGCCACGAACCGAGCGAAGGCACGCACGAGCACGACGGCGCCCGCAGCGAGCAGGATCACCCCTACGGCACGCAACGGCGCGCCGTAGGCGGGGAGATGGCGGACTCGCCAATGAGTCAGCCACCATGGCATCGCCCCGGCGACAATCCCGGGTGCCAGAGCGAAAAACAGTGAGCTTCCAGCCGCCGCTGTCCCCTTGCGCATGATGCCACCTCGATCGTGCCGACGGCCCACCGCCAGGGCTTGAGGGCCACCGGTGTGCCTGAACCATACGCTACCGTATGGCTTCCATACGGTAGCGTATGTGCATGGCAAGTGACAAAGCAAGCCCGCGCCGTCGGCTATCCCGGACAGACTGGGTGGACGGCGCGCTTGCGGCGATCGCCGAGGGTGGTCTGGCGGAAGTCGCCGTCGAACCGCTGGCGGCGCGGCTCGGTGCGACGAAGGGCAGCTTCTACTGGCACTTCGCCAGCCGCGACGAGCTGTTGGAAGCGGCGCTCGCCGAGTGGGAGGACCGGCACACCACTGCGGTGACGGCGGAGGTCGAGCAGGCGCCAGGCGACGTGCTTGACCAGTTCCGGCTACTCATCAAGCGGGTCATCAATCTGGCCGAAGGGGACAGGATCGGCATCGCCTTGCTGGCCACCGCGGACCATCCCGCCGTCGCGCCGGTCCTTGCTCGTGTCAGCAGGCAGCGGATCGCCTTCATCGCCCGCATGTTCGCCAAGCTTGGGTTCCCGCCCGCGCAGGCACGTCGGCGGGCGCTGCTCGCCTACGGTGCCTACGTGGGGCATGCCCAAGTTGCCCACGCCACCCCCGACGTGCTGCCACGCTCCCAGGCCGACACGGGCGCCTACATCGATCATGTCCTGCAGGCCCTAACGACATTGCCCAAGCGCTGAGCCGCCTGCGGTCAGCGTCACACCATGGGAGGTCGTAGCAGCTAGCGTCACACTATGGGAAGGTCGTAGCAGTGCCGGACGCTTGAGCCGAGGCGGCGGATGTCGGCGCCGTAGATGTGAAGCGAGATCGCCGTTCGGTCGGAACAGTTCCTGACCCGGTGGATGTCGCCCGGTGGCGCGAAACCGCTCACCGAACCGGTCGCGTTCCGCCGGGACGCGATCCTGATCAACTCCCCGTCCGCGCCGCCGCCGCGAACCTCGTAGAGCTCCTCGTGTTCAGTCCCGGCAACGACGCCGACCACGCACCAGGTCACATGGTCGTGTACGGGCGTGACCTGGCCGGGACGCCAGACGAGTGCGACGACAGAGAAACTGCCGTCCGCTTCGGTGTGCAGGATGTGCTGGACGTATGCGTCGGGATCGCCGGCCCGCTCGGCTGCGGTGAGGATGTCGGGGGACGGCAGGCGCCGACGGAGCTCGGCGGCCACGAGGTCGGCGGTCTGACCCCAGTCGGCGTGCTCGCGGGTGGCAGCGCGGATGCCCGCAAGCAGCGGGGCCGGGCACCGCGTGCTGAGCTCTGCTGTCGCTGTACTGGCCATGTTGACCTCCTCCCGATCCTGCCCGCCGCGTGTGCGGCGCACTGCGCTGATTCCAGCGAGCCCGTCGCTGGTTGCGCTTCCTCCCGTGGGCTCGGGGCAGCGCGGTCGACCCGCGTGACGTTCCCGTGCCGTACATGCTCACACTGGTGAAGCTCGTGCGATAGGTCAAATTCCAGTAATGTTAACTATCCATAGATGACTTCGATGAGTGCGGCGGCAGCGACCATCGTCGCGCCCACCGCCCGGCTTACGGTGGAGTCATGGACGATACCCAGATCCTCAAGCACATCGGCGACCTCGTCGGCGAGGAGCACGAGCTCCGCGACAAGGTCGCCCAGGGCGAGCTGTCCAGCGCGCAGGAGCGTGATCGGCTGCGTTCGGTGGAGGACGCTCTGGACCAGTGCTGGGATCTGCTGCGGCAACGCCGGGCGCACCGCGAGTTCGGCGAGGATCCCGATCACGCTCAGCCGCGCCCGGCGTCGGAGGTCGAAGGCTACCTTCAGTGATGCCGGCGAGGCTTCAGCCGGCGTCGGCAGGCGGTGGCAGCCCGCCGTCAAAGAACCGTTGCCGCAGTCCCTGCAGGTGAGACAGATCCACGATGCTGGCCGCAGTGGCGGTGCCACCGGATTGCGTCGCGGTAACCGCGGCCCGGTCACCCACCTTGATCGAGCCAATGCCATCGCGCCTGGCATCCACGATGGTGGAACTGCTTACCACATAGGTCTTAGCGAAGCCGTCCGCGCTTTTCACCGTGATTGACGTGTTGCCGACCGCAGTGACCTGGCCCCGCTGCGTGTCGATGGTCTCATAGCCGCCGCCCGGCTTCGGCAGGACAAGCTGGCCATGCACGGCGCCCAACGGCCCGGGCCCCACCAGCCAGCCGAACCCAGGGGGACCGAGCATGGGGCCGAAGCGGTGGAAGCGGTGGCCCGGCGGCGCGGGTGACGGCGAGCCAGGGGACGCCGGGGACGATGGCGACGCGGCCGAGGGGGACGGTGACGGGCTGGGTGAGCCGGTGACGGCCGCCGCGACGCCGGCCCCGACGCCAATGACGAGCGCCACCACCGCGGTGATCACGAGCGGCCGCCGAAGACGCCACCGCCGTGGGCGGCGCGGCGGCAGTCCCATCATCATCGTGTCCGAGGGCGGCCGTGGCGGCGACCCGCCCTCAGGCCCGGCCGACGGCGACCCGCCCGGTGGGGTGGGAGGCAGGGAGTTCATGATGCGATCCGACTCCTCTCGGGGACATCGGCGCCAAGCGCCTCGGCTGATCCGCCTACGCCGCCTGGCACCACCCGATCGATGGAGTTTAGGAGGCTTACCTGGGGGGTTCCTGAGTTAACTCTCGCGGTCCGCTGCGTAACATTCGCGGCATAGCTCCCGGCCTGGCCATGTGACATCATCGCGGCAGCGGTATCCGCGCACCCAGGGAGCGGCCATGGCTGCGACTTCCGCCGACGCGAGATCGCTGGGATCCCCTGGCCTTCGCCGGAGCGCCGTCGGCCTTCGCGAGGTCCTGTTCCAGAGCATCACCGACATGGCGCCGGGTGCCGCGATCGCCGCGTCCATCCCCGCTGGTGCCGCGCTCGCGGGCGGCGCGCTCCCGCTGTCGGTCTTCTTCGCGCTCATCGCGTGCCTGTTCTGCGCGGCCTGCGTTGGCATGCTCGCTCGCCATATGCCCGCGGCCGGCTCGCTCGCCACCTATGCCGCCCGCGGCCTGCACCCGGCGATTGGCTTCCTCGTGGCCTGGGGCTACGTGCTGGTCGGAGCGCTGATCCCGCCGCTTGTCCTGCTGCAGCTCGGCTTCACCACGGCCACGACCATCCATGCGGAGGCCGGAGGCTACCCGGCAGACTTGTGGTGGCCGTGGTCGATCCTCGGCGCCTTGATCGTGCTGGTCGTCGGCTACTTCGGGATCCGGACCTCCGCCAGGCTTGGCACCGTGCTCGGCGTGTTCGAGATCGGCGTGTTCCTCGTGCTCGGCATTTTTCTTGTGGTCCACGCGGGCAGCCACAACACGGCCGAGGTCTTCGGCACAAAATTCACCCCGGACGGCTTCCGCGGGCTGTCAGGCGTCATCGGCGGTTCCGTCTACACGGTGCTGGCCTTCGGTGGGTTCGAGGGCGCCGCGCCCTTGGCGGAGGAGGCACGCGACCCGCGGCGAACCGTTCAGCGGGCGGTGCTTGGCGCGACGCTGAGCATCGGCATCTTGTACTTGTTCACGACCTATGCGGCCGACGTCGCGTTCGGACCGGCCAAGTTCAGCACCTTCTCAGGCGCTGGCCCTGCCTCGTGGGAGGGGATGGCCCGCGCCCTTTACGGCCTTTTCTGGTTCTTCGTGTTTCTTGCCATCGTCAACTCGACGATCGCCAACGCGAACGCCGGAGTCAACGTATCGAGCCGAACCGCATTCGCGATGGGCCGCATCCGCGCGTTCCCGCATTTCCTCGCTGGAGTCCACCACCGCTACCGCTCCCCGGTGGCGGCGATCGCGCTCGGCACTGTGGTCACGATCGCGGTCGCGGTCAGCCTTGGCCTTGCCTACACACCCGAGGTCGCCTTTGCCATGGTGGGCACCGGCATCGTGATCGTGCTTGCGGCGATCTACATCGTCGTCGATGTGGCGTGCATCGGTTTCTTCGCCCGCCGGCGTCGCGAGGGCCTCGGTTGGAACCCGCTGCTGCACGTGGTCGTCCCGGTGCTCGGCGTCGCGGCCTTCATCCCGGCGTGGCTGACCGCCGCGGGGATCCGAGCGTTCTCGTTCGTCGCACCGCTGACGCCACCTGTGTCCTACATGGGCCCGGGTGTGGCCGCATGGATGCTGGTCGGCCTCGCTTACCTGTTTTATCTCTACGCGCGCGATCCACGCCGGGTGGCGGAGGTCGGCCTCGTGCATCTCGACGCGGATGTCGGGGCCTCGCCGGTCCGGACGAGCAGAGGGGAGACGTCATGAGCGACCCGCAGGTGATCAGCTTTCATCCGCAGCCGGATCAATACGCCTGGACGTTCGGCGGCGCGGCGCCGGTCGCGCGGATCACGCCGCCCGCCGTGCTTGAGGTCTTTACCGAGGACTGTTTCGCCGGCCGGGTGCGCAGCGAGAAGGATCTCGTCTCAGAAGTCTGCGAGTTCCCCTACCTGAACCCGCAAACGGGGCCCTTCTATATCGAGGGCGCCGAACCCGGTGACACGGTCGCGGTGCACTTCATCTCGATCGAGCCGGCCCGTGACTGGGCGGCGTCGGCGACCGTGCCGCTGTTTGGCGCGCTGACGGCGACGCACCTGACGGCGCTGCTGCACGATCCGCTGCCAGAGCTTGTGTGGATCTGGGACCTTGACCGCGCCGCGAGGACGTGCCGGTTCACCGCACGGCGCGGCGACTACACGGTGGATCTGCCGATGGAGCCGATGCACGGCACCGTCGGGGTCGCACCGGCGAACCTGGAGGTCCGTAGCGCGCTGGTGCCGGACGCCTTCGGCGGGAATATGGACACGCCGCAGATGCGGGCCGGGGTCACCTGCTTTCTCGGGGTCAACGTCGAGGGCGCGCTGTTGTCGCTTGGTGACGGGCACGCCAGGCAAGGCGAGGGCGAGACCTGCGGTGTGGCGGTGGAGACGGCCATGAACACGGTGTTCGCGGTCGACTTGATCAAGGGTCGGCCCTGCCCGTGGCCGCGGATCGAGTCGGACACCCACATCATGACGGCAGGCTCGGCGCGGCCGCTCGAGGACGCGTTCCGCATCGCGCAGGCGGACATCATCGGCTGGCTGGCCGCGGACTATGGGTTCGATCCGCTCGACGCCTATCAGCTCGTCACCCAGGCGATCGAGTCGCCGCTCGCCAACGTGTGCGACACCAACTACACGTGCGTGGCGAAGCTGGCCAAGCGATACCTGCCGCCCGGCCCAGATCCGATGGATGGGGCGCACTCGCGGCTCCGCGAGATCGCGGCCGACTACGCCCGCCGCCAAGGGCCATAAATCGATGATCCCGGAGAGCTGCCCGGGATCATCGCTGACAACTCTTCGGGATCATGAAACGGTCGGGACTGGCCGCGCGTGATCAGACGAACGCTACCGTTACGTCGCCCTGCTCCTCGAGCAACCGCTCCCACGTGTCGAAACTCATGCAGAACCGGCCGCCGAGCGCGTACACCGTCCCCCAGCTGTTCCAGAACCACACAAGTCGGTTATCGGCGTCGATCTCGTCGGCGACTATCTCATGGCCGCCCCGCACCGTGGCGTCGGGAGTGATCTCGACCAAGCCGGTGGCCGGGTCCGGCCGGTCGAAGCTTGAGTACCAGTTGACACCCGTGATGACCGGGCGCAACACCAGGGCCTCCAGCGCGTGCTGAACGCCGAACGCATGCCGGTAGGAGGTGAGCATCCCGCGCTCCTTGGCCGCCTTGCAGACCATGAGGCCGCTTCCGCCCGGATCGTTGGGCGGGTAGGGCTGGCCCTCAAGGCTGGTTTCGAGCTCGTACAGCGCGACGGCGTCCTTTTCGTTCAGCGGCGTTCCGCCGGTGAAGTAAGGCGCCGAATTAAGCGCTCCACATAGCGCGTTCGCCGTGCATGAACCGATGTCTCCCTGATCGAGCGGCAATCCGGTGGCAAGATGGGCGACGCTGACGATTTGCCGCGCACGGTGGGCCAGGAAGTCGCGCGAGCGCGGATCGTGCGCGACATGCCGTCCAAGCCGTTTGCCTGCGACAGCGCGCTCAGGTAGATGGACCTTACGGATGTCGTTTGCTGCCATGGATCCCCCTGATCTGGCTGAAGTGTGGATCCCCGGTCTGGGTGCATGAAACGGGAATACGCCCCCGGAAATCCCTTCCCGCATCGAGCATAGACGCCTGCCGCACCCGTGTATAGCGTGCCAGAAAAGTCCGGATACGGCCGGTAAAATGACGCTAATGAACAGTGCCACAAATAATGATCCATAACGGCTCCCGCGTGCTGGCGCCCGTCCAAAACGTGGCACGCCAGCGAGGTGGCGCCGGCAGGCCGTCACAGCCGTGCGGTCGGGGCGGGCGCGGGTGGCGCGCCAGCGAGGTGGCGCCGACGCGCCGTCGACACCTACGGGTTGGCCGCGGTTGCGGCGGCCTGGTGCGCCGGCACGCGACCCGCGTGCGACACGCAGCGGCAGCCGTTCGGGATAGATGGCGGGAACAGGTGACGGCGGGGCGGGCGCATCACCGCGGGAGGTCCCCCGGGCGAAGGCGGAATATCTGCAGGTTCAGGTCGTAGTACTTATCGGTCTCGCCAACCCACTCCATGCCGATCCGGCGAACGGTCGCGGTGGCGCGCGTGTTGGCTGGCCGCACGACCGCGATGACCTGCTCGATGCCCTGCTGGAAAGCCCACCGCGCAAGTGCGAGCCCTGCTTCTGTCGCGTAGCCGTGGCCCCAGGCGTGCGGATGGAGCTGCCAGCCGATCTCGTATTCGTCGTCGGGCGCCAGCGGCATCAGAGTCGCACCACCGACCACCGCGTCGTCCTCGCGCCGTTCGATCGCCCAGCGGCCGGCCGGTGTGAGCAGGTGCGCGTCATCGGCGACCCATCGCTGCAAGACAAGGCGCATCGCGGCAACGTCACCAACTCGGTCCATGGCTGGGGTCAGCCACCGTGCGACCTCGGCGTTGCCGTACGCCCCGAACGCCACGTCCGCGTCCTCGACCCGCCACGGCCGCAGCACGAGGCGCTCGGTGACCAATCGCTCCGCCATGAGATCACGATAGCTGGGGCGCATGGGCGTTTCTGCCCAAGCTGCCCGCGCTGCCCGCGCCAGCGGGCCAGCCCTTGAGCCGGGTGGCCAGCGAGGTAAATTGAAGAGGTGCCCCCGGTCTTTGAATGGCTGGTCGTGGTCATGGTTCCCACGGCCCTGGGCTGGGCCGTGCTTGGCGCCATCCGCGCGTACCGGTGGCTGGCGGCGCGCCGTCCGCCCGGCGTCGTGTCTGTGGAGCCGATCGAGCGGGTCGGCGCGAACCTGTGCAGGCTCCACGCGGCGCTGGAGGCGGTGGAGAACCAGAACGCGATCCCGTTCAAGTCCGCCCGCCTGCGGGCGCTTCGCGCGGCCTACATTGACGTCTTGGCTGCGGCGTGCCGGCAGTTGGAGGTCAACCCCCCGACGGCGAGCGGAGGCGACCAGGTCCCGCTGGCCGAGATTTACCGCGCCGAGGCGGCGCTGCGTGAACGTGGCCTCGACGTCCGGTTGGCGGCGCCGCACTGACCTCGGGCGGCCCCCTCGGGTGCTCTGCACCGGACTTGAACGTGAACAGGTCAATAGCCTGATGCCGGGCGTAACCCTCGACGCGGGTGGCACAAAGAGTCCTGGTGCTACCGCTGGGTGTCATTGCCATTGATGCCCAGATAGGCACGGAACATTGGATGCACCGCGAAACGCTGAACGGCGGCGAGGTTCAGATGCTGAACCTGGTGAAAGCCCCAAAATGCGTTGCCCTCTTCGCGCTGCGGCTTGCGGCTGCCGTTCGCCTGCGCGGTCAAGAATCCGACATGCCACAAGATCTCGATCACGTCGTCCGGATAGTGGTCGTGCAGCCATGACTTCGTTCCCGAGGTGGGGATCTCACCGGTGGCGAGTTCAAGGCTGAGCAGCTCGATGCTGGCGCGGCTGAGAATGGCCCCTCGGCCTCGGAACGCGTCGAAGACGCTCAGCAGTCCGGGGTACTGAAAGCGGTATTCGGCGGCGATGTCTTTGGCCCGTTCGGCCGAGTAGGCGCGCTCGGTCCAGCTGATAGCGGCGTAGGGCAGCGGCAGCTGCGCCGTCCGCTCGCGCGCGGCTTCGACCGTCTCGGCGCAGAACTGGATGATCTCGCGTGGCCGGTGCAGCGTCCGGTCCAGCATGTACCTGAACGAGGTGTTCGCCGGGTAGCCGGGTGGCGTAGCGAATACGGCTCGCCAGCATGCGGCGTCACCGGCGTGCGCGAGGGCCTCCGGGCTGTAGCCGTTCTCAAGCGCGCAGTGCCTGATCCGTTTGGCAATGAGCTTGAGCAGCGAGTCACCGGTCCAGTTGATGACCTCTACGAGATCACGATATTTCTGAGCGTCCTCGTAAAGAGCGGGAATATTATCGTAAAGTTCCTGTCTGAGCGAGATATACGCGCGGAGATTGTCATCGAAGCCGTTGATCGACGCGCACGCTTGAAAAAGGCCGGAGACAAACGCCTTGGCATCGTCCGAGGCGTCCCAGCCGCGGTCGAGTTCGTCAACAAGAATGACGACCCGCTTGTGGGCGAGAATCTCCTTGAGGTACGGCAGGAGGCTGTTGATCTCCTCGAGCCTGTAGAGCTTCTCAAGCTCCTGCGCCTTGAACCCGGCCTTCAGCGGCCCCACCTTGATGGTGTCGAGCCTTTTGAGGTAAGACACCAGCAAGGCCATCCGGCCCATCTGCGGGTCATAGTGATGGTCACGTAAGTACTTGTAGATGACCATCGAGGCGCTCTTCGGCGCGCGGAGACCCTTGGCGGTAAGCTCCTTCATGATCAGGACGTAGATGAGGTATTTCCAAGCCACTGCGAAGCCGCCGTGCTTGGCCCACGATCCAGCGTTTGCCGCGCTGAGCGTGGAGCTGAGCAGCTCATATGAGTAATCTTCTGGGGCCAGTTCGATAACAACGCTTCCCGCGGACCGCTCCTTGCTTGCGAGCACTTTGAAGATCGCGCTTTTCCCGGCCCCCCGGTTTCCTAAGATGATGGTTTTCGCGCCGCAGCGGACCCGCTGGTACGCGGCGGACTCGACGAAATACTTCTCCAGCCCGCGGCCAATGTCACGTTCTGCCGCTGGAGCGCCGAAGTCGAGACTGCGAAGAACTCTCGCTGACAACGCCAAACCGGCCACGCCTTCTCCCCTCCCCCGATGGAACACCAACAGCCTCGCACTCCCTGTGATGGCGCTCAAGTGGGTTGGCGGGGTGATGCCGTCACAGGATGGGCCCGTGCTGCGCGTGCGGTGGCCCCGGGGCCGGCGGGCGGGGCCGGCCGAGCGGGCGGGCGGGGCCGGCCGAGCGGGGAGAGCGGTGCGAGCTGGGCGACTCCTAGAGCCAGTCGTTGCGCTTGAAGATCGTGTAAAGCAGCAGGCCGGTGATTACCATGATCACGCTCGACACGGCGAAACCGCTCTGCCTGCCGAAGCCCGGGTACGGCACGTTCATCCCGTAGAAGCCGGTGATCAAAGTCGGCACGGCGATGATTGCCGCCCAGCCTGTGACCTTCTTGGTGATGACGTTCATCCGGTTGCCCTGAATCGTCAGGTTGGTCTCGAGGATGGTCGCGACGAGGTCGCGCAGGCTCTCCGTCCACTCGGTCGCACGCAGCACGTGGTCGTAGACGTCCTGGTAGTAGGGCATGAGTTGCTCGTCAACGACGTGCAGGTCGCGGCGCATCAGGGCGTTGACGACCTCACGCATCGGAATCACGACCCGGCGGAGCAGCACCAGGCTCTTGCGCAGTTGGAAGCTGCGCAGCTGCACCTCGCGGTCGGCGGGCGTCGCGGAGAATAGCTGGTCTTCCAGGTTCTCGATGGCGTCATCCAGGCTCTGAACCGTGTCGAAGTGCCCATCAACGACATAGTCGAGCAGCCCGTGCAACAGGTAGCCGACGCCGAACTTCGCCAGGTCTGGGCTGGCGTCCCAGCGCTCGACGACCGCCCCGACGTCCAGCCCGTCGTCCTTGCGGACCGTTATCAGCGCCCGCGGGGTGACGAAGGCGGCGAGTTCGCTCGTGGCCAGCCCGCCGCTAGCGGGGTCGAGGTGCGCCCCGTAGGCGGTGAGGAACAAATGACTGCGGTAGCGGTCCAGCTTGGGGCGCTCGCGCTCCTGCACCGCGTCCTCGATCGCCAGCGGGTGCAGGCCGAATTCCTCGCTCAGCACGTTGAGGTCGTGGCGATCGGGGTCGCGCAGGTCAAGCCAGATGGTGACCGCCTCATCGGCCAAGTGATCGCTGATCTCGGCCACGGGGAAGCCTTCGAGTATCAGGTTGCCGTGGCGGTACAGCCGCGTGCGCGCCTGGCACTTGGTCGGCGTGACCTCGCTGATGGCGGATCGGGCCACCGTGTCGGGATCGTGCCCGCGGAAGGTCTGCGCCGGAGCCGTGGCTTGGTCCGTCTGCTGTTGGCTCATCGGTTCCCTCGCTTTGCCTGCAAGGTCAGTTGACCAGAGACTTCAGCATCGCGCGTGTCCGGCGCGCATCGTCGCCCTCCGCGAACTCTGCGGCGATGAAGTCGGTGACGCCGGCCTCGGCTAGCTCGGTGATCTGGGCGGCGACGCTGGTCTCATCGCCGACGATCGCCACGTCGGCGGGCCCCGCGGCGCTTTCGCGATCGAGCATCGCCCGGTAGGAGGGCAGTTCCCCGTAGATCTCGAACACCTCGGCGGCCCGGGCGCGGGCGCCCGGGCGGTCGGCGGTGACGCACACGGGAAGGACGCAGATCACACGCGGCGCATCGCGCCCGGCGGCCCGCGCCGCCTCGGTGATGGTGGGCACGACGTGGTCCGCCACGGTGCGCCGTCCGGTCATCCAGAGCACGGTGCCGTCGGCTCGCTCGCCCGCCAGGCGCAGCATCTGAGACCCGAGCGCGGCGAGTACGACAGGCACCCGGCAGTGGTCGGGCATCGACAGGCCGATCTCAGCGCGAAGCGTCTGCCCGGCGAACGAGGCCTGCTGGCCGTCAAGCAACGGCAGCAGAACCGACAGGTACTCGCGCATGTGCCGGATGGGCCGGTCGAAGCTGTACCCGTAAATGTCTTCAATCACGATCTTGTGCGACAGCCCGATGCCGAGTGTCAGCCGGCCATCCGTGGCGGCCGCCACCGTCAGCGCCTGCTGCGCCAGCGCAGCCGGGTGGCGAGGATAGGTCGGCACCACCGCGGTGCCCAGCTCGATCCCGGCGACCTGGCTGCCGGCCACGGCCAGTGAGGTCAGCGGGTCCAGGCCGAACAGGTGGGCCATCCATGCCGAGGCGAAGCCGTCGTCGGCTGCCCGGCGCAACCGCTCACCCAGGCGCCTGAGTGCGCCGGGCCCGCTCGGCTCGGCCAAAGACACGCCGATACGCATGCGCCAGCTCCATTCGCTACGTGGGTTGCCCGAGCGCCACACACGGCAGCGGGCCAGGTTCCCGGCCACACCGACAGGGCGAACGGTAGCATCCACGCCGTGACCGGGAGCTTCTACATCCCGCTCGGCGACGACCGGTGGCGGGCCACCGAACACACCGCGAGCCCGTGGAGTGCGCGTGCCCAGCATGGCGGGCCGCCGAGCGCCTTGATGAGCCGGGCAGTTCAGCGGTGCGCACCGCGAGACGACATGATCGTTTCCCGCTTCACCTGCGACATACTGGGACCGGTCCCGGTCGGCGAGGTTGAGGTTAAGGCCCGGCTTGCTCGGGCCGGACGAAGCGTCGAGCTGCTCGAAGCGACGCTGCGCGCCGACGGGCGGATCGCCGCCGTGGCGCGGGCATGGCGGGTCTTGCGCACCACCGGCCCGCCGGTAGCTGCCCGCTTCGCGCCCGCGCCCGCGCTGCCGGGCCCGTCGCGCGTCACGCCGCACGTCAAGCTGCCCAACGGGATGGCACACGGATATCTGTCCGCCGTGGAGTGGCGTCCTGTCCATGGAGCATTCGGCGAGCCGGGTCCCGCCACGGTATGGGCCCGGCTGCGCCACCCGCTCGTGCCCGACGAGCAGACCGGCCCGCTGGAGCGGCTGCTCGCGCTCGCTGACAGCGCCAGCGGGGTGTCCGGTGAGCTCCCGCTGGACCGATGGCAGTTCATCAATCCCGAGCTGAGCGTTCACCTGCACCGCGAGCCTGTGGGGGAGTGGGTCTGCCTGGACGCCGCCACGGCGATCTCCACGGGCGGGGCGGGGCTCGCTACCGCGGTTCTTTCCGACCGCGAAGGGCCGGTCGGTGTCAGCGCGCAAACCCTGCTCGTCACCCCCCGGCGCCTCTAGCCAGCCGCTAGCCTCAGTCGGCGGCGCAGCCCTGGCTAGGCTGATCAGCGGGGCGAAGCGGCAACCTGGATGGAGGGCCAATGGCTGATCGGCTGGATGGAACGGTAGCGCTGGTGACCGGGGCTTCGAGCGGCATCGGCGCAGCCGCGGCGCTGGAGCT
>WNFY01000012.1_pt1 | contig 115865 bp, 104 predicted proteins | sample 5400091 | NCBI WGS metagenome assembly WNFY01 (sample SAMN13153364, study PRJNA577476) | soil metagenome | isolation source: 60 cm soil or saprolite under grassland replicate 1 | place: USA:California | collected 2016-06-15
CACGACAACGTAACCACCACACCGCCACCCCGACCACCAAGGCCCCGTCCCCACACAGGGGACGGGGCCTTCCCACTACCCACCATCCTCAACCAACGTGACGCCATCATCCTCACCGAAGCTGGCGCCCAACACCGGCGAAGGCTCATTCAAGTATTGGGATCTTGGGAAATGCCTCGCTGCCAGCCAATGCCCGTTGGACAACGAGACTAGGAAGAATCTTGCATTTGTAATTGGTCTCAGGGACGAGATTACACATCACATGAGTCCGGCGCTTGACCAATTCGTGAGTGCTCGCTACCAAGCCTGTTGCCTGAACTACAACAACTACATAAAGCAGCTATTCGGAGATAAGTGGGGAATTGATCAGCACCTGAGCTACAGCCTACAGTTCACTCAGATTTCGCGAGAACAGCTCTCGTCGCCCTCTGAGGCCGACCTACCGGCAAGCGTCAAATCGTACATTACTCGGTTCGACAATGAGCTTACGGAGGACGAGCTTAACAGCGAGCGGTTTGCGTTTCGTATGCTGTTCGTACCCAAGCTTGTCGGAAAGCCGGGACAGGCCGATCAAGTAATTGAATTCCTACGACCGGATTCGGACGTGGCGCAGGCGGTGAACCGTGACTACGTGGCGTTTAAGGAGGTCGAGCGTCCAAAGTATTTGCCGAAGAAGATCGTCGAAATGATACGTGACGAAGGCTATCCGAAGTTCAGTATGCACTATCATACTCAGTTGTGGAAGTCGCTAGACGCAAAGAAAAGCGGGAAGGGATTTGGAGTCCATATCGCGGGAACATGGTATTGGTATCGGCCTTGGCTGGACATCGTTCGGAGTCACTGTGAGGAGAACGCTATTCGGTTCCGCTAATCAGCTGTAACAAAGTTGTCCACACCGTCATCTGCCGAACGTCGTCAAACGGCAGCGACGCGTATGGCTCACCCGTGTGGGCCAATGCACAGCTGATTCCCGCCAGGGTCGATGGCAAGGTTCTTCAGTTGCTTCACGAGCTCCGATCTGTCACGGACAGGGACAGCTCCGCGCCGAAGCAGCATTGCATTCCCTCGGGGTATCTCTGCAAATTCGAGTGCAACGACTCGCCGGTTAGCCTCTAAGGCTCGCATGCCCGCCGCGAGAGTTCCTCCTGTCTCTCCAGCCTCGACGACTACCAATGCCAGGCCGAGTCCAAAGATTACGACGTTTCTCATCATGGCGGCGCTGGCACTCCACGGTTGAGTTGGCGAGAACTGTGAGACCACCAGCGCGCACGATGGATTCCATACGCTTGCCAGTTCACCCCGCCGCACCCTGAATCGAGTTATGCCTTCTGGCAGGACCACGATCGTCCTGCCCCCTCCTTTGAGTGCAGCCACGTGCGAGGCCATATCGACGCCACGTGCATAGCCCGAAATGACAGTCAGGCCCTCTTCGGCGGCCGCCTCTCCACAAGCGGTCGCGGCTCTTAAGCCTTTGTCGCTTACGTTCCGAGATCCACAGATACCGATACCAGTACTTGTCAGCAATTCTGTAGGCCCGCGGCAAAAAAGGACCGGCGGTGCCCCTTCGACTGCAGCCAGCTGGGTCGGATAGCCCTCCACGCCGACGATCAGCGCGGTGAAGTTCTCACTGGCCAGAGCGCGGGCCTCTTCGGAGATGCTCGCCTGCGCTCCCGCATCGAGACCTTCAAGCACTTCATAGAATGCCGTAACTCCTATACGTCGTGCCTGCCGCATCAGGCCAGCAGGACCACGACCAGGTCGTGTCCCGGCGATGGCCAACTGGAGGCGGGTAGTCGTGTCGAGGGCGACGGGCCCTCGCTGCTCGTTACCGCCTGCGACCGGTCCAGATTGCCTCGTAGCCGTGGGTCTCCCTAAGCAGATGCCCGAACACATGTTCGAATCATCCACGGTTGATCGGTTCATTGCAAGACGGCGCGCTGGCAGCCTACGGCGTGTCACGAGACTTGGGCCACTCGGAGCCTCACCATGTAGCCAGTCCTGTTCCTGACGGAAGATCAACGTGCCCGCTGTGAACCTCTCAAACCCGCCCTTCTATCGAGATTCCCGTGGAAACCGGTTGATTCGCTGGGCGACCACGAACATACCCGCCGGTCACGCACTGTGGCTGTGTGGGCCGCGTGAGGCCGGCGATCAGGTTGTTGCCGTCGCTCCCGAGTACGTTCGCTTGCCGGTACCGAACGAGGCGAAGGTGGCTTGGACGCACGTCCTGCAGGCACCGGGTCCAATTCGCCCAGACACAGCTGAGATGCTTCAGGTTTTACAAGAAGTCATTTTGCTTCCCTCGCCGGCGAACATAGATACTGCGATCGCACTCGATTGGTATAAGATTGCCGACGATGCGGTGGATCCGTGGCAATGGCCAAATACGGAGACGGCAGAACTACTCCGGCAAGGAAAATACCTGAATTCCTATAATCCGGCCGAACAGCGGCGGGCAGGTCTTGCATTGGTCGAAAGACTGTGCCGGGTCATAGAGGGTCATGCTGGACTTCGGCAGGCGACGGCCGTCCTCGACGTCCCGGGTCACGACAGCCAGCGCGTCTCCTTCGGATCTCGGGTAGCTGCCTCGGTAGCCCGTCGCCTCAGCCTTCCCGTCGCAGCGACCTCGGCCCAGACAGAGTTTCGACCGCCGGCGAAGAATGCGGACTCAACTGAGCGACTCGCGGCGATCAAGGACAAGTTCTTCGTCCCGTTCGATCTCCGGGGCCATGTCGCGCTCGTGGTAGATGACGTCTTCAAGTCCGGCACAAGCATGAGCGAGACCGCCCGGGCGGCGCGCGCGGCCGGAGCGATGACCGTTAACGGGATCGTCGCGGTCCGGACGATGAAGGCCCGCTAGGCTCTTCGAACTCCCAGTGCTCATCGTCCGGGCGGGGAATGCCGGGGACTCTCGACGCTTGTAGGAGACTCTGAACGTGTGCCGCGACCTCGTCCAAAACGGGGTCACCCTGCCTAAGCCCGGCCGCGGCGAGCTGGCGAAGCCGGGGTACGAGACCCGGGATCCGGGCCTCCGAACGTGTGGGTTGCGGCAATCGGTCGAGTGCGTCACTGGCGGCAGTTAGCACGTCGCGCCAGTCAGACGTCAAGACGCCATATAGGCGATATGTCTCAACCACATCGCGCACGTCGGCGATGGGACTGGCTAGCTCAGCGCTATCGCTCACTGTCACCATCCGTTACGCTGCCAGGCAGCTTTGTATATAGCCCGATCGTATCCGGAGGGTACTCGCTATATACATAGGTCCCTGCCTCGACACGCCGGAGGGAAGGCTGGCGATGGACGACGACCACGGCGTTCGTTTGGATGCCAACACCAAGGCACACAGGGCGATGAACAAGGCTGCTGCGATCTCTTGGCCGCTGCCCGCCGATCGTCGTCTAGATCAACTTGTGAGTCTCGCGAACGATGCAGGGGCAGCGACTCACCGAAACGAGCTGACAGCTGCCATGGTCGCGGCGGCCACACCGGACGGAGACCATCTCCTCGGGCTGGTCGTCTCATGGCGGCGCCTAGCTGTGAGAGACGTCGTGATCGATGTGGAGCCAGACGCACAGGTGATCTACCTGCCTAGGTACCGACCCGGACGCCGCAGACGGGACGCCGGGTAGCGACGATTGGTCGGTTCTGCAGCCAAGTCACCTTAGGCCGGCTCCTCGGAGGCGAGGATTGTCCCGACGGGTGGCCGGTCCGCGTCAAGAGCGCCTTCGGCGTCGCCGGCGCGATCGCGCAAGCGCGACCCTTGACCCGTCCCGGCCACCCGAGGGGATCAGCGCCTACGAGGAGCAGGCCGGGAGTCTGAGCTGGCCCAGCGGTTCGGCCGGAAGGGGTCGTTCGACTCGTCGACCAGGGTGGGTAGTGGTATCGCGAGGCCGGCTGCGACCCGGCGGAGGGTGATGATGTTCGGTGCGCGGCCGCCGGTCTCCAGATCGCCGATCGCCGACCCGGACAAGCCGCACGACGCGCCCAGTTGACGTTGGGTGATCTGACGCCGCTTGCGGAGGACCCAGATCCGCAGGCCCAGCGCGAGCAGGTACGCCTTCTCGTCCTCCGCGGCCATCAGCCACCGCCGGTGCGGGCCTGTTCGACCAGATCGGCGGCGCTGAGCAAAGCCGTTGCCATCCGCCGGGCCTGCCACGGCTCGATGTGCGTCGGGATGCCGGAGCCGGAGACCTCGATCAGCACGGTCGGCGGGTCGTCGCCGACCGCATAGGCCGCGACGGTCACCGGTGGCCAGGCAGCCGGGTCGCCGCCCAGGTCCAGGGTCTCGGTACCGACGATCGGCGGGGGAGCGCCGTTCGGGCCCATCCACGTGCCGTACTCCGCCCACCATGGCAGCGGCGGAGGCTGGATCGGCGGCGCCCCGGCCGCAGCGCGCAGTTCGCGGCGGATTGCGACCTCGTCTGGTGCCTTGAACAGCCCGCCGGCCAGGGCGGCGAAGGCCGCCTCCGCAGTCGTGTCGTCGACCAGGTGGTGCAGCAGGGCCCGGGCGCCGGCGCCGTGCTCGGCGTCGAGCAGGGCGGCGCAGGCGTCCGCCCAGGCGATGAGGTAGGTCAGGTCCAGGTCCCTCGTCCCACGCTGTAGCCAGAGCACGGTCACTGCCCGTTGGGCCGAGGTGACACGCGGCGGCCGTTGAGTACTGTCGTCCATCGGGTCTCGCCCTTTCTCCGGAAGGTGCGGGATCAAGGGCCCGTTCGGTGTGACAGCACCGGGCGGGCCCGCCCATCGGTTGTCGGGAGCGGCATCGCCGGGAGGCGAGCGAGAACGCCAGCCGGACCGACGGCGTGTAGCCATCACTGCAGCCAAGCGGCCGGACGACCGTGTCGGAGTCAGGACGGATCGTTCCCCACCCGAACCGACGCGGCAGCGTTCCGCCGGAGGCTGGTCCGCCAGACCCAGACCCGGCGCGGCTACTTCGGCCTCGACCCGGCCGCGGTCGTCGTCTCCCCGCTGCTGTCCGCCACCGCGTACGAGCAAGCCCGCGCCGACTTCCGACAGGAGGCCACTGCATGACCCAACGGCAGACCCGCGCCGAACGGGCCCACATGCCGCTGGTCCGGGACGTGATCCGGGCCGCCGCCGTCGACCACGGCGTGTGCATCCGGCCGATCCCTGTCCGCCGGATCGACCTCGTCACCAGTGAGGCGACCGGCGTCGATCTGCCGTGCGGGGCGACGCTGGCCGTCAAGTGCCCGTCCTGTGCCGAGCGAGGCAGGCGGCTGCGGATCGCGCAATGCCGCGAAGGCTGGCACCTGGAGACCGAGCCGGTCCTCGATCCCGACCCAGCCACCGCCGAGCAGCGGGACCTGGCGACTGCGCGCGCCGATCTGGAACACGCCCGGGCTGAGGCAGAAGCGGCCGGCGAGGACGCGGCCGAGGTGGACGAGGTCATCGAACAGGTAGAGGAGGCGCTCCGCGACGTCGGTACGCGGGGGCGGATCCTCACCCACACCCGCGCAAGGCGAGTGCGGTCAACGCGGCGGCGGCAGGATGCCCCGGACCTGCCACGCCGGCGGATACGGCCAACGACGGTCGGGCGCGTCTACGCCAGCCGGTTCCGGCCGTCGCTGTTCGTGACCTGCACCCTCGACTCGTATGGTCCGGTGCGGGCGGACGGGACGCCGGTCGACCCGGACCGCTACGACTACCGGCGGGCCGCCCGGGACGCGCTCCACTTCGGCCGGCTGGTCGACCGGTTCGTACAGAACCTCCGCCGGTTCGTCGGCTGGGACGTGCAGTACTTCGCCGCCGTCGAACCACAACGCCGGCTCGCGCCGCACCTTCACCTGGCCATGCGCGGCACCGTGTCCCGGGCCGACCTGCGCCGGGTCGCCGCTGCCACCTACCACCAGGTGTGGTGGCCGGCGTGCGACGAGCCGGTCTACACCGACGACGGATTCATCCCCGAGTGGGACCCGGACCGGGAGTGCTACGTCGACCCGGAGACCGGCGAACCGCTCCCGACTTGGGACGACGCACTCGACCAGCTCGATTCCGCCCCGGACGCCCGGCCGGTGCACGTCGTCCGGTTCGGCTCCCAGGTCGACGCCCAGGGCGTGCTGGCCGGCTCCCCGGACGCGGGCCGGTGCCTGGGCCACCTGGCCAAAGTACCTGACCAGGTCCATCGCCGACTGCCACACCCCGAGCACCGACGCCGAGCGGGAGCATGCCGCCCGACTGCTCGACGCGCTGCGGCACGAGCCATGCTCCCCGCGGTGCGCCAACTGGCTTCGCTACGGCGTCCAACCCAAGGACGTCAAACCAGGGATGCGCCCAGGCTGCTGCCGGGGCAAGGCGCACCGACCCGAACACCTCGGCTGCGCCGGCCGCCGGGTCCTGGTCTCCCGGAAGTGGTCGGGCAAGACGCTTGGCGACCACCGCGCCGATCGGCGGGCGTGGGTCCTCCAGATGCTCGGCAACACTGACGAGCGGCCCGACCCGGCCCGGTACGCCTGGGAACCGATCACGACCGGCGACCCGGATCTCCGGCCGCTCCCGCGCCGATTACTGCTCGCGCTCGCCGAACGCGCCCGCTGGCGCGCCGCGTTGGACGAGGCCAAACGACGCGCCGGGCTCGACTCGCCCGACTGCTCGGCAACCGCCACTGCGGCCTGAATCCCGAGAGGAGGACAGATCCCATGGACAAGCGGCTACTACGCCCCGAGGAAGCCGCGCACTTGCTCGGCATCAGCCGGAGCAAGGTGTATGAGCTGATCCGCGCCGGCCGGCTCCGTGCGGTCAAGCTCGACGGCTCCCGCCGTATCCCGAGAGAGGCGGTCGAGGAGCTGATCGCCACGCTGACCAAGGAGGCGGCAGCGTGAGCGCGTCCAGGCGCCGAGGCCATGGTGAGGGTGCCGTCTACCAGCGCAAGGAGGACGGCATATGGGTGGGCGCACTCGACCTCGGCTGGGTGGAAGGCAAGCGCCGGCGAAAGATCGTCTACGGCAAGACGAGGCGTGAGGTCCTCAGCAAGCTCGACGAGGTGCGCCGCGGGGCGGAGCGAGGACAGAACCTCGCCGCCCGGACCCGAGCGCTCGCCGAGTGGCTCGACGAGTGGCTCACCGAGATCAAGTCGCACGACGGGACCCGGCCGACGACTCTCCGCCGCTACCGAGAGATCGTCACCGCGCACCTGGTTCCGGTGCTCGGCAAGGTGCGCCTGGACAGGCTCGCACCCCGGGACGTGCAACGGCTCCTCGCCGCCCGCCGGGACACGGTCGCTCCGGCGACACTGGTCAAGATCCATGCCGTGCTCCGGGTGGCGCTCGCCGACGCCGAGCGGCTCGACCTGGTCCCGCGCAACGTCGCCCGGGCGGTGAAAGGACCCGCTCTGGGCCACGAGGAGCGCCAGGCACTCACGGTCGAGGAAGCCCGTACGTTCCTGACGGCGATCGAGGGTGACCGGCTGGAGGCTGTCTTCGTGCTAGGGCTGACGATGGGTCTCCGGCGTGGTGAGGTGCTCGGGCTGCGGTGGGAGGACATCGACCTCGACGACCGGGTCCTGCGCGTCCGGCGGGCGCTCCAACGGGTCGACGGTGCGCTGCGGCTGGTCGACACGAAGACCAGGGCGTCCCGGCGGCCGCTCCCCATCCCATCCATGGCGGCTCGGGCGCTCGAACGCCGGCGGGCCCGCCAGGCGGCCGAACGGCTCGCGGCTGGGGAGGCGTGGCAGGACCGCGACCTGGTCTTCACGACCGCGATCGGGACGCCGCTGGAGCCGCGGAACGTCAACCGCCGGTTCGAGCAGCTGCGCCGACATGCCGGCCTACCGTGGCTGCGACTGCACGACCTCCGGCACGGGTGCGCAACCTTCCTCCTGGCCCAGGGCGTCGACCCGCGGACCGTGATGGAGATCCTCGACCACACGACCATCCGCCAGACCATGGACCGGTACGGGCACGTCCTGCCCGAACGTCTCCGCGCCGCCGCGGACGCCATGGACCAGGCCCTCGGCGGCTGAGCTTGGCTACACCGATGGCTACAGACGCCGGCCCTCGCCGCCCGGGGAAGGAGGGGACGTTGGGAAAGCGGCAGGTCACGGCGGGTATGACAGGGGTGGAGACGGGGGGACTTGAACCCCCAACCCCCGCCTTGCAAAGGCGGTGCTCTGCCAGTTGAGCTACGTCCCCGGGGACCGCCGGGCGGTGGCGGCGGGGGTGGTGGTCTGGCGGGTCAGCTGAGGTCGGGCGAGGAGGTCGCCTCGTGCCAGAGGTCGGACTCGGCCTTGGAGGCGCGACGCTTGCGGACCACGAACAGTGCCCCGGCGGCGACGGCCAGCAGCACGAGCAGCTTCTTCACGAGGGACTCCTGTCTGATGGCGGACCGGAAGTGGGCCTGGCTGGACTTGAACCAGCGGCCTCATCCTTATCAGGGATGCGCTCTAACCGACTGAGCTACAGGCCCGGGTGCGCTCGGCGAGGGTACCCGATCTGCACGTGCCCACCCAACCCGGTAGGGCGGCGGCACAGCGGGTCTAAGCCGGGTGCCTAGTCGCGCTCGGCGAGGGTGATCTCGATCCCACCGACCAGGTCCGAGCAGATGTTGTAGACGAACGAGCCGATGGTGGCCAGCGCCGTCATCAGCACGATGTTGACGGCGCCGATCAGGGTGGCCGTGCCGAGCACCAGGCCTGGGGTGATGATCCGCTGACCGGAGTTGCCGGCCAACTCGTCGTACAGACCGTTGATCTTGTCGAAGACGCCCATGCCATCGAGCACTCCGTAAAGCACCCCGACCGCGACGAGCCAGACGAAGAACAGCGCGACCGCGAGCACCAGCGAGAACTTCAGCGTCGACCACGGGTCGATGTGCCGGACCAGCAATCGAGCCCGACGTGCCGGCCGGGGTGGAGCGGCGGCCCGGCCGGGCCGGGCCGCGGGCCGAGCGGCGGTCGCCGGGCCGAAGGTCGCGCCGCCGGTGAACGGCGTGCCGCCGGACCCGCCCAGCCCCGCGCCCCCCAGCCCCACGCCGCCCGCACCGGCACCCGGTCCGCCGACCACCGAGGTGGGCGCCGAGCCATAGCCGCTGGAGTACGGCGTCGCCGCGGAGGACGGAGTCTCGCCGGAGGAGTAGCTCCCCGCGTACGAGGAGACGCCGTACCCGCTCCAGCCCTGCCCACCGGTGCCCGCCGCAGAATTGCCGCCGCCGTACCCGGTCGGGGCTGCACCGCTTGGTCGTTCCCGCTCCCCGCTAGCCGTCACGCCGGTGCCGGGGCCTCCGCCGGCGTGACGGCTAGCGGGCGCGGGCGGGTGTCGATCGGCACCATGGCCTCCGGCGACCGGCACCTCACCGGGCGACGACAGCCGTCCCGGCTCGACCGAGCCGGTGTAGGACGGTGCTGGGTACCCCGGCCGGCCGTTCGCACCGCGGTCCGCGTGCTCGCCGCCGGGCTGGAAGGCCGGATCGACGTACCGGGCCGCGAACGGCGCCTCCCGGCTGTCCACGCCCGGACGAAAGGCCTGCCCGCCAGGACGGCCCGCGTCCGGCTCGGATGCGGCGCTCAGGGCCGAAGGCTCGACCGGCGACGGCGGCCGAGCCGAGAGCCCCTCGGCCCGGCGCTCCCTCGGCTCCGCGAGCTCGCCCTGACGACAGTCGCTCTGACGACGGTCGCCCTGCCCAGCGCCGTCGCGGTGAACGCCCCGGTCCTCGCGGGCCTCCCGCTCCCGCAGCCCGTCAAGCGCGTCCGAGGAGATTGGCGCGGTGTTGTCCGGATCCGTCACGCTCGTGTAGAAACGGGGCTCCGTCATTCGCTCACCCCTGCTCGTCCGGCTCGTCCGCGTTGCGCGCCACCGCGACGAGGGTGACGCCGTCGGGGAGGTTCATGAGCCGGACTCCCATCGTCTGCCGCTGCGCCCGGCGTACCTCGCGGGCGCTGGTACGGATCACCCCACCGTTGGACGTGATCGCGTAGATCTCGTCCTCGGGCCGAACAGCGAGCGCGCCGACGAGCCCGCCGCGTGTGGACACGATACGCGCCGTGAGAACGCCCTTGCCTCCTCGTCCCTGAATGGGGTACTCATCGATCTTGGTGCGCTTGGCGTACCCGCCTTCGGTCGCGACCAACACCTCGACGCCCTCGCTGACCACTTCCATCGACAAGAGCTCGTCGCCGCCGCCGAACCGCATCCCGATCACGCCGCTGGTGGCCCGCCCCATCGGGCGCAGCGACTCGTCGTCGGCCTTGAACCGGATCGCCTGCGCCCGGCGGCTGACCAGCAGCAGGTCGTCATTCCCGTCGATCAGTGCGGCGCCGATCAACTCGTCGTCGTCCCGGAGGTTGATCGCGACGATGCCGCCGGCCCGGTTGGAGTCGAAGTCGGTCAGCGCTGTCTTCTTCACCAGGCCGCGCTTGGTGGCCAGCACCAGGTACGGCGCGACCCGGTAGTCGTGCAGCGCAATGACCTCGGCGATCTGCTCGTCCGGCTGGAAGGCGAGCAGGTTGGCCACGTGCTGGCCGCGGGCCGCCCGGTTGGCCTCCGGCAGCTCGTACGCCTTGGCCCGGTAGACCCGGCCCTTGTTGGTGAAGAACAGGATCCAGTGGTGGGTCGAGGTGACGAAGAAGTGCGCGACGATGTCGTCCTGCTTCAGCTGCGCGCCCTGGATCCCCTTGCCGCCGCGTCGCTGGGACCGGTAGAGGTCGGTCTTGGTGCGCTTGGCGTAGCCGGTGCGGGTGATCGTGACGACCACGTCCTCCTCGGCGATGAGGTCCTCGACCGAGACGTCGCCGTCGTACGGGATCAGCCGGGTGCGCCGATCGTCGCCGTACTTCTCCACGATCTCGGCGAGCTCGTCCCGGACCAGCTCGCGCTGCCGCTGCTCGCTGGCCAGGATCGCCTGCAGCTCGGCGATGCGCGCCTCCAGCTCGGCGTACTCGTCGACGATCCGCTGCCGCTCCAGCGCGGCCAGCCGGCGAAGCTGCATGTCCAGGATCGCGGTCGCCTGGACCTCGTCGATGTCCAGCAGCTCCATCAGGCCGACCCGGGCGACATCGGCCGACTCGCTCGCCCGGATCAGCGCGATCACCGCGTCGAGCTGGTCCAGCGCCTTGAGCAGCGCGCGCAGGATGTGCGCCCGCTCCTCGGCCCTGCGCAGCTGGTAGCGCGAGCGCCGGACGACGACCTCGATCTGGTGGTCCAGGTAGTGCCGGACGAACAGGTGCAACGGCAGCGTCCGCGGCACCCCGTCGACCAGGGCGAGCATGTTCGCCCCGAACGTGGTCTGCAGTTGGGTGTGCTTGTACAGGTTGTTCAGCACGACCTTGGGAATCGCGTCCCGCTTGAGGGTGATCACCAACCGCTGGCCGACGCGGTCGGAGGACTCGTCGGCGATGTCGCTGATCCCGTTGATCCGGCCGTCCCGAACGAGCTGCGCGATCGACTCGGCCAGGTTGTCCGGGTTGACCTGATAGGGCAGCTCAGTGACGACGAGTGTGGTGCGGCCCTTCACGTCCTCCTCGACGGTGACGACCGCGCGCATCCGGATCGAGCCGCGGCCGGTGTGGTACGCATCCTCGATCCCGTCCCGACCAACCACCAGCCCGGCGGTCGGGAAGTCCGGCCCCTTGACCCGCTCCATCAGGGCGGCGAGCAGCTCCTCGTCGGACGCGTCCGGGTGCTCCAGCGCCCAGGTCACTCCCGCGGCCACCTCGCGCAGGTTGTGTGGCGGGATGTTGGTCGCCATCCCGACCGCGATACCGCCACTGCCGTTCACCAGCAAATTCGGGATCCGGCTGGGCAGGATGACCGGCTCGGTGTTGTTGTTGTCGTACGTCGGAACGAGGTCGACCGTCTCCTGGTCGATCTCCCGCAGCATCTCCATTGCGAGCGGCGCGAGCTTGCATTCCGTGTACCTCATGGCGCCGGCCGGGTCGTTTCCGGGGGAGCCGAAGTTTCCCTGCGGGTCGATCAGGGGGTAGCGCAGCGACCAGGGCTGGGCGAGGCGGACCAGGGTGTCGTAGATCGCGCTGTCGCCGTGCGGATGGTAGTTGCCCATGACGTCGCCGACGACCCGAGCGCACTTGACGTGGCCGCGTTCCGGGCGGAAGCCGGAGTCGTACATCGCGTAGAGAATCTTGCGGTGCACCGGCTTGAGCCCGTCCCGGACGTCCGGCAGCGCCCGGCCGACGATCACGGACATCGCGTAGTCGATGTACGACCGCTGCATCTCCAGCTGGATGTCGACCGGTTCGATCCGGTCGCTCGGCGGCGGGGTGGTCACATCGACCACGCGTCACATCTCCTCTGTCGTCAGTGGACCATCCGAACGGGACGGTCAGATGTCCAGGAAGCGAACGTCCTTGGCGTTGCGGACGATGAACGAGCGCCGCGCCTCGACGTCCTCTCCCATCAGGACGCTGAACAGCTCATCCGCGGTGGCCGCGTCGTCCAGGGTGACCTGCAGCAGGATCCGGGTCGCCGGGTCCATCGTGGTCTCCCACAGCTCCTTGGCGTCCATTTCGGCCAGACCTTTGTACCGCTGGGTGGAGCCGTCCTTGGGCAGCTTCTTGCCGGCCTGCTGGCCCGCGGCGATGAGCCCGTCCCGTTCCCGGTCCGAGTAGGCGTACTCGGGTTGCTCCCGCAACCACTTGATCTTGTACAGCGGCGGCTGGGCGAGGTAGACGTGGCCGGCCTCGATCAGCGGTCGCATGAACCGGAAGAGCAGGGTGAGCAGCAGCGTGCGGATGTGCTGACCGTCCACATCGGCGTCCGCCATCAGCACGATCTTGTGGTAGCGGAGCTTGGAGAGGTCGAAGTCGTCGTGGATGCCGGTGCCCAGCGCGGTGATCAGCGCCTGGACCTCGGTGTTCTTCAGCACCCGGTCGATCCGGGCCTTCTCGACATTGATGATCTTCCCGCGGATCGGCAGGATCGCCTGGAACATCGAGTCCCGGCCGGACTTCGCCGACCCGCCGGCGCTGTCACCCTCCACAATGTACAGCTCGGACTGGGCGGGATCGGTGGACCGGCAGTCGGCCAGCTTGCCGGGCAGCGCGCCGACGTCCAGCAGGCCCTTGCGGCGAGCCAGCTTGCGTGCTTCCTGGGCAGCCTTGCGGGCCCGGGCGGCCGCGGTCGCCTTGGTGACGATCGTCCGGCCCTCGCCGGGGTTGCGCTCCAGCCAGTCCGCGAGCCACTCGTTGCAGGCCTTCTGCACGAAGAACTTCGCTTCGGTGTTGCCGAGCTTGGTCTTCGTCTGGCCCTCGAACTGCGGGTTCTTCAGCTTCACCGAGACGATCGCGGCCAGCCCCTCCCGGATGTCGTCGCCGGTAAGCCGGTCCTCCTTCTCTTTGAGCAGCTTCTTGTCCGCGGCATACCGGTTGATAACGTTCGTCAGCGCGGTGCGGAAACCTTCCTCGTGGGTGCCGCCCTCGTGCGTGTTGATCGTGTTGGCGAACGTGTAGACCGACTCCGCGTAGGTCGAGTTCCACTGCATCGCGACCTCGACCGCGATGTCATCGCCCTCGGCGCCGAACCCGATGACGGACTTGTGGATCGGGTCCTTGGTCGCGTTGAGGTGCCGGACGAAGTCCTCGATGCCGCCGCGGTACTGGTAGTGCACCTCGGTCGGCGGCGTGCCCCGCTCGTCCCGCAGCGTGATCGACAGATTGCGGTTGAGGAACGCCATCTCCTGCATCCGGCGGGAGAGGGTCTCGAACGAGTACGCCGTGGTCTCGAAGATCTCCGGGTCGGCCCAGAAGGTGACCGTGGTGCCGCGCTTGCGGGTCGGCGCCCCGCGGTGCAGCGGCGCGGCCGGGCGGCTCTTCAGGTAGGTCTGGGTCCAGGCGAAACCGTCCCGGAAGATCTCCACCTCCAGCCGGCTGGACAGTGCGTTGACCACCGAGACGCCGACGCCGTGCAGGCCGCCGGAGACGGCGTAGGACTTGCCGTCGAACTTTCCGCCCGAGTGCAGCGTGGTCAGCACGATCTCGACCGCCGGCCGCTTCTCCACGGGGTGCCGGTCGACCGGGATGCCGCGCCCGTTGTCGACCACCCGCACGCCGCCCTCCGGGAGCAAGGTGACGACGATCTTGTCGCAGAAGCCGGCCAGGGCTTCGTCGACGGAGTTGTCGACCACCTCGTAGACCAGGTGATGCAGGCCGCGCTCGCCCGTCGAGCCGATGTACATTCCGGGGCGCTTGCGGACCGCTTCGAGGCCCTCGAGAACGGTGATGGACTTAGCGCTGTAGTCGCTGGGCTGTGCCTTGGGCGCCACGCGTCTCGGCTCTCTCCCGCCCGTCGGCGGGTCCGTGGGTATTGCATGCGCAGCGGCCCAGCGCTCAGGCGGGCGCTGAGCCGCCACCATGGGATCGTGTCCCCTCCAGTCTACCCTGTGACCGGATCTGGACCGGGCATTTGCACCGCCTCACTTGTCGCGAGCGTCACGAACAGCCCGTGTCGATAGGTCCCCACACGGTTACCGTGCCGGCGGCCGGTCTCGGCCGTCTCAGCGGCCTCCGGCACCACCCTGGTGGATCTTCCCGGCTGCGGATCGATGATCCAGGGCGGTTGGTCCGGGTATCGACCCAGATCGTACCCGCTGGCCGCAGGATCGAACCCGGACCTCAGCCGTACGTGTCGCGCGGTCCCCGCCCGACGATCCGGCGCGGTCCGGCCCGCCAGGTCGGGGCGGTCGGTCCGTGTACCCGCACCCGGCGTACCACCTCGGGCCCGAGCTCGGCTCGAATCCGGGCCAGCAGCGTGTCCCGGACCGCCGGCAGCCGCAGCTGGGTGGCCCAGGCGGTGGACTCGGCCGCCAGGGTCAGCTCGCCGTCCCGGAGGCTCACCGGCTGGCAGTGCGCGGCGATCTCGGCACCGACCAGGGCGTCCCAACGGGCCAGCACGGTGGCCGTGGCGGCGGTGGCCTCCCAGCCGCGGTCGGCCAGGAACCGGCGGAGCAGGGTGCCGAACCGCTGCGGGTCGCGAGGATCCGGCCCGGCGCCGCTGTACCCACCGCGCGAACCGGCACCGGCCCGACCCCGCCGCCCAGCGACCCGCCGCCCGTTTGGGTCCACCGGCCGGCGCCGAGCCGCCGCCCGGGCTGCCTCCAGCGCGGACCGGGCCAGGTCGGCGCCGGTCGGGACTGACACCTCGGGCGGGTCGAGCGCGCCGGACGGGTCGCCCAGGTCGTGGGGGTCGGCCACGTCGGGCAGCTCGCCCGACGAGCTGGCGGCGCCCTCGGGCCCCGGACCGGCCCGGTCGAACGGGTCGCCCAGGTCGACCCGATCGGCCACATCGGACGGGTCGGCCGCGTCGGGCAGCTCGCCCGATGAGCCGGCGGGGCCCTCGGGTCCCGGGCCGGCGCCCAGATCGTTCGGCCGCTCACCGGACACGCCGCACCTCCCCGTCGGACACGTCGTACCGGGCCCCCTGCAGCTCGTCCGGCACGTCGGCGGCGACCGCGGCCGTGACCAGCGTCTGCTCAGCCTTGGCGGCCAGCGCGGCGAGCCGGCTGCGCCGGGCAGTGTCCAGCTCGGCGAACACGTCGTCCAGGATCAGCACCGGCTCGGCTCCGTCCGCGTCCAGGAGCTGGTACGAGCCGAGCCGCAGCGCCAGCGCGTAGGACCAGGACTCGCCGTGGCTGGCGTATCCCCGGGCCGGCTGACCGCGCAGGGACAGCGTCAGGTCGTCCCGATGCGGGCCGACCAGGGTCACTCCGCGCTCGACCTCCTGCGGCCGCAGCCTGGCCAGCTCGGCCAGCAGCGCCGCCTCCAACACGCCCACCTCCGGGCCGCCGGCACCGACGCCCGGCTGGCCGAGCACGGCATCGCCCAGCGAACTGGCGTAGCCGATCCGCGCGCCAGCGTCCGGCCGCTCCGCCGAGATCTCCTCGTACGCCGCCGCGACGTACGGTGCGAGCTGCGCCACCAGCGCCAGCCGGCCGGCCAGCAGCTCGGCGCCGCACCGGGCCAGGTGCCCGTCCCAGACGTCCAGCGTCCGCAGATCCCCGGCGGCGCCGGCCCGACGGGCCGAGCCGGCGGTCTTCAGCAGCGCGCCGCGCTGCTTGAGCACCCGCTCGTAGTCGGCGCGCACCCCCGCGTAGCGCGGCGTCCGCTGCACCAGCAGCTCGTCCAGGAACCGCCTCCGCTCGGCCGGGTCACCGCGCACCATTGCCAGGTCCTCGGGGGCGAACAGGACTGCCCGCAGGGCGCCCAGGATGTCCCGGGCCCTGGGCAGAGCGGTCCGGTTCAGCCGGGCCCGGTTCGCCCGGCCCGGCGTTATCTCCAGCTCGACCAGCAGCTCGCGGCCGCGGCTGACCACCGCGGTGCGCACCACCGCCCGGTCGGCACCGGTCCGGACCAGCGGCGCGTCGGTCGCCACCCGGTGCGAGCCGAGCGTCGCGACATACTGCAGCGCCTCGACCAGGTTCGTCTTGCCCTGGCCGTTCGGACCGACCAGGACGCTCGGCCCTGGCTCGAAGCCGACCTCGGCCGCGGACCAGTTGCGGTAGTCGGTGACCGACAGCTGCCGCACGTACACCGGAGGCCCGGTCTCAGCCGGGCGGCGGCGCGTTCGGCGGTGAGACGACGCCCGACGACACGCCGGCGCCCGGTGACACGTCGGCGCGCTTCTGGGCCGAGCTGGCCGCGGCGGTCACCGCATGCCCGCCGAACTGCTTCCGCAGCGCCGCTACCACCTTCATCGCCGGCGAGTCGTCCTGCCGGGAGGCGAACCGGGCGAACAGCGCTGCGGCGATCACCGGCATCGGCACCGCGTGCTCGATCGCCGCCTGCAGCGTCCACCTGCCCTCGCCGGAGTCCTCGGCATACCCGCGCAGCTGCGCCAGCTCGGGGTCGGCGTCCAGGGCCAGCACGAGCAGGTCGAGCAGCCAGGACCGGATCACGGTGCCCTCGGTCCAGCTGCGGAAGATCTCTGGCACGTTGGTCACCGCGTCGGCGGCCTGCAGCAGCTCGTACCCTTCGCCGTAGGCCTGCATGATCCCGTACTCGATGCCGTTGTGCACCATCTTGGCGAAATGCCCGGCACCCGCCGCGCCAGCGTGCACGTACCCGCCCCGCCCGGCCGGCTTGAGCGTGTCGAACACCGGCTTGACCCGGGCCACGTGCTCCGGATCGCCGCCGACCATCAGCGCGTAGCCGTTCTCCAGCCCCCACACCCCGCCGGACACGCCTGCGTCGATGTACCCGATGCCCTTCGCGCCCAGCCGCTCGGCATGCACCTGGTCGTCGGTGTACCGGCTGTTGCCGCCGTCGACGACCAGGTCACCCGGCTCCAGGATGTCGCCGAGTGCCGCGACGGTCTGCCGGGTCGGCTCCCCGGACGGGACCATCACCCAGACCACCCGCGGCTTGGCCAGCTTCTGCACCAGCTCCTCGATGCTGGACACGTCCCGAGGCGCGGATGGGGCGCGGTCGAAGCCGTAGACCGTGTGGCCTCCGCGGCGCAGCCGCTCGGCCATGTTGCCGCCCATCTTGCCCAGCCCCACGAACCCGATCTCCACGGCGCCACTCCGTTCCGTTCCCGGGTCGACCCGCTCGGCCCTGCTCGGCACAGTGTGCCCAAACCGGTGACGACTAGCTGTTCTGATCGGCGGCCCGCGTCGACGGCTGGTCGGGCAGCCGCACCGGCATCAGCAGGTACCGGTAGTCCACGACGCCATCGCCGTCCAGCGCGGTCAGCACCGCGGGCTTGTTCGCCGAGGTGAACGACATCCGAGCGGTCGGAGCGTGCACCGCGCCCAGCCCGTCCAGCAGGTAGCCGGGGTTGAAGCCGATGGTCAGTGGCTCCCCGGTGTAGGCGACCTCGAGCCGCTCCTCGGCCCGGCCCTCGTCCTCGCCGCCGGCGGTCAACGTGAGGCCGCCATCGGCGAAGTCGAGCCGGACCGGCATGCCCCGGTCGGCCACCAGCGCGACCCGCTTGACCGCCTCCACCAGCGACCCGACCGAGACGTCCGCGGCGGACACCCACTCGGACGGGAACAGCGACCGGTACCGGGGGAACTCCGCGTCCAGCAGCCGGGTGGTGGTGCGCCGGCCCGGACCGGCGAACCCGATCATGCCCTCACCCGCGCCGCCGCTGGCCAGCGCGAGGGTGACGGTCGAGCCGCCGGCGAGCGTCTTGGCGGACTCCGCGACGGTGCGAGCCGGAATCAGTACCTGCACCGACATGTCGGCCTGGTCGGGCTTCCACAGCAGCTCGCGGACCGCGAGCCGGTACCGGTCGGTGGCGGCCAGCCGGAGTTGCTCGCCCTCGATCTCCAGCCGGACCCCGGTCAGCATGGGCAAGGTGTCATCCCGGCCAGCCGCGATCGCCACCTGCTGCACCGCCTGGGCGAACTGGGCCGCATCTACCACCCCGGCGGTCCTGGGCATCACCGGCAGCGACGGGTAGTCCTCGACCGGCATGGTCGGCAGGGTGAACCGGGCGCTGCCGCAGGCGATCGTCACCCTGGGCCCCTCGGCGGTCACGTCGACCGGATGCGGCGGCAGCATTCGGGTGATGTCGGTCAGCAGCCGGCCGCTGACCAGCGTCCGGCCGGCGATGGAGGCATGCACCTCGACCTCGGCCTGGGCGGACACCTCGTAGTCGAAACCGGACAGGGTGAGCGTGCTGCCGTCGACCTCGTGCAGCATGCCGCCGAGCACCGGCGCGGTGGGCCGGGCCGGCAGGCTGCGCGCGGTCCAGGCCACCGCGTCGGCGAACGCGTCGCGGTCGATCCGGAACTTCATTGGGGCGGCTCTCCTCCTTCAGGGCCTGTCTCAGGACGGCCATCCCCAGCCAGGCGGCGCGCGCCTCTGCGGTGGAGATGTGCCGTCCAAGATGGTTCCAACGTCGTCGTCATCTGTGCTGTGGAACCTGTGGATAACTGCCCGACGGGCAGGTCAGGCGCGGTCGGCGGATGTGGGGAGGCTGTGCTCTCCGGCGGGCTGGCGGGGTACGAGCAGTGGACGGTGAGCGTCAGCCGAGCTCCATCCACGTACCGTCCCCGGTTGTCCACAGGGTTCTCCCCAAGCTGTGCACGCCCGATGAGGAGCACGTCACACGATTGGAGCAGTGCTTGCCTGTGCACGCTCGGTCGCAGAGGGAGAGTCACTGCCGGGATCGGTTCTTGATCCGGTTGGTCAACTCGGTCACCTGGTTGAAGATCGACCGTCGCTCCGCCATCAGCGACCGGATCTTGCGGTCGGCGTGCATCACCGTGGTGTGGTCCCGCCCGCCGAACGTCTGACCGATCTTCGGCAGCGAGAGGTCGGTCAGCTCGCGGCACAGGTACATCGCGATCTGCCGGGCGGTGACCAGCACCCGGCTCCGCGACTGCCCGCACAGGTCCTCGATCGACACGCTGAAGTACTCGGCCGTGGTCGCGATGATGGTGGCTGCGGTGATCTCCGGCCCGCCGGAATCCGGTATCAGATCCTTGAGCACGATCTCGGCCAGCGGCAGGTCGACGCCCTGCCGGTTGAGGCTGGCGAACGCGGTGACCCGGATAAGGGCCCCCTCCAGTTCCCGGATGTTGCTCTGGATCTTGCTGGCGATGAACTCAAGCACGTCCGGCGGCCCGTTCAGCCGCTCCTGGGACGCTTTCTTCCGGAGGATCGCGATGCGGGTCTCCAGGTCCGGCGGCTGCACGTCGGTGATGAGCCCCCACTCGAACCGGGTACGCAGCCGGTCCTCCAGCGTGGACAGTTGCTTCGGCGGCCGGTCCGAGCTGATGACGATCTGCTTGTCCGCGTTGTGCAGCGTGTTGAAGGTGTGGAAGAACTCCTCCTGGGTTCGTTCCTTGTTCTCCAGGAACTGGATGTCGTCGACGAGCAGCACGTCGTTGTCCCGGTATCGTTTCTGGAACGCCGACTGCTTGTCGTCACGCAGCGAGTTGATGAAGTCGTTGGTGAACTCCTCGGAGCTCACGTACTTGACTCGGGCATGGTGGAACAGCCGTTGTGCGTAATGGCCGATCGCGTGCAGCAGATGAGTCTTGCCCAGCCCGGAGTCGCCGTAGATGAACAGCGGGTTGTACGCCTTGGCCGGCGCCTCGGACACTGCGACCGCGGCGGCGTGCGCGAACCGGTTGCTGGACCCGATGACGAACGTCTCGAAGGTGTACTTCGGGTTGAGCCTGGCCGGCTCGACCCGGGCGGGTGGGCGGTCGGGCTGCACCGACGCCGGGGGCCACAGCATGCCGGGCACGGTGTCCTCGCCGACCGGGTCCAGCGGGTCGCCGAGTTTGCCGTCCAGCAACGCCTGGGCCGGCGGCTCCACCGTCACCGCGACCCGGATCTCCCGGCCGAGCTGAGCCGACAGCGCGCTGCTGATGAACGGTCGCAGCCGGGTCTCCAGCACGTCCTTGGCGAACTCGTTCGGCGCAGCCACCAGCGCCGTGTCCTCGACCAGGCCGAGCGGCCGGGTCAGCCGAAGCCAGGCCCGGTGCTGAGGGGTGACTGCGCTGTCGGTGAGCCCGTCGATGGCGTGCGTCCACAGCGATTCGAGGTCGACAGTCTCGTCCGGCACGCCTCGCTCCCTCCCCGTGACGTCGGCGCCACCTCGACGGACCGGCACTGTCCACACGGCTGTCCACAGGCTGTGTATGTCCGCCTCACGTACCGTGTGCGGGCTTCGAAGCCATGTCTTGCCCTGTGCCGACCCCTGTCCGGTGTCCCCGACGTCGTGCCGGCATGCACCGCTGCGTACGGGTGGGGGAAGTCCGGCGGGAAGGCACGCTAACAGCGGCACGACGTAGGTCACAACCGAGTCGGCGGTCTCTGTTTGACCTGTACCGGAGGCGTTCCGTACCGTTACCAAGTCCCCGTCCGCCACGGTTCGGCCCTGCCCCGAGCTCACCGCCCAGGGATACTGGTTGGGGGGACGTCGACGCCGACCTTCGATGGAGACCTGACGTGAGCAAGCGCACCTTTCAGCCGAACAACCGCCGACGTGCCAGGACTCACGGCTTCCGGCTGCGGATGCGCACTCGTGCCGGGCGGGCCATCATCGCCGCCCGCCGCCGCAAGGGCCGCCACGAGCTGTCGGCCTGACTCGGGCCGCCGGGCCCGCCGCCTGCTTGGACGGCGCCCGGCCGGGCACATTCGAGGCCGTGTGGTGCTTCCTGGAGCAGCGCGTCTGACCCGGCGCGGGGACTTCACGCTCGCCGTCCGGCAGGGACGGCGAGCCGGTCGCGGCGCGCTCGTCGTGCACCTGTTCCGTCCCGCCGACTCCACCAGGCTGACCGGCGCGTCCCGTCGGGTCGGTCCGGCCGGTCCCGCTGGTCGGGTCGAGGCGGCCGGCGCGGGCGGTGCTGCTGGCCGGGTCCCGCCGGCCCGGGTCGGCTTCGTGGTCGGCCGCTCGGTCGGCGGCTCGGTCGACCGGCACCGGGTCGTCCGGCGGCTGCGCCATCTCGTTCGGGACCGGCTCGACCAGCTTCCGGCCGGCGCGCTGGTCGTGGTCCGGGCACTTCCGGCGGCCAGGGACGCCGACTCCGCGGCGCTCGGATCCGACCTCGACGCGGCGCTGCGGCGGGTGCTTTCCCGCCCGGCCGAGGCCGCCGGTGTCCGCGTGGCGGCTCCGAACGGCGCCGGCTCGGGCGTCCCGCCGGCGCAGCCGACGCCACCGGCGCAGCCGACCCCACCGGTGGCGACCCCATGACCGCAGGCTCGGTGCTGCTGACACTGGTCGCCGTGCTGGCCGGGGTGGCGGCGGCCGGGGCTGTGGTCGACCGGGTTCGCGGCGTCCCGGCCGGTCAACCGAGCACGGTGGCCCGCCTGCTGCTGGGCATGGTGCGGTTCTACCGGCGGTTCGTCGGCCCCGCGCTGCCGCCGTCCTGCCGGTTCACGCCGTCGTGCAGCGCGTACGCCGCGGAGGCGATCTACCGGCACGGCGCGGTCCGGGGCAGCTGGCTGACGGCCGGCCGGCTGCTGCGCTGCGGTCCCTGGCATCCTGGAGGGCACGACCCGGTGCCGCCGGCCGTTGATCGGAGCGGCGCGGCCGAACGGAGATCCTCGACGGCCGCACCGACGCCGACTGTGTTTGCGGCGCCCGAGCCGTCGCCCACGCCGACAGGAGTCGACAGTTGCTGAACTTTCTGTACATCGCTGTCTCGTGGGTGTTGCTGCGCTGGCACGAGCTGTTCTCCAAGATCGGGATGCCTTTCGACGGCGGCCTGACCTGGGCGCTGTCGATCGTGATGCTGGTCGTGACGATCCGGATCCTGCTGTTCCGGTTCTTCATCCGGCAGGTGCACAGCCAGCGCAAGATGCAGCAGATGCAGCCGAAGATCCAGGCGCTGCGGGAGAAGTACAAGAACGACCGGCAGACGCTCAGCCAGGAAATGATGAAGCTGCAGAAGGAGGAGGGCTTCAACCCGCTCGGCGGCTGCCTGCCGATCCTGCTGCAGGCGCCGATCTTCTTGTCGCTGTTCCACGTGCTGCGCATCGTCGGGACGGCGAGGGCCGGCGCGCTGTCCGCGGAGTACCACTGGACGTCGCAGGAGGCGACGAGTGCCGGTGCCGCCAAGCTGTTCGGCGCGCCGATCGCTGCGGCATTCCGCACGCCGCCCGAGCAGTTCGCCGCGCTGCATCCGGACCCTGCGGCGACCAAGATCGTCACGTTCGTGCTCATCGTGCTGATGTGCGCGGCCACGTTCATCACCCAGCGGCAGATCATGCGCACCAGTGGCCAGGTCCTCGAGGGCCAGCAAGCGATGATCCAGAAGCTGATGCTCTACGGGATGCCGATCAGCCTGTTCTTCTCCGGGTTCTTCTTCCCGCTCGGCATCCTGCTCTACTGGTTCACGAACAACGTGTGGACCATGGCGCAGCAGTTCTACATCCTGCATCGGCACCCGCACCCGAGCACCGTGCAGAAGGAAGCCAAGGCGGCGATCGACCCGAAGATGCTCGCGCCGAAACCCGGCCAGAAGCCGGTCAATCCCAAGGCACGCCGCCCGGCGAACCCGCCGGCTGCCCAGGCCACGCCGCCACCACCTCCCGCCAAGCCCGGCAAGCCCGCCAAGGCGTCGTCGGCGGAGCCCCCCGCGTCGCCGCCGGAGCCAGCCGGCTCGGTCGACGGCAGCGGCCCTGGCCAGCAGCCGGGCGCGCCGTCGGGTAGCCCGTCCGGCACTCCCCGTCCCGCCCGCCGGCCGCCCGGCCAGCGGTCCTCCACGACCACCAGACCCAAGAAGAAGCGCCGCTGAGCCGGCTCCGATGCTGTCGCAGTCCACTGTAGACACCTGACCGTGGTGGAGACTCCCGTGACCGACACTCCCGTTGAGATCGAGCGGACCGCTGGCTCTGCCGACGACGCCGATGTCGCTGATGCCGCCGACGCCAATGGTCGGGTCGACTCCGCGGCGCACGGACCGGATGGCTCGGAGGCCGCTGAACGCCCGTCTGAGGCGCTGCTGGTCCGGGAGGGCGACATCGCCGGGGACTACCTGGAGCGACTGCTCGACATCATCGACTACGACGGGGACATCGACCTCGACGTGGAGGGTGACCGGGCGGTGGTGGCGGTCGTCGGCGGCGAGCTGCAGGCGCTGGTCGGCCCGAACGGGGCCACCCTGGAGGCGTTGCAGGAGCTCACCCGGCTTGCCGTGCAGCAGCAGACCGGGGTGCGGAGCCGGCTGATGCTCGACATCGGTGGGTACCGGGCCAGGCGCCGCACCGCGCTGGCCGGCATCGCTCGCGATGCCGCTGACCAGGTGCTCTCTACCGGCCAGTCGGTCCGGCTCGAGCCGATGAACCCGTTCGAACGTAAGATCGTGCACGACACGGTCACCGCGGTGGACGGCGTGCGGAGTGAGTCCGAGGGCGAGGAGCCGGAGCGTCGGGTCGTCGTCCTGCCCGACCGGTGAGGTCGACGGCTCCTTCCCCGACCGATGTAGTCGGCCCACCTCCCCCGGAAGCGGCCGAGGTCTTCACCGACCCTGCGGCGCTCGCAGCCGCGGTCGCGTACGTCCAAATGCTCGGTACCGACGGAGTGGCCCGGGGTCTGATCGGGCCGCACGAGGCACCCCGGCTCTGGGATCGGCACGTGCTCAACTGCGCCGCTGTCGCCGAGCTGGTGCCGCCGCGATCGCGGGTGGTGGACGTCGGGAGCGGTGCCGGGCTGCCCGGCATCGTGCTCGCGCTGGCCCGACCGGACCTCGACGTGTTCCTGCTAGAGCCGCTGGCTCGTCGGGTGGTGTTCCTGCAGGAGTGCCGTGACCGGCTCGGCCTCGGCTCGGTCACCGTCGTTCGGGGCCGGGCAGAGGAGGCGGACGTGGTCCGCCGGGTAGCGGGTGCGGATGTGGTGACGGCCCGGGCGGTGGCCAACCTGGACCGACTCGCGGACTGGTGCCTGCCGCTGCTCCGACCGGGCGGGCTGCTGCTGGCCATCAAGGGTGAGACCGCGGCCGAGGAACTGGCCGAGTCCCGACCCGCACTGCGTCGCGCTGGCGGGGTACAGGCGAAAGTTGTCCAGATCGGCTCGAGTGTCGTGTCTCCTACAGCGGTCGTTGTGGTGGTGAGGCGCGGTACCGTGCCAGCGAGGGCACGAGGAGGGCGCGGGCGGTGACTCACTCGACTGCGAGCAGACGACCCGGCGCCGTCGGGTGGCCGGAGCTGTCCTTCCCGCCCCGCGTCCGGCGCCTACCCTCCGGGCGTCTCGGCTGGTCTGGCCTCGGCTGGCCGGAGTCGGAGATATCGGGGGCCGAGTCCGCGGGGGTTACATCTGAGGAGGTCGCCGTGGCGGACGACCGGGATGGAGCTAGCACGTCCGAGTCGTCCGAGTCCGAGCCGGCCGCTCTGGACGTCAGCCAGAAGCGGATTCGGAACGTCCTCGACGGTGCGGTGGTTTCACGTGAAACCGCGAACGGCACCGAGACGGCCGAGCCGGAGATGGACACGCCGATCATGCGCGAGGCGGCCCAGGCGGTACGCGTCCTCAACCCGGCTCGGACCAGCGCGTTCCCCCGCCCGGAGCGGCGTCGGGTGATCACGGTCGCGAACCAGAAGGGCGGAGTCGGCAAGACCACCAGCACGGTCAACCTGGCCGTCGCGTTCGCGCTGCACGGCGTTCGCGTCCTGGTGATCGATCTCGACCCGCAGGGCAACGCGAGCACCGGGCTCGGGGTGAACCACTCGGTCGGTGTGCCGTCCTCGTACGAGGTGCTGGTCGAGGGCACGTCGCTGGCGGACACCGCGGTGGCGGTCGAGCAGGCGCCGAACCTGTTGTGCGTGCCGGCGACGATCGACCTCGCCGGCGCGGAGATCGAACTGGTCTCGGTGGTAGCTCGGGAGACCCGGCTGCGCACCGCGATCAGTGCGTACACCGACGACGTCGACTACATCTTCGTCGACTGTCCGCCGTCGCTGGGCCTGCTCACGGTCAACGCGCTCGTCGCCGGCGACGAGGTGTTCATTCCGATCCAGTGCGAGTACTACGCGCTCGAGGGCCTGGGCCAGTTGCTCCGCAACATCGAGCTCATCCAGGCGCATCTGAACAGCGAGCTGAGGCTGTCCACGATCCTGCTCACGATGTACGACGGGCGGACGAAGCTCGCCGACCAGGTCGCGCAGGAGGTGCGCAACCACTTCGGGGACCTGGTGCTCGACGTGGTCATCCCGCGGAGCGTCCGGGTGTCGGAGGCGCCCGGATACGGCCTGTCGGTCATGACCTACGACCCGGGGTCCCGGGGCGCGCTGACGTATCTGGACGCGGCTCGCGAGATCGCCGAACGCGGAGCGGCCAGCGGTGGAGTGGTCCGCGGGGCCGGCTCGGCCGGCGCGGAGGGAAGCGCCCGGGGCCGGCGCGAGCACGCACAGGCCGAGCGCGGCGGCGCCCGGCGGGAGAGCGCAACGAGGCCGGCGGGGTGGCCGGCGGCCACACCGACCGGACCGGCAGAGGAGCGGGCATGAGCGTCCGGCGAGGGGGACTCGGCAAGGGGCTGGGCGCGCTCATCCCGACCGGTCCGGTGAGCAGCCCGGTGCTTGCGATCGAGGTCCCGCCGGCGCGGCTCCGGGAGGTGGACGAGCTTCCCGCCGCGGTGCCGGGCGCCACGTACCGCGAGCTGCCGGTGGGCCTGATCCGGCCGAACCCGCGCCAGCCGCGGCAGGTCTTCGACGATGAGCCGCACGAGGAGCTCATGTCGTCGATCAGGGAGTTCGGGCTGCTGCAGCCGATCGTCGTCCGGCCGGCGGATGGTGGAGAGTACGAGCTCGTCGTCGGCGAGCGTCGTTGGCGAGCCGCGAAGGACGTCGGGCTGGACGCGATCCCGGCCATCATCCGGGAGACCACCGACGACGCGATGCTGCGCGACGCGCTGCTGGAGAACTTGCACCGGGTGCAGTTGAACCCGCTGGAGGAGGCCGCCGCGTATCGGCAGCTGCTGGATGAGTTCGACACGACGCACGACGAGTTGGCGCAGCGGATCGGCCGGAGCCGGTCGCAGGTGACGAACACGATCCGGCTGCTGAATCTGCCGCTGCCGGTGCAGCGGAGGGTCGCCGCGGGAGTGTTGACCGCGGGGCACGCTCGAGCGCTGCTGGGGTTGGACGACCCGGTCGCGCAGGAGGAGTTGGCGGCGCGGATCGTGTCGGAGGGTCTGTCGGTCCGCGCGGTCGAGGAGCTGGTCGCGATCGGCGGCCAGGAACGGGCGCCGAGGGCGCGCGTGGCCCGGGCTGCCCGGGTGACCGCGCCGGCGTTGAACGACCTTGCGGACCGGCTGTCGGACACGTTCGACACCCGGGTCAAGGTCGAGCTCGGCCGGCGGAAGGGAAAGATCGTCGTCGAGTTCGCGTCGGTAGATGATCTCGAGCGGATCGTCGCTCTGATGGCGCCGGCGCTTGCCACACGGGGTGCTCCCGCCGACGGGTGAGCCCGCCGAGGCGCGTCTCCATCGGTAGCGCAACAGCGACGGGGCGCCGCCTCCGCGTCCGGGCCGCCTTTGCGTCCGTCCGGCGTCCGTTCCTACTCCCCTCCGGGCAGTCGGGCTCGACCCTCCGCGCGGCGGCGACCACGGCTCGCGTATCTGACGTCGCCCGACCTCCGGCAGCACCGCCGCCGCCGCACACGAGTGCGGGTTCACGGTCGATCTGACTTGGGCACGGATCGAGGCACGGATCAGGGAGGTCGGGCCGGGCCGTCACGGCACTCTTCGAGACGGGGCGGCGCCCTGCCGGCACCTGCCGACCGGGGACCAGGTGGACGCCATCCACGCGGCAGTCGCCATCGCTTCGGAGCCGGCAATTCGGACGCCGAGGCCGCGGCCGACCCATCGGCCGGCGTCGGCTCAGCAGGAGTATCACGAGCACGGTGTGCGCGGCCGGGTCGGTCACCATGGCGGTCGACAGGGCCCGCGCCAGCCGGTCCTGCTGGACTCGGGATGGTCACCCGCGGCCACCGGCAGAACTGCCGGGTCACCGCGTCGACCTCCGAGGAGCAGGCAGCTCCGTCGGTACCGCGGTCGTTCGGTCCGTCCAGGCCGTCACGGTTCGGCGTGTCCCGGGTCCGGCGTCGAGGGCGGTTGAGGTCCTTTGCCGGCAGATTTGCCGCGTGTTGGGCCCAACCGTGCCGCGAGTCACGACGTCACCCCGCGAGGCGACGCAAAGGCAGGTGCCAGCCTGGCGGCCGGGATGCCCGCGATGGCGGCCTCGGAGGTCGATCTCCGGATGTGGTCGGTTCGCTGGCGGCCGCGTGGGTTGATTGTCGATGGTCTGCCGGATGATCGTGGTGCGCGTGCCGGCCGGTGCCAGGAGGTGACGCGTTGGGATGGGAGACCGGTGTCGGTCGGCGGCGGGGCGCGGTGCGGTGCTGACCGTCTTCGGGGTGTCGTCGCTGACCTTCATGATGGTGATGTACGCCCTGGAGCACCGCGGTCGCGTCTTCGTCGCGGCGTTCGCGCTGGGCTGCGCGCTGTCGAGCAGCTACGGCTTCCTCAGCGGAGCGTGGCCGTTCGGTGCGGTCGAGGCGATCTGGACCCTCGTTGCGATCCAGCGGTGGCGCGGCAGGATTGACGCATGATCGGACCGTGTCCCCGCTGCGGCGAAGCGGTGGCGACATGAGCCGGGGCAGGACGAAGACTGCCGGGTCGGCCGGTCAGGACCGCGTGGACGCGAAGCGCGAGCGGGACAAGCTCACCGCGTACCGGCGGAAGCGGGACGCCAGCCGCACCCCCGAGCCGATTCCCGGCGACCCGCTGCCGGCGGGCAATGACGACACGTTCGTGATCCAGGAACACCACGCCCGCCGGCTGCACTGGGACGTTCGGCTCGAGCGGGACGGCGTCCTCGTCTCCTGGGCGGTGCCGAAGGGGCTACCGCCCGACCCGCGGACCAACCATCTGGCCGTCCACACCGAGGATCATCCACTGGAGTACGCAAGCTTCGAGGGCGAGATTCCACGCGGCGAGTACGGCGGCGGAAAGGTCATCATCTGGGATCGCGGCCGGTACGAGCTGGAGAAGTGGACCGACCGCGAGGTCAAGGTCGTCCTGCACGGGAGCCGGGCCGAGGGTCGCTACGTGTTCTTCCAGACCCGGGGCGACGACTGGATGGTCCACCGAATGGACCCGCCCCGTGACCCAGACTGGGTGCCCATCCCCGACCACGTCCGGCCCATGCGCGCGGTCACCGGCGAGCTCCCCGACCGGGCCGATGGCGCTCACTGGGCCTACGAGATGCAGTGGAGCGGCGATCGTGCGCTGATCTTCGTAGCGGGAGGCCAGGCCCGAATCCGGTCGCCGGACGGCGACGACGTCACCCCGCGCTACCCGGAGCTCCGCGCACTCGGTCCAGCGCTCGGTATCCGCAGATGCGTGGTGGACGGCGAGATCGTGGCACTCGACGATGACGGCCGGCCGGACTCCGCCCGGTTGCGCCGCCGCGAGAAGGGAGACACGCCCGCAGAGCTGCGGCGGGCCGCGGCCAGATGGCCGGTCACCTACTTCGCCTACGACCTACTGCACCTCGACGGTCGCGACACGACGCGTCTCCCCTACTCGGAGCGCCGTGACCTGCTCGACGGACTGCGCCTCCGCGGCCCGAGCTGGGAGGTGCCGCCAGCCATACCGGACGACGGAGCGGAGGCACTGAACGCCAGTCGCGCGCTGGGTCTCGCCGGCGTGATCGCCAAGCGCACCGACTCCCACTACGAGCCGGGCCGCCGCAGCCCCTCCTGGCGTCTCGTAAGCAATCGCCCGGTCATCGAGGTAACGGTCGGCGGTTGGATCCGAGGTTCAGATCACGCCAACGAGCCACGTGCCCTTCTGGTCGGCGTGCGGGCGAACGGCCGCCTCCACTACGCGGCCACCGTACGCACCGGTCTCACCGCCGCCGTCCGGGCAGAGCTGGCCCCGCACCTCCGTCGTCTGTCCCGACGCACCTCCCCGTTCACCGACGGCACCCCGGAGGGCGCCGACGTCGAATGGGTCCGCCCCACCCTCCTCGGAGAGGTCACCTTCGACGGAAGAACGACCGACGGCCACCTCCGCCGACCAGCCTGGCGCCGGCTCCGCTGAGCCGGCCACGAGCGGCACGGGGCCGTCGAGGGTCGAGCCAGGAGGTTCGCGGGGGCTTGGTCGTCGGCCGAGGACGGCGGGCCGGCTGGTCCGGCTTGCCGCCGTGAGCCGGCCGACGCTGGAGTTGCTGGCCGCTACGCCCCGGAGTACCGGGCCACGGCCCGGCCAGCCGATCCGGGCCGGCGGTGATCGGGCAGGACCGGTCCCGCCGCCGTCCCGGCGCCGCCGTCCCCCGGCTCGTGGGAGGCCCGCTCGGACCACCGTTTCACGTGAAACACCGCGCCGCGCGGAGGGGGTCAGGCCTGATCGCCCGGAGGGGGATACGGACCGCCTTCGGCCCGTACGGAACCATCCGGCCCTCCGGAACCATCGCCACGTGCCGCATCCGAATCGGACTCGATATTCGCACGTAGCGCCTGAAGATGCCGGTGCCCGATCAGCGCCCCGGCCGCGGCTCCGGCAACCGCATCGGCCACCACCGCAAACCCCCGCGAGACGAGCGTCACGGTAAGCGCCACGCCAGTGGAGGTGTGCGTCCCGACAATCGCGACCATGACCGCCTCGCGAACCCCCGCGCCCGCCGGCGCGAAAATCGCGAGGAACCCAGCAACCCACGACAACGCGTAAGCGCCGACAGAAAGCAAAAGAATGTCACCACCGTGCCCGGCCAACCGCCCCAGCAACGCATATGTCATCGCCCCGTTGAACGCCCAGCTGAGAATCGCCCACCCACCAGCGACGGCAAGACCCCGAACACTCACCCCCTGCTGCAACGTCGAGCGTCGCAGAACCCGCAACAGAACATTGAGGATCCGATTCAGAACCGGTGGCGATAACACCGTCATACCGATCGGTACAACCACCAGCAGCCAGAGATAACGAGTAGCCGACCCAGCCGCCACGAACGGCACGGTCGCCGCTCCGACAACCCCTCCGGTGCAAACCATCAAGCCCGAGCTGAGTAGTACCGAAACACCGGTCCGAGCCCGCGGAACACCACGATCGGCGGCCAACTCCATCTGCCCGAGCACGGGCCAGAGACTGCCCGGAATATACTTCGCCAACTGGCCGATGAACATGATCCGGAATGCGTCGTCGAGCGGCAGCGGCGACCCCAGATCGGCCAGCACCGATCTCCACACCATGAGGCTGCACATCAACGCGGCCAGCGTCGCCAGAAACGCCAGCACCATGACCGGCGCAGACAGCTCCCGCACCTCGTGTCGCAGCGTCGGCCCCTGGTCGACCAACGCGACCGCGAGCAGCCCCAGCACCGCGACGACAAACCCGATCCGCACGGTCCTGGACCGCAGGAAACGCAGCAGAACGGCGACTCGGAACGGGGAACGCCTTCCGCGGGTCCGCGGCTCGGGCCGGTTGTCCGGCGCGCTCACCAACTGTGCGCGCGAGGCAGGCACCCGAGCAGTGCCACGACCGACCCGCGCGGCGCGATGGCGGCCGCCGCGGCGAGGCTGTGCCTGGTCGCCACGAAACTCAATCGACCTGCCTCACCGAGAACTCGACCGCACCGGCTTCTCGAACGCGTATCCGACCCGCCGGCCGAAGTACCCGAACAGCCGGAGGAACCGGAAAACCAGCTTGGCCGGCCACCGCACGATGATCGGATAACCGGGCAGCCAGACGTCGGGCGGAGAGATGCTGGACGCGAAGGAGATCGGCTTCAGCCCGGCCCGCTCACCGATCTTCCGGATCTCGATCGGCGAGAACAGGTATGCGTAGCCGTAGTGCAGCGTCTTCTCCCGCATCATCTTCCAGATACCGGCCGCGTAGGGCAGGCACCACCAGTTGGCCACGGTCACGATGACGTGCCCGCCCGGCTTGGTCGTGCGGGCCATCTCGTCGACGGCCTTCTGCCGCGCCTCGGCCGAGGGAATGTGGTCGAACGTCGACATGGAGATCGACATGTCGAACGTGTCGTCGTCGAACGGCAGGTCGCACGCGTCGGCGAGCTCGAACGAGAACTTCTTCACCAGCTCCGGGTTGAGCTCCCGCTCGAGGATGGCCTCCGCACCCTTCAGCGACTGGGGGCTCAGGTCGATGGCGACCCAGCGCCCGATCTTGCGGGCATAGTACAGCTCGTCGATCGGGAAGGAGCAGCCGACGTTGAGGATGTACTTCCCGTCTACGCCGACCCGCTCCATCAGCGTGTAGTCGCTGCGGAACTTGGAATGCATGTAGGTGTATTCCTCGCGCGGGTCGTGCTCCTCCAAGCGGGTGCCCAGCTCCTCGTAGGACGCCAACGCCTCCGCGGAGCTCGACTTGGGCTTCCCGCCGCTCTGCGCCATCTAGCGATCTCCTCGCATCGTGTCTGGAGCCATGCTGGCTCGGCCTCGCTGGCCCCGACATACAGGGCGCACGGACACTACACCTCCGCCTCGGGGCGGCCCCGGTCGGATCTCACCGGTCATGCCGGCCCCAGGTCCCACGGTGCACCACCGCACTGACCGGCCGGCGCCCGCGGCGCAGAGACGGAGACCTGCGGTCCTGGGCACGGTGTCCGACCGTGATCGCACCGATGCAGCTGTACTCGTCCGGCACGCCGAACGCGGCGTGCAGCTTGTCCCGATGATCGGGCGGCACGCCGAAGAAGCAGGCGCCGAGCCCGGCGTCCACGGCGGTCAGCAGCATCAGCAGCGAGGCGAACCCGGTGTCGATGTGCCAGTACGGCACCGGCCATCTCGCCTCGTCCCGGTCGGTCCGGCCCTTGTCCGGCTCGGCGTAGCGATCCAGGTACGCCGACCGGTTCGAGAACGCCGCGACGATCAGTGGCGCGGTACGCATCCCGGCCATCCACGGGTCGTCCGTCTCGGCGGGGTCCGTGGTGGCCGACCAGAACCGGTCACGCTCTGCCGCCGACTCCAGCACCAGGAACGCCCAGCCCTGGCTGAACCCGGCCGAGGGCGCGTGCAACGCGTTCTCGAGCAGGCGTTCCCGGACCTCGCCCGGCACCGGCCGGTCCGGGTCGTACGCCCGGACCATCCGCCGCCGCCGCACGACGTCCTGGAACTCCACGGAGAGTCCCTAGCGCCGCGCCGCGGCCTGGCGCAGCAGCGTCAGGCACACGTCACCCAGGTCGAGCCCGGCCGCCTCGACCGCCATCGGCAGCAGGCTGGTCTCCGTCATCCCGGGCGCCACGTTCACCTCGAGGAACTGGACCGTGCCGTCCGCGGTCACGATCGCGTCCGTTCTGGACAGATCCCGCAGACCGAGCACGGTGTGCGCCCGGACGGCCGCCTCGGCGACCGCGTCGGCCAGATCGGCCGGTAGCCGGGCCGGGGTGTGGTAGTCGGTCATCCCGGCCGTGTACCGGGAGGCGTAGTCGAACACCCCGCTGAGCGGGACGATCTCGACTGTTGGCAGGGCATGCGGCCCGGAGCCCAGGTCGAGGACGGTGACCGCGACCTCAATGCCGGTCACGAACGGCTCGATCAGCACCGTCTCCCCGTACGAGAAGCAGCTGACCATGGCGGACGGCAGCTCGTCGGCGTCCTGGACCTGCTGGGCGCCCAGCGCCGAGCCGCCCTGGGCCGGCTTCACCATCAGCGGCGCGCCGAGCCGCGCGACGATCCGGTCCAGCACGGCGACCGCGCCCAGCTCCCGGAACGTCGAGTGTGGCAGCGCGACCCAGTCCGGTGTGGACAGACCAGCGGCCCGGACCGCGGCCTTCGCGTTCGGCTTGTCCCAGGCGACCCGGCAGCCGGCCGACGTGCTGCCGACATACGGGATGTCCAGCAGGTCGAGCACGGTCCGCAGCGCGCCGTCCTCGCCGACCTTGCCGTGCAGCGCGACGAACATCGCGTCCGGTGGATCCTCGGCCAGGGTGGCCAGCAGCGCGGCGTCCGCGTCCAGCACCCGGGCGTGCACCCGCACCCCGCGCAGCGCGTCCACCACCCCGCGACCGGAGTGCAGCGACACCTCGCGCTCGTAGTCCAGACCACCGGCCAGCACGACCACGGAGAGCTCGGTGGGCAGCGCGGTCGGATCGGGCCGGGGCGTCGGCACGACCTGGGCCGGGGGCGAGCCGCCGCGACTCATGCCAGGTCCGGGGTGGGCGCGTCAGCGGACGGCGCGGTCCGGCGGACGGTGCTGGACCGGAGGCCGGGCAGGAACGTCGCGCTCAGGTCCAACTCCTCCTCCACCACGCCGGCCAGCCGCCGGATGCCTTCCCGGATCCGGTCCGGCTCGGGGTAGCAGTACGACAGGCGCATGTCCCGGCGGCCGGAGCCGTCGGCATAGAAGCCGGTGCCGGGCACGTACGCAACCCGGGCGTGGATCGCCCACGGCTGCATCACCTTGGCGTCCAGGCCCTCGGGCAGGGTGAGCCAGACGTAGAAGCCGCCCTGCGGATGGGTCCAGCTGCACCCGTTCGGCATCAGCGACCGCAAGGCCTCCAGCATCGCGTCCCGCCGCTCCCGGTAGAGCTCGCGGAACACCTTCACCTGCTCCAGCCACGGCTGGGTGGTCAGGTACTCCGAGACCGCCAGCTGGTTGAACGTCGGTGGGCACAGCACCTGCGACTCGCTGACCAGGACCAGCTTCTCCCGCACCGCGTGCGGGGCGAGGACCCAGCCGACCCGGAGCCCCGGTGCGAACGTCTTGGAGAACGAGCCGAGGTAGATCACCCGCGACTCGGACAGCGACCGCAGTGCCGGCAGCGCCTCGCCGTCGAAGCCGAGCAGCCCGTACGGGTTGTCCTCCAGCACGAGCAGGTCGTGCCGGTCGGCCAGCGCGACGATCTCCGGGCGCCTGGCGGGGGACAGGGTCACTCCGGCCGGATTGTGGAAGTTCGGCACCGTGTAGAGGAACTTGGGCCGCCGGCCGGCGCTGGTCAGCCGGTCCAGCATCTCGGCCAGCACCGCCGGCACCAGCCCGTCGCCGTCCATCGGCAGGTGGACGACCTCGGCCTGGGCAGCGGCGAACGTGCCGAGCGCGCCGACGTAGGACGGGCCCTCGGCCAGCACGATGTCGCCTGGGTCGAGGAACACCCGGCTCACGATGTCGAGCCCCTGCTGAGAACCGACGGTGACCACGACGTCGTCCGGCGACGCGGCGATCTGCTCCAGCGACATGACCTCGCAGATCCGTTCGCGCAGCCGCGGGTCGCCCTGGGCGGAGCCGTACTGCAGCGCGGCCGAGCCGTTCCGCGCCACCAACTGGCCCATCATCTCGCCGACCGCGTCGAGCGGCAGCGCAGTGGTGTAGGGCATCCCACCGGCCAGCGAGACCACCTCGGGCCGGTTGGCGACCGCGAACAGCGCCCGGATCTCGGACGCCGTCATCCCGCGGGTGCGCTGGGCGTACCGGTCGGCGTATCGGTCGAGCGTGTTCCCGCTCATCGGGCCAGTCTAGCGACGGCCTCTTTCATTACTGCGTGTGACGGCTTAGGATCACGACGGTCCGCGGCCGGACGTCTTGTCATGGACGTGCCGGGCCGCCCGGCGAGGAGGCTTCAGTAGGTGTCCCGACGGTTGGTGAACGTCACCCTCGACAACCTCGATGATCTTCCCCGCAAGTGTCGGCGCTGCGTCTTCTGGGAGCTCGACCCGGTGCAGCGCGAGCGGGCCGAGGAGGCCGGCGACACTGCACTGGAGAAGGAGGCGTGGGTCTCCAACGTGCTGCTCGAATGGGGCAGCTGCGGCAAGATCGCCTATGTCGACGGGGTGCCCGCCGGCTATGTGCTGTACGCGCCGCCGGCCTACGTCCCCCGCTCGGTGGCGTTCCCGTCCAGCCCGGTCAGCGCGGACGCAGTGCTGCTGATGACCGCCTTGATCCGATCCGAGTTCGCCGGCGGCGGGCTGGGCCGGATGCTGGTGCAGGGCGTCGCCAAGGATCTCCGGCTGCGCGGGATCAGGGCGGTCGAGGCGTTCGGCGACCTGGCCTGGCAGCCGTCGGCATGCGTGCCGCCCGCGGAGTACCTGCTGGCGGTCGGCTTCAAGACGGTACGGCCGCACCACCGCTTCCCCCGGCTGCGGCTGGAGTTGAAGAGCGCGGTGTCCTGGCGGGAGGACGTGGAGTACGCCCTGGAGCGGCTGCTCGGCAGCATGAGCCCGGAGGGCGCGCTTCATCCGGCCTGACATGCGAAACCCCGCGTCCGGATGGACGCGGGGTCGTGCATGAACTATGCCGCGGCGGCCTCGGGCCGCCCACGGCTACCGGCCGGCGGCTGCCGGACCGGGTTACAGGAAGTCGGCAAGATCGGCGAGGATCGCCGACTTCGGCCGGGCGCCAATGATCGACTTGACGACTTCGCCGCCCTTGAATACCGACATCGTTGGAATTGACATGATCTGGTAGTCCCGCGCGATTCGCGGGTTCTCGTCGATGTTCAGCTTCACCACGCGGATCTTGTCGGAATGCTCCGCGGCGATTTCCTCGAGCACCGGCGAGACCATCTTGCATGGTCCACACCACTCCGCCCAGAAGTCCACCAGGACCGGCTTGTCGCTGGTGAGAACGTCCTCGGCGAAGGTGGCGTCGGTGACGACCTTCGTGCTCTGTCCCACGGTGCCTCCTCGTACTGCTGATCGGTCGTGTACGTAACGCCCGCCCGGCCGGACCGGATTCCTGACCCTCCGCAGGGCCCGCCAGACCGGCCCGGTCACCGGGTCAACGCCGCGTCGGTCGCGGCCACTGGTGAGGCCGGCGGCTCGGCCAGCGCGGCGAGGTGTCGCTCGGCGTCCAGCGCGGCCGCGCAGCCGGTGCCCGCGGCGGTGACCGCCTGCCGGTAGGTGTGGTCCACCACGTCGCCCGCGGCGAACACGCCCGGCAGGTTCGTCCGGGTGGACGGCGCGTCGACCAGCACGTACCCCTCCTCGTCCAGCCTGAGCTGGCCACGGAACAGGTCGGTGCGCGGCTCGTGGCCGATCGCGATGAACAGCCCACCGACCTCCAGCGTCGACTCCTCGCCGGTGCGGCGGTTGCGCAGCCGCACCGCGGACACCGCGGTATCGCCGAGGATGTCGATCACCTCGGAGTCCCACACGAAGCGGATCTTCTCGTTGGCGAACGCCCGATCCTGCATGATCTTGCTGGCCCGCAGCGCGTCCCGACGGTGGATGACGGTCACCGAGCGACCGAAGCGGGCGAGGAAGGTGGCTTCCTCCATCGCGGTGTCGCCACCGCCGACGACGGCGATGTCACGGTGCCGGAAGAAGAAGCCGTCACACGTCGCGCACCATGACACGCCGCGCCCGGCCAGCCGGTCCTCGGCCGGCAGGCCCAGCTTCCGGTAGTGCGAGCCGGTGGCGACAATCACCGTCAACGCCCGATATGTCGCGCTGTGCGTACGGACAAGCTTGACATCGCCGGTCAGGTCGACATCGACGACGTCGTCGGGCACCAGCTCGGCGCCGAACCGTTCGGCCTGTGCCCGCATCGTCTCCATCAGCTCCGGGCCGAGGACGCCGTCCCTGAAGCCGGGGTAGTTCTCCACCTCGGTGGTGGTCATCAGCGCGCCGCCGTACTGGCTGCCCTCGAACACCAGCGGCCGCAGGTCGGCGCGCGCCGTGTACAGCGCAGCGGTGTATCCGGCCGGCCCCGAGCCGATAATGATCACGTTGCGCACGGTGTCCTGGGTGGTCACGCTCGAGACGCCCTCCGAACGGGTCGCGGCGGTGGTTCCGCCTTCGTGGCGGCGGAACGAATCCTATGACCGTGACATTCCCGTTCGGCGTCGGCCGGAACGGCTTCGCTGGGTCAGGCTGGCAGCCGGTAGAGCACCGTCGGCTGACCGCTCACGAGGCCGCAGTCGGCGCCCACCACCACCGCGGCACGGCCGTGCGCCGCGTCGGCGTAGACGAACAAGTATCCGGGCGTGCGCTCGAACCACACCCGGCGCACCGCGGTCAGGGTGCCGGGCGCGTTCGGGATGCTGTCGGCGCATCGGGTCCGCCGCCCCGCATCGGCCATCGCGCCGCCGGGTCCCTGGGTGCCCGCCGCGGTGACGACACCGATCGTCGACTGCTGCTCGATGGTGGGCAGCGCAGCGGCCAGCGTCGTCCGGTCGTACGACGGCACTACCGCCGGGACGGCGGCGACACCCGGCCCTTCGGTGCCCTGCCCGCCTTCGGTGCGCCCCCGCGGGGGCGCGCTGCCCTGTGACCGGCCGCGGGGGCTGGCCTGGTCCGGCGGCACCGCGGCGCCCGCGGTGACCTTCGACTTGTCGCCTCCGCCGCCGTGCTGTAGCACGGCGGTGCCGATGCCGACGAGCGCGGCGAGCACCACCGCGCTCGCGGCGACGAGCGTGGTCAGCCGCCTGGTCCGATCCCGCCGGCGGTCCCGGGCCGCGGCGAGGTCGGAGGCGGCGTCCGCGTCGTCGGCGGCCGGGCGGGTGGCCGGCGGCGGAGGTGTGCCGCTGTCGGGCGGGAACCCAGACTGCTCGACGGCATCGGCCCGCAGGCGGGCCAGCGTCGTGTCCAGCCGAGCGGCGACCGAGTCCGGCATCCGCGGCGCCGGCAGCGCCCGCAGGTCGGCGCGGACGGTGCCCAGCGCACCAAGCACCGCCGTGCAGGTCGGACAGCTGCCGACGTGCTCGGTCAGGAGGGCAGCGGTGGCCGGGTCGGTCAGCCCGGCGTCCAGGTCGGCCAGGGACTCGAGGTCCGGGTGGCCGGCCTGATCGCCGGGAGGCTGGGAGGTCGGATGATGACCAGACGTCATCACACCTCCTCTCCCGCGCTGGATGAGGATGGGACGGCAGCCGGCGCGTCGAGGTTCCGCAGGTGGCCGAGGAGGATCGCCAGCCTGGCCCGGCCGCGGGCGCACCGGCTCTTCACCGTGCCTTCGGCCACGTCCAGCAACGCGGCACTCTCCGCCACCGAGTAGCCCTCGATGTCGACCAGCACGATCGCGGCACGTTGCTCCACCGGCAGCACGCCGAGCGCCGTCTCCACAGCCATCGCGGTGTCCCGCTCGGCGATCCGGTCGCGCACCTCGGCCGGCTCGCCCGGACCCTGCTCCGGAAGCACCACGGTCGGCCGGACCTGCCGCCGGCGGATCCGGTCCAGGCAGGCGTTCACCACGATGCGGTGCAGCCAGGTGGTCACTGCCGACTCGGCCCGGAACGACCCGGCCGCCCGGTACGCCGAGATCAGCGCGTCCTGCAACGCGTCGGCGGCCTCGTCCGGGTCACGCAGGGTGCGCAACGCCACCGCCCACATCCGGTCCCGGTGGCGGCGGACCAGCGCCTCGAACGCGTACGGGTCGCCGTCCGCGTGCGCCCGCAGCAACTCGGCGTCGCTGCGTTCGGGGCTGGTCACGGGGCGAGGATAGCCAGACCGGGGGATGGCGGGCCCGGTCCGGCGTCGGTCGGCACCTCCATCGGGGAGGCGACGGGCGAGTGAAATCGCAGCGCAGCGAGGAGCGGAGGGCGCCGAGGAGCCGACCAGGCGTGGCGCTGCCTACTGGTAGAACCGGACCTCGGACAGCGACGCGTCGTACGTATCGCCGCCGGTCGGCACGAGCTTGGTCACCCAGACGATGTAGTACTGCGCGGATGGCCCGGGCGGCAGCGTGACCGTCTGCGAGGTGCCGAGGTTCGAGACCGTCGCGACCACCCGGTAGCTCGCCGGGTCGGGCGAGTTCGGCCGGTCGCCGGCCAGGATCTCCAGGTCGCAGCCGGGCTTGTCGGTCAGGATCTCGACCCGCCGGAGCGACACCGGCCGCCCGAAGTAGTAGGCGATGCCCAGGCCCTTCTTCAGGTTCCCGAAGGTGGCGTTGCGCTTGTACTGGTCCGTCGGCCACGCGGTCGTCGGGTTGTTGTCGTAGGACTCGGTGATCTTCCGTGCCTCGGTGCCGTCGCTGTTCGGGCTCGGGTCGTACAGGGTCGCGGACACGATCCCGACCGGCCGGGTCGCCGGCGGCGGTGCCGACGTGCTGCCGCGCGGGCCGGCCGAGGTCGGGCCGGCCGCGGCTGCCGGCGGCGGCGAGGCGCGACGGCTGCCCGGGACCCGGCCGAGCGCGCTGCCGACCAGCCAGCCGACCAGCGCCAGCGCCGCGAAGGCAGCGGCCACCGGAATGGCGACGGACAGCCAGCGCGGGCGCTGCCTGGCCGGGCGGTCCTGGCTGTCGAACGGGAACATGTCCTCGGCCGGCGCCGCCCGATCCGCCAGCACCGCGGCCATCCCGGCCGCCGAGCGGACGCCGTGCGGGGCGCCCGGGTCGAGGGCGCGCATCGCCAGGGTGGACAGGTCCTCCGGCACGCCGGCCCGGACCTGTCGCGGGGTGAGCAGGTGGACGCCGTTCGCGCTGGCCGGCCGGAGCGCTGCCGCGCCGCCGGTCGGTGCCAGCGGCCAGCGGGCGGTGAGCGCCGCGTACAGCAGGGCGCCGAGCCCGCGAACGTCGTCGGCCGGCTCGGCTCGCCCGTCGCCGACGACCTGGGCGAGGGTGACCGTCCCGCCCGGGGTGACGACCACGTGGTCGGGGTGCACGCCGCCGAAGGCCACTCCTGCCGCGTGCGCTGCGGCCACCCCGCTGGCCACCCGGCCGAGCATGCCGGCCGCGGTCTCCGCGTCCAGCGCGCCCTCCTGCAGCAGCGCGGTGAGCGGCGTGCCGGTGACCCACTCGCTCACCACGTACGCCCGGGAGCCGTCGTCGACCGCGTCGTACACCCTGGCCAGCGCGGGGTGGACGACGGTGCTGACCGCGTGCGCGTGCGCCAGGAACCCGGCGGCGGACTCGCCGCCCGGCCGCACGACGGTGAGCGTCACCGGTCGGGCGAGCAGGTTGTCCCAGGCCCGCCACGCCACCGCCGGACCGTCCGGGTCCCCGGCGACGCATTCCACCAGCCGGTACCGGTCGCCGCCCACTGAGCCTGCCGACCCGGCCGGTGTTGCGGTGTCGACGCTCAATGGACCTCTCCGCTCACGGTCGTGGTGGGGTGCGAACCGACCCCACCGGTCGAGAGCTCCCCCAGGGAGACCTGATACCTCATAAGCGTATGACGTGCCGGCCCGGTTGCACGTTGACTCCTTCTGTTCCCTGCACCAGCCGGGCGACGGTTCAGCGGGCCCGGTGCCGGCCGCCCGGCCGCCGGCTGCCTCTGCGGGTACCCCGGAACAGCTCGTCCAATTCCGCGAACCGGGACCGGGCCACGAGCACCGCGAGCACCGCGAGGCCGACAGCGGAGCCGAGCAGCACGGCGACCCCGGAGCCGACCACTCCGGTGCCGAGCCACCGGTCGACCAGCGCAGCCGTCCCCCAGGCGGCGATCCCGCCCGCGGTGGAGAACGCCGCGATCCGGACCGTGGTACGGACCACCTCCCCACCACCGAGCGGGCCGAACCGCTGGCGCAGCAGCCGCTCGCCGATCAGCACGCCGATGACGTAGGACAAGCTGGTGGCCACGGCGAGCCCGGTCACCACCTGCCGGTCCGGCAGCGCCACCGCGACCACGACACAGAGCGCGATCTTTCCGGCCACCATCCCGATGTTGATCAGGGTCGGCGTGCGGGCGTCCTGGACCGCATAGAAGACCCGCAGCTGCAGCATCGTGATCGCGAACGGCACCAGCCCGAACGCCGAGGCGGCGAGCACCACGCCGACCTGGCGGGCGGCGTCGGCGGTGGTGTGGCCGTGCGCGTACACGACCGTCCCGATGGCCGGGCCGAGCACGATGAACGCGGCGGTGACCGGCACCAGGGCGAGCGCGCTCAGCCGGCTGCCCAGGGACAGGTCGGCGACCACCCTGGCCCGGTCACCGCGCGCGGCGGCCCGGCTCATCCGCGGCATCAGCGCGGTGAGCAGCGACACGCCGAGCACTCCATAGGGCATCTGGAAGAGCAGGCTGGCGTTCGTGAACACGGCATAGCCCCGGCCGGCCGCTCTGACCTCGTTCGCCATCCGGGTCACCACGACGTAGCCGATCTGACTGACCACCACGTAGCCGATCACCCAGAGGGTGAGCGTCCCGGCGGTGGACAGCCGGGAGTCGTGCAGGTCCAGCCTCCACCGCCAGTGGAAGCCGGATCGGCGCAGCGACGGGATGAGCACCAGCGCCTGCAGGACGATGCCGAGCGTGGTGCCGATCCCGAGCACCAGCACCTGTGTCGTGCTGATCGTCGCCGGGGTCGGCGTCGCGGAGCCGGAGACCAGCATGAACACGCCGGCGGTGACGATCACCACCAGGTTGTTGAGTACCGGCGCCCAGGCCGCCGGGCCGTAGACGCCCCGGGTGTTGAGGATCGCGCCGAACATCGCGCCGAGGCCGTAGAAGAAGATCTCCGGCAGCAGCAGCCAGGCGAAGACCGTGGTCAGGTGTGCCTTGCTACTGCCGGAGCCGACGTAGAGCGCGGTGAGCAGCGGCGCGGAGAGAACGGCGAGGGCGGTGGCGACCGCGAGCGCGACCGTGGCCAGCGAGAGCAGCCGCTGGGTGTACGCCTCGCCGCCGTCGGCGTCCCGCTCCTGTGCGTGCACCAGCAGCGGGACGACCACCGAGGTGAGCACACCGCCGAGAAGCAACTCGTAGACGATGTTCGGCAGGGTGTTTGCGGTGTTGTAGGCGTCGCCGACCAGTTCGAGCCCGATCGCGGCGGCGATTGCCAGACTGCGCAGGAAGCCGGTGAGCCGGCTGGCCGCGCTGGCCAGCGCCATGATCCGGCTGGACCGACCGAGGCTCGGCTCGCGGCGACCGCGCCCGGCGCCGGGTGCCCGGGCTTGCTCGGTGACCTGGTCCGGCCGAGCCGGCCCGAGCCCCATTGCACCGGCCGGCCCCATCGGCCTGGCCGGGCCCGTTGGCCTCGCTGGGCCCGTTGGCCTGGCTGGGCCCATTGGCTTGGCTTGCCCCGTTGGCTTGGCTTGCCCCGTTGGCTTGGCTGGCTCAGTCGGCCGGCCCGGCCGGGGCGGCTGCACCGGCCCGGGCGTGCGAGCCGGTGCTGGTGCGGCCCGGCCGGTCGCCTCCATCGGCTCGGTCGGCGGCTCCGGCCGGCTCTGGGCGCCCGGCCGGTCCGGCCACGCCCCGGCCGATGGGGCAGCATCCGGGCCGAGGTCGGGATCGGCGGGCCGGGGCGCCCCGACCTCCGGATATCTCGGCGCGGAGGGCAGCTGGCCCATCGGGATCGGCTGGGTCTCGTCGATCCAGTAGTCGGTCACAACGCCTTCCGGTCCGCCGGGCTACCGGGAGGCGGGACCTCGCCGTTGCCCGCCCGCAGCCCGCGGACCAGCCGGACGCCGACCGCCGCGACCAGCACGATCAGCGCGACCCCGGTGATGCCGAGCGCCAGCGCGCCGTAGGCGGTGCTGCGTACGGTCAGCATGACCGCGTTGCCGAGCCGGCCGCCCTGCGGAGTGGTCAGCTGCACCGGGATGGTGAACGTGCCGGCGCGCTGCACCTCCACCGGCACGCGCAGGGTGGTCCGGGACCGGGCCGGGATGTCCTGGCCACCGAGGTCCTGCGCATGGAACCCGGCCGATGCACTGGTGTCCACCCGCAGCCCGATCCGCACCGGGGTCGGCAGGTCGTTGCGTACGGTCAGGGACAGCGGGCTGTTCGACGAGGTGAGCGTGTAGATGCCGGTGCTCGGGACGACGATGCTCACCAGCCCGCGCAGCCGGGTGATGGATCGGGACAGCGACACGGCGTAGGACCGGCCGGGCTGCGGGTTGTCCCGCCAGGCCGACGATGCGGCCCAGCGCAGCGCGTCGGCGTACCCGGACAGCAGCGCGTTCGCGTCCGAGTTGGTCAGCGCGCTGCGGAAGTCGGACACCTTGTCCTGCACGTCGGCGATCAGCTGCAGCTGACCGGCGGACAGCTCGAAGCGCCGCGCACTCGCCGGGTAGCTGAGCGGGCCACGGTCGACCGCGGCGGTGTTCGCCACCGCGTCCGGGACGGTCAGCGAGCTGGACCAGCTGACCGAGGCGGTGGCCATGAGCACCCCCCTGGCGTAGCTGGCCGAGGGCACCCAGCGGCGCGGCGGCGTGATCACGTAGGTGCGCGAGTCGCTGGGGTCCTGCGCGGTGATCATCGCCAGCTCGGCCAGGTACCGCTGCTCGGCCAGCCGCGGCCCGTCGGCGAACCCCACCGACCCGGCCACGATCCGCTCCAGCTCCGGGTCGGTGACCAGGGCGACGGTCTGGCCGCGCAGCGCGGGCAGCGGAGACACCGCGCTCGGCGTCGGGGTCTGCTGGGTGAGCCCGCGCGGCAGCGCCGACGAGTCCAGCACGACCGCGTCGATCCCCTGGTCCACGAGGTCGTCGAGGGCGCCGTCGGTGAGCAGCCCGGCCGGTGGCCAGGCCAGCCGGCTGGGCGCGACCGAGAGCTGCAGCTCGCGGTCGAGCGTGTCCAGATCGGACTGCTCCAACCGGCCGAGATCGCTGATGCCGCGGCGGTTCAGGGCGACCACGTCCGGGTCGGCGTACGGCACCGCGGCGACCACCTGGTGCCCCGCCAGCCTGCGTAACCGGGCCAGCCAGCCGGCCGCGACCTGCTGGCCGACGCCGCTGACCACCCGGGAGCCGACCCGGACCCGGTAGCCCTTGGTCATCGCGGTCAGCGCCTCGATCGTCTCCGGGTCGATCACCAGGGTGAGCCGGACCCGGCTGCTGACCTGCTCGGCCACCGCGAGCAGCAGGTCGAGCCGGCCACCGTGGGCGACCGACCTGGACAGCCCCTCGTCGGCGAACAGCGGGCCGGCGTCGTCCGCGCCGGGCAGCCGATGCGGGCGGTCCAGCAGCGGCCAGAGCCAGGCGACCTTGGTGGGCTTCGCGGTCACACCGGCCGGGAAGTACGGCAGCAGGGTGCGGACCCGGCCGACTGCCGTGGTGGCTCCGTCGGCCGTCGCCCGCACCTCGAACGACACCGGGTACACGCCGAGCCCGCGCAGGTTGAGCTCGGCCGCGGTGCACCGGTAAGTGACCTGAACGGTCTGGTCCGGGGCGATAGTGGTGTCGAGCGGCTGGGTCGGACCGAACGCGGTCTGAGTCGGCGGCGGTGCCTTGTCTGCGGCCGCGAGCTCGCTCCTGGTGCTGATCAGCGTGCCGCGCTGCAGCCGCACCCGCACCGGGCCGGTGTCGGCCTCGCCGCGGTTGGTCAGGCTGGCCACCACGCTGATCACCGAGTCCTGCTTGATCTCCAGCGGGTCCAGCCGCTGGATGATGACCGCGACCGGAAGCTGCTCGTCGGCCGGCTGCCCGAACGCGGCCGGCTGGACCAGCGTGCCGGCGCCCGCGCCGGGCGGGGGTTCGCTCCCTCGGGCGGTCGTCGCGGCCCGCCCGCGGCCGGCGCCGGCCTCGGCGCCGAACCCGAACGGCACCTGCACCAGCGCGATCCCGACGGCCACCGCGGCGGCGAGGGCGGCACGCCATGCCGGTGACCCCGCGCCGCGCTCGCTCATGCAATCTCCGCCAGCAGCTCCGGCACCCGGGCCACCAGCGCCCGCTCGTCGTCGTAGGCCAGCCGGTCGCCGATCTCGTCCAGCGGCACCCAGGCGACCGCGGCGACCTCCACATCGGCGTCGGACAGCTCGCCGCGCTCGGCCCGGAGCAGGAAGTGGTGCACGGTCTTGTGCACCCGCCGCCCGTCGGCCATGAACCAGAAGTCGATGGTGCCGAGCCGGCCCACGATCCGGCCGGTGATGCCGGTCTCCTCGGCCACCTCCCGGATCGCCGCCTGCTCGGCGCTCTCCCCCGGCTCGATGTGACCCTTCGGCAGCGACCAGAGCAGCCGCCCGCGCCGGTCCCGCCGACCGATCACCGCCCCGAGCGGCTGGTCCTCGGTCTCGTCGATCACCAGCCCGCCGGCCGAGGTCTCGTCCACCCGGCGCAACCGGGCACGGGACGACGGGGACCGGGCCATGAGCCGATGGTAGTGCGATGGTGGGGGCCTGCCGGGGCGCCGGCGGCGCCGGTGCACGGCCGCCGACCGGCCCGGCGCGACCTCGGTACGCTCGGCTGTCGTGTCCACATCCCCCGCCGACCTGGTCCCGGTCCCCGCGGCAGCCGACGACCTCGGCCGGCTGTTCGGGGCCGCCGGTCACGAGTTGCACCTCGTCGGCGGCACCGTGCGGGACGCGTTGCTCGGCCGGCCGTCCACCGACCTGGACTTCGCCACCGACGCCCGGCCGGACCAGGTGTTGGCGATCGTCGCCGAGGCGGCCGAGGCGACCTGGACGACCGGGATCGAGTTCGGCACGGTCGGCATCCGGTTCCGGGGCGGTCGGTGCGAGATCACCACGTTCCGGGCGGACCGCTACGACCGGGTGAGCCGCAACCCGGTGGTCCGGTACGGCGACTCGCTCGAGGCCGACCTGCAGCGGCGCGACTTCACCATGAACGCGATGGCGCTGTCGGTCCCCGAGCATCGCTTCGCCGACCCGTACGGCGGGCTCCGCGACCTCGCCACCGGGGCGCTGCGCACCCCGGCGACGCCGGAGGAGTCGTTCGCGGACGACCCGCTGCGGATGCTGCGGGCGGCCAGGTTCGTCGCCCAGCTCGGCGTCACCCCGGCGCCCGAGGTGGTCGCCGCGATGACCGCGATGGCCGGCGAGATCGGCCGGATCACCCCGGAGCGGGTCCAGGTGGAGCTGTCCAAGCTGCTGCTCGGGCCGCACCCGCGGCGCGGCCTGGAGCTTCTGGCGGACACCGGGCTGGCCGACGTGGTCCTGCCCGAGCTGCCGGCGCTGCGGATGGAGATCGACGAGCATCACCAGCACAAGGACGTGTACGCGCACACGCTGACCGTGCTGGACCAGGCGGTCGCGCTGGAGCCGGCAGGACCGGACCTGGTGCTCCGGCTGGCGGCGGTGCTGCATGACATCGGCAAGCCGGCGACCCGCCGGCACGAGCCCGCCGGCGGCGTCTCGTTCCACCACCACGAGGTGGTCGGCGCCAACCTGGCCAGGGCCCGGTTGCGGGCGCTGCGTTACCCGAAGGAGGTGGTCGAGAGCGTGGCCCAGCTGGTCGCGCTGCACCTGCGCTTCCACGGGTACGGCCGGGGCGAGTGGACCGACTCGGCGGTCCGCCGCTACGTGCACGACGCCGGGCCGCTGCTGGACCGGCTGCACGTGCTGGTGCGCTCCGACTGCACCACCCGCAACAAGCGCCGCGCGATCGCACTGGCCAGGGCCTACGACGCCCTGGAGGACCGGATCGCCCGGCTGCAGGAAGAGGAGGAGCTGCGGGCGATCCGGCCGGACCTGGACGGCAACGAGATCATGGCGCTGCTCGGCATCCCGCCCGGCCGGCTGGTCGGCGAGGCCTGGCGGCACCTGAAGGAGCTTCGCCTCGACCGCGGCCCGCTCGGCCACGACAAGGCGGTCGCCGAGCTCTACCGGTGGGCCCGGGAGCGGGGGCTCGCGGTGCCGCCGGAGAGCGGCGCGGCTCGCGGGGACCCAGCCGGCGAGGACCCGGCCGACGGAGACCCGGCCGGCGGGGACCCGGCCGGTGCAGGCCCGGCCGAGTAGCCGCGCGACGCGGCGCCGTACAGCACCGAGGTCACCGCGTACCCGCTCGCGATCAGGCCGAGCACCAGGTAGGACTTGCCGGAGTCCGGCAGCGCGATCGCACCGACCACCGCGGCGGCCACGAACGTGACGTTGAACAGCGTGTCGTAGAAGGAGAACACCCGGCCCCGGTAGTCGTCCGCGACGGTCTCCTGGACGATCGTGTCCACGCAGATCTTCGAGCCCTGGGCGACGAACGCGAGCAGCAGCCCGGCCGGCACCAGGGTCTGCATCGTGAACGGCACGCCGAGCGTCCCCTCGGTGACCGCGGCGAGCCCGAACACGATCGCGATCCAGCCCGGCTTGCCGACCCGTCGCACCGCCGTCGGGGTGACCACCGCGGCTAGCAGCACCCCGACCGCGGCCACCGCGAACGCCTGCCCCAGCCCGGCCAGCCCGGCCCGGAAGAAGCCCTGGTCGTGGAAGTAGTTCCGGTAGAGCAGCAGGGTCGCGATGGTGGAGATGCCGTAGAAGAACCGGTGCGCGCCTATCGCGGCCAGCGCGTACGCGGTCTGCGGCAGCCCGCGGACGTGCCGGGCACCGGCGACGAGCCCGCGGAACACGTCGCCGATGGTCTCCCGGTGCGACCGCTCGACGGCGTCCGGGCCGAGCAGGTCCCGGTGGAACCCCCTGGCCGCGGTCGCGGACAAGGCGTACCCGGCGGCCGAGCACAGCGCCATGACCGCGTAGCCGCCGTTGTCGGCGCCCACCCCGAGCCGGACCAGCAGGGCGAGGCCGCCGCCCACGGTGGTGATCACGGTGCCGCTGGTGGTGGACAGCGCGTTCGCCACGACCAGCGTCGGCGCGCTCACCACGTGCGGCAGCGCCGCCGACAGCGCCGCGAGCACAAAGCGGTTCACCGAGACCACCACCAGCGCGCTGAGGTACAGCGTCGGCCCGCTCACGCCGGTCGCGATGAGCAGCGCAACCACGCCTACCGCCAGGCAGCGGAACGCGTTCGCCACGACCAGCACCCGCTGCCGCCGCCACCGGTCCAGCAGCACGCCGGCGAACGGGCCGACCAGCGAGTACGGCAGCAGCAGGACCGCGAACCCGGCGGCCACCTCGGCTGGCGTGGCCGCCCGCTCCGGGTTGAACAGCACCGCCCCGGCCAGGCTGGCCTGAAACACCCCGTCGGACGCCTGGCTGGCCAGCCGGGTGGCGTAGAGCCGGCGGAAGTCGACTCGGCGCAGCACCGTTCGCAGCGCGCCCGCGGGGGCGGCCGGGAAGGCGGCGGGCGCCGCGGGGCTCACGCCGCCAGATTACGGATCGGGCATCACCCGCGGGGAGGCGTGCTCAGCCATAGGCAGGTGCGGCAGGATCGGCAGCGATGTGCGCGCTTCGACCCGACGCCGGCGTTGAGCCCGGCGTGCTGCTGGTGGCCTCACCGACCCTCGGCGATCCCAACTTTCGCCGGACGGTCGTCTACGTGCTGGACCACCGCAGCGACGGCAGCGTCGGGGTCGTGCTCAACCGACCGAGCGAGGTCACCCTGCTGGACGTGCTGCCGCAGTGGTGGGACCTGGCGTCGCTGCCGCGCACCCTGTTCGTCGGCGGCCCGGTGGAGACGAACGCCGCGCTGTGCCTGGCCGAGGCGCGACCCGGCGAGGTGCCGACCGGGTGGACCGCGGTGTCCGGGCCGATCGGACTGACCGACCTGGACGCCGACCCGACCGCGCTGAACGGCTCGCTGCACAAGCTGCGGGTGTTCGCCGGCTACGCCGGCTGGGGGTCCGGGCAACTGGCCGACGAGATCGCCGAGGGCGCCTGGCTGGTCGTCGCCGGGCACGCCGGCGACGTCTTCGCCGACCCGGGCACCGACCTGTGGCGTGCGGTGCTGCGCCGGCAAGGCGGGTCGGTGGCGCTGCTGGCGACCTATGTGGACGATCCGCGGCAGAACTAGGGACGGGCCCTCGTGTCGCGTCGGTCAAGCCGCCGGGACGGCCTCCAGCCGGGCCCGGGCGATCGCCTCGGCGGCCGCCTCGGTGGTGGTGCCCTCCGCATCCGCGTGCCGGTATATCTCCCGCAAGGTGGGGCCGACCCCCTCCACCCTGGCCCGCAGTGTCGCCTGGTCCCAGCCGAGCAGCTCGATGCCGATGAGGTGCAGCGCGCCGCCAGAGTTGATCACGAAGTCCGGCGCGTACAGGATGCCCGCCGCCCGTAGCCGCTCGGCGTCCTGCGGCGTGGCGAGCTGCGCGTTGGCGGCACCGGCCACGATCGGGCAGCGCAGCCGGGGGATGCTCGCTTCGGATAGCACCGAGCCGACCGCACACGGCGCGTAGACGTCGCACTCGGTGCCGATCACGTCGGCCGGGTCGACCGGCACGATCCCGTGTGCCCGTTCCAGCTGCACCACCCGAGCCGGATCGACGTCGGCGACCAGCACCTTGGCGCCGTCCTGGACCAGCAGGTCGACCAGCACCCGACCGACACCCCCGGCGCCCTGCACCAGCACGGTGCGCTCGGCCAGGTCGCCCGACCCGAACGCGTGCTGGCAGGAGGCCACGATGCCGTGCCGGACGCCGAGCGCCGTGTCCGGCGCGCTGGTGCCGGCGCCGCCGTTGTCGGGGCTGCGTCCGAAGGCGAACTCGGTGACCTCACCGAGCACGTCCATGTCGGCCCCGGTGGTGTTCATGTCCGGTCCGGTGCGGTAGGTGCCGCGCAGCCGGGCGATCAGCCCCGCGTACCGCAGCAGCAACTGCCGCCGGGCGGTCCCGGTGGGCAGCTCCGGGACGGCCAGCACCGCCTTGCCGCCGCCGGTCGGCAGCCCGGCGGCCGCGCACTTCAGCGTCATGCCCTCGGCCAGCCGCAGCACGTCGTGCACCGCGTCGACGGGCGTCGGGTAGATCCGGATCCGGGTGCCCCCGCAGGCCGGGCCCAGCCGGGTGCTGTGCACCGCGATGAACATGAAGGTGCCCGAGTCGCGATCGTAGTGCGACACCAGGGCCTCGCCGTCCCAGTCGGCGACCAGCTCCTCGATCGAGGACGTCATTGGCCTCACCTCGCCTGTCCGAGAGTATCTCCCGGATCTCCCGGCCCATCCCGGTCAACCGAACGTTCGTGCGGTACCGGTTCGCTCGGTGACTGGGCGGTCCCGGTGAGGTACCGCTGGAGCGTGGGCGCCAGCCAGCGGACCAGCGTCTCCGGGTCGGCGCTGGCGACCGGCTCGACCGCCAGGATGTAGCGGAGCATCGCCACCCCGACGATCTGCGAGGCGGCCAGGGCGGCGCGCAGGTCGGGCTCGGGCAGCTCGAGCGAGGCGGCGATCCGGCCGAGCAGCTCCCGGCCGAAGAACTCGCGAATCAGCGCCGCCGACCGCGGGTGGGAGGCGGCTCCGCGCAGCACGGCCCGCATGGCGGGGCCGGTGTGCGGGTCCTCCCAGATGCGCAGGAACTGTCTGGCCAGCCGCTCGCCGAGGCCGGCCGGGTCGCCGCTCAGCACCGCCGCGGCCAGCGCCGAGGGCTCCAGCGGCACGTCCATCGCCGCGGCGAACAGCCGCTCCTTGTCCTTGAAGAAGTAGTGCACCAGGGCCGGGTCGACGCCGGCCGCCGCGGCGATGCCGCGGATCGTCGTCCCGTCGTAGCCGTTGCTGGCGAACGACGCCTGCGCGGCGGCCAGGATCTGGGCTCTCGTGCGGAGCTCGCCCGGGCGGCGCCCGGTACGGGCGGCTGGTGTCGCCGTCATGCCTTCATCGTACGTTGAAATACCTGCGAATGAACTCTACACTTGCTGAAGTCAACGCATGTTGAACTAATGCGGGAGGCATTATGGCTCGCTCGGCCCGGCTGCTCGCCGGCGCTGTCCTCGCCGGGGCAGCCATCGCGTTCGCGTTCACCGTGGTGCTGCTCGCCGCGCTGCACGCGCCGTCCCCACACCATCTGCCGGTCGGCGTCGCCGCACCGGCCGACCTCACCGCTCGGATCTCGGCCGGCACCGAGGAACGGGCCGCTGGTGCGTTGGACATCCGGCCGTACGCCGACCCGGCCGCGGCCGAGCAGGACGTCCGGGACGGCGACCTGGCCGGCGCGTTCGTTGTCGGCCCGGATGGCCCGCAACTGCTGGTCGCAGGAGCTCGCGGGCGGCCTACCCGGGACGTGGTGGAGGCGGCGTTCACCCCGCTCGCCGCCTCCGGGCAGCAGTTGACGGTGCGCGACCTGGTGCCGCTGCCGAGCTACGACCGGGCGGGCGTGACCTCGTTTTTCGCCGTGGTCGGCCTTCTGGTGCCCAGCTTCGCGGCGGCCGCGCTGCTCGGCCGGGAGGTGCGGCAGATCCCGGTTCCCGCCCTGCTCGGCGGGCTGCTCGTCGCGGCCGCGGCGATCGGCGGCACGGCGGCGTGGGTGGTGGACGGTCTGCTCGGAGCGATGCCCGGGCACCCCTGGCAGCTGGCCGGGCTGGCCGCGCTGACCTCGTTCGGGGTGGCCGGGTCGGCGCTCGCGGTGACCCGGGTGATCGGGCCGGCCGGCATCCCGCTGGCCGGGATCGGGCTGCTGCTGCTCGGCATTCCGGCCACCGGCGGCCCGGCCGGACCGGACTTCCTGCCCAAGTTCTTCCACTGGCTGTCGGTCTGGCACCCGGCCGGGGCCGCCGGCCGGGCCGTGCGGGACGTGGCCTACTTCGGTAGCCACGGCGTCGGCTCGGCGATCACGGTGCTGGCCGGGTGGGCCGCGGCCGCCTTGGTGGTCATCGTGGCCACCGCGCCGCGGACCCTACGCGCCGCGCGGAACGGCTCAGACGTGCTGGGCCCGCAGGAACTGGCCGAAGTGCGGCACCGTGAACGCGACGAGGCCGCGCTCGGCTGAGTACACCAGGCCCTTCTTGAGCAGGCTGTCGCGGGCCGGGGAGAGGCTGGACGGCTTGCGGCCGAGCGTCTCGGCGACCTCGGCGGTGGGCACCGGCCCGTCGCCCAGTGCCGCCATGGCCCGCATGTAGTCCCGCTCGGCCGGGGTGGCCCGCTCATACCGGCTACCGAAGAAGCCCACCGCCAGCTCCGCGTCGGCGGCCGGCGCGGCGACCAGCACGTCCTCCTTGCCGATCGGTGAGGCGGGCGCGGCATCCCAGGTCACCTTGCCGTAGGCCTGGACGAAGTAGGGGTAGCCGCCGGAGACCGCGTACAGCGCGTCCAGGGCGTCGACGGAGAACGACACCCCCTCCCGCTCGGCCGGCGCGGTGAGCGCCCGGTCGGCGGCCTCCCGGCCGAGCCGGTCGATCCGCAGGTAGTGGAACAGCCGCTCGGAATAGGACTTCGAGGAGGACAGCACGCTGGGCAGGTGCGGCAGCCCGGCGCCGACCACGATCAGCGGCGCGCCGGTCTGGGACAGCTCGTGGCAGGCGGCGCACAGCGCGGACACGTCCGGGTCCGGGACGTCCTGCATCTCGTCCACGAACAGGGCGAGCCCGACGCAGAGGTCGGTGGCTACCGCCGCCGCCGCGACGAACAGCTCGACCAGGTCGATCTCGAGGTCGCCGGTGTCGGCCCGGCCCAGCGCCGCGGGCACGTCGATGCCTGGGTGCCAGCGCGGCCCGCCCCGGCCGGCCGCCCGCCTGGGGCCGCGACCACCGGGCTGCTCCGGCTCGCGCAGTGCGAACGCCTTCAGCACCCCCAACGCGGCGTCCACCCGGTCCGGGTCCCGGTGCCGGGGCGCGATCTCCCGCAGCGCCATGTGCAGCGCCGCGGCGACCGGCCGGCGGATCGACTGGTCCGGCCGGGCCTCGATCTTTCCGGTGCCCCAGAGCCGGCCGATGGCCTGCGAGCGCAGCGCGTTCAGCAGCACCGTCTTGCCGACCCCGCGCAGCCCAGTGAGCACCAGGCTGCGCTCCGGGCGGTCGCGCGCGATCCGCTCCAGCACCACCTCGAACTGGGCCAGCTCGCGCTCCCGGCCCGCCAGCTCGGGCGGGCGCTGGCCGGCTCCGGGCGCGTACGGGTTGCGTACCGGGTCCACGCTCGAACTGTATGGGCTGATCTAGCTGCCGGCCTAGATTGCGGTAGAGAGTGCTACCGGCGTGTCGCGACCGGGGCCAGGCGTCCCCTCCGCACCTGGCCCCGGTCGCGCGGCGGTGCCGAACACGCAACTTAGGCCCTAACCCGTTCGGAGCACCTGACCCACAAGAGTCAACTTCGGCGCGTCCTGTCGCCGGGCTACGGCGGCCGATCGGCGCACCGGTTAGCTGCTCCCGTCGCTCGATCGGGCTTTCTCGGGCTGTCTAGTCGGTGGGCTAGACGGGGGTAGAGGGCGCTACCGCTCGAGCTCGCCGCGGATGAACCGCTCGACCAGCTCGCGCGCCTCGTCGTCCCGGTGCTGCACCGGCGGCGACTTCATGAAGTACGACGAGGCGGACAGCAGCGGGCCGCCGATGCCGCGGTCCTTGGCGATCTTCGCGCACCGGACGGCGTCGATGATCACGCCGGCCGAGTTCGGCGAGTCCCAGACCTCGAGCTTGTACTCCAGGTTCAGCGGCACGTCTCCGAACGCGCGGCCCTCCAGCCGGACGTAGGCCCACTTCCGGTCGTCCAGCCAGGCGACGTAGTCCGATGGTCCAATGTGGACGTTCTTCTTGCCGATGTCGTGGGTTAGCTGGGAGGTGACCGCCTGGGTCTTGGAGATCTTCTTCGACTCCAGCCGGTCGCGCTCCAGCATGTTCATGAAGTCCATGTTGCCGCCGACGTTCAGCTGCATGGTGCGGTCCAGCACCACGCCCCGGTCGGCGAACAGGGTGGCCAGCACCCGGTGGGTGATGGTCGCGCCGACCTGCGACTTGATGTCGTCGCCCACGATCGGCACGCCGGCCTCCTCGAACCGCCTGGCCCACTCCGGGGTGCCGGCGATGAAGACGGGCAGCGCGTTGACGAACGCCACCCCGGCGTCGATGGCGCACTGGGCGTAGAACCGGGTGGCCTGCTCCGAGCCGACCGGCAGGTAGCAGACCAGCACGTCCACCTCGGCGTCCCGGAGCGCGGCGACCACGTCGACCGGCTCCTCGTCGGACTCCTCGACGATCTCCCGGTAGTACCGCCCGAGACCGTCCAAAGTGTGTCCACGTTGGACGGTGACGCCGAGCGGAGGCACCTCGCAGATCTTGATCGTGTTGTTCTGGCTGGCCACGATCGCCTCGGACAGGTCCCGCCCGACCTTCTTGGCGTCCACGTCGAACGCGGCGACGAACTGGATGTCTCGCACGTGGTAACCCCCGAGGTCCACATGCATCAGCCCCGGCACCCGGGTGGCCGGGTCGGCGTCCCGGTAGTACTGCACCCCCTGGACCAGCGAAGCCGAGCAGTTGCCCACTCCGACGATGGCTACGCGGACCGGGCGGGCGATCGGGATGTCGGAACCCATCTGGGTGCTCCTGTTCGTCGACGGGGTCTGGACCGGCCGGTCACTCTGCCGGCGGTGGATCCGGCTGGCGGGGTCTGGCCCGTTCCCGCCGCTCGGTGTCGATCAGTTCGGACAGCCAGCGGACCTCGCGCTCCACCGCGTCCAGCCCGTGCTCCTGCAGCTCGAGCGTGTAGCGGTCCAGCCGCTCCCGGGTGCGGGCCAGGGCGGCCCGCAGACCGTCCCTGCGCTCCTCGATCCGCCGCCGCCGACCCTCCAGGATGCGCAGCCGGACGTCCGCGTCGGTCTTCGCGAAGAACGCGAAGTGCACCCCGAACGCGTCGTCGTCGTAGGCCTCCGGGCCGGCCTGGGCGAGCAGGTCGGCCAGCCGCTCCTTGCCCTCCGCGGTCAGCCGGTACACCACCTTGCCGCGCCGGCCGGCCAGCGGCGGTGCGATGGTTGCCGGGTCCGGCGCCTCCTCGGCGATCCAGCCGGCCTCGCGCATCCGTCGCAACGTCGGATAGAGCGAGCCGTAGGAGAACGCGCGGAACGTACCGAGGATGGCGCGCAGCCGGGTGCGCAGCTCGTACCCGTGCATCGGCGACTCGTGCAACAGCCCCAGCACGGCGAACTCCAGCACTGGGCGGTCCTCCCGCTGTTCAGTTGCCGGTCGTTTTCTCGACGCTCGGCCCGATGTATCGAGCCGATACATCAGCACGATAGAAGGACGGGCCGGAGTACGCAAACGTCGAGCCCGACAGGAGCGTTACCGGGGGTGACAGCGAGGCCGGAACGGAGTCACTCGCACGGCCGAAGCGCGCGAAATGTCACCGCGTACGCTTGGCCGGGTGAGAACCCGCCGCCAGGTCGTGGACTACGCGCTGCAGCGCCGTGCGCTGCTCGCGGACCTCTACGCCGGCCGGGCCAGTGTCATGGACGTCTGCGACGCGCATCCCTACCTCCAGCGGGCCGCGAAGTACCACGGGGAGCCGTCGGACGTCACCTGCCCGGTGTGCCGGAAGGAACGGCTCACCCACGTGCACTACGTCTACGGCGACGAGCTCAAGGCCACCAACGGTCAGGCCAAGTCGGTGGCCGAGCTGCATCGCATGGGGATGGACTACCGGGAGTTCCGGGTCTACGTCGTCGAGGTGTGCCGGTCGTGCGGGTGGAACCATCTGACCACCACGTTCGTCCTTGGACGGGACGGACTGTCCGGGCAGGACGGCCGTCCGTCGCGGCGGGAAGCCGCCCGGGAGTAGGGCACGCCCTACCCGGCCTGGGGTCCTCGGAGCCAGGCATAGGGTCGGTGGGTCACGCCCGCCCACACCGGTGGGCGAGAGCCTGGAGCACTGGAGAGTCATCCACGTGACGTTCGACGGCGGCAGGTCCGATTCGGCCCGGGCCAGTCAGGCCCCGGCCACCGGCCGGCAACCGGGGGATCGCCCCCGCGCAGGTACCGGCGGCCGCCGGAACACGCCGAACCGGCCCGCCGCGGCCCGGGAGGTCCCGGGCCAGCCCAGGTCGGGCCGGCCCACCGGCCGGCAGCCCGGCTATGAGGGGCCCGGCTATGAAGGGCCCGGCTACGGCGAGCCCGGGTACCGGAGCCCTGGGTACGGCCAGCCCGGTTACGGTCGGTCGGGGTACGGCGGGACGGGATACGGCGACCCTGCGTACGGCGAGCCCGGGTACAGCGACCCCCGGTACCGCGGGCCGGGGTATGGCGAGCCGGGGTACAGCGGGCCGGGGTACGGCGAGGCCGGGCCTCCGGGACCGCCGGCTCCGCCCGGCTACGGCCCGCCGGGACCGCCGGGCGGCGGTCGGCGCCGTCGGCGCCGGCGGCGACGGCGGCTCCTCGGGATCGTCGCGGTCGCCTTCGTCGCCCTGCTGGTCGGGGCCACCGGGGTGATCTACGCGGCCGCCCGGGTCCCGCTGCCCGGCCAGATCACCAACAAGCAGATCTCCACGATCACCTACGCGGACGGCACCGTGTTGGCCCGGATCGGTCCGGAGAACCGGACCGACGTGTCCCTGGACAAGGTGCCGGAACAGGTGCGCTGGGCGGTCCTCGCCGCCGAGAACCGCACGTTCTACACCGACCCCGGGATCTCGGCGAAGGGCATCGTCCGGGCCGCCTGGAACGACCTGCGCGGCGGGGACGTCCAGGGCGGGTCCGGCATCACCCAGCAGTACGTGAAGAACGCCTACCTGACCCAGGAGCGCACCCTCACCCGGAAGTTCAAGGAACTGGTCATCGCGGTCAAGGTCGACCACCAGTACTCCAAGGACCAGATCCTCGAGTGGTATCTGAACACGATCTACTTCGGCCGCGGTGCGTACGGCATCCAGGCGGCCGCCCAGACCTACTTCGGCAAGGACGTCGGCAAGCTCACCCTGGCCGAGGGTGCGGTCCTGGCCGCCAGCATCCGGTCGCCCGCGCTGTACGACCCGCAGGGGCACCCGGACGCGGCGAAGGCGCGCTGGCGGTTCGTGCTGGACGGCATGGTGACGATGGGCAAGCTGACCCAGTCCGACGAGGACGCGCTCAGCTACCCGCGGGTGCGCCCACGCAGCAACGGCACCGAGGACGAGCTGCGCGGCTGGGCCGGGCTGGTGGTCCAGCAGGTCAAGGACGAGCTGGCGCGCAACGACATCGACGAGGCCACGCTGAACGCCAAGGGCCTCCGGGTGGTCACCACGATCGACCGGACCGCGCAGGCCTCCGCGCTGGCCGCGGTGAAGCAGGTCTTCGCCGGCCAGCCGAGGCAGCTGCGGCAGGCGCTGGTGGCGGTCGACCCGGGCAGCGGCCGGGTGCTCGCCTACTACGGCGGCGCGAACGGCAACGGCTTCGACTACGCCCAGGGGTGGCGGCAACCGGGGTCGTCGTTCAAGCCGTACACCCTCGCCACCGGCCTGCAGCAGGCGGTACAGCCGCCCGGCGACGCGCCACCGGACCCCATCGACCTGCACCGGACCTACAACGGCTCGTCACCGCGCACGTTCGGCGGCGTGACGGTCCGAAACTCCGGCGACGCCCAGTGCAGTCCGTGCACGGTGCTGGAGGCGATGAAGCGGTCGATCAACACGGTCTTCTACGACATGGCGATCCAGGTCGGCCCGCGCAACGTCGCCGACACCGCGCACCGGATGGGGATACCGGCCAAGCGCACCGACAACGGCCAGCCCACCCTGCAGCTTCGCGGCGGCACCGACGGAAGCATCGGGATCGGCCGGTACGAGGTGCGCCCGCTGGACCAGGCGGTCGGCTTCTCGGTGTTCGCCAGCGGCGGGGTGCTGCACCAGCCGTACTTCGTGCAGAAGGTCACCGACGGCTCCGGCGCGGTGCTGTTCGACCACAAGGGCGCCCCCAAGCAGGTGCTCGACCGCAAGGTCGCGAACGACGTGACCTACGCGCTGGAGCCGATCGCCGAGTGGTCGCACGACCCGCTGGACGGCGACCGGCCGTCAGGCGCGAAGACCGGCACCCAGCAGTACGGCAAGACCGAGGCGAACACGGACGCCTGGATGGTCGGCTTCACCCCGCAGGTCAGCGCCGCGGTCTGGGTGGGCACCGACAAGCTCGGCCCGATCCGGACCGCAGAGGGCAAGGAGATCTACGGGGCCGGGCTGCCCGGGAAGACCTGGAGGGCGTTCATGGACGGCTACCTGGCTGCCAAGCCCGTCTCCGCGCTGACCTCGCAGATCATGATCAATCCGCAGGTGCAGCCGACCCGGTCGCCGACCGCCACGGCGACTCACGCACCGACCACGACGGCCACGCCGCGGCCGACCGCGCCGTCGCGGACCACGGCCACCCCGAGCCCCACGCCCACCGGCACCACACCGTCGCCGACCCCGACGCTGCCGCCGACCCGCTCGCCGACCGCAAGCCCGACCCGGACGAGGAACCGGTAACCGCGTCCGTGACGATGTGCCCATGAACGAGCGCGGCGAGCGAATCGGTCAGCACAGTGCCGCTTGTGCCTCATGCCGGACCGCAGCGTAGCGAGCGGCGTCATGAGCGTGCCGCGGCCGGCCCGGCGGCCGCACCCGCCTGCTCAGCCGCCGCTGCTGCCCTCCCGGGTGGACCCGGCCGTACGGGCGGCGAGCGAGGCGGTGGGCGGCCCGTGGGGTCGGCACGGGGTAGTCGGGCAGCGCTGGTTCTGGACTCCGTTGCGGGTGCTGCTGGCGTTGACGATCTTCACGTTGCTGCTCGGCTGGCTGGAGAAGGAGCCGTGCCAGAACGGCAACTGGCAGCACAGCCTGCAGTACACCCACTTCTGCTACTCGGACGTCGTGCCGCTGTTCTTCGAGGAGAAGCTGAACGTCGGCGCCACCCCGTATGTCGACCACGCGGTCGAGTACCCGGTGCTCACCGGTGCCTTCATGGGCGTCGCCGCCTGGCTGGGCCGCCAGTACGACCACCTGGCCGGCGGGGTCCTCCCGACCATGCCGCCGGTGCAGACGTACTTCACGGTGACCGCGCTGCTGCTGGCCGGCTGCATGCTCGTGGTCACCTGGAGCACGGCCGCGCTGGCCCGGCGGCGGATCTGGGACGCGGCGATGGTCGCGCTCTGCCCGCTGCTGATCCTGCACGCCTACACGAACTGGGACCTGTTCGCGATCGCCCTGGCCGGCGCCGCGCTGGTGGCCTGGCAACGGCGACGACCCGGGGTGGCCGGGGTGCTGCTCGGCCTGGGCACGGCGGCGAAGCTCTACCCAGGACTGTTCCTGATCCCGCTGCTCGCGCTCTGCCTGCGCACGAGGCGGCTGGGCGCGTTCGCCTGGACGTTCGCCGGCGCGGCGCTGGCCTGGGTGGCCGTCAACCTGCCGGTCGCCGCGCTGTACCCGGCGGCCTGGCGGCGGTTCTTCGAGCTCAACCGGTCCCGCTCGGCCGACTTCGACACGCTCTGGTACGGGTTCGAGTACCTGACCGCCCGGCAGCAGAACCGGCCGGCCGGCACCCCGAATGTGAACGGCATCGCGTCGCTGGCCGTCGTGTTGGCGCTCGCCGGCGTGGTGCTGCTCGCCCTGTGGGCGCCGCGCCGGCCGCGGCTGCCGCAGCTGCTGTTCCTCACCGTCGCCGGGTTCCTGCTGACGAACAAGGTGTGGAGCCCGCAGTACTCGCTGTGGCTGGTCCCGCTCGCCGTGCTGGCCCGCCCGTCCTGGCGGGCGTACCTGATCTGGCAGGCGACCGAGTGCGTGCTCTGGGTGCCGCGGCTGCTGTGGTTCCTGGGCACCGGCTCGAAGGGCGTGGACTTCCAGTGGTTCCTGCTCGCCGTGCTGGTCCGGGACGTCGCCCTTGTCGGCTACTGCGTGCTTGTGATCAGGGACATCCTCAGGCCGGAGCGGGACATCGTGCGGGCGTCCGGGGACGACGACCCGGCCGGCGGGGTGCTCGACCGAGCCCCGGACCGCGAGTATCCTGCCGGGTCCTGGCTGCGCCCGCGGTCCGCCTCCTCGACATCGCCCGCACCGCTCGGCGGCGATGGCATCGACGTCGACCGCACCGACGTCGACCGCGCCGCCGAGGTCGACGCCACCCGCAGCGCCAGCGGGGAGACCAGGAACACCACGTAGAGCAGGCCGAGCAGCACCGCCTTGCCCCACACTCCGACGATCGCGGCCTGCTTCGCGACGCCGAAGTCGCCGCCCCGGGTGATGTCGTAGTACCACCGGAACAGCCCGACGAACAGCACCAGGTCGGCGCAGAAGTAGGCGGTCCACCAGCCCCAGCGGACCCGGACCAGCACGAAGAACGGCAGCAGCCAGAGCAGGTACTGCGGCGAGTGCACCTTGTTGAACAGGAGGAACGCGCACAGCATGGCCGCGGCGACCTGCACCCAGGGGTAGCTGCCGCGGCGGCGGGCCAGCCACCCGCCGACGCCGAGCGCGGCCAGCCAGGCAGCCCCGATCAGGACCGGGGTGATCACGTTGAGCTGGCCGGTGGTCAGCTGCGGCAGGCCCCAGTACCAGATCGAGTTGGTGGTGAGGTCCGGCTCTCGGCTGGCCTGGAACCGGTAGGTGGCCCACCAGCCGCTCGGGTTGGCCAGCAGCACCGGCAGGTTGATGGTGAGCCAGGCGCCGCCCCCGCCGGCCAGCGCGCGCAGCGCGCCGCGCAGGTCCCGGGCCGTGACCCGGTCGAGCAGCAGCGGCAGGACGAAGAAGCCGGGGTAGATCTTGGTGGCGGCACCGAGTCCGAGCAGCACTCCGGCCAGGCCCGGGCGGTACCGGGTCCAGGCCAGCACCGCGCCGGCCACGCACGCAGTGGCCAGGAAGTCCCAGTTGTGCACGCCGTAGAGCACCATCGCCGGCGCGGCCGCAAAGACCAGCGAGCGCCAGCCGGCGAGCCGGGCCAGCAGCCAGCTGGTGAGCAGCCCGAACGGGAGCAGCAGCAGGGCTGAGGCCAGCAGGTAGTCCGCGTCGGTGTGGGCTGGCAGCCCGGCCAGCCACATGAACACGCCGGTGATCACCGGATACTCGACGGCGCCGCCGACCAGTTGGCCGCCGTGTGGGCCGGGGACGAACCGGCCGTTCAGGTACGGGAAGAGGTGCTCGCGCACCCCGCGGCCGACCCAGAGTTGCTGGATGTCGCTGTAGCAGAGGTTGCGGTACTTCAGCCGGCCGAAGCCCTGGGAGATGCCGTAGCTGTCGAACGTCGGCCCGGTGCACTGCCGCTTGAGCAGGTACGACCCGAGCACCCCCAGCACGGTGAGGCCCAGGGTGACCGTGACGAGCACGGTGTCGGGGCGCCGGCGGGCAGCGAGGAGCGCGGGCCCGGACAAGCGCCGGTCAGCCCGGGAGGTGGGCGCGGAGGAACGCGATGTCTGCCCCCTGTCCCTCGGCGCCGCCCGGCGTCTCGACCAGCACCGGAGCGCCGGCGGCGGCGGCGACCGCGATGATCAGCTCCGGGTCGATCTGCCCGGAGCGGAGGTTGGCGTGCCGGTCCGCGCCGGAACCGAACTCGTCCCGAGAGTCGTTCGCGTGCACCAGGTCGATCCGCCCGGTGATGGCCTTGACCCGGTCCACCAGGTCGACCAGGTCCTCCCCGCCGGCGTGCGCGTGGCAGGTGTCCAGACAGAACCCGACACCGAAGTCGCCGATCACGTCCCACAGCCTGGCCACCCGGTCCAGCCGGCGGGTCATCGCGTTCTCCCCGCCGGCGGTGTTCTCGATCAGGATCGGCACTGGGAACTCGGCGCGTTCCATCGTCTTGCGCCAGTTTGCGTAACCCTGCTCGGGGTCGTCGCCGTCGTTCATGTGACCGCCGTGCACGATCAGGCCGCGAGCGCCGATCGCCGCGGCAGCGGCCGCGTGCTGGTCCATGATCTTCCGGCTCGGGATGCGGACCTTGTTGTTCAGGGTGGCGACGTTCACCAGGTACGGGGCGTGCACGTAGATCCCCACGGTGGCGGTGCGCAGCGCCTCGGCGTCCTCCCGCGGCTTGGGGGCCCGCCAGCCCTGCGGGTCGGTGAGGAAGAACTGCACGATGTCGGCCTGCCGGGCCCGCGCCTCCGCCAGCGGGTCCCCCCGGTCGACATGAGCTCCGATCGGCACCATGCGTGCGAGGGTAGACCCGCGAAGGCGACGGGCGAGTGAGGAGCGGAGCGAGGCGAGGAGCCGAGCAGCGAGCCGCTGCGCACCGACCGGTTCGGCGTGCTGGATACCGCGTCATGAGATCGGGCCCTGGTCGTCTCATTCCGTGCCCCGCCCCGGTTCGCGCGGTTGCCGGACCCCGACCCGGCTCTCTCCCCCGCTCGACCGGGGCGGTGGCCGTGGGCGGGCCGGGCGCTGCCGAGCCGCAGCGACCGCCGCTCGCCGACCGGCCTGGGGCGGCTGACCCTGCCCCAGGCCGGTCCGTGGCCCTTCCCACCGCGTGGGGTACCCTGTTGCGGCTCGTCGCCGCCGGCTGATCCTCGAGCCGGCTGCGGCGCGCTTCCCTCCTGCCACGGAGAGCCCGTGGCCGTCTGAGTCCACAGGAGGTTCGTGACCCGTGCGTCACTACGAACTGATGGTGATCCTCGACCCCGATCTCGAGGAGCGCACCATCGCCCCGTCCCTCGACCAGTTCCTGTCCGTCGTGCGCAGCGGCGGCGGCAGCGTGGAGAAGGTCGACATCTGGGGCCGGCGGCGGCTGGCATACGAGATCGACAAGCGCGTCGAGGGCATCTACGCGGTCGTCGACGTGCAGGCCGAGCCGGCCACCGTGCAGGAGCTCGACCGGCAGCTCAACCTCAACGAGTCGGTGCTGCGCACCAAGGTCATCCGTCCCGAGCTGCGCTAGCACCCATCACGTCCGCTCACACCGCCCACCGCTGGGAGACCTCGACACATGGCAGGCGACACGATCATCACGGTGGTCGGCAACCTCACCGCCGACCCCGAGCTCCGGTTCACCCCGAGCGGCGCCGCGGTGGCGAACTTCACCGTCGCGTCCACCCCGCGGATGTTCGACCGGCAGACCAACGAGTGGAAGGACGGCGAGGCGCTGTTCCTCCGCTGCAACATCTGGCGGCAGGCCGCGGAGAACGTCGCGGAGTCGCTCACCCGAGGCACCCGGGTCATCGTCAGCGGCCGGCTCAAGCAGCGCTCCTTCGAGACGAAGGAGGGCGAGAAGCGGACCGTGATCGAGCTCGAGGTGGACGAGATCGGCCCGTCGCTGCGGTACGCCACCGCCAAGGTCAACAAGGGCTCGCGCGGCTCCTCCGGCGGCGGTTTCGGGGCGTCCGGGTCGCCGGGCGGGTACAACAACAGCACCCCGTCCGACGACCCGTGGGGCAGCGCACCGCCGGCCGGGCAGCCGGCCGCCGCCGGCTTCTCCGAGGAGCCGCCCTTCTAGCGCCGGGCCGGCCACCGACCGCACTCCTTACCTCACCTTCCCCGCACGACCCACGGAGCAGTCACGAATGGCCAAGCCACCCGCGCGCAAGCCGAAGAAGAAGGTCTGCGCGTTCTGCAAGGACAAGACCGCCTACATCGACTACAAGGACACCGCGCTGCTGCGGAAGTTCATCTCCGACCGCGGCAAGATCCGGGCCCGCCGGGTCACCGGAAACTGCAGCCAGCATCAGCGCGACGTGGCCACCGCAGTGAAGAACAGCCGCGAGATGGCGCTGCTGCCGTACACCAGCACGGCCCGCTGAGGAGGCTGGCGAGATGAAGCTGATCCTCACCCAGGAGGTCGGCCGGCTCGGCGGCCCGGGCGACGTGGTGGAGGTCAAGGACGGCTTCGGCCGCAACTACCTGGTGCCGCGCGGGTTCGCCATCCCGTGGACGAAGGGCGGCGAGAAGCAGGTCGCGTCGATCCGCCGGGCGAGGGACAGCAGGCAGATCCGCGACCTTGGCCACGCCAAGCAGGTCCGCAGCCAGCTCGAGGGCCTGTCGGTGCAACTGCCGGCCCGGGCCGGCCAGGGTGGCCGGCTGTTCGGCTCGATCACCGCGGCGGACATCGTCGGCGCGGTCAAGGCGGCCGGCGGTCCCGAGGTGGACCGGCGTCGCATCCAGATGCCCAAGCACATCAAGTCGCTCGGGTCGTATCAGGTCACCGTGGCGCTGCATCCGGAAGTGGCCGCGACGGTCTCGGTGGACGTCGTCCGCGAGTAGGCCTGGCCGGGTCGTTCCCTAGCCGAGGTTGCACACGTCGTCGACCACCTGGGCTGGCGACCCCCGCCCGGTGGACGGCCGTCCGGTGCTGCTGCCGGTGCCGCCGTCGGCGGACCCGGCCCGGGCGGTCGGTGTCGGGGCGGCTGGCCTCGGGGTGGCCGACCTCGGGCCGGCCGATGTCGGCGTCGCCGTCGGAGCCGAGGCGGCGGCCAGCGCGTTCTGCACGTCGGCCCGGATCACGGCGAAGTTCGGGTCGGCGGTGTTGATCAGCGGAGGGACGAACGGCAGGCTGCGGATCTGCCCGTTCTGCCGGACCTTGTCGGCCAGCTCGACCAGGCTGGGCAGCAGTTGCTGCGGGATGTCGGTGGACAGCAGCCTCTTGGTGGCCGAGGCGAGCCGCTGGAAGTTCTTCAGCACGGTGAGCGGATCGGCCTGCCGCACCATGGCCCCGATCAGGCAGCGCTGCCGGCTTATCCGGTCGTAGTCGTTGGAGTCCCGCCGGGACCGCGCGTACCACAGCGCGCCGTACCCGTTCAGCCGGTGCCTGCCAGGCTCGATGTAGCCGACCGGCGGCACGTACGTCCCGTTCGCGGTGATCCCGCCGATCGGCAACCGCTGCTGCACCGTCAGCGTGACGCCGCCGAGCGCGTCCACGAACTCCTGGAACCCCTGCAGGTTCGCCATCGCGTAGTAGTCGACGTGCAGGCCGAGGATCCCGCCGACGACCTGCTTGACCGCCTCCGCGCCCCGGTCGCGAGCCCCGGCCAGCAGCCTCGGGTGCTCGGTGACGTGCTGGTAGACCCCGTTCAGCAGGTCCGGGAACCCGTCCGGCCAGGTGTCCCGCAGCGGCCCGGCCGGCAGCGGGACCCGCTGCAGGTTGCGCGGCAGGCTGAACATCACCACGTTGCCGGTGTGCACGTCGATGCTGGTGAGCACGAGGCTGTCGGTCCGCACGCCGTACCGGTCGGGGCCGGCGTCGCTCGCGACCAGCAGCACGTTGATCCGGCTGCGACCTTGCCACGGATCGCCGGCCCGCCCGCCCGAGCCGCCCTCGCCCAGGCTCCCCGAGTCCGGGAACACGTCGTTGATCAGGCTGCGCTGGACGAACGCGTACCGCGCCACCACCAGCGGCGGGAGCGCGACGAGCACGCACAGCAGGGTCAGCATGCCGGACACCGCGACCTGGCCGGCCGTGTTGGTGCGGATCGGCCGGAGCACCAGGTACGAGCTGACCACGACCGCGATCCAGGCCGCGGCGACCAGCAGCGCGGCGGTGGCCAGCCAGGCCAGCCAGCCGGGCCGGACCACCGCGCGCAGCAGCTCGGTCCGGGATGTCCGGCGCAGGTAGACCAGCAGCGTGACCAGCAGGACGAAGGTGGTGCCGCCGATCGCCGCTGCGGTGCGCCGACGGCCGGTCACCAGGTGCGCCATGCCGGGAAGCACCGCGGATCCGGCCAGAAGCAGCAGGACTCTCGGCACCGTACGGCGGACGTGCAGGCCCACCTGAGTCCACCAGCCCCTCTCCGGGCCGCCGGACGAGCCCCGCAGCCACACCACGACGATAGCCAGCGCCGAGCCATCCTGTACCCGCAACCGGCCCGGTCACGCCGGCCGGATGGGCCCAACCCGAGGGCGGCACCGAACTTTCGTTCGTGCACATCGTGTGGACGGTCTTCCCGCCGCTCATCCGGGTCACCCGGTCGGGTCGCCGGCCGAGATCCACAGGATCTCCACACCCTCCACACAGGACGGTCTCGCGGCGGTCCACAACGGCGTGCACAGACCGGTCCACAGCACCTGTTTGCAGTCCGGCCGGCCCTTCCTAGCCTTGGACGGTCGCGGTACGGGCAACAGCCGCGTCGGGTGGCCGTTCGAACGGACGTTCGATAACATGGGGCCTCGGAGGGGGTGCGCCGATGGCCGTGGCTGACGACCTGGGCGTGCCGCCCATGGCCGGCTTCGAGCGGCAGCCGCCGCAGGACATCCAGGCAGAGCAGTCCGTCCTCGGCGGCATGTTGCTGTCCAAGGACGCCATCGCCGACGTGGTCGAGGTGGTTCGCCCCGTCGACTTCTACCGGCCGGCGCACCAGGTGATCTACGAAACGATCCTGGATCTCTACGGTCGGGGCGAGCCCGCCGACCCGGTCACGGTCAGCGCCGAGCTGACCCGCTCCGGCCAGCTGATGCGGGTGGGCGGCACGCCGTACCTGCACACGCTCATCTCGTCGGTCCCCACCGCCGCCAACGCCGGCTACTACGCCGAGATCGTCGCCGAGCGAGCCGTGCTGCGCCGGCTGGTCGAGGCCGGCACCCGGATCGTCCAGCTCGGGTACGGCGCCGCGAACGGCCAGGGCGGCGAGGTCGACGAGGTCGTCGACCGCGCCCAGGCGGAGATCTACGACGTCACCGAGCGCCGGATGAGCGAGGACTACGTCCGGCTGGAGCAACTGCTCCAGGGCACCATGGACGAGATCGACGCCATCGCTTCCCGCGGCGGCGCCGGCCTCGGCGTCCCCACCGGCTTCGCCGAGCTCGACGAGCGCACCCACGGCCTGCACCCCGGTCAAATGGTGGTCATCGCCGCCCGACCCGCGGTCGGCAAGTCGACGCTGGCCCTGGACGTGGCCCGGTCGTGCTCGATCCGGCACGGACAGACGTCGGTGATCTTCTCGCTGGAGATGAGCAAGTCGGAGATCACGATGCGGCTGCTCTCCGCCGAGGCGAAGGTGCCGCTGCATCACATGCGGTCCGGGCGGATGAGCGACGACGACTGGGCCCGGTTGGCCAGGCGGATGGGAGAGGTGGCGAACGCTCCGCTGTACGTCGACGACTCGCCGAACCTCACCATGATGGAGATCCGCGCCAAGGCCCGGCGGCTGAAGCAGCGGAACGATCTGCGCTTGGTGGTGGTCGACTACCTGCAGCTCATGACGAGTGGCAAGCGGGTGGAAAGCCGCCAGCAGGAGGTCTCGGAGTTCTCCCGGTCGCTGAAGCTGCTGGCCAAGGAGCTGGAAGTGCCGGTGATCGCGATCAGCCAGCTCAACCGCAGCCCGGAGCAGCGTCAGGACAAGAAGCCGATGCTCGCCGATCTCCGCGAATGTCTCGCCGGCGACACGCTCGTTGTCCGCGCCGACACGGGTGAGCGTGTGCCGATCAGCGACCTGGCCGGGCAGCGCGACGTGCCGGTGTGGACGCTCGACGAGCGGTTGCGACTGCGTCGCGGTGTCATGGCGGAGGCGTGGTGCACCGGGGTGCGATCGGCCTACCGGATCACGCTCGCCTCGGGCCGTCAGCTCACCGCCACCGCGAACCATCCGTTGCTCACCATCCACGGGTGGACGCCCGTCGAGGCGTTGCGAGTCGGGGGCGGGGTCGCAACAGCCAGGGCCGTTCCCCGGCCTGGCTCACCAGCCGAGTGGAGTGACGACCACCTGCTCAGGCTTGGCATCGGGGCCCGGCTGCGGCCGCAAACCGCGCGCGCCGGAGCACGGCAACGCTGGACCGTCGACGTATGCAGTCAGGACGACATGGTTGCATTCCTCACCGCCGTCGGCGTCCACGGCGAGCGTGGCGACCGCGCCCGAGACGCACTGACCGCGCTGGATCGCAAGGGCGACCCGCACGTCGACGTCGTTCCCCCCGATGTGTGGGACTACGTGCGTAAGGCGATGCGTGCGGCCGGCATCACCACCCGGGCGCTGGCCGAGCGGATCGGCATGTCGCACTGCGGCAGTGCACTGTATAGGGCCGGGCTCTCCCGTGAGCGGATGGCTCGGGTGGCTGCCGCCGTGCCGGATCCCTACCTGGCGAGCCTCGCCACGTCCGACGTCCGTTGGGATCGGATCGTGAGCATCGAGCCGGCGGGCGCGGTGGAGGTGTTCGACGCTCGCGTCCCGGGGTCGCACTGCTTCCTCGCCAACGACGTGATCTCGCACAACAGCGGGGCGATCGAGCAAGACTCCGACCTGGTGATTCTGCTGCACAGAGAGGACATCTACGAACGAGAGTCGCCGCGTGCCGGAGAGGCGGACCTGATCCTGGCCAAGCACCGGAACGGTCCTACCGGGACGGTGACGGTGGCGTTCCAGGGGCACTACAGCCGGTTCGTGGACATGGCTACCTGAGCGCTGGACCGCCTCGGTTCAGGGCGTGCGGCTGGCGGTCCCGGCCGGCGGGGTCGGCGTGGCCTGGCCGGTCGCGGTGGGCGACGGAGCCGCTGTTGGACTCGGGGAGACGGCGGTGGGAGAGGCCGACGCGGACCCGGTCGGCGAGTCGGTCGGAGACGGGGAGGGAGCGGTGGAGGTCGTCGCGGCCGGCGCAGTGGTCGTGGCCGGGCCGTCCTGCCGGCCCGAGGTCTGGTCGCTGCCCACGACCTGACCGAGAGTGGTGCCTCGGTCGGAGTTGTTTCCCAGCAGGGCCGACAGCGGCTTGCCGATCGCCGACTCCAGGCCGGTGACGGCAAGGAGCGCCACCACGAACGCGATCAGGCTGGCCGCCCCGAGTGCGATCATCCGCTTGCGGGTCCAGAGCGGCCTCCGGTCAGGGTCCGCCGGCTCGGGGTCGGCGGGGCCGGCGATGCGGGCGCCGGTGTCCGCATGGGTCGACTCGGCGCCGCCGGCGCCGCGGCGCAACGCCACCCGCAGCCGTTCGTTCGTCCGCACGACCGAGGCGTGGGTCCGTTGAGCGGATCGCCGCACCACGGCGGCGCTCACCGGCGTCACCACGCTCGCCAGCGCCGCGCCCGTCACGGTGCCGCCGACGCCGAGGAACGACGACGCGACCGCGGCCACCACCGCCGCCACCGCGCCAACGGCTATCTCGAACGGCGTGACCGCGAACGTCGACGTGCTCGTGCCGTTCTCCCCCTGAGCGCTCATCGTTCAGCACAACGGTCGACGTCCCCCAGCAATGTTCCGGGCGACCGGGACAGTCGCTGTGAGACGTCGCACACCGCGATTGGTCAACTGGCGTATCGACCGGCGGCGTCCAGCGCCTGCTGCAGGTACCCGCCGCCGAACAGGACCGAGTGCACCAGCAGCGGGTGGAGTTGGTGCAGGTGCAGCCGGTCCGCCCAGCCCTCCGCCAGCGGCGCCACCTCCTGGTAGGCGGCCAGGATCCGGTCCAGCCAGGGCGCGCCGAACAGCGCCAGCATGGCCAGGTCGGTCTCCCGGTGCCCGCCGTGCGCGGCCGGGTCGACCAACCACGCCCGCCCGTCGGTGGCCCACAGCACGTTGCCGCCCCACAGGTCGCCGTGCAGTCGGGCCGGGGGCTCGGCCGGCCCGCTCAGCTCGGCCACCCGGGCGACCACCCGGTCGAGCACCGCCGCCTCCGCCGAGGCCAGCACCCCGCTGTCCACCAGCATCCGCACGTACGGGACGATCCGGCGGGTGCGGTAGAAGTCCGGCCAGTCCACTCCGGACTGGTTGTCCAGCGGGGCGGCGCCGATGAAGCCCGGCCACGGCGCTCCGTACCCGGGCGCTCCCGCGGCGTGCATCGCGGCCAGCTCGCGGCCCAACCGCTCGGCGGCCGCCCGGCTGGGGCTGGCCGGCGGCACCCACGGCAGCACCAGTGTCTCGGCGTCGTGGCCGAGCACCTCGGGCAGCGGCGGGCCGTCCGGAACCCGGCCCAGCCAGCGCAGTCCCGCCACCTCGGCCGCGAAGAACCCGGCCGGTGCGCCCGGGCGGCTCTTCACGAAGACCTCCGCGCCGGAGTCCAGGGTCATCCGCCAGGTGCGCCCGGTGATCGCACCGCGGCCTGCCTCAGCGAGGCGAACCGGGATGCCGAGCAGTGCATTCACCTGATCGGGGACATCCACGGGGCAGGATGGTGCCGGTCCGTAGTCGAGATTGGGAGCATCTCCACCCGAAAACCGTGTCGGACGGTCGGGCTGGAACGCTCAAGCCGCGGACAATGTCACCCGTCCGGCCTTGACACCGGCGCGCACCGTGTCCAGCCCGGGCACCCACCAGGTCGCCTCCGCCAACTCGCCGCGCGGCACCGAGGTACCGACCGCGAGCACCGGCATGCCGGCCGCCCGGCCGGCCGCCACCCCGACCGGGGCGTCCTCCAGCACGACGCAGTCGCCCGGCTCGACGCCGAGCCGGGCGGCCGCCAGCAGGTAGCCCTCCGGGTCCGGCTTGCCCACTCGGACGGCCTCGGTCGTCACCAGCGCGGCCGGCAGCGGCAGCCTGGCGGCCAGCAGCCGAGCCAGGGCCAGCGGCCGGTTGCCCGAGGTGACCACGGCCCAGCGCTCCGGCGGGAGCGTCGCCAGCAGGTCGGCCGCGCCCGGCAACGCGACCACCCCGTCGGTGTCCTCGACCTGCCAGGCCAGCAGCCGCTCGGCGTCGGCAGCCGCCTCGGCGGCGGACAGCGCGGGAGCCACCTCGACGAAGACGCTCTGCGCGGTGCGGCCGGGCATGATCCGCATGACCCGCGCCAGGTCGACGTCGCGGTAGCCGCACCACCGGACCCAGGCACGCTCGATGCTGCCGTGCGAGTCCACCAGCGTGCCGTCGAGGTCCGCCAGCAGCGCCCCGGCGGTCAGCCGGATCATCGGCACCGGGCCGCCACGGCCGCCTGGATCTCGGCGAGCACCCCGGAACAGCCCGCCTCGATGAGGTCGAGCACGTGGTCGAAGGTGCGCCGACCCGCGTAGTACGGATCGGGCACGTCCAGGTCGCCGGGATCGGCCGCCGGATCGAACGATCGCAGCAGGCGCACCTTGGCGGCCTGCTCCTGGGTGGTCGCGAGGCGGCGCAGCTCCTCGGCGTGCTCGGTGTCCAGGGCGACCAGCAGGTCGCACCTGGTTAGGTCGCCCGCGCCGACCTGGCGGGCGCCGTGCCGGCGCACCGGGTACCCGCGCCGCCGCAGCGCTGCCACCGCCCGGGCGTCCGCGTCCGCGCCGACGTGCCAGCTACCCGTGCCGGCGCTGTCCACCTGCACCACGCCGGCCAGCCCGGCCTCCTCGACCAGCCGACGCAGCACCACCTCCGCGGTCGGGGAGCGGCAGATGTTGCCCGAGCAGACGAAGCAGACGCGGTACACCGGCACGTCCGCCATCCTGCCGCACGGACGCCGGGCGCCGCCGGTGATGCCGCTCTCAGCCGCCCCGCAGGCGGAGGTAGGCCAGCACCGCGTCGCGGGTGGTCGCCACCCCGAGCGCGGTGCGGGCCTCGGCGACCCGGCGGTTGGCGGTGCGCAAGGACAGGTACCGCAGCCGGGCCGCCTGCGCGATCGAATGCCCGTCGGCGAGCAGGTCCAGCAGGTCGCGTTGCTCGGCGGTGAGCGGTCCCGGTCCGGGCGGGTCCGGCGGGCTGGCTGCCGGGTCGGCCGTCGAGTCGGCCGTCGGGGCCGCCCGGCTGGCTGCCGAGGCCACCTCCGGCGAGAGCCGGGCCAAGTCGGCCAGGAAGCCGGCCGCCCATGGCCGGTCCCGGTCGACCGCCGCAACGAGGCCGGCACCTCGTACCGCGCACAGCAGCGCCGCCTGCGCTGCCGCCACCTCGTCGACCACGCCGACCACCACCACCCGGCCCGGCGCGAGGTCCCACGGGGTCTGGGGTGGGAGGAATCCGCGGTGCACTCGCCACCCGCGCTGCGCGACGTCCCGGGCCGCGGCGTCCAGGTCGCCGCCCGGCGGCAGCACGAGATAGGGAGGGCGGCGCGGCACTACCGGGACACCCCGGCCGTTTCGGGGATCCGCCCCACGATCACCGGCCGAGTATAGGAACGCCGAGCCGGCCAGATCCGGCGCTGGCTGTGCCGAACGATCGTCGGGGGCGGCCCGCCGCCGAAGCAGCCGGGATGCATCGATTCCCGGTACGGATCTGTCGGTCCTACCGGCTAGGGTCGTGACGCAGGGGTTGGCCATCGGCGAGGTCCTCGACGAGGAGGAGAGCGGTGCCCGAGATCGACGCGGCGTTCCTGCGACTGCCCGCGAGGCGGCTCGCCGACGCCGCCCTGACCCGCGCCGGGGAGCTCGGCGTCCAACACGCCGACTTCCGGTTCGAGCGGGTGCGCACCCAGGATCTGGCGCTGCGCGACGGGCGGCTGGAGACCACCCGGGACGGGGAGGATGTCGGGTTCGCGGTGCGGGTGGTAAACGACGGCACCTGGGGGTTCGCCGCCGGGGTCGACCTCACTCCGGAGGCCGCGACGCGGGTCGCCGAGCAGGCGGTGGAGGTCGCTGCGGTCAGCCGCGCGATCAACTACGAGCGCATCGAGCTGGCCGAGGAGCCGGTGTACGCCGACGTGGCCTGGGTCTCGGACTACGACGTCGATCCGTTCGCCGTCTCGGATGCCGACAAGATCGGCTTGCTGACCGACTGGTCCGAGCGGCTGCTGTCCGCCGACGGCGTCGACCATGTCGACGTGCGGCTGGCGCAGGTGCTGGAAAACAAGTTCTACGCCGACCGGGCCGGCACCATCACCACCCAGCAGCGGGTGCGGGTGCACCCGGAGCTCACCGTCGTCGCGGTGGACCGGGCGCACGGCACGTTCGAGACGATGCGCAGCTGCGGGCCGCCGGCCGGCCGCGGCTGGGAGTACCTGACCGGCACCGGGTGGGACTGGGAAACCGAGATCGCCCAGCTGCCGGAGTGGCTGGCCGAGCGGACCAAGGCGCCGTCGGTCGACGCCGGTCGGTACGACCTGGTCATCGACCCGACCAACCTCTGGCTGGTGGTCCACGAGTCGATCGGCCACGCCACCGAGCTGGATCGGGCGCTCGGCTACGAGGCGGCCTACGCCGGCACCTCGTTCGCCACCTTCGACAAGCTGGGCTCGCTGAAGTACGGCTCGGCGATGCTGAACGTCACCGGAGACCGCACCGCCCAGCACGGCCTGTCCACCATCGGATACGACGACGAGGGAGTGCAGACCCAGATCTGGGACATCGTCAAGGAGGGCGTGCTGGTCGGCTACCAGCTCGATCGCCGGATGGCTCGGCTGAAGGGGCTCGGCCGCTCCAACGGCTGCGCGTTCGCCGACTCGCCGGGGCACATCCCGCTGCAGCGGATGGCGAACGTGTCGATCCAGGCGGCCCCGGACGGGCCGTCCACCGAGGAGCTGATCTCCGGGGTGGACCGCGGCATCTACATCGTCGGTGACAAGAGCTGGTCGATCGACATGCAGCGGTACAACTTCCAGTTCACCGGCCAGCGCTTCTTCAAGATCGAGAACGGCAGGCTGGCCGGACAGCTGCGGGACGTGGCCTACCAGGCCACCACCACCGACTTCTGGGGCTCCATGGAGGCGGCCGGCGGTCCGCAGACCTGGCTGCTCGGCGGCGCGTTCAACTGCGGGAAGGCACAGCCCGGCCAGATCGCCCCGGTCAGCCACGGCTGCCCGGCCGCGCTGTTCCGCAACGTGAACGTCCTCAACACCGTCAAGGAGGGCGGGCGATGACGCCTCAGGAGACCGTCGAGCGTGCGCTCGCGCTGTCCAAGGCGGACGGTTGCGTGGTCGTGGCGAGCGAGCGGTCCGAGACCAACCTGCGCTGGGCGAATAACACACTCACCACGAACGGGGCGATGCGGTCCCGCCAGCTCGCGGTGATCAGCCTGGTGAACGGGTCGGCCGGTGCGTCGGTCGGCGTCGTCGAGCGCAGTGCGGTCACCTCCGACACCGTCGAGGACCTGGTGCGGGCGAGCGAGCAGGCCGCGCAGGACGCCGGGCCGGCCGAGGACGCGGCGCCGCTGGTCGAGCCGTACGACAACGACGACGACTGGGGCGCGTCGCCGGAGGAGACGTCGACAGCGGTGTTCGGCGGGTTCGCGCCGGCTCTCGGCGAGGCGTTCCAGGTGGCCGGGTCGCAGCGGCGGCTGCTGTTCGGCTTCGCCGAGCACGTGGTCACCACCAGCTACGTGGCCTCCTCCACCGGGCTGCGCCGGCGGTGGGCCCAGCCGACCGGCCGGTTCGAGATCAACGGCAAGTCCTTGGACCTGGCCCGCTCCGCCTGGTCCGGGCAGTACACGGTCGACTTCGCCGATGTCGACGTCGCCGCCGCGGACGCCGAGCTGGCCAGGCGGCTGGGCTGGGCGAAGCGCTCGGTCGAGCTGCCCCCGGGGCGGTACGAGACACTGCTGCCGCCGACGTCGGTCGCCGACCTGATGATCTACATGTACATCTCCTCCGGCGCCCGGGACGCCGACGACGGCCGCACCGTGTTCTCCAAGCCCGGCGGCGGTACCCGGATCGGCGACCGGCTGTCCGAGTCCCCACTCACGCTGCGCAGCGACCCGGCCGAGCCGGGCCTGGAGGCCGCCCCGTTCGTGGCGGCCACCGCGTCGTTCGGCGGCCTGGTGTCCGTCTTCGACAACGGCCAGTCGATCGAGGCGACCGACTGGATCCGGGCCGGCGAGCTGGCCAACCTCATCCGCCCGCGATACTGGGCGGACAGGACCGGCGCCCCGGCCCGCCCGGTGGTGGACAACCTGATCCTGGACGGCGGCCCCGCCGACCGGTCGCTCGACGCCATGGTCGCCAGCACCGACCGTGGACTGCTGCTCACCACCCTCTGGTACATCCGGGAGGTCGACCCGCAGACCCTCCTGCTCACCGGCCTCACCCGGGATGGGGTCTACCTGGTTGAGGGCGGGGAGGTCACCGCCGCGGTGAACAACTTCCGGTGGAACGAGAGCCCCGTTGCCCTGCTCGGCCGCGCAGCCGACGTCGGCACTACCGAGCGTTGCCTGTGCCGCGAGTGGAACGACTTCTTCACCCGCACCGCCATGCCGGCCCTGCGCGTCCCCGACTTCAACATGAGCACGGTGAGCAAGGCGTTCTAGCCCGGCCGGCAGTCCGACCCGCGGTAGGCGGTGCCCCACAAGGCCCGGTTGACCGGGTCCGATCGGGCTCTGAATCGGTCACGAAGTGTGAGACAGGCGACATAGTGGGGCAGGCCATCGGGGTATGACCGGCCTGTAGGCTGACCACATCCCCCCGACGGCCGGCGCGAGATCCGGCCTTTCTTCGTTGGGGTAGGCGGCGAGGAGAGCGCGATGACTGCTCCGGCGATTCCCGGTCTGGAAACGAAGCCGACCCGACATGCCGGCCTGGCCGCGTGGGTCGACGAGGTCGCCCAGTTGACCCAGCCGGACCGGGTGGAGTGGTGCGACGGGTCGCCGGAGGAGTGGCGTCGGCTGACCGACCTGCTGGTGGACAGCGGCACGGCGGTCCGGCTGGACCCGGAGAAGAAGCCGAATTCGTTGTGGTGCCGGTCCGACCCGAGTGACGTTGCGAGGGTCGAGGACCGGACTTTCATTTGCTCGCGCGACCCGGAGGACGCCGGTCCGAGCAACAACTGGATGGCGCCGGACCAGATGAAGGCCGTGATGACCGAGCTGTTCCGCGGCTCGATGCGCGGCCGGACCATGTACGTGATCCCGTTTTGCATGGGTCCGCTGACCGCCGAGCAACCGGTGCTCGGCGTCGAGATCACCGACTCGCCCTACGTCGTCGCCTCCATGCACATCATGACCCGGATGGGCGCGAAAGCACTGGAGCGGTTCGGCACGGACACCGACTTCGTCCCCTGCCTGCACTCGGTGGGCGCACCGCTGGAGCCCGGACAGCGGGACGTGCCGTGGCCGTGCAACTCGACCAAGTACATCAGCCACTTCCCAGAGGAGCGGGCGATCTGGTCGTACGGCTCCGGGTACGGCGGCAACGCCCTGCTCGGCAAGAAGTGTTACTCGCTGCGGATCGCCAGCGTGATGGCCCGGGACGAGGGCTGGCTGGCCGAGCACATGCTCATCCTCAAGCTCACCTCGCCGGAGCAGCGGGTCTACTACATCGCGGCGGCGTTCCCGTCCGCCTGCGGCAAGACGAACCTGGCGATGCTGGCCCCCACGGTCGCCGGCTGGAAGGTCGAGACGCTCGGCGACGACATCGCCTGGATGCGGTTCGGCCAGGACGGCCGGCTCTACGCGGTCAACCCGGAGTACGGCTTCTTCGGGGTCGCCCCGGGCACCGGCTGGCACACCAACGCGAACGCGATGCGCACCATCGAGCGCGGCAACTCGATCTTCACCAACGTCGCGCTGGCCGACGACGGCGACGTGTGGTGGGAGGGCATGACCCAGCAGCCACCCGCGCACCTGACCGACTGGAAGGGTCGGGACTGGACGCCGGAGTCCGGCGAGCCGTCCTCGCACCCGAACTCGCGGTTCTGCACGCCGGCCGGGCAGTGCCCGATCATCGCGCCGGAGTGGGAGGACCCACGCGGGGTGCCGATCTCGGCCATCTTCTTCGGCGGCCGGCGGCGCTCGACGGTTCCGCTGGTCACCGAGTCGCGGGACTGGCAGCACGGCATCTTCATGGGCGCGACGCTCTCGTCGGAGACCACCGCGGCGGCGACCGGGAAGATCGGCGTGGTCCGGCGCGACCCGATGGCGATGCTCCCGTTCCTCGGCTACCACGTCGCCGACTACTTCCAGCACTGGATCGAGGTCGGCAAGGGCGCGGACGCGGCGAAGCTGCCCCGGATCTTCTACGTGAACTGGTTCCGCCGGGATGCCGACGGGCGTTTCCTGTGGCCCGGGTACGGCGAGAACAGCCGGGTCCTCAAGTGGGCGATCGAGCGGATCGAGGGACGGGCCGCCGCGGTCGAGACGCCGATCGGGTACGTGCCCACTCCGGACGCGATCGACCTGGACGGGCTGTCCGTCGAGGGCGACGACCTGGCCGCGGCGCTCCGGGTGGACCCGGAGGAGTGGCGCGAGGAGCTGCCGCTCATCGAGGAGTGGTTCGCCAAGATCGGCGCGAAGCTCCCGTCCGGGATGCGGGACGAGTTGGAGACGCTCCGCCGTCGGTTGGACGGATAGCGACGCCGACCGTCACCGGTCGTCGAAGGCCGGTCCGAGCCGGCCGAGTAGGGCGGCGAGCAGTGCGCCCAGCCGGGGCTGGGCGGCTCGGCCGGCCTCTAGGACGTCCTCGGCGGACAGCGGTCCCGCGGAGACACCGGCCGCGAGGTTGGACACCAGGGACACACCGAGCACCTCCGCGCCGGCGGCGTGGGCGGCGGCGGCTTCCAGCACGGTGGACATGCCGACCAGGTCGGCGCCCAGCACCCGGAGCATCCTGATCTCGGCCGGCGTCTCGAAGTGCGGGCCGACGAGGCCGGCGTACACCCCGTCCGGCAGGGTCGGGTCGGCGTCTCGGGCGAGCGCCCGCAGCCGCGCCGAGTAGACGCCCGCCCCGGGGTCGGTCCCCGTCGTGGTCGTGCCGACGGCGGGCGGTGAGCCCGGCGATCTGCCGCCGGTTGAGGTCCGGCCGGGATCGCCGACGTAGCGTGGCCTCGCACCGAGGTCTGGCCCCCGAGTGGTGAGGTCGAGGTGGTCGCTTATCAGCACGGGCGTGCCGATCGGCACGCCCGGCCGGATGCCGCCGGCCGCATTGGTCAGCACGACCACCCGGCAGCCGGCGGCGACCGCGGTGCGCACACCGTGCACCACGGTGGCCGGGGGATGCCCCTCGTACAGGTGCACCCGGCCGATGAGCACCAGTACCCGGACCTGGCCCCGGACCAGGCTGCGCACCGTGCCGCCGTGCCCGTGCGCGGTCGGTGCCGGAATTCCGGGCAGCACGGTCAGCGGCCCCTCCCATGTCGGCGCGCCGAGCACGTCAGCCACCGTGGCCCAGCCCGACCCGAGCACCACCGCGACGTCGTGCCGCGGCGCTCCGGAAACCGCCGCCAGCGCCGCCGCCGATCTCGTCGCAGCCTCCCCCATGTCCTCCACTCGCCGATCCCTACGGCTGCCCGGTGACGACTTCGGTCACGGGTGACGACCAGTATCTCGTCACTGGTGGCGGAACTCGTCACCCGCGGCCCCAGGTCGTCACTGGTCACGCATCGGACCAGCCGACGCGGCCTTCTGCCGAATCGGGGAGACTGGGCGGCGTGGCGCGGTGCATCGACTGGCGGGACGGCGCCGTCGTGCTGGTCGACCAGACGCTGCTGCCGGACGAGGAGCGGTGGCTGCGGGTGGTCGACGTGGACACGCTGGTCGACGCGATCGCCCGACTGGCGGTGCGCGGCGCGCCGGCGCTCGGCGCGGCCGGTGCTCTCGGGGTGGCGCTGGCCGCAGCTCAGTACCGGGACCGAGCCGGCGTGGTCGCGGCGGCCAACCGGATCCGGTCCGCCCGCCCGACTGCGGTCAACCTGGGACGCGGCGTCGATCGCGCACTCGGCCGGCTCGCCGCCGGGCCGGCCGCGGTGCTGGCCGAGGCGTGCGCGGTCGTCGAGGAGGAGGCGGCCAGCGGCCGGGCGATCGGCGACCGCGGCGCCGACCTGCTCGCCGAGCTCTGCCCGGCGCGGCCGCTGCGGGTGCTCACCCACTGCAACACCGGCTGGCTGGCCACGGTCGAGTGGGGCACCGCGCTCGGCGTCGTCGGCGTGCTGCACGAGCGCGGCCGGCTGGGCCGGGTGTACGCGGGCGAGACCCGGCCGCTGCTGCAGGGCAGCCGGCTGACCGCGTACGAGCTGGCCCGGATGGGCGCCGACTTCCGGGTCGTGGTGGACGGTGCGGCGCCGTCCCTGGTGGCGCGCGGGCTGGTCGACGCGGTCCTCGTCGGCGCGGACCGGATCGCCGCGAACGGCGACGTCGCGAACAAGGTCGGCACCTACCCGCTCGCCCTGGCCGCGGCCCGGTCCGGCGTGCCGTTCGTGGTCGCCGCGCCCGAGTCCACTTTGGACCCTGACACGCCGACCGGTGACGGTGTCCCGATCGAGGAACGGGACCCGACCGAGGTCGCACCGGCCGGCGTGCCGGCGTACAACCCGGCGTTCGACATCACGCCCCACGACCTGGTCACCGCGATCGTCACCGACCGCCGCACCATCCGCCCGAACCACCCCGACCACCGCAGCGACCCCGGCCACCCGGAGCACCGCAGCGACCCCGGTCACGCCGAGCACCCTGACCAGGAGCCTCGTTGACCGGCACCCGCTTCCTCGCCGCTGCCGTGCTGCCCTGCGACGACGTCGGGACGGTGCACCTGCCGGGCGCGGTCGACGTGCACTCCGACGGCCGGATCGCGTGGGTGGGTCCGGCCGCCGAGGCGCCGGAACGTCCCGACTGGACAGTCCGGCGGAAGGCCGGCCTGCTGCTGCCCGGCCTGATCAACCTGCACTGCCACTCGCCGATGACGCTGCTGCGCGGGCAGGGCGAGGGACTGCCGCTGGCCCGCTGGCTGGCCGAGGTGATCTGGCCGCGGGAGGCCAGGATCGACCCGGACGACGTCTACTGGGGAATGACGCTGGCCAGTGGCGAGCTGCTCCGCTACGGGGTGACCACGACCGTCGAGATGTACTTCCACGACGAGCCGATGATCGCCGCGGTGGAGGCATCCGGCGCCCGCTGCGTGCTCACCCCGGGCGTCGTCGTCGCCCCCGGCTGGGAGCGGTTCGGCGGCTGGGAGCAGCAGGTCGAGCGGATCACCGCGCTGCACGCGGCCCGGAAGGGAAACCCGCGGATCGAGGTCGGGTTCGGCCCGCACTCCGCCTACACCCTGCCGGAGCCGGCGCTGATCACGGTCGGCGAGGTGGCCCGCGACCTCGGCGCCCTGGTGCATACCCACCTGGCCGAGACCGAGCACGAGGGTGCCGAGGTGTCCGCCAGGCACGGCGGCGCCACCGTCCCCGAGGTGCTGGCCGGGCTCGGCGTCTTCGACGGCAACCGGGTGCTGGCCGCGCACGGCGTCTGGCTGTCCGACGCCGACCTGGCGCTGCTGGCCAGCCATGACGTCGCCATCGCGCACTGCCCGGGCAGCAACGCCAAGCTGGCCTCCGGGATCGCGCGGTTGGTGCCGATGCTGCGCGCTGGCCTGCGAGTCGGCCTGGGCACCGACGGGCCGGCGAGCAACGACGACCTGGATCTGTGGGAGGAGGTCCGGCTTGCCGCGCTGTTCGCGCGGCTGGCGGAGCAGGACCCCACGGCGATCTCGGCTGACCAGGCGCTGGCCCTGGCCACCGGGGGCGGCGCGGCGGCCCTCGGCCGGGACGACATCGGCGTGCTGGCGGCCGGCCGGTGGGCCGACATGGTGCTGCTCGACCTGGCCGATCCGGGATTCGTGCCCGTGCTCACCGACCGCGACCTGGTCGCGCACACCGTCTGGTCGGCCTCCCGGCGGCTGGTACGGGACGTCTGGGTGGCCGGCCGCCAGGTGGTCCGGGACGGTGAGTGCACGACCGTCGACCTGGCCGAGGCGGGCAACCGGGTAGAGGCCGCGGCGGCCCGGATCGCCGGCCTGGCGTCGTGATGGGTTCGGCGGGACCGCCAACCGACCCGGCCGGTCCTGGCCACTCGGCCGGTCCGGTCGGCGGTGCCGGTCCTGTCGGCGGTGCCAGTCCCGCCGACCCGGCCGCGCCGCAGTACCGCAGTCTCGTCGCCGAGCTCGCCACCCTCGGCCGGAAGGCCGTCGCGGCCGGGCTGGTGCAGGGCTCCGGCGGGAACCTGTCCGCCCGCCCGCCGGGTGCCGAGCTGGCCGTGGTCACCGCCACCGGGACCTGGCTGGACGAGCTGAGCCCGGCGGCGTTCTCGCTGGTCCGGATCGCCGACGGCATCGTGGTCGGCGGAAACCCGGCGCCCTCGGTGGAGCTGCCGCTCCACCTGGAGTGCTACCGGGTGCGCCCGGACGTGAACGCGGTGGTGCACCTGCATCCGCAGCTGTCGGTGTTGCTGACCGCGCTCGGCCATCCCATCCGGCTGGTCACCACCGACCACGTCTACTACGTCCGCGAGGTCCGGGTGGCGCCCTACCGGCACAGCGGCACGACCGAGCTGGCCACAGGAGCCGCGGCGCTGCTCGCCGACGGGCGGTGCAACTGCGTTATCCTGTCCCACCACGGCTGCTCGGTCGTCGCGGACAGTGTCGAGCTGGCCCACAAGCGGGCGGTCAACCTGGAGGAGGCAGCGCTGGCCAGCTACCGGGCGCTGCTACTCGGGGACACCGGCACGGTCTGCCCGCCGGAGTTCCGGGCGCGCCTGGAAGGCAGCGGAGACTAGGGCGACACCCCTAGGCCGACCGTTCGGTCCGGGTGAGCAGCGCGGCCACCAGCGCGGTCCAGCCGGTCTGGTGACTCGCGCCCAGGCCGGCCCCGGTGTCGCCGTGGAAGTACTCGGAGAACGTCGGATGCTCGCTCCACAGCGGACCGTCCGGCTGGGACACCGGGTCGCTCGGCCGGCGACCGTCCGCGCCGGGCAGGAACAGCGCGACCAGCCGCCGCTCCAGCTCGGCTGCCGCCTCCCGCAGGGTCAGCCGCCGGCCGGACCCGGTCGGCACCTCGACCGTGAACGTGTCGCCGAAGTACCGATGCAGCGTCCGCAACGCCTCGGCGAGCAGCATGTTCACCGGCATCCACACCGGACCGCGCCAGTTGGAGTTGCCGCCGAACAGCCCGGTCCTGGACTCGGCCGGCTCGTAGTCGATCGTCAGCGACGCGCCGTCGATGTTCACCGTGTGGCCGTCCCGGTACGCGGCGGACAGCGACCGCGCGCCGTACCGGCTGAAGAACTCGCCCTCGTCGAACGCCCGCGCCAGCACCCTGGCCAGCCGTTGCTCGTCCAGTAGCGACAGCAGCATCGAGCCGTCCCGCGGCGACCGCAGCACCTCCGCGACCAGCTCGGGCCGGCGTCGGGCCAGCCAACGCAGCCGGGAGGTGAAGTCGGGCAGCTCCTCGGTTACCCACGGGCGGAGCAGCGCCACCGCGAACAGCGGGACCAGGCCGACCATAGAGCGCACCCGCAGCCGCACCGAGTGGTCCGGCCGGGTCAGCAGGTCGTAGCAGAAGCCATCCTGCTCGTCCCAGATCGTCGTGTCCGTCGAGCCGAACCGGTTGGTCGCCTGGGCGATCGCGAGGAAGTGTTCGAGGAACTTGGTCGCCACGTCGTCGTGGGCGCGGTCCACCCGGGCTAGCTCGAGCGCGATCTCCAGCATGGTCAGGCAGTACATGGCCATCCAGCTGGTCGCGTCGCTCTGCTCCAGCCGGTAGCCGGCCGGTGGCGGGGAGGACCGGTCGAACAGCCCGATGTTGTCCATGCCCAGGAAGCCGCCCTCGAACAGGTTCGACCCGTCGGCGTCCTTCCGGTTGACCCACCAGGAAAAGTTCAGCAGCAGCTTGGTGAAGACTCGGGTCAGGAACGCCCGGTCCTTCCGGCCCTTCTGGCGCGCGTCGATCCGATACACCCGCAGCGCGGCCCAGGCGTGCACCGGCGGGTTCACGTCGCCGAACGCCCACTCGTACGCCGGAAGCTGGCCGTCCGGGTGCATCAGCCACTCCCGGCACAACAGCACGAGCTGGTCCTTGGCGTACTCAGGGTCGATCACCGCCAGCGAGACGCAGTGGAACGCCAAGTCCCAGGCGGCGAACCAGGGGTACTCCCACTCGTCCGGCAGCGACATCACCTCGGCCAGGTCGACGTGCGGCCAGCCGACGTTGCGGGCGCCCGGCCGGCGGCGGCTGTCCGGCGGGGTGGGCTGCCCCGGATCGCCGTCCAGCCAGGCCCGGATCCCGTACCGGTAGACCTTCTTCGTCCACAACAGACCGGCGAACGCCCGCCGGGCGACATGCCGCTCGGCATCGCTCAGCCCGTCCGGCAGCACCGCGGCGTAGAACTCGTCGGCGTCGGCGCGGCGGGCGGCCAGCGCGGCGGCGTACCCCGGGCCGAACGTGTCGCCGTCCGGGCGGGCCGGCCGCAGCCGCAGCCGGACGGTGACCGTCTCACCCGGCGGCACCGCGTCCCAGCGCCACCACAGTGCCGCCTTGCTGCCCCGCCCGGTCGGCTCCGTAGTGGACCGTCCATGCAGGACGCGCTGGCCGATGCCGTCCTTGGTGTACGGCGCCGGGTTGGCCGGCGCGCCGAACAGCGCGACCGCGTTCGTCTCGTTGCCGGTGACCAGCAGCGCGGGGGTGCCCTCGGCGGCCAGCCAGTACTCGCCCAGGGTGTCGTGCTCGCAGCGGACCGCGGTCACCCCGGGCACGCTCAGCTCCCCCGGGTACATGCCGTACAGCACCGGGCGCCGCGAGTCTCGGCCCCAGGCCCAGGTGTTGCGGAACCACACCTGCGGCAGCAGGTGCAGCGGCGCCGGGTCGGGGCCGCGGTTGGTGGCCTCGACCACCATGAGCAGGTCGTCCGGCGCCGCCTTCGCGTAGGTCACGACCACGTCGAAGAACCGGTCGCCGGCCAGCACTCCGGTGTCGGCGAGCTCGAACTCGGGCTGGTCCCGGCCGCGGCCGGCGTTCTCGGCCCGAAGCCGGGCGTACGGGAACTCCGCCTGCGGGTACCGGTACAGCGCCTGCATCCAGGAATGCGTCGGCGTGCCGTCCAGCACCCACCAGTACTCCTTCGCGTCCTCCCCGTGGTTGCCCTCACCGTTGGTGAGCCCGAACAGACGCTCCTTGAGGATCGGGTCGCGGCCGTTCCACAGCGCCAGCGCGAGGCAGAGGTGCTGCCATCGGTCGCAGACGCCGAGCAGGCCGTCCTCGCCCCACCGGTACGCCCGGGCGTGTGCCTGCTCGAACGGGAAGTACGCCCAGGCGTCGCCGTTCGGCGAGTAGTCCTCCCGGACGGTGCCCCACTGCCGGGCCGACAGGTACGGCCCCCACTGCCGCCAGGGCGCCCCCGCCCGCGGAGACTCGGTCAGCCGCTGCCACTCCGCGCCACCCATCGCCACGCCGGAAAGATATTCGGTCGACCGGCGCCGGTCGTGCCGCGTACCCTGTCCGGCTCGTGTCGTCGACCCTGACCGATCCGGTGCTGGACGTCGAACGGGGGCATCTGCTCCGGGCCCGGAAATGCCTGGCCAGGATGCGGGCCCAGGCCGAGCGCATCGCCGACTACGGGGTGGACGAGCTGGCCAGCTACGGGCTGGGCAGGGCCCGCGCCCGCCGGCTGGCCTCGCTGGCCGACGACCCGACGGTGCCGCCGTTCTTCGGCCGGGTGGACCGCGGCCCGGACGGCGAGCACCCGGCCGGGGAGACGTTCCACATCGGGCGCCGGCACGTCCGCGACGACGCCGGCGACCCGCTGGTGATCGACTGGCGGGCGCCGATGGCGCGGCCGTTCTACCGGGCCTCGGCCGCCGAGCCGCTCGGGCTGCTCCTCCGCCGGCGGTTCGGTTTCGCCGACGGCGCGCTCACCTCGTACGAGGACGAGCGGCTCCACGTCGGCGCCGGGACGGCAGCGGCGGCCGAGGGCGCGCTGGTGGAGAGCCGCATCCTGATCGAGGAGATCGAGCGGCCGCGGGTCGGACCGATGCGGGACATCGTGGCGACCATCCAGCCGGACCAGGACGACCTCGTCCGGGCGCCGCTGGAGGACAGCATCTGCGTGCAGGGCGCACCGGGGACCGGCAAGACTGCGGTCGGCCTGCACCGCGCCGCCTACCTGCTCTACACCTATCCCGAGCGGCTCAAGCGATCCGGCGTGCTGGTGGTCGGCCCGAACACCGCGTTCCTGGACTACATCGGCCAGGTCCTGCCGGCGCTCGGCGAGGTCGGCGTCCGGCAGGCGACGATCGACCAGCTGCTCGCCCCGGTGCCGGTGCGCGGCGTCGACGGACCGGAGATCGGCACGCTGAAGGGCGACGCCAGGCTGGCCGAGGTGCTCCGGCGCGCGGTGTACGGCGGGATCCGCCGGCCGCAGGAGCCGGTGGCGATCTCGGTCGCGTCTCGCCGGTACCGGGTGCCGCCCGAGCGGCTGCGCCGGTACGTCGACGACCTGCGCCGCGGCGAGGTCCGGTACGCCGCGGCCCGGGAGCGGCTACACCTGCTGGTGGCCGAGGACGTGCGCCGGCAGCGCGAGCACGGCGGCGGCGCCCCGTCCGACCTGGAGACTGCGCGGCTGGCCCGGTCGGCGCCGGTGCGCGCGTTCGTCGAGGCGGTCTGGCCCGCACTGGACCCGGCCATGGTGGTGTTCCGGCTGCTCGCCGACCCGGCCGCACTCGCCGTCGCGGCGCGCGGGCTGCTCACCGAGGACGAGCAGCGGCTGCTGCTCTGGCCCCGGCCGCCGCGCAGCCCGCGCTCGGTGCGCTGGTCGGCGGCCGACGCGGTGCTGATCGACGAGGTCGACGGCCTGCTGCAGCGGCCGGTCAGCTACGGCCACGTGGTGCTGGACGAGGCGCAGGACCTGTCCCCGATGCAGTGTCGCGCGGTGGCCCGACGCTGCCCGCTCGGCTCGGTCACCGTGCTCGGCGACCTCGCCCAGGGCACCACGCCGTGGGCCAGCTCGGACTGGCTGGCTACCCTCGGTCACCTGGGCAAGGCGGAGGCTCGGATCGAGCCGCTCACCCGCGGCTACCGGGTGCCGGCCGAGGTGATCGCGCTGGCCAACCGGCTGCTGCCGCACCTGGCCCAGGGGCTCTCTCCGGCCACCTCGGTGCGGCGGGCCGAGGGCGGGCTGCGGGTGCGCTCGGTGACCGGAGCGTTGCCTGCCGCGGTGCTGACCGAGGTACGCACGGCGCTGGACGAGCCGGGGTCGGTCGGCGTGATCCTCGCCGACGCGGCGGTCGAGTCGGTGCGGCAGGCGCTGGAGACCGCCGGAGTGCCCCACGCGGTCCTCGGCTCGGCCGCCGAGCCAGCCGGCCGGGATGACGGGGGCGAGGACGAGGGCGCCACGGACGAGGACGCCGCGGACGACCAGGACGTTCCACCGCCCCGGGTCTCCCTGGTACCGGCCACCCTGGCCAAGGGTCTCGAGTTCGACTCGGTGGTGGTGGTCGAGCCGCGGGCGATCGTGCGGGCCGAGCCACGCGGCCTGCGCCGGCTCTACGTCGCGCTGACCCGCGGGGTGTCCAGGCTGGTGATCGTGCATGCGGAGGCGCTGCCGGAGCAACTGGCCGCCTGACGCGACCGATGTCACGCTCCTGCCAACGGTCTGCCACGATGGAAAGAGCGTTCCGCACGCTCCGGCAGCGACGGGCGCGGCGCCGACACCCCCGGCGTCGGTGTCCGCGGATGCCGGCCCACCCACGCGGCGACCCCGCATGGAGTCAGAGCGAGGAGACACGCATGACGCTGGGTGACAACGGGGCACCGGTCCTACCGCCGGACCTGAACGGCGACTCCGAGCTCGTCCAGCTGCTCACGCCCGAGGGCGAGCGGGTCGAGCACCCGAGCTACTCGGTCGACCTCAGCCCGGAGGACTACCGCAGTCTGTACCGGGACCTGGTCCTGGTGCGTCGGGTCGACCTGGAGGCCACCGCCCTGCAACGGCAGGGCGAGCTGGGCATCTGGGCGTCGCTGCTCGGGCAGGAGGCAGCGCAGGTCGGCTCCGGACGGGCGCTGCGCCCGGACGACATGGCGTTCCCCACCTACCGCGAGCACGGCGTGGCCTGGTGCCGCGGGATCGACCCGCTACGGCTGCTCGGCCTGTTCCGCGGGGTCAGCCACGGCGGCTGGGATCCCCATGACAACAACTTCGGCCTCTACACGATCGTCATCGGCTCGCAGACCCTGCATGCCACCGGGTATGCCATGGGCGTGCAGATGGACGGCAGCGAGAGCGCGGTCATCGCGTACTTCGGCGACGGCGCGTCCAGCCAGGGCGACGTCAACGAGTCGTTCGTGTGGGCCAGCGTGTTCAACGCGCCGATCGTGTTCTTCTGCCAGAACAACCAGTGGGCGATCTCGGAGCCGCTGGAGAGGCAGAGCCGCATCCCGCTCTACCGGCGGGCGCACGGCTTCGGCTTCCGCGGCGTCCGGGTGGACGGCAACGACGTGCTGGCCTGCCTCGCGGTGACCCAGGAGGCGCTGGAGTGGGCCCGCACCGGGCAGGGGCCGACCCTGATCGAGGCGTTCACCTACCGGATGGGCGCACACACCACCTCGGACGACCCGACCCGATACCGGCTGGCCACCGAGCTGGAGGAGTGGAAACTCAAGGACCCGATCGAGCGGATGAAGGCGTACCTGTCTCGCAACGGGATGGCCGACGCCGCGTTCTTCGCCGAGCTCGACCGGGAGTCCGACGAGCTGGCCGCGCATGTCCGCGACGGCTGCCGGGCGATGCCGGATCCGGACCCGCTGAGCATGTTCGACGAGGTGTACGTCGAGCCGACCCCGTACCTGCAGCGGCAGCGGCGGGACTACGGCGCGTATCTCGACTCGTTCGAGGAGGCGTCGCACTGATGGCCACCTACACGATCGCCCGGGCGCTGAACGAGGCGCTGCGCAAGTCGATGGAGCAGGACCCGAAGGTCGTCGTCATGGGCGAGGACGTGGGCAAGCTCGGCGGCGTCTTCCGGGTCACCGACGGGCTGCAGAAGGACTTCGGCGAGGACCGCGTGATCGACACCCCGCTGGCCGAGTCCGGCATCGTCGGAACGGCGATCGGGCTGGCCATGCGCGGGTACCGGCCGGTCTGCGAGATCCAGTTCGACGGCTTCGTCTACCCCGCGTTCGACCAGATCGTCAGCCAGCTCGCCAAGGTGCACTACCGATCCCGGGGGAACGTGCGGCTGCCGGTGACCATCCGGATCCCGTACGGCGGGGGCATCGGCGCGGTCGAGCACCACAGCGAGTCGCCGGAGGCGTACTTCGCGCACACCGCCGGTCTGCGCGTGGTGACCTGCTCGAACGCCGTCGACGCGTACTTCATGATGCAGCAGGCGGTCGCCTGCGACGACCCGGTGATCTTCCTCGAGCCGAAGCGGCGGTACTGGGAGAAGGCCGAGGTCGACCCTGCCCTGACGCCGGACCCGTTGTATGCCGCCCGGGTGGTGCGGGCCGGTCGGGACGTGACGATCGCCGCCTACGGGCCGATGGTGAAGGTCGCGATGGACGCCGCGACCGCCGCGGTGGACGACCACCGCGAGCTCGAGGTCATCGACCTTCGTTCGCTGTCCCCGCTGGACATGGGGACCGTGCTCGACTCGGTGCGGCGCACCGGCCGGCTGGTCGTCGTGCACGAGGCGCCGGTCAGCCACGGGATGGGCGCCGAGCTCGCCGCCCGGGTGACCGAGGACGCCTTCTACGCCCTGGAAGCCCCCGTGCTGCGGGTGGGCGGCATGGACACCCCGTACCCGCCGTCCCGGCTGGAGGAGGACTTCCTCCCCGACCTCGACCGGGTGCTGGATGCCGTAGACCGTTCGCTCGCGTACTGAACCCGCACTGAGGAGATCCGGCCGGTGCCCCAGTTCAAGCAGTTCAAGCTGCCAGACGTCGGCGAGGGCCTGACCGAGGCCGACATCCTGACCTGGCACGTCAAGCCCGGTGACACGGTGAGCGTCAACCAGACGATCGTCGAGATCGAGACCGCCAAGGCGGCGGTGGAGTTGCCGTCGCCGTATGCCGGCGTGGTGAGCGAGGTGCTGGTGCCGGAGGGCGCGACGGTCGATGTCGGCACCCCGATCATCACGGTGGACGTGGATCCCAGCGGCGCCGCGCCGCAGGACGGTGGAACGGGCTCCGCGGCGGGCGCGGACGTGGAGCCGGCACCGGTTGGCGAACCGCCGGCGACCGCGCCGGCCCTGCGTGACGACCTGGCCCCCGAGGTGCCCCGGCCGCCGAACGACCAGCCGGTCGAGCCCGGCCTGATCGGCGGCCCGGCGCCCGGTGGCCGGACCTCGGTGCTGGTCGGGTACGGACCGCGGTCCGTGGTGGCGAAACGGCGCCCCCGAAAGGGCGCGCCCCCCGCGGGCGGGGTCTCGCCGGCGGCCGAGCGAGGGGCGGGCCGCGCCGCGGCCGGTGTTCCGCCGTCGCTCGACCAGGTCGGCGAGGGACGCGGGCCGGTCTCGGGTGAGGCCGGCGGCCCTCGGGCCGGCGGGGACGTCGCGGTCCTGGCCAAGCCTCCGGTGCGCAAGCTGGCTCGCGACCTCGGGGTGGATCTGGCGTCGGTGGCCGGCTCCGGGCCAAACGGGATCGTCACCCGGCAGGACGTGGAGGCCGCGGCCGAGTCTGGTGCGGCGGGTGCCGAGCCGGCCGCCCAGCCGGCTGCCCAGCCGGGGGTGGCCGGCGCGGGCCTGCCGGCCCCGGCCTGGGATGCGTCCCGGGAGCAGCGGGTGCCGATCAAGGGCGTCCGCAAGCGCATGGCCGCGGCGATGGTGGCCAGCGCGTTCACCGCGCCGCACGTCAGCGAGTTCGTCGCGGTCGACATGTCGCCCACCATGGAGCTGCGTCGGCGGGCGGCCGCGCTGCCGGAGTTCGCCGGGATCAAGGTCAGCCCGTTGCTGTTCGTGGCGAAGGCACTACTGCTCGCGGTGCGCCGGCACCCGATGATCAACTCGACCTGGGACGAGCAGGCCCAGGAGATCGTGATCAAGGAGTACGTGAACCTGGGCATCGCCGCGGCCACGCCGCGCGGGCTGCTGGTGCCGAACATCAAGGACGCCGCCAGGCTGCCGCTGCGCGACCTGGCGGTGGCGCTGAACGAGCTCACCGAGACGGCTCGAGCCGGCAAGACCGCGCCGGCCGACATGACCGGGGGGACGATCACGATCACCAACGTGGGCGTGTTCGGCGTCGACACCGGCACGCCGATCCTCAACCCGGGCGAAGCGGCCATCCTCGCCTTCGGTGCCGTCCGGGACATGCCGTGGGTGGTCGATGGCCAGCTCGCCGTGCGCCAGGTAACCCAGCTCGGGCTGTCCTTCGACCACCGGATCATCGACGGTCAGCTCGGGTCGGAGTTCCTGTCCGACGTGGCCGCCCTGCTGGCCGATCCGACGCAGGCGCTGATCTGGAGCTAGCCCCACCCGGCTGCCGACGGGGATAAATCAGCCGTCAATGGGCCGAATCGCTGCATCGTCGGGAATACCGCGCCACCTTCCGGTGTCGTTACTACAGCACTGGAAGGAGATGAAGCACTCATGCGGTCCCTGACCCGTCGGTGGCGCCAGCGACGCGAGTACGTTCGCACGCAGCGGTCACTGGCGAGGGCGCTGGAAACGGCGAACACGCCAATGCTGGCCCAAGAGCTCCGCGTCCTGTCCGCGACACAGTTCCGCTGACCGGATCGTCGGTCCCACCGAAACGCTGAAACTCCGGACCCGGCAGACCTCCCGCCTGCCGGGTCCGGTCGCGCTTCTGCCGACCCTCGCCGGCTCAGCCGTGCCGGGCTTCCTGGACGACTTCGTCGTCCGACGGCAGCAGCGCGCGCATGTCGACGCCGAGCGCCCCAGCCACCCGGTACAGGTCGTAGACGTCGAAGTCCTGCTCGCCTCGTTCCAACCCGGCGATCGAGGCCGGCCGCAACCCGGCATCGCGCTCCAACCGGGACTGGGTCAGGCCACCCGCCTCGCGGGTGGTTCGTACCCGGCGGCCGACGAGCCGGAGGAAGGCAACAGTGTCCTCATCTGCATCATGCATCACGGAGAATGAGAATAGCATCACTTCGCAGCAAGACTGCTGCACATCCGGACTGCGGCCGGCCGCATCGGCATTGTGGTCACCGTGACCTCCCCGACTTCCGCTACCTCGACAGCGCACGCCCGCCGGCCCCGTGCTCGGGTCCGGGCTCCGGAGCTGGTCGGGGCCGGAGGCTGGCTGAACACCGGCGGCCGGGCGCTCGCGCTGGCCGACCTGCGCGGGAAGGTCGTCCTGCTCGACTTCTGGGCTTTCTGCTGCATCAACTGCCTGCACGTCCTGGACGAGCTGCGGGAGCTGGAGCGGCAGTTCGCGGATGTGCTGGTGATCGTCGGCGTGCATTCGCCGAAGTTCCCACACGAGGCGGATCACGCCGCGCTGGCGGCTGCCGTCGAGCGGTACCAGGTCGAGCATCCGGTGCTGGACGACCCGGAGCTGCGGACCTGGCAGCAGTACGCGGTGCGGGCCTGGCCGACGCTGGTGGTGGTTGACCCGGAGGGGTACGTCGTCTCGGTCGCCGCTGGGGAGGGGCACGCCGAGGCGATCCGGCGGTTGGTCCAGGAGCTGGTCGTCGAGCATGAGGCGAAGGGCACGCTGCGGCGCGGGGAGGGGCCGTACCGGCCGCCACCCCCGGCGCGGACCGCGCTCCGGTTCCCGAGCAAGGTGGCGGCGCTTCCCAGCGGGCCCGGAGACGGCGCGGACCGGCTGCTGGTCGCGGACACCGGGCATCATTCGCTGGTCGAGCTCGCGGCCGACGGCGAGACGGTGCTGCGGCGGATCGGGTCGGGCCGGCGGGGTCGCCGGGACGGCGGACCCGAGCAGGCCGAGTTCGGCGAGCCGCAGGGCCTGTGCCTGCTGCCGCCGGACGTCGCGGCGGCGGTGGGGTACCAGGTCGTGGTCGCCGACACGGCCAACCACCTGCTCCGCGGTGTGGCGCTGGACACCGGCACCGTGCGCACCGTCGCGGACCTGCCGGTCGCGCTCGCGGGCGTCCGGGTGGTGACCGGCCCGGTGCCGGGCGTGCTCTCCCCGTGGGACGTGGCCTGGTGGCGCGGCCGGGTCGTGGTCGCCGCGGCGGGGGTGCACCTGCTGCTGGAGTTCGACCCGCGCACCGGAGCCGTCGGGGTGCTCGCCGGCACGACGGTGGAGGGCCTGCGGGACGGACCGGCCGCAGACGCCTGGCTGGCGCAGCCGAGCGGGCTCGCCGCGGACGGTGACCGGCTCTGGATTGTCGACGCGGAGACCTCGGCGCTGCGCTGGTTGGAGCAGGGCGTGGACGGACCCGAGCTGCACACGGCCGTCGGCGAGGGCCTGTTCCACTTCGGGTACGTGGACGGTCCGGCCGGCACGGCCCGCTTCCAGCACCCGCTCGGGGTGGCGGTGCTGCCGGACGCCAGCATCGCGGTGCTGGACACCTACAACGACGCGGTACGCCGGTACGACCCGGCCTCCGGCGCGGTGTCGACGCTGGCCACCGGGGTGGGCGAGCCGAGCGGCGCGGTCGTGGTCGACGGCGACCTGGTGGTGGTCGAGTCGGCGGCGCACCGGCTCACCCGGCCGGTCGCCCCCGGCGCCATGCAGGAGATACGCCGCGCCAAGGCCGAGACCCGCCGACCGCCGGCCGAGGTCGGTCCTGGCCCGGTCGAGCTGGTGGTCGTCTTCGAGCCGGCTCCCGGGCAGAAGCTGGACGATCGGTTCGGGCCGTCGACTCGGCTGCAGGTCAGCGCCTCGCCGCCGGAGCTGCTCTCGGCCGGTACCGGCGAGTCGACCGAGCTCCGCCGACACCTGACCGTCGATCAGTCGACCGCCGAGGGGGTGCTGCACGTGACGGCTCAGGCGGCCAGTTGCGACGAGGGTGTCGAGCACCCGGCCTGCCACCTGACCCGGCAGGACTGGGGCGTGCCGGTTCGCGTCGTGCCGGGCGGCCCGGCACGCTTGGTGCTGCCGCTGCGCGGTCTGGACGGCTGACGCCCGCCCTGCGGTTCGCGGCCGCGAGCCCGTCCTCCGGACACCCTGGGCTGGGCCCGTGAGCCCGTCCTGTGGCGGGACGGCCGACCGTCGCATCCGGCTGGAGCGCCGGCGGCGCGCCATGCGGCGGGCGATCGCCCGCGAACGTCCTGCCGGTGGTAGCCGGGCCCCAGCGCCCGGGGCCGGCCGGTCTATTCGCGCAGGCGGGTGCGGAGCACGGCGACGCCGTCCGGGCCGAAGCCGGCCTTCTCCAGCCAGGCCAGCGGTCCGCCGTACCGCTCGTCCAGGGTCTCCAGGAAGCGCCGCATGGTCCCGGCGCGGGGGCGGTGCGAGTCGACCGGGCGGTCATCCAGGTCCTCGGCGTAGGTCGTGCTGCGGCGCAGCCGGTCCAGGATCTCGTCGAGCACCTCGCCGGTGGCCACGTAGTCGCCGATGATCGCCTCCCGGGTCACCTCGGCGGCGGTGAGCGCCAGCGCCACCACGACTCCGGTGCGGTCCTTGCCCGCGGCGCAGTGCACGATCGCGGTGCCGCCGCCATCCGGCTCGCTCATCGCCCGCAGCGCCGCCGCGACGCTGTCCGGCCGGTCCTTCAGGTAGCCGAGGTAGTAGCGGACGGACGGGCTCAACGCCTCGTCCTCGGCCAGCAATGCGCGCTCCTCATTGGTCTGCCAGGGCAGCAACGTGTCCGCGTCCACGTCGGTCATCCGGCCGCCCTCCGGGAAGAGCGAGCAGTGCCGGTGCACGACCGCCGGCTCGGCGGTGAGCGGTCCCGGTCCCTCCCGTTCGACCTCGACGGAGGTGCGCAGGTCGACTACCGTCCGTACGCGTAGTTTGTCCACCAGCTGGCGTACGTCCGCGGCGCTGAGCTCCTGGAGGTTGTCCGCGCGGTAGACGCGGCCGCGTGCCGTCGTTCCGCCGTCAATTGTGGGCAATCCGCCCAGGTCGCGGACGTTGACCGCGCCGTCCAGCCGCACCCATCGCGTCTCAGCAGCCATCACCGTCGACCTTATGCCGCGCAGCGGCAAGCCGCGTCCCCATCGGCGGCGTCGCGCCGTCGGTGGGCGGATCGACCGGCCAGAGGGTGCGTACGGGCCGCGGCGAGAGCACCATGGTCGAGACGTCCGTTCGACGAGAGAGGCGGTGTCACGGTGATGTACGACTTCGACCTGCTCGTCGTCGGTTCCGGGCCCGGTGGGCAGAAGGCGGCCATCGCAGGCGCCAAGCTGGGCCGCCATGTCGGCATCGTGGAGCGTCGCCACATGGTCGGCGGGGTGTGCATCAACACCGGCACGATCCCCTCCAAGACCCTGCGCGAGGCAGTGCTCTACGTTACCGGTCTGTCACAGAGAGAGTTCTACGGCCAGAGCTATCGGCTCAAGGACGAGATCACTGTGGCCGATCTCACCGCGCGCACCCAGCACGTGATCGGCCGGGAGATCGACGTCATCCGCAGCCAGCTCGGCCGCAACCATGTGCAGATGCTCGCGGGGACGGCACGGTTCGCCGACCCGCATACTTTGATCGTCGCCGCAGAGGACGGCAGCGAGCGGAAGGTCACCGGAGACAAGATCGTCATCGCGGTCGGCACCCGTCCGGCACGCCCGTCCAGCGTCGAGTTCGACGGCCGGACGATCGTGGACAGCGACCAGATCCTGCTCCTCGACCGGATACCCGCGTCGATGGTGGTGGTCGGCGCCGGGGTGATCGGCATCGAGTACGCCTCGATGTTCGCCGCGCTGGGCACCAAGGTCACCGTCGTCGAGAAGCGGGAGCGGATGCTCGACTTCTGCGACCTGGAGATCGTCGAGGCGCTGAAGTACCAGCTGCGCGACCTGGCGGTGACGTTCCGGTTCCGGGAGACGGTCGCCCGGGTGGAGCGGCACGGCTCGCCGGAGCGCGGTGGGACGCTGACGATGCTGGAGAGCGGCAAGCGGATCCCCGCCGACACCGTCATGTACTCCGCTGGCCGGCAGGGGGTCACCGACATCCTCGAGCTGGAGAAGGCCGGCCTCGAGGCGGACGACCGCGGCCGCATCCCGGTCGACCCGTACTACCGGACGAAGGCCGAGCACATCTACGCGGTGGGCGACGTCATCGGGTTCCCGGCGTTGGCGGCGACCTCGATGGAGCAGGGGCGGCGTGCCGCGTACCACGCCTGCGGCGAGCCGATCGAGGGTGAGCTGACGCATCTGCAGCCGATCGGCATCTACACCATCCCGGAGATCTCCTACGTGGGCCTGACCGAGGACGAGCTGACCAACCAGTCCGTCCCGTTCGAGGTCGGGGTCTCCCGGTATCGCGAGCTGGCCCGCGGGCAGATCCTCGGCGACTCGTACGGCATGCTCAAGATGCTCGTGCACGCGGAGAACCGCAACCTGCTCGGGGTGCACGTGTTCGGCACCGGCGCCACCGAGTTGGTCCACATCGGACAGACACTGATGGGCTGCGGCGGAACGGTCGACTACCTGGTGGACGCCGTGTTCAACTACCCGACGCTGGCCGAGTCCTACAAGGTGGCCGCGCTCGACGCGATGAACAAGATGCGTGCGGTCGCTCGGATGTCCGACTGACCCTCCAGAGGTGAGCGGGCCGGCCGGGCTCGCGACACGAGGATGCGAGTCGTGCCGTCGGCGGGCGGTTTCGGATCCGCCTAGAAGGCTGTTTCCGGCAGGTCCATCAGCGCGCTGTCGGTGTTCTCGGCGACGACCCGGCGAGCGGACAGCTCCGGCAGCACGGTCGTCGCGAAGAACCGCGCCGCGGCGATCTTGCCCTCGTAGAACGCCCTGTCTCGGGCGCTGCTGACTCCTGCGTCCAGCGTGTCGTTGGCGACCGCCGCCTCCCGCTGGAGCAGCCACGCAATGATCAGGTCGCCGAGTGACATCAGCAACCGGGTGGTGTTCTGGCCGACCTTGTAGACATTCCGGACGTCCTCCTGCGCCGCGGTGAGGTAGCCGACCATGGCGCCGAGCATCGCCTGCACGTCGCCGAGAGCCGTCCTCAGCAGCGCCCGTTCCTCCTTCAGCCGGCCGTTCCCGCAGTCGCTGTCCACGAAGGACTGGATCTCGCCGGCCAACGCGGTCAGCACCGCGCCTCGATCTCGGACGATCTTCCGGAAGAACAGGTCCATGCCCTGGATCGAGGTGGTTCCCTCGTACAAGGTGTCGATCTTGGAGTCTCGGAGGTATTGCTCGATCGGGTAGTCCTGCAGGTAGCCGGATCCGCCCAGCGTCTGGAGGGACAGCGCGAGCAACTCGTACGACCGCTCCGAGCCGATCCCCTTCACGATCGGCAGCAGCAGGTCGGTCAGCCGTTCGGCCGGCTCGTCCCGCTCGCCACGCGCGGCCGCATCCTGGACCGCGTCCTGCTGGGTGGCCGTGTAGAGCACCAGCGCCCGCATGCCCTCCGCGTATGCCTTCTGCAACATCAGCATCCGCCGGACGTCCGGGTGGTTGATGATCGTCACCCGGGGCGCAGTCTTGTCGGTGAGCCGTGTCAGGTCCGCGCCCTGCACCCGGGTCCGCGCGAAGTCGAGCGCGTGCAGGTAGCCAGTGGACAGTGTGGCGATCGCCTTCGTGCCCACCATCATCCGGGCCGCTTCGATGATCTCGAACATCTGCGCGATCCCGTCGTGCACCCCGCCGACCAGGGTGCCGACTGCCGGCCGCGACTCGCCGAAGCGCAGCTCGCAGGTGGTCGACACCTTCAGGCCCATCTTGTGCTCGACGTTCGTGACGTACACGCCGTTGCGCTCGCCGAGCTCGCCGGTGTCAGGGTCGACCAGGTACTTCGGCACCACGAACATCGACAGTCCCTTGGTGCCAGGCCCATGCCCTTCAGGGCGGGCGAGCACGAGGTGGACGATGTTCTCCGAGAGGTCGTGCTCAGCCGAGGAGATGAACCGCTTCACGCCCTCGACGTGCCACGTCCCGTCCGGCTGCTGCACCGCCTTGGCACGCCCGGCGCCGACGTCCGAGCCGGCGTCCGGCTCGGTGAGGACCATCGTCACGCTCCACTGGCGATCGATGATGTGCCGCGCCACCTGCTTCTGTTCCGGCGTGCCCGCCTCCCACAGCAGATTCGCCATTGCGACGCCGGAGGCGTACATGTGCACGGCCGGGTTCGCGCCCAGCACAAGTTCGGCGATCGCCCAGCGCAGTGACGGCGGCACGACCGTGCCGCCCAACTCCTCCGGGACATCCATCCGCCACCACTCGGCGTCCATGTAGGCCCGGTAGGACTTCTTGAACGACTCGGGCAGCGTCACCCGGTTTGCCTGCCGGTCGAAGACCGGGGGATTCCGGTCGGAGTCGAGCAGCGAGGCGGCCAGCGGACCCGACGCGAGGCGCTCGACCTCGGAGAGGATGCCGCGGGCGGTGTCCAGATCCAGGTCCTCGTACCGACCGTGGCCCAGCCTCCGGTCGACCCCGAAGACCTCGAACAGCGCGAACTCGATGTCGCGGAGGTTGCTCCTGTAGTGACTCATGCCGTCCGCTCCTGCCGGGCGTGGCTACTCGTCGGTAACATACGACGGTATTACTCATGAGTAACCGATGCAACCACCGGCCGGTCAAGCTCCGGGCAAGGGCTGTGCAAGGTCTCCGCGATCTCGGCAGCCCGTGACGAGGATGCCGCCGCCCGACCTACCGGACGGTTCTGCGCCGCGCCTCGTCGTAGCGGACGAGCACCAGGCGGGCGACCGAACGGTGACTGCCGAGCGGGTCGGTCAGCACGTCCGCGCCGGCCGCGCCGAGCTGCGAGTGGAAGTATCCGGCCGCGAGGAGGTACGAGGCGACCGCCACCCGGTCGGCTCCGGCGGCCCGCACCTCGGCGACCGCGGCGGGCACCCTGGGGCTGCTCGCCGATGCGTACCCGGCCACGACGGGCTGGGCGAGCAGGCCGGCGAGCAGCCGAGCCTGCGCCTCCGTGGCGGCTGCCGCGGCGGGATCGCTCGACCCGGCCGCACCGAGAACGACCGCGTCCAGCGGCCGCCACCCTGCCTCGCGCAGCCGATCGCGCAGCGCCTCCGCCAGCAGCGGGTCCGGCCCGAGCACTCGCCCGATCCGGACGTCGGCGGCGGGAGAGTGGGCGACCGCACCCGGGATGTCGGCGGTCGCGTGGTACCCGGGCGCCAGCAGCAGTGGCACCACGACGACCGGCCCGGTGACGTTGCTCACGACCGCCTCGACCGAGGGCCGCGCGACCTCCAGATACGCCGAGCGCACCACGATCCCCGGCCGCAACGCCCGGACCCGGTCGAGCAGCTCCTCGATCGTCGCGACGCCGGCCGGCTCCCGGGTGCCGTGCGCCACTGCGAGCAGCATCGGCGGCCCCGCGACAGTCCGGTCACCCATCGAACGACCTCGAGCCCGATTTGTTCGTTCCACTCTCTTTGCTTCGTATGTCCCACACCCTATCCTGGTCGGCATGGCCGCCCAGGCACCGGCTCCGGCGCTCGCCGACGTCGCCCGTGACGCCGGCGCCGGCCGCGCAGCGCCGGCCGACCTGCACGGCGCTCTGCTTGGCGCGACGCTCTACTGCGAGCGTGGCCCGGCGCCAGGGTTCCGTGCGCTGGGCGAGCCCGGCGGCGGGGTCGTGCCGGTGTTCACCTCGCCCGAGCAGCTCGCGCTCGCCCGTGGCACCGTGCCGTGGTTCTCGCTGTCCGGGTCTGACCTACTCGACCTGCTTCCGGCCGGGTACGACCTTCTCCTCGATATTGCCGGTGAGGCTCCGGTGCGGCTGCTGACGGCGGCGCTGGAGCGACGGGTGCTGATCGAGATCGAGCAGGAGCAGCCGTGAGGCTCCGGGTCGACCCATCGCGGCTGGCCGAGACCGCGGCCTCTCTTCGCTTCGCGGTCGACGTCGCCCGCGAGGTCGAGGGGTCCCGAGCCAGCCTGCGGGCGCACCTGGCGCGACCCGGCTCCGAGCCGCTCCGCCGGGCCACCGAAGACTTCCTGGACGCATGGTGCCGCGGGCTCGGCGGGGTCGCCGACCGCGCCGAGACGCTCGCCCGGCTGCTTGATCTCGCCGCGTCCTCCTACGCCGACGTGGAGGAACGGGTGCGCCGGTCCGGCCGGGAGGCTCCGTGATCGACGTGCGGCCCGGCGCCCGACCCGACGAGCTGGTCCCGGGTGACCCGGATGACGTGCGACGGCTGGCTGCACGGCTGACCCAGTTCGCGACCGCGGCCACCGACGCCGCGGCCGGGCTGACCGGGCTGACCGGGCTGGAGAGCGAGCATTGGTCCGGCCGCGCGGCCGACCTGTTCCGGGCCGCCGTTGGCTCCGTGCCGCGGGAGCTCAGCGGCGCCGCTGCTGCGTTCGCCGCCGCGGCCCGCGCGCTCACCCGCTACGCCGACGCGCTGCGCGATGCACAGGCGACCGCCGCCGCGGCGGTCCGCCTGGTGGAGCGGTCCACAGCGGACTCGACGGCGGCCGACCGGCAGACGGCGGCGGGCATGGTCGAGCGAGCCAGGGCCGAGGTGGCCGAGGCCGCACGGTCCGCCGCGGCGCGGTTGGCCGATGCGGCCGCCGACGCGCCGGCCGGCTCCGGCCTCGATCGGTCCGGCTCGCTCCCGGCCGTAAGCGCCGGGGGGACCACCGTCCGGGCGGTCAGCGAGTACAGGCTCGCCGAGCCCGACCAGTATCTCGGATCGATGCACGATCTGCCGGAGACCGTCCACTTCAGTCAGGACCACCAGCTGGACTTCGCCGGCGCTGACGCCGAGCGCACCTATCACGGCGACTGGCAGGCTTGGGCCGACCAGGACGCGGGCCGGGGGCTGGGTCGGGTCGACCCCGAGGTGCTCACCGGGCTCGGCACCGCCTCCGGGCTCACCGTGATCGGCCACCGGGGTCGGGACCGCACCGCGTTCGGGCTGCTCGGCCTGGACGAGGCAGAGGTCCGCGGGCGACGGGAGCGGCTCGGTGGCTCCCGCCCTCGGGACGGCGTCGCCGCGCCGGTCAGAGCTGGCAGGCTCCGCGGCGCTGGCGCGTGGCGGACTCGCCTTGCCTCCCCTCCTGGGTCCGGCGCGGCGGCCCAGGCCTGGGCTGGGCCGGAGGCCAACCCGCTGCCGCGGACGGACAGCGCAGAGGCAGTGCGGCTGCCGCCGGCCGATGGTCAGGTGAGCGGGGTCGTGCTGCACACCGGACCGCCGGCGGACGAGCGTCAACCCGGCGCAGGTGCAAGCTGACCCCTCTGACCGAGCCACCGGCTGGGGGCGCGAGAGTGCCGAGCGAGGCACCGCGGCCCAGCGGAGATCCCGACGATGCCGCGGCCGACCTGGGCTTCCAGCCGGCGAACGAGTTGGAGCGGATCCTCGCCCGGTGCGTGCTGGACGGTGCCCGGGCGACGCTGCTGCGGGCACTGGCCCGTTCGACGCTCTGCGTGCTCGCGGACAGCGCCGTCCGGCCGGGACTGTCCGAAGCAGACGCCGGCGGTGTCCGGGTGCCGTGCGTCGCGGATGCCGAGGGTCGGCACGCGCTCGTCTATACCTCCTACCGGCAACTGGCGATGGCGCATGGCCTCGGCGAGGATGCGTCATGGTTCGAGCTGCCGGTGGTCACGCTGTTCGAGAAGTGGCCGCCGGACGTCGACGTATGGTTGAACGCCGGTGGCGAGCTCGGCTTCCCGCTGGACCCGGTGGACATCTCCACCATCGCCGACATCGCGGCCGGCCTCGATGTCGAGGAAGCCTACGAGATCGGCCCGGACGACGACTTCACCGACTTCCCCGGACCGTCCATTCCGGACACTGTCGACTGCGCCGCGGTGCTCGCGCTGCTCGACGAGCCTGCGGTGCTGGAGGTGCTGCGTGCGTTCCGCCGCCTGGAGGAGCCGAAGGGGCGGACCTGGCGGATCCTGCTGGTGCTGGTCGACCAGGACGCGCGGCAGACCTCGCTGGCGCAGGACGTGGCCCAGGCGGTCAACGACGCCTCGGACGAGTGCTGCGAGGTGCACGTCGCCGACGTGCACGACAACGAGGTGTACGAGGCAGTCTCCCACCTGCTGCAGGTCGGCGTTCCGCTGTGGCGGCGCGAAGGGTTCCGGGTGCCGGACGATCTGGCCGGCCTGGACCCACCTGACGACCCGGCTCCGACAGGCTGAGCAGGCAGCTGTCGGCGTGACGCCGGCTCGGGCGCGGCCGCGCCGGCTGCGGCGCGGTCACCGATGCCCTTCCCGGGAGCGAGCTGGTGGCGATCCGTACCGACCGGGCCTGCCTCGGCTTACCGGCCGTCGCCCGCCTGGGCACCGGCGCTTCACCGCGGCGTTCAGCACCCGCTTCGGGACTACGCAGGAGAAGGCGGCGCACGTCGCAGTTCTGCGCCGGGCCTGACCCCGATGACAACGGTGGCGCTCAGCTCGGCAGAGCTGGTCACCCGCGGGATCAGCCCGTTGCCTGCGAGGGTCTCGACAGCCTGCGACGCCTGGTCCTCACTCGTCTCGATGAGCAGGTGCCCTCCCTGCGCCAGCCACTCTGGCGCCTCCGCGATCACCCGACGCACGACGTCGAGCCCGTCCGCACCACCGTCGAGCGCCACCCGCGGCTCGTGCAGGCGGGCTTCCGGCGGCATCAGCCCCACCGCATCGGTGGGCACGTAAGGCGTGTTGGCGACCAGCACGTCCACGCGCCCGCGCAATGTCGCCGGCAGCGGATGGAAGAGGTCGCCTTCGTACACCTGCCCGCCGGCGGCGGCGACGTTGCGGCGGGCGCACCGCAGCGCGGCGGGGTCGAGATCAACGGCATGCAATTCGACCCGACCTGGCGCCGAGCCCAACGCGGCGACCAACGCCGCGCCGACCGCGCCCGAGCCGCAGCACAGGTCGACGACGACAGCCGGCGGCCGGGTGAGCGCCGTAGCCTGCCGAACGAGGAACTCGGTGCGGCGCCGCGGCACGAAGACGTCCGGATCCACGGCGATCCGTAACCCGCAGAACTCCGCCCAGCCAAGCACGTGCTCCAGCGGCTCCCCGGCCACCCGCCGATCCACCATGGCAGCCAGCTCCGACGGCGTTCGCGCCGCACCGCCGAGCAGCCGCGCCTCGTCCTCGGCGAACACACACCCCGCCGCCCGAAGCCTGGCCACGACGCCGAGGAGCGGTCTCTCCGTCACCCACACCCGGTGGACACCGCACCATGAGGCGACAGCACCCACCCTGACCCGGCGGTCATGCGTCTTACCCCCTCTGTGCGCGCCACGACTGGAGAAGACAACCCTACTCTGGCCCGCTCGACACGAGACGTACAGCGGCCGGAGGACTCGTGCCGCGGACGTGCGCGACCTGACCAAGCTGAGGCAGGCTGGACCGTGATCGGTGGTGAGGTGATGAGCGACGCGCTGCGATACCTCGTCGTCTTCGAGCAGGCCAAGGGCACCGGCTGCGGCGCGTGGGTGCCTGATCTGCCGGGCTGCGTCTCGGCGGCCGGGACGTGGGAGGAGTGCGAGCGGCTGATCCGGGAGGCGATCGTGTTCCACCTGGCCGGCTTGCGCGAGGACGGCGACCCGATCCCGCAGCCATCCGCCGTCGGCGCGACGATCGTCGAGGTCGACGCAACCTGAACACCACACGGGCGCCGGCCGCCCGCCGTAGAGCCTTGGCCGCGCCGCCGCGCGGTGGACCGGTCGCGACCGCCTACAGAACCTGTGACCTGGGGTTTCGGGGTGGAGCGGGTGACGGGAATCGAACCCGCACTGTCAGCTTGGGAATCGCTTCGGCACCTCCCCGCTGCCTGCCTCACCTGCGGTCCTGCCGTAGCGGGTTGACCGCTGGTGCCCATGAGTCGCCACCGATCCCTGCGGCTTTTGGCATGCGAATGGCACGCGCCCCGCCGAGCTGGCCGGCCGTAGACGACCTGTCTCGTGGGCGGGCCCGCCCGGTGCGGTCACACCGAACGGGCCCTTGATCCCCACCCTGCACAGAGGGAGAGGACCCAATGGCGAACAGTACTGAACGCGAGTCAGGCCGGTTCCGGCTGGCGATGGACAACGGCGAGGTCGTGGAGGTCGACGGGTCGACGCTGATCGATGACGACACCGGTGAGACCGTCGCGGCGGTAATCCTGCGGCTGCCACCCTGGCGCGCGCACGCGCTCGGGCATGTTCTCGCTAGCTGGAACCAGGCGGTCGACCTGTTCGAGCGCGTGACGCAGGTCAGCCAGGATGAGGGCGATCTGGCCTGGGCGCTGTACGCGGCGTCCAGCGCGGCCGGAGATCCGCGGGCGCGGGAGGAGGCGCAGCGTCCGCCGACATCGGTGCCGAGCGGGCGGCGGGCGACAGCGGCGGCGCTGCTGCGGGATCGTGAGGCGTTCGAGGTCGGCACGCTGATCGCGGTCGTGGACGCGGCGGCCTGGTGGCTGGACCAACCGCACGGTGACGGCTACTGCACGTCGCTGCTGAAGGCAGTGACCGACCAGGAGACGGCCGGCGCGGCGTACCTGGCACTGATCGGCGCGCCGCCGGGATCACCCGAGGAGGAACGCTCAGGCTGAGGGCCTGCCCGACGTAGCTGCCGGTTCTCCGGGTGGCCGGCCCGGGTCAAGGCTGGCGCTTGCGCCACCGCTCGCGGCGCCGAAGGCGGCCTTGACCTGGGGCGGACGCCCGTCGAGAGAATCGACAGCGGAGCGGGCCGGCCCGGAGGTGAGATGAGATCGAGAACCGGAGCCGGGAGGTGCGATGATGGGAAGCAAGGGATCGGAGGTGACAGCGGTGAGCAGCGGCGCGGACTACGCGGCGCCCCGTCCGGCTGGCGGGTCGATCCCAGTCGAGGAGCTGGCCCGACGGCAAGGCGTGCGGCCGATTGCGTCCGTGGACGAGCTGGCCCGCGACGACGTGTTCGAGTCGGACGAGGAGCTGGACGAGTTCCTGGCCTTCATCACGACGATGCGCCACTCGGACGTGGTCTGATCGGTGGACTACATCGTCCTGGACACCGACGTCGCGTCCTTGGCGTTTCGGCGTCGGCTGCCGCCCCAGCTCGCAGCTCGGCTTGCAGGCAAGGTGCTGTGCGTCACGTTCGTCACGGTCGGTGAGATGACGATGTGGGCCGAGCTGCGTCACTGGGGAACGCGCAACCGCGCCGGCCTGGCTGAGTGGCTCGGCGCGATGGTCCGACTGCCGTATGACGAGCAGGTCGCCCGCGTCTGGGGGAGCATCTCGGCGGCGGCCGTCGAGCGTGGGCGGACGCGTCCGACGAACGACACGTGGATCGCGGCGTGTTGCCTGGTTCAGGGGTTGCCGCTGGCAACGCTGAACATGAAGGACTTCGCCGACTTCGCCGAGCACGAGGGCTTGGTCCTGCTGACGAGCTGATCCGACGAGCATCGGCCCCGGTCCGACTGGTGCAGCCTCCTGCCGGTCGAGCCGGGGCCTCGTCATGCGCGCCGCCGGGCCGGCCACCCGCAGCGCAGCGAGGACCGGACCGGCCCGGCGAGCGCGCCCGGCCGCAGGCCGGCCTTGAACCCGTACAGAAACTTCTCACGGACGGCGGAGAGCGCTCTGGGGCCGACACGGTGGTCCGTCAGGTGCCCGACGACGCAAGCGGTACTGTGACGTCGCGTGACCGGCGGCCGAGACGACTTCGACTACCGGCTCAAGCTCGCGAAGGCGACCGAGTTTCTGGAGGTTGCAGAGGTGGCGCTGGCGTTCGAACGCTACGACGCGGCGGTCAGTTTGGCCGTTTCCGCCGGCGTTAATTTCGCCGACGCCCACTGCCTGAAGACCATCGGGCGCTACCACAACGGCCAGGATCACGAGGGGGCTCTCGTCCTGCTCCAGAAATCTGGCCTGACAGGTGTGAGTATCGGCCGACACCTCAAACGGATACTGTCCGTGAAGAATAAGGCGCAGTACGCCTCAGTTAGATGTACGAGAACGGATGCCGAACAGTGCTTAAAACGGGCTTCTCGGATCCAGGATTTGATCCTAGAATACCTGGTGCCCGACGAGAGTGAGAAGTAATGCACAGATGCTTTGTAATTGGGCCGATCGGCAATCGTCTCGCGCCCATGAATTCACCGGCGAGAAATGTCTTCGAGGAAGCAATCGAAGTTCTAGAGAGGGTAATCACGCCAGCGTGCGAGAGGCACGGTCTTGAGCCGATAAGAGCAGACCAGATCGCCGTCAGTGGGGAGATCACTGAACAGGTCTTCCGACATCTCCGGGACGACGAGGTCGTGATAGCCGACTTGAGCGGCGGAAACGCTAATGTCATGTACGAGCTTGGCGTCCGTCACACGACTGGGAAGCTAACAATACATCTTGGCGAGTTTGGTCAGTTGCCCTTTGACGTGCAAGCGATTCGCACTATACAGTTCTCACGGTCAGAGCGAGGATTGATCGACGCGCGAAAGCAACTTGAACGTGCCCTTGAGACTGGTCTGGCCGAGGGTAGCGACCAGGTGACGGTCAGTCGACTGTGGCGTGCGCTGGTCCGGCCAACGGAGGACGAAGAAGCAGAATCTCATGAGGAGCGGCCAAGAGAGGAGACCAGCGAGGAAGGGATGCCGGTTGATGTCGCGCCTGACGAGCCCGGCTTCCTTGAACAGTTGCAAGTGATCGAAGAATCCTTTCCACGAGTGGGGGAGCTAGCCGAGCGAATCGGCCAGCTCATTGATGAGATAGGCGCCACGACGGAACGCGCAACTGCTGAGGTTGAGCAGATAAATGAACGTGGAGGGACGTCGGCCGCACGACTAATTGTGGTGGGCCGGTATGCTGACGACCTTAGTGGTCCTGCGTCGGAGCTCGACGAGATCACGCGACAGTTCGCTGACGAACTGGCAAGCCTTGATGGCGGTATGAACGGCATCGTTCAGTACATCAGGACGAATCCGGAGGTGCTGGAGAGCCAAGATACCCGTGAGTTTGTCGAGACAGTCGTCACCATGGCAGGATCCGCGAGAGAAGGCATGGAGGGCCTCAATACGTTCGGCACGGCAGCGGCCGGTCTCGGCTCAATTAGTCGACGACTTCGGGAGCCGGGTCGGCGTATCTCCAATGCGATCAAGACGATGGCTAAGGCGATGCCGGTTATAGATGAGTGGGAGCGACAACTTATGTCGCTTACTACGACGGGCTCGGACAGGGGCAGCGCTTAGTCATCCTTGGCCGGCCTCATCAACGACGACGACAAGATGTGTCCAGCCCAGACAGAATCGGTCCGACTCGGTCTCGCGCCATGCGCAATTCCGCACGGGGCCCTCGGCGCGAGCCTACGTCCGCACCGGCATGGTACGCCGAAGGCTCGGAGCCGGCCGTTACGGGTAGCGGATGTTTACCTTTATTCCGTTGCGGAGCCCGATCTCTATCAACCTGCGTGCGATTTCGTCCTTTTCGCCGCTGTAACTATAGGGCGGAGTTCCGGCGGGCATTGTGGCGGTTACTGCGTAGTCGCCGTGTGGCTCAAGACTAATGTCTGCCAGCCATTGATCGGAGATAGAATCGAGAGCATCCGCGAAGAACCCACCCACTCGATCGCCGCGTCCGTGGCCTGTAAGGTTCCCCACTGCACGCGACAAGGCTGTAGTCTCTTCGATGATCAGGTTCAGTTTTGCATCACCTGGGTTCTGCTCTTCAGGTAGGCCCGCTCGGATTGTCAGACCGAATCTCCTCCACATTGTGTTGCGATTCTCACTCCCTGACATACTTTCCCTTAGATGGGCGGCCAGCCTTGCTATCTCTTGAGAGACTGACCACGAATTGAGCGCGGCACTGTACGTGTGATAGTTCAGCACGCCGGTGTCGAATGGTATATGGGCCGTGATTTCATCTCTCACGAGCGAGACCGGCTTGTCGAGAGCGGTCCTTATGCCAAGCTCGAAGAATACGTTCGCGTTCAGGGTAGACATGTCGCAGAGGACGAGGTCGGCTGTCTCTAACTGCCGTATGATCTGTTCATGGATAAGGTCCGATCCTTTTGCCGAGGGCCGCCATACTTCGTAGCCGATCTCAGCGAGCGCAGGCTCAAACAGGACCTCCAGCACGTGCTTGAAGTGGTCCTTGTCGCCATGGTAGGCGGTGATGAGATTGTCCGGCGTTGTTATCGGCATGATGATGAAGCAGCTAGGCATACTTCCTCCGGCGTTGTGCCGATCCGTTAGGAGTGAGATCCGAGATAGTAGCCCAGAGCCGTCAACGTTGGGCCGTCCTGAATGTGACCGCCGGCAAGTAGCTTGCGTATGTTGGCTATGCCGAACCATGCAACCCGGTCGGTCTCGGCGGTGTCCCTCGGCTTATCTGTCGTCCGAGCCGCACCAGTAGCGAGGTAGATCGTGAATCTCATGGTGCTGATGCCGCTGAGAGCGTTGTAGCTAGTAATGGGCTCGATGCGGCCCACCGTGTAGCCGGTTTCTTCTTCGATTTCGCGGCGGATGGCGCCTTCGGGGTCTTCGCCGGGTTCGACCCAGCCGGCGGGGACTTCCCAGCCCCAGGTGTCGGTGATGTAGCGGTGGCGCCAGATGAGTAGAACGTGGTCGCGGTTGTCGTTGAGGACGACGGCGGTCTGACTGGCCTTGGGGAAGGTCAGGACGTGATGGTCGATGTGCTGGCCGTCGGGGAGTTCGACGTCATCGAGGTAGACGTTGACCCAGTCGCTTTCGTACATGGTGCGCCGGCCATGGACTGTCCAGCGCGTCACGTCCTGGTCCTCCTGCTCGTCGGTCACCCGGCCTCGGCGAGCCGCGCGTCCAGGTCGGTCAGCGCCTGGCTTCGGGTCCAGCCTGCCATGTCGGCGCGGACGGCTCGTGCCCGGTCAAGGATCGGCCGGACGAGCGCTCCGTGCGCGAGGTCGAGGGCGGCGCCGACGAGTTGGGCGGCTTCGCCGTATTCGTTCTCGATGATCCGGCAGGCGGCGAGGTCGAGGGTGAGCAGGGCGCGCCCTTTGACGTCGCTGACAGCTCGGCGGGCCAGGGACTGGCGGAGGAGCTCGGCGGCCGGCTGCGGCTCCCGCAGCAGGAGGTGGCATTCGCCGGCAAGCCCGTCCAGGCGGTGCTGGTCGAAGAAGTTGGTGCCGCTGGGCGGGTCGGCTGCCGCCGCGAGGTGGGCGTGGGCGCGGTCGAGCGCGGCGAGGGAGTCGTGGTGCTGGCCGGCGGCGGCCAGAGTGCGGGCGTGTAGGGCGGCGGTCCAGGCGCGGCGGCGGCCGCTGGATGCGCGGGCGGCCAGGCGTTCGGCGTGGTTGAGGAGGCCGGCGGCGGTAGTGGTGCGGCCGGCGTAGAACGGGCCGATGCTGCGGGTGGCGGCGATCCACGCGGCGAGGTCGTTCACGTCGGACTCGTGCGTCGTCGCCGAGGCCGGCCGCGAGCTGGCCGAGTTCGTGTACGTGGCCTGGCAGGCCGAGGAGGGCGGCGAGCGGGCGGCGGCGCTGCGCGACGGACGGCGCTGCCTGGCGACGCCAGGGACCTACCTGGGACTGCTGGAAGGGCTCGGCGACCCCGCCGAGCAGTAGCGACGACGCCCGGCCGGTCAGGGCTGGCAACCGGCGCCGGCCGGGCGTCCCCATCCCCTCACGAGATCGAGGAGACGTGACATGAGCGTACTGAGGAGTCGGCGGACTAGGGAGATCGCCGAGCTGCGTGCGGCGGGCTGGACGATCGAGCGAGTGTCGATCCGCTGGCCTGGTCCGCGCCGGGCGCGGTGGCGGTGGTCGCGGTGACCGCGCGGCCGAACCGGGGAAAGGCCGGCCGGCGGCGCCGGTGCCCGCGTTGCACGACCCTGCTGGGTCGCTTGGCCCGTGGCCGGGCGTGTCGATCCTGCGTGACGAAGGGCCTCCGCGGGCCGGAGTGGTTGCGGTGAGCCGCGCGGATTACCGGGGGCTGGCGCGCGAGCTGCGGCCGGTCCAGGTGCGGCGCCGGTCCGCGTTGCTTGTTGTGGCGGGCTGGGTGTGGCGGCATCTTCCGGAGATCGTCGCGGGGTGCCTGCTGTTGCGGGCCTGGTCCTGGTCGGCGAGGTCGTTCGGTCTCATTTGGACAGCCGTCGTCGTAGCTGCTCTGTTCGCGGCGGCGATCGGCTGGCCCTGGTCGAGGCGGTGGCTGCTGGCGGCCCTTGGCTGCTGGGTGACCCGGCACCGGCTGTACACGGCGATGGTCGAGGTGCGGCTGTCCACCCGGGCCGGCCGGCTGCCGCTGTTTCTGGCGGTGCTGCCGACGCCGGTCGGGGAGCGGGTCTGGCTGTGGTGCCGGGCCGGCATCTCGGCCGAAGACATGGAAGACGAGGTCGACCGCATCCGTGCCGCGTTGGCAGCTCGGGACGTGCGGATCGCCCGTGACCGCCGATGGGCGGCGCTGGTGGTGGTCGAGGTGATTCGTCACGATCCGCTGGCAGCGTCCGCGATCCGTTCCCCCCTGGTCGACCTGCTGGACAAGGAGGGCCGCGAATGACAGCGCCGCTGTCGATCTGGCAACCGATCCACCTCGGCATGCACGAGACCGGTCGGCCGGTGTACGTCGACCTTGCCGAGCGCATGGTGCTCGTCGCAGGGGAGCCGGGCGGCGGCAAGTCGGTCGCGCTGAACCTGATCGTCGCGCACGCCGCGCTGTCTCCAGACTGCCGACTCGTGCTGGTCGACGGAAAGCGGGTCGAGCTGGGCGCCTGGCGGGCCTGCGCCGAGACGTTCGTCGGCCCATCCATCGACGACGCGATCGACACGCTACGTGGGCTGCGGCAGCAGATGGACGACCGCTACGACTGGCTGCTCGACCATCGGCGCCGGAAGATCAGGCGCGGCGACGAGTACCAGCCGGTGCTGGTGGTCCTCGACGAGCTGGCGTACTTCTCCGCCACGGTCGGAGACACCAAGCAACAGAAGGAGTTCACCACCCTCCTCCGCGACCTGGTCGCCCGCGGCCGAGCGGCGGGCGTCATCGTCATTGCCGCCACCCAGCGGCCGTCCGCCGACATCGTGCCGACCAGTCTCCGCGACCTGTTCGGCTACCGGTGGGCGTTCCGGTGCTCCACCAGCGCCTCCTCCGACGTCATCCTCGGTCACGGCTGGGCGGCGCGCGGCTACAGCGCAGCCGACATTGAGCCAACCGCACGTGGCGTCGGCTGGCTGATCGTCGAGGACGGCGAGCCGCGCCGGATGAAGTCGGCGTTCCTCTCAGACGACCAGGTCGTCGCGCTCGCCGAACACGCGGCACGGCTGCGTGGCCGGACCGAGGGTGCCGCATGACGACAACACCCGATCCGGTCGGGCCGCTGCGGGATGTCCTCGGTGCCACAATCGTCGCCGAGCACCGCGCGTCGGCGTCCGAAGTCGTGCCGCTAATCCGGCAAGACCGGCAGTGCGGCGCGGCGGCCTGTGCAAAGCGTGCAGTGGTCGCGGTTGAGGACTGCCGGGGCCGCCGGTACCTGTGCGCCGAACACCGGCGTCCAGTATGCGCGGGGACCATCGTCGATCCGGCATCGGCGCTGGTCGCCCGGGCGGCGCGGCCGGACTTCGACCGTTGGCTGTCCCGCGCGCTGGTCGCTCGGGGCTGCGCTCGGCCGGTGCGGCTACGCCCGTCGATGCTGCGCGCCAACCCGGCAACCGGGGAGCTGCCACCGGCGCCTGCCGGGGACGCGGCCGGGCCGGATGGGATCATCTACAAGGCCTGCGGAGACCGGCGAGCTTCGGTCTGCCCGACCTGTGCCGAGACCTACCGGGCCGACACCTGGCAACTCGTCGCTGCCGGCCTACGCGGCGGCAAGGGCGTACCCGACACCGTGACGGCCCACCCGGCCCTGTTCGTCACGCTCACCGCACCGTCGTTCGGCGTCGTCCACACGCGACGGACGACCGGCACCGGCCGAGGACTACCGTGCCGGCCGAGGCGCCGGCCGAGCCTGTGCCCACATGGGGCGGACCTGCGCTGCGACCGGATCCACACCGACGACGAGGCATGCCTCGGGCTGCCGCACTGCCTCGACTGCTACGACCACGCCGGGCAAGTCGTCTGGAACGCGCACGCCGGCGAGCTGTGGCGGCGCACCGTCATCGGACTGCGCCGCATCCTCACCCGGGCCGCCCGCCAACACGGCATACAGGTGCGGCTGTCCTACGCCAAGGTGGCCGAGTTCCAACGGCGCGGCATCGTCCACCTACACGCGCTGCTCCGCCTCGACGGACTCGACCTGGCCGACCCGGAGAGGATCACCACGCCTCCGAGCTGCCTCGACGCGGCGTTCCTCGCGGACGCGGTCCGGCGAGCCGTCGCCGACACGAGCTTCACCACAGCGCAGCACCGGTGCCGGCCAGAGGGCTGGCGCGTCACCTGGGGCGACCAGCTCGACATCCGCCACGTCCAGCTACGCGAACGCGGAGAGATCACAGACACGGCGGTCGCCGCGTACCTCGCGAAGTACGCCACGAAGAGCACCGAGACAACCGGCCACGTCTCCCAGCGGCTGACCGGCGCGACAGTGAAGCTCTACGCCGATCCCGGCACGCACGCCGGCCGGCTCGTCGCTGCCTGCTGGACGCTGGGCGCCGATTCCGACCACGCTGGCTTGCGCCGGTGGGCGCACATGCTCGGCTTCGGCGGGCACTTCTCCACCAAAAGCCGCCGGTACTCCACCACTCTCCGGGCGCTGCGCGCGGCTCGCCAAGCGTGGCGGCGCCGGCGCGAGGTCGTAGATGCGCGCGACCACAGCGACGAGGACACGACGCTTGTTGTTGGCTTCTGGGGTTTCGCGGGCATCGGCTGGCGCACCACGGCGGACGCGCTCCTCGCCGGCACGGCAGCCGCACTCGCCCGGGAGCGACGACGGACGGCCAGGGACGAGATCCGTATGAGCACAGGAAGGGGTGAGGCGTGTGCGGCAATCTCTTGACCGTCGAGCAGGCGGCCGAGCGGCTCGGAACCGGGCCGCGGTTCGTGCGGCGGCTGATCGCGGAGCGGCGGATCGGGTTCGTCCGGCTGGGCGAGCGGAAGGGCTGCCCGGTCCGGATCGGCGAAGACGACTTGGCTGCGTTCGTCGCGTCAAGCCGGGTCGAGCCGATGCCTGCGGCCGGCATCCGGCGCGCCGTTCGCCGGGCGGTGGCGTGATGGCGGGCAGGCGCCGGCACTTCGGCGCGATTCGTAAGCTCCCATCCGGGCGTTATCAGGCGCGGTACCGGGGACCCGACGGCGTGATGCGTCCCGCGCGTGAGACGTTCGAGCGGAAGCAGGACGCGGCTGCCTGGTTGTCGAGCATCGAGGCGGAGATCACAGCTGGGACGTGGCGCGATCCAGCGAGGACCGACGAGCGGCTGCAGGACTACGCGGAGCGGTGGATCGCGGAGCGGCCGAACCTGCGTCCGCGCACGGTCGAGCTGTACCGGTGGCTGCTCGGCCGGCACGTCACTCCGCATCTCGGCAACCTGGCGCTCGCCGACCTGGACGGCAACCCCGCCGTGATCCGCTCGTGGCGTGCGGCGCTGCTCGACTCGGGGATCTCGCCGAGCATGACGGCCAAGGCGTACCGATTGCTGCGTGCGGTGCTTATGACGGCGGCCGAAGATGACGAGATCATTCGGCGCAACCCGTGCCGCATCCGGGGCGCCGGCACGGAGACTGCTCCGGAGCGGCCGACGCTGACCGTCGACCAGGCCGCCGCGCTCGCCGCGCAGATGCCGGCCCGGTACTCAGCGCTGGTGCTGCTCGCAACGTACGCAAGCCTGCGGTGGGGCGAGGTGACCGCGGTTCGTCGCACGGATCTCGACCTGAACTCCGCGACGATCCGCGTTCGGCGGGCGTACACCGAGCTGTCGACCGGCCGGCTGATACTCGGTCCACCGAAGTCGCGCGCTGGCGTGCGGGTGGTCGCGTTCCCGCGAGGGCTCGTGCCGCTGCTGCGTCGTCACCTGGATGACTACGCGGAGCCTGGAGACGGCCTGATCTTCACTGGCCCGAAGGGCGGTCCGCTGCGGCGCTCGACGTTCAACCGGCTGGTGCGCTCGCCGAGGGCCGTCGAGGCGGTCGGCGCGCCGAGGCTGCACTTCCACGACCTCCGACACACCGGCAACCAGCTCGCGGCGCAGGTACCCGGCACGACCGTCCGCGACCTGATGGCGCGCATGGGCCATGACAACGAACGCGCCGCGATGATCTAACTGCACGGCACCGAGGGCGCGGACCGGCGGATCGCTGACGCGCTGCCCGTCGAGCTCGGGGAGGGTGACAACGACGACGAGGACGGCGACCGCGAGGACGACGGAGACGACGACGCGGCCGGCGTCCGGGTCCCGGTGCGGAGGTAGAGCGGTGCGCGCGGAAAATGGCACGTACGTGGCACGGAGGGTCTCAGTGCTGCTCGATGCCGGGCTGCTCGCGACGGCCTACAGGGCCGGTGACCTGGGGTTTTGGAGTGGAGCGGGTGACGGGAATCGAACCCGCACTGTCAGCTTGGGAAACCGATGCGGGCGTTCGATCGGCCCTTAGACCAATGACCATCATTGGTCTAAACTGCTGGTCAGAGGCACAATCACTCGTCCAGCATGTGCTGTTGCGTCCACGTGGTTCCACCGGGTTGACCGTAGTCCACGGTCAAAGGACGGTCAGGGCCAACCGAGCCGCGGAGGTGATCGCGTGGGGTTCTCCCGCAAGAGGAAGGGCAGAGACGGCCGCCCGCGCTACACCGCGTACTACCAAGACCTCCGTGGCCGTGAGGTGTCCGCCGGGACGTTCGCGAGGAAGGCCGACGCCGACGCGGCCTGGCAGGCCGCCGAGGTGAACGTGCGCGCCGGCCTTCGGCACGATCCCGGCCGGGGTCGGCAGACGTTCCAGCACTACGTCGAGGCCGTATGGCTCCCGAACCACCGCATGGAGCTGTCGACGCGTCAGGACTACACGTCGGCGATCCACCGGCACATCATGTGGTTCTTCGGGCCTATGAAAATGCGCGACATCGGCTCGGAGCACGTGCGCGAATGGATCACCGCGCTCAAGGCGCGAGGCGTCTCACCTCGGCGGGTCGAGTACTGTAAGAGCTCGATCCTCAACGCCATCTTCACCACGGCCCTGGACGACGGCGTGATCGTCGTCCATCCAAGTCACCGTGTTGCCACGGACCCGGTTCCGCGAAAGCCGCGCCGTATCATCACCGCACAGCAGTTCGACGCCGTGTACAGCGCACTACCGAATTCAGATGCGCAACTGGTCATCGAGACGGCGATCGAGACTGGGCTGCGGTGGGGCGAGCTCACGGAGTTGCGGATCCGGGACATCGACTTCACCACCGGGCTGCTGACGGTGAGCCGCGCCGTCGTAGCGCTCTCGCGGAAGCACCACCCCGAGGGGTGCCGGTTCTTCGTAAAGGAGTATCCGAAGGACCGGGAGTGGCGGCGGTTCCGGCTCAGCGAGCAGATCGTGCAGAAGCTGGCGGCGCATGCAGCGGTCCACGATCTGCACGACGACGACCTTCTCTTCGCTCGACGCGGGGTTCTGGGGCCGCGGAGTCGGCTCGCCATAGTTGCTGATCCCCGAAGCTTGGGACTGACCGAGCCGAACGAGGCGGGGCGGCGTTATCGGCATGGCACCACTACGGCTTACGGGCTGGGCAGGTGCCGGTGCGAGCACTGCCGTCGCGCCGTCGCGCTGTACCGGGCTGAGCGGCGCCGCAGCGGGAAGGACCGACCTGGCAAGGGACGCCTGATCGAGGCCGACCCGCACCTGAACGCAAGCACCTTCCGAGCCGGCATCTTGCAGCCGGCGTTCAAGGCCGCCGGGGTGGTCGGCGTCACGATGCATGGCCTCCGCCACGCGCACGCCTCGTGGCTCCTCGCCGGCGGCGCAGACCTCCAAGTGGTGAAAGAGCGGCTCGGTCACGCCAAGCTCACGACCACTGAGGGGTATCTGCACACGCTCCCGGACGCGGACGAGACGGCGCTTGCAGCGCTCGGCAAGGTCCGGGGAACCGGGGTGAGCGATGGTGGCGTCGAGCTGGAGGCAGCGAGACGAGAGATCGACGAGCTGAAGGCGGCACTCATCGGTCTGAGTCTCAAGCTCCACCATTCGATGTAGCGGCATTCCCGCCCGCACCGATCCTCACTGGAGGCTCGGGCCGCGGTGCGCCGCATCCGGCTGTGCTGCTCAGCTAGTCCTCGAGGGACTCGCCGAAGGTGGGTCGAGGCCAAGTAGGCGCAGCAGGTCGGCGGTGGGGACGAGGTAGCGGTTGCCGGCGCGGAAAATGCGGCAGGGGAACTGGCCTTGCCGGGCGAGTTCGTAGGCAAGGGCGCGGCTGCAGCCGAGTGCTCGTGCGGCGGTGGCGACGTTGACGGTGGCCGGCAATGCGAACAGTTCGGGCAGGGTCATGCCTGAGGGTTGAGCCGCGCTGTCGGCTGCCGCGGTGCGTGTGCTGGTCATGGCCGGTAGTGGGAATGGCGCGACGACGAACGGCGGGCCGGCGGCCCTCGAACATGTGTGCGATGCTCGGTGTTGGGCTTGGAGTCGCGGGGAGGGCATGACCGTGGCGGTGGTGCGCAGCGTGCCGCGGGTGCGGGTGCTGATCCCGCCGCGGCGGCTGGTGCAGTTGCTGGCGTGGATCCGCCCGGACGGGGACGGCGGCCAGGGATGGTGGGCGTGTGTGGCGTGGACCGAACCGGGGCCCGGGGAGTTGGTGCTGCGCACGGCGTGGGTGGCGGCGAAGCATGTGATGCGCGCACCGGGGGAGGAGTACCAGGGAGTACCGCGGGTGCGGCTGGACGGCGAGCCCTCGGGGTGGCCGGTGCCGGTGCCGCTGCTGGGGTCGTACCGGTGGCGGGGCCCACACGAGCATGTGGGGGAGTTGTACGGGCAGAAGCTGGATCCGCCGGGGGAGGGCCGGCGCTGGTTGTGGATCGCGCCTGTGGATGACGGGCTGGCGGAGTGACTACAGGCCGACGCCGAGGTCGAGGGTGGTTTGCAGGCCGGCGAGTTGCTGGTAGCGGGCGCGGTCGGCCGGCTGGGTCGGTGGTGGGCCGAGGGCTTGCTCAGCAGCCGGCGCGGTGGGTGGCGCGGCAGGGTGCCGTAGGGCAGTCCGACGTTGTAGTGCCGGTAGTGCTCGACGGCCAGAGCATGCCGGTCCCAGTCGGCTGCTGCTGCGGGTGCAGTGGGTCGGGGGCCGAGCAGGGCGGTGAGGTAGCCGGCCGGGTAGGTGGTGAGATTGAAGGCGGCGTGGTCGAGTTGGCGGGCGAGCGCCGCGTCGAGGAGCTTGAGCCGGCGGGCGGCGGCGGGCGCCTGGTCGGGTGAGGGCTGCCAGGTTAGGGCGTGGCGTTCGGCGGCGAGTGTGCTGGTGGGTTGGGTGGCGAGGTGGTTGACCTCCGCGGCGTGCAGGAGGCGGCTGGCGTGGTCCCAGTCCTGGCGGCGGGTGCGGGGCGGTGGGAGGTGGTAGCCCGAAGGGTCGACTCCGTCGGCGGTGAGCAGCTCGTGGACGCGGTGGTCGAGGACGGCGACGCCGACGCGGACCGTGGACTGGTCGCGGGCGCTGAGCGCGTCGGCGAGTTGGCTGGGGGTGCGGCCGTGGTCGAGCAGGGCGTGGATGCCGGCGACGGCGCGGTCGAGCGGTACGGCTTGGTCTGGGCTGGTGAGCCGGCGACGGGGCCGGGCGGGTAGCCGGGCCGCCCACCGGTCGACGATCTGTTCAGCTTGCCCGCGCAACCGTTGCCAGCCGGCGGCGGCACGGTCCTCGGCTGCGGGGTGTGGGCGGGGGCCGGGGTCGTCGAGTGGGCTGGCGGGGGTGTGCCGGGCGTGGTAGGCGGCGAGTGCGGTGACGGCGGCGTCCCAGACGAGCCGGTCGGGTCCGGCCGCGGGCCGGGGCCCGATGCGGGGCAGGAGGCCCGCGGGCGGG